>Ga0335082_10005204_pt1 | contig 14206 bp, 11 predicted proteins | sample Lox_Sample_41_FD_206718 | JGI IMG/M metagenome (GOLD analysis project Ga0335082, IMG submission 206718) | Soil microbial communities from Loxahatchee National Wildlife Refuge, Florida, United States - Lox_Sample_4.1 | ecosystem: Environmental > Terrestrial > Soil > Wetlands | place: USA...
AGAGCGCCGCGCCTGGGCCGCCCGCGTAGATCGGCACGTCCTCGCCGCCGTGCGTCTCCGCGGGCAGCGGCACGGACGACTCCTGCAGGTAGCCCGGCGCCTCGACCTCGGCCTCGGTGAGCGTTGGCCGGCCCTTCGTCACGCCCTCGACCTTGGTGGGAAAGTGCGGGAACTGCTTCGCGCCCTCGGGCTGCGTGTCGGACGCGCCGGTGTAGCCCGGCCCGTTCGCGTAGTGCAGCGTGGTGTAGGGCCGGCCGGAGAGGTCCTTCGCCGGCTCCTTGCTCGCCGCCTCCTCGCCGTTCGAGCCGACCACGAGCCCGAGGATCGGATTGCCGCGCGACGGGTAGCCCGAGATCGAGAGCGTGTGGCTGTGGTCCGCGGTCACGACGATCAGCGTGTCCTTCGGGTTCGTGCGCTCGCGCGCGAGCTTCACCGCGTCGGCGAACTCGATGGTCTCGGTGAGCGCGCGGTAGGCGTTGCCCGCGTGGTGGCCGTGGTCGATGCGCCCGCCCTCGACCATCAGCACGAAGCCCTTCGGGCTCCTGGTCAGGATGTCGAGCGCGGCGGCGGTCATCTCGGCGAGCGACGGCTGGTCCGGCGCCTTCTCGACGCGCATGCTCTCGAACTCGAGGTGGCTCGGCGCGAACAGGCCGAGCACGTGGCGCGACTTCGCCGGGTCGAGCGCGAGGAGCTGCGCGCGCGTGGCCACGTACGCTCCGCCGGGGAAGCGCTTCCGCCAGTCGGCCGTCAGGTCGCGGCCGTCGAGCCGCGTGCCGCCCTCCACCGAGCTCGGCAGGAAGAACGCGCGCCCGCCGCCGAACGCGACCTCGAGCCCGTCGCCGTGGGAGAACTCGACGAGCTGGCGGGCGATGTCGGGGAAGCCCGCGGCGCGCGCCGCCTCCGGGAGGTGCGCGTCGTCCTCCCAGTCGCGGTGCGCGACGTGCGCGTAGCACGCGGCTGGCGTGGCGTGCGTGATGCGGGTCGTGGTGACGACCCCGGTCGCGAGCCCGTGGGCGCGCGCCTCCTCGAAGAGCGTGCGCGCCCGGCTCGCGGCGGCGGTGGTCCAGTCGCCCGGCACCGCGGTCGCGTCGAGGCCGACCACGTCACCCTTGGTCTTGGCGCCGGTCATCATCGCCGTCATGGTTGCCGCCGACTCGGAGACCTGGAGATTCACGCTGTAGGTCTTCGAAAGCGCCACGTACGGGAGATCCTCGAACGCTAGGTGGTTCTCCTCGCCGCTCTCTCCGCGGCGCTGGCCCTCGAGGATGCGCGCGGCGGTGATCGTCGAGAGGCCCATGCCGTCGCCGACGAACAGGATCACGTTCCTGGCGCGCGTGCCGGGCGGGAGCAGCGCGCGCGCGCGCGCGACGGCCGCCTGTCCGTCCGCGAACGAGCCCGCCTCGGCGGCCGGGCGCTGCGCGCATGCGAGCGACGCGGCGGCGAGCGCGGCCGTGGCCAGTCGGCGGGCGAAGGGCATGCGGGCAGAAGCATACCGTGGACGCGGAGGGCGACTCGCGGCGCGGCGGAGTAGCCTTGCGCCGATGGCGTCCATCGACCCGGTGGAGTGGCTCGCGAGCGCGCCGGCGCTCGCCATGCTCGGCTTCGCTCCCCCCGCCGACCGCCGCCTCGCGCGCCCGCAGGCCGTTCGTACCACGCCCTACGAGCAGCGCGACTTGCGCGTCGCGGGCCTGCGGATCCGCTACATCGACGAGGGACCGCGCTCGCCCGCGGATGGGTCGCCGCCCGTCGTGGTGTTGATTCCCGGCCACACCTCGCGAATCGAGGAGTACGACGGCCTCGTGCCCCTGCTCTCGAAGCGACACCGCGTTCTGGTGCTGGACTTCCCCGGCAGCGGCTACGCGGAGAAGCCTGATCGCGAGTACTCGCTCGCGCTTTACGAGGACACCGTGATCGCGATGCTCGACGCCCTCGGCGTCGCGCGCGCCCATCTCGCCGGAGGGAGCCTCGGCGGCAACCTGGTGCTGCGGCTCGGCCACCGCTTCCCCGAGCGCTTCGATCGCCTCGCGCCGTGGGCGCCCGGGAGTGCCTGGCGGGCGAACCCGCGGCTCGGGCGCGCGCTCCGCGCGATCGCCGGCTATCCGCTCTTCTGGCCGATCGTCTGGATCCAGTCGCGCTACTGGTATCGGCCCGACTGGCCCGGTCGCGACGAGGCGCTCGCCGACACCTTCTCCTACTACCGCGAGGTCATGGGCACGGGCTTCGTCCGCATGTACTTCGAGATGGCGGCGGACCAGGTCGAGCGCAGCCTCTTCGCGCTCGCTCCGGAGATCGCGCAGCCGGTCTGGCTCGGCTGGGGCGACCAGGACCACGGCGCGAACATGGGGGCTGGCGTGGCGCGGCTCTCGCGCCTCCTGCCGCGCTGCGAGCTGCGCGTATTCCCGGGCGCCCGGCACTCGCTAGCGGCGGAGATCCCGGGTCCCCTCGCGGCCGCGCTCGAGGAGTTCCTGACGCGACCCGCCGGGCGCCTCCCGAGTCAAGCCGCGGGCGCGCCGCGCCGATAACTCCCGGCGCAGCGGTGCAGGGGGTGCGGGTGCAGGCCATCGGCGGCGTCGTCACCGGGCTCATCTGCGCGCTCAGCGTCGTCATCGGAGCGCGCCTGCTCCGATTGGGATCGCGCTCGAAGGGACCCGAGCGCTGGCTCGGCGTCTACTTCCTGGCCGCCTCCCTCGTCGGCACGATCGTGAGCGGCGCCCTCTACATGGGCTGGGCCGATCCCTCGCTCGAGCTGCCGGCGGCGTGGCGGGCGCCCTTGCAAGCGCTCCACATCGCGGCGCACAGCATCGGCCTGTACGGAATCTGGGTCTTCACGTGGCGGACCTTCCGCCCCGGTTCGCGATGGGTGCGCGGCGTCATCGGCGGCGTCGCGCTGGCGCTCGTCGCGTGCTTCGCGGCGATCGGGATCGGCGACCGCTTCGCGGTCCACATCGTCCCCGGCCCCGTCTATTGGGCGAGCCTGGCGGTGCGGATCGCCGGGGTGGCCTGGATGTCCTTCGAGTCGTTCCGCTACTGGGCGCTGCTTCGCCGCCGCCTCCGAATCGGCCTCGCCGACCCCCTGGTCGCCAACCGCTTCCTCCTCTGGGGAGTCTGGGCCGCGACGGTGACGCTCCTCAATCTGAGCGACCCCCTCGCGCGCGTCTGGTACTGCACGGTCGCCGGCACCACGACCGAGCTGATCCCGGAGGTCGCCCGCCACATGATCGTCGTCGTGGTCGCGCTGACCTCGGCGCTCGGCCTGGTGGCCGCAGCCTGCCTGTTCCTCACCTTCTTCCCGACCGCCGGCTACCGGCGCTGGGTGCTCGCGCGCCAACCCGCATCCTCCTAGCTCCCATCCGCCGACTCTCGAGTCGTCCTCCTTGCCCTTCGAGAGATCTCGCGCGCTCCTCCTCTGTGCGAGACTGCCGGCCCCGTGACCCGTCGCAGCTCGCTGCTGCTCGCCCTGGCGTTCCTCGGCTTCGTGGGCCTGGGCCTGCCGGACGGGCTCCTCGGCGTGGCGTGGCCCTCGCTCCGCGCCTCCTTCGGGCTCGGCGTCGACGCGCTCGGTCCGCTGCTGCTCGCCTGGACAGGCGGGTTCGTGCTCTCGAGCTTCGCCATCGGCCGGCTCCTGGCGCGCGCCCGCGCCGGCGCGCTCGTGGCGCTCGGACACGCGGCGATCGCGATCGCCCTCGTCGGCTACTCGATCGCGCCGCGCTGGTGGATGGTGCTCGCCCTCGCCGTGCTCGGCGGGCTCGGCGGCGGCGCGATCGAGGCGAGCCTCAACACCCACGTCGCCGCCCATCACGGCGCCCGAGCGCTCAACTGGCTGCACGCCTGCTGGGGAATCGGCACGGCAAGCGCGCCCCTCCTGCTCTCGAGCCTGCTCGCCACCGGACGCCCCTGGCAACTCGGCTACCGGTCCGTCGGCGCCTTCCAGGTCGCGGCGGCGGCGTGCTTCGCCGCGTCTGTGCCGCTCTGGCCGCGCGCGGCCGGTGCGCAGCCCGACGGCGCGCCCCAACCCGCGTCGCTCGCCGGCACGCTGCGCCACCCCCCGGCGTGGATCGGCATCGCCGCCTTCTTCCTCTACACCGGTCTCGAGATCTCCGCGGGCGCCTGGGTCTACAGCCTCTTCACGGAGCAGCGCGGCATGGCACGGGACGCGGCGGGCCGCTGGGTGAGCGGCTACTGGGCGTGCCTCACGCTCGGTCGTCTGCTCTTCGGCTGGATCGCGGGGCGCGCGCCGGTGGACGGGCTCCTGCGCGCCTGCACCGCGGCGACGGTGCTCGGCGCCGCCGGGGTCGCGCTCGGCGGCCGCGGCGCGGCCGCCGGGCTCGGCCTCGCGCTGCTCGGCCTCGCCTGCGGGCCGATCTATCCCTCGCTGATCGCGTCGACACGGGATCGTGTCGGCGAACCGCACGCCGCCAACGCGGTCGGCTTCCAGGTCGCGGCGGGCGCGCTCGGCGTCTCCCTCCTCCCCGCCGCGCTCGGCCTGCTCGCCGCCGCGCTCGGCCTCGCGGTCGTGGGGCCGGCGCTCGTGGTGGAGGCGCTCGCGCTCTTCGCGTTGCACGAGCGGATCGCCAGCCAATGACCTTCGAAGGCGGTTTGCTAGCCTGCGCGCCCGCATGAGCGATCCCGGACGAAACGCCGCGCGGAAGGACGTCCGCAACCTCGCCATCATCGCGCACGTCGATCACGGCAAGACGACGCTGCTCGACGGCCTGCTGCGCCAAACCGGCGCGCTGCCGCCGCGCGCCGCCGCAGCGGAGCGGGTGATGGACCGCGAGGACCTCGAACGCGAGCGCGGCATCACGATCCACGCGAAGAACACGGCGGTCCGTTTCGAGGGCGTCCATATCCACCTCGTCGACACGCCGGGACACGCCGACTTCGGCGGCGAGGTGGAGCGCGTGCTCGGCATGGTCGACGCCGTGCTGCTCCTGGTCGACGCGGTCGAGGGCGTGATGCCGCAGACGCGCTTCGTGCTGCGCAAGGCGCTCGAGCACGGGCTGCGCCCGATCCTGGTGGTCAACAAGGTCGACCGGCCCGAGCAGCGCGCCGAGGCCGTGGTCGACGAGGTGTTCGACCTCCTGGTCGACCTCGGCGCCAACGATGCGCAGCTCGAGTTCCCGGTGATCTACGCCTCGGCCAAGGAGGGGGCGGCCGCCCGCGAGCTCGGCGCCAAGCGCGTCGACCTGCGCCCATTGCTCGAGGCGATCCTCGAGCACGCTCCGCCCCCGCACGTGGATCTCGAGGGTCCGCTCCAGTTCCAGGCGATGACCCTCGATCGCGACGACTTCGTCGGGCGGCTGGTGATCGGCCGCGTCGCGCGCGGGCGCCTGGCGCGCGGCGCCACCGTGGTGCGCCTGCCGGCCGACGGGGCGCCGCAGAGCTTCCGCGTGACGAAGCTCTTCGGCGCCTACGGCCTCGAGCGGCGCGAGATCGACGAAGCGCTGGCGGGCGACCTTGTGATGATCGCGGGAGTCGACTCGATCGAGATCGGCGACACGGTCTGCGACCCCGGGACCCCGGAGGCGCTGCCGCGCATCGCCGTCGACCCACCGACCGTGCGCGTCCGCTTCTCGGTCAACACCTCGCCCTTCGCGGGACGCGAGGGCCGCTTCGTCACCAGCCGGCAGATCGGCGAGCGCCTGCGCCGCGAGGCGCTCGGCAGCGTCTCGATCCGCATCGACGCGACCGAGAGCCCCGACGTCTTCGAGGTGGCGGGCCGCGGCGAGATGCAGATCGGCGTTCTGATCGAGACGATGCGGCGCGAGGGCTACGAGTTCTCGGTCTCGCGCCCGGAGATCATCGCGCGCGAGGTCGAGGGCCGGCGCTGCGAGCCCGTCGAGGACGTCGTCGCCGAGATCCCGGACGCGAGCGCCGGCGTCGTGATGGAGAAGCTCGCCGGCCGGCGCGGCCGGATCGTCTCGATGGAGCAACGCGGGGGCACGACGGTGCTCCAGTACACCGTGCCGAGCCGCGGGCTCTTCGGCTACCGCAGCGAGTTCCTCTCCGACACGCGCGGCGAAGGCGTGCTGCACCGGACCGTGCGTGGATACGAGCCGTGGGCGGGCGAGCTGCCGACGCGCGCAGTCGGGGCGATCGTGGCGACGGAGGCCGGCGAGACGACGGCCTACGCGCTCTTCAAGATCCAGGAGCGCGCCGACCTCTTCGTCGGGCCCGGGGTGCCCTGCTACGAGGGCCAGGTGGTCGGCGAGAACCGCCGCGCGGGGGACATGAACGTGCACGTCGCGCGGATGAAGAAGCTCACCAACATCCGCGCCGCTGGGAAGGACGAGAACATCGTCCTGACCCCTCCGCGCCAGCTGACCATCGAGACCGCGCTCGGCTGGATCGCCGACGACGAGCTGCTCGAGGTGACGCCCAAGAGCCTGCGCCTGCGCAAGAAGGTGCTGTCCGCCAGCCACCGCAAGCGCTGACCGGCCCGCTCCGGCCCGGTGTACCATCGCCGCATGGCGCTCCCGCGAGGAGATCCGTGACGCCGCCCCGGGGCAGCGCGCTCAAGGACGTCGAGTGGGAGAGCTGCGCGCTCGAGCCCCACCCGGACCGCGACCTTTCGGCCTACCTTCGCCGCGAGCTCGGGGTGGTGCCAACCTCCGCCCCGTACATGACGCCCTGCCCCTGGATCGTGCGCTCGCTCGCGGGCCTCAACTTCTACAACGCCCTGCTCGCCCATCTCGAGATCCCGCTCGCCGAGCTGATCGCCCTGGTGGTGAGCGAGGACAACTCGTGCCGGTACTGCTTCGGGGTGCAGCGCTTCGTGCTGCGCCTCCAGGGAGTCCCCGAGCGGCGCATCCGCGGGCTCGAGGACGGCCTCTTCGCCGCCGAGCTCGACCCGCGCTCGCGCAGCGCGCTCGAGTTCGTCCGGCGCTTCTCGCGGGGGAACCCGCTGGCCTCCGGCGCCGACGCGGAGCCGATGCGGCGCAACGGCTGGAGCGAGCCCGCGATCCGAGAGGCCGCGTTCGTCGCGGCGACGCACGTCTACTACAACCGGATGGCGACGCTCCCGGCGCTTCCGCCCCAGCAGATGGAGGCCCTCGCGGATCGCTGGTGGATCCGGCTCGTCTCGCGCGCCCTGCGCCGCCGGCTCCTCCGCAACCAGCGGCGCGGGGTGCCCGTACCGCTTCCGCCGGACGCTCGGGCCGGACCCTACGGAGCGCTGGTCGGGGCGTTCGACGGGCTCCCGGCCGCTGGGGCGCTGCGCCAGACCCTCGACGAGGCCTTCGCCTCCCCGGCGCTCCCGCGGCGCACCAAGGCGCTGGTGTTCGCGGTGGTGGCGCGCGGTCTCGGCTGCCTGCTCTCGGAGGCGGAGGCGGGGCGGCTGCTTGGCGAGGAGGGCGTCGGCGCGCCCGAGCGGGAGGAGATCCTCGCGCACCTCGCGTCGCCGCAGCTCGATGCGACCGAGGCGGCACTGCTCCCCCTCGCCCGCGACACGATCCGCTACCGCCCGGCGCAGATCCAGCGCCGCGCACGCGCGGTGCTCGACGCGATCGGGGTCGAGCGCTTCGTGGAGTTCGTGGGCGTCGCCGGCCTCGCCAACGCGGTGTGCCGGCTGGCCGCCGTCACCGCCGAATGAGCTCTGCACTCGTCTCCGCCGCGCTCGCGCTCTTGCTCCTCGGCGCGCTCGGCTACGCCCGGAGCGCGGCGCGCAGGAACGCCGCGCTCCGCGAGCGCTTCGAGGACTCGCGCGGAAAGCTCGAGCGGCTGCAGGGCGCGTTCTCGCGCTTCGCGCCTCACGACGTCGTCGACCGCCTCGCCGCGGGACAAGAGCCGCCCGCGGAGCGAGCCGAGGTCACTGTGATGTTCGCCGACCTGGCCGGCTTCACCCCGCTCTCCGAGCGCATCGAGCCCGCGGAGCTGGTGCGCATCCTGAACGGCTATCACGATCGCATGCAGCGCGCGATCGCCGCCCACCGCGGACACGTGGCGCTGCTGATCGGCGACGGCCTGCTGGCGCTGTTCGGCGCCTTCGAGCGCAATCCCTGGCAGAGCGACGACGCGGCGCACGCCGCGCTCGCGATGCGCGCAGAGATCGAGGCCTACAATCGCGAGCTCGGCACCGAGGGGCTGTCGCCGCTGGCGATCGGGGTCGGTGTGCACCGCGGGGTGGTGGTGACCGGCCTGGTCGGCAGCCGCGAGCTCTGGCAGTGGAGCGCGGTCGGCCGCACGGTGAACCTGGCGGCGCGCGTGCAGGACCTGACCCGCGAGCAGGGCGTCGACATCCTGCTGACCGAGCCCGTGCGCAAGGCGCTCGATCCGCGCTTCGCGCTGCGCGAGCTGCCGCCGCGTCCGGTGCGCGGAATCGCGGCGCCCGTCACCACCTGGGCGCTCGAGCGCTTCGTCGACTAGGAGACGTCGGGGGCGAGCGCGCGGCGCAGCAGCTCGCGCAGCTCGCGCTTGCGCGAGGCCAGCATCTCGTGCGAGCGGGGGTCCGCGCGCAGCGCCGCCACCGGGATGTGGTGGACGACCCCCGGATAGAAGAGCACGAGCCCCATCAGGTTGAGGACGGTGTGGCGCACCGGGACGCGACGGATCACGCCCGCAGCGCGCGCGCGCGCGAGCCACTGCCCCACCAGCAGGAGCACCCGATCGACGGCGCCGAGCTCCTCCGCGGGCGACTCGAAGGAATTCGCTTCCGCTCGCGCCGGGGCGACCGGCTCGGTCTCGCGGGTCGTGACCATGAGGCGCATCCAGAGGCGCGCCGCCGCCGGCTCCGCGGCGAAGTGGTCGACGCTCGCGTCGAGCGCGTCGAGAACGGACTCGAGGCGCGGCGGGTCCTCGGACAGGATCGGATCGAGGCGCTTCAGCAGGCGCTCGGCCAGGCCGCGGTAGACCTCGTGCGCCAGCTCCTCCTTGCTCGCGAAGTGGTGGAACAGCGAGCTCTTGTGCAAGCCTACGCGGTCCGCGACCTGCTGGAGGCTCATGCCCTCGTAGCCGTGCTCGGCGAGCAGCTCGAGGGCCTCGCCGACGATGCGCTGGCGCGGGTTCTCCGCCGCCCTCATCTCTCTTCCTCGCTGGCGACGTCGCTCACTCACCTAGCTGGGCAGCGCGCGCGCCCCGTACTCGATCGCGCCGCGCAGCAGCCGCCCCAGCCGGCGCGACTCGGTGCCGGGGCGCGGCAGCACCAGGTCGAGCCCGTCCTCGTAGCTCGTCGACTGCGTCGGGTTGGTCGGGAAGAACTCGAGGTCCGTGCCGGGGATCGGGCCGATCTTCTGCGAGAGCTCGTAGAGCATCTTGTCCGCGCCGCGGATCAGATCGCGGGGCTCGGCGCCGAGCACGGCGTAGTGCCGCGCATAGCGGATCTGGGTGGCGCCGAACAGATCGCCGATCCCGTAGGTCAGATCGCGGATCTTGAGCAGCTGCTTCCGCGGAAGCTGCCGCAGGCGCTGCGGCAGATGCAGCACGCCGAGCCCGACGTGCCGCGCCTCGTCGCGCTCGATGTACGGCAGGAGCTCCGTCAGAACCGGCTCGATCCTCGCGTCGGCGAGGAAGCGGAAGATCACCATCGCCGTCCCCTCGGCGAGCAGCTGCATCGCGAAGAGCTTCACGGTGAGGTCGCGGGTCGCGAGCAGCCGGCGCACGCCGATGGCGAAATAGGGATCGAGCTTGGGCACCGGCACGTGGAGCAGCGCCAGGTAGTCGCGCAGCACGTAGAAGTGTCGCGCCTCGTCGAAGACCTGGCTCGACGCCGCGAGCCGCGCATCGGGCTCCTCGAGGCGCTCCGCGAGCTCGGCCGCGACGATCCACGCCGCGAGCTCGCCCCACATGAGCATGCTGATCGGGTGCGCCAGCGCCAGGCGCTTCTCGCGATCGAGCTGGATGCCGCCATGGCGCGCCACCGCCTCGCGGAACAGCGCGGGGCCGTCCCAGAGATCGCGGCCGGCGTTGTGGTAGATGCGCCGCAGGCGGTCGGTCTGCTGCTCCGCCAGCGCGAGCGGCTCGGAGAGCAGGAGCGCATCGTCCGGCCAGCGGCGGAAGCGCCCGAAGCGGGCGCGCAGCGCGTTCGACACGGCGCGCCGGACGACGCGGGCCAGGATGGCGGTCGAGCTTCGGAGGGGCATCGAGATCGGTCTCCTCGAATGGGCTCCGCTCTGGTCGGCAGGCGCCCGACCAACCGTTTGGTCGGGTGGACCATCCTTCTTTACCAGTGAATGGGTGAGCTCGTCAAGGGAAGACCGGCGGAGAGGCCGCGCAGCTCGGGGCCTCCGCACGCGAGGATCGGATACACTCGCAGCGCTTCGGAGGGGACCGATGCGCAAGCTCCTCGCGACCGCCGTCCTGCTCGCGCTCGCCGCCTCGGGCCCGTCCCGCGCCGCTCCGCCCGAGCCGCCGGCGGCTCCCGACGAGCCGACCCCGTCGCAGACGCCGATGGCGGCAACCCCGGAAGAGCCGACGCCGGCCCCGGGGGCCGAGGTCGCGGGCGACACCGCGCCATACGTCTACCCGGTCGCTCCCGCGCGGCCCATCGATTGGGTCGCCCCCGACGGCTGGCGCTACCCGGCGCTCGCGGGCGACGCGCTGGTCGTGCGGCCGCTGATGGTGGCGGGGCTCATCGGGGGCGGCGCCCTCTTCGTCGCCACGCTTCCGATCTCGGCGGCGACCGGCACCACCGGCGACTGGCTCCACACGCTGCGCGATCGCGCCGACGACGCCTTCCACCGCCCGCTCGGGGCCTTCTAGGCCGCCTAGCGACCCGCGAGCGGCGCGAGGATCTCCTCCGCGAAGCGCTCGACGATCTCCATGTCGCGGCCCTGGATCGCGACGTAGCTGATGCCGGTCTGCTCGCGCCGCTTCTCCAGACGCTCGCGGATCTCGCTGGCGGATCCCGTCAGGAACAGCGGGCAGTCCGCCACCTGCTCGGGAGTCATTCCGCTGTTCTTGGCGAGCGCCTCGCGGATGCCGCGCGGATCGTCGGTGATCGCCACCACGAACACGAGCGAGTTGAGCTCGATCGCCTCCGGGTCGCGGCCCACCTTGCGCGCCGCCTCGCGCACCCACTCCACCTTCTCGCGCACCCGCTCCGGCGCGAGGTCCGCGGGGGTCGAGGCCGTCACCTTTCCCTCGACGAGCGTGGGGTTGATGCCGACGATGTCGGCGAAGCGGCCCGCCACCGAGAGCATCCGCCGCCCGCCGCCGCCGATCAGGATCGCCGGCCGCGAGCCGGCGGGGAGCCTGGCTGCGCGCGCGATCTGCGTCACTCGATAGTGACGGCCCTGGTAGGAGAAGCCGTCCTCCCGCCACATGCCGGTGATGATCTCGAGCGCCTCCGCGACGCGCTCGATGCGCACTCCAGGTCGGTCGTACGGCATTCCCGCCTGCTGGTAGTCGGTCTCCATCCAGCCCGCGCCGATGCCGAACTCGTGGCGCCCGCCCGAGAGGAGCTGCAGCGTTGCCGCCTGCTTGGCGTAGATCACCGGGTGGCGGTAGTCGATTCCGTAGACGAGCGTGCCCACGCGGAGCCGAGTCGTCACCGCGGCGGCGGCCGCGAGCATGGAGGTCGGGTCCCACTGCTCCCCGAAATGGTCGGGGCAGAAGAGCGTCGAGTAGCCGAGCGCCTCGATGCGGCGGACGCGCTCCGCCCAGTTCTCGGTGGGGAGGCTCGAGCACTGCAGACCGAAGCGGAACGGCCGGGGCATCGGGACCTCCTCTGACGTGGGCGGATCAGACGATACTCGCGCCGGCCGGCGCGCGGCCACCCGGCGCTCCCGCCCCGGGGTCGGAGCCGGGCGCGAAGCGCTCCACCCCGGGCCAGAGCGTGGCGCGGCTCAGGAGCCCGGGGAGATCGACGAGCCACCGCGCCAGGGGGCCGAGCAGGGGAACCCGCGAGCGCGCGAGCCGCATCCAGCCCGCGTGCCGGGCGAGGAGCGGCTCGATCCAGCCGATCCGGTAGGCGGCCTCCCACGCGAACGCCGCGGGCGCGGCGGCGGCGATCACAGCCCGGTCGATGGGCGCGTGCGCCCGCTCCTCGAGCTCGTCGAGGTACGCGCCCGCGAGCTCGTCCCACTCGAGGGGCGGCGGGCGCAGCCGCGACCACTCGACGCCGAGCAACGGCACGACCGTCCACTGCCAGTCGAGGTGGCGGAAGAAAAGCGCGAGGTCGAAGATCGGCGGCCCGGCCGAGACGGCCTCCCAGTCGAACAGGATCGGGCGCTCCCCGTCCACGACCGCGACGTTGCCCACGTGGCAATCGCGATGGATCAGCGTCTCGGGCGAACGCGCGAGCGCTTCGACGATCGGCGAGGGATCGCGCGCGAGCGCCTCGGCGGCCGCCATCGCGCGCTCGGGGGCGAACCAGCGCCAGGCTGGACGCGCAGCGACGAATGACCGCAGCCGCGCGACGCCGGCCGGCACGTGCGCCAGGAAGAGGCGCGCGTCGCGAGTGAGCGGCCGCGGCAGCCACGCCGGCGCGCGTCCCAGGCGGGGCGCGTGCAGCCGCGCGATCTCGCGCGCGCAGGCGAGCAGATCGGCGGAGGTCCAGGCGGTGCGGGGCTTGCCGGGCGGGAGCACCTCGAGCAGCACCCATCCGTCCGGCGTTCCGGCGAGCTCGCCCGTCGCGTAGACGCGCGGGACGCGCGCGGAGACCTCTGCGGCGAGCTCGCGGTAGAAGCGCCGCTCGAGCGGGGGCGAGAGATCGTCGGGCGCCATCACCTTGAGGACGGCGTCGAGGCGCCGGCCGTCGACGCGCAGCGCGACGCGCTCGAAGTGCGCCCCCGAGCCGCCCGCCGCGCCCGCCACGCGCCCGCCCCGGCGCTCGATCCGGACGTCGAGGCGCCCGTGGCCGACGTGCTCGCGCACGCCGGCCACCAGCTGCGCGTCCGAAGGCCCCGCTAGAGGGCGACCCAAACCGATTTGAGCTTGGTGTAGGCGTCGAGGGAGTGGATCCCCATCTCCTTTCCCCAGCCGCTCTGCTTGAAGCCTCCGAACGGGCTCGCGAAGTCGTAGCAGCCGTAGCGGTTCACGAACACCATGCCGGCGTCGAGGCGCGCCGCCATGCGGTGCGCGCGCGCCAGGTCCGCCGTCCACACGCCGGCCGCGAGCCCGTAGGGCGTGTCGTTCGCGAGGTGCAGCGCCTCCTCCTCGTCGTCAAACGGCATCACCACCAGCACCGGCCCGAAGATCTCGTCCCGCGCGAGCGCCGAGCCGGGATCGACGCGATCGAAGATCGTGGGCCGCACGAAGCAGCCGCGGGCGTTGCCGCCGCTCCGGTCGCGGTCGCCTCCCGCGCGCACGCGCGCGCCCTCGCGCTTGCCGAGCTCGATGAAGCGGAGGATCTTCGCGAGCTGCGCCTCGCCGCACTGCGCTCCCTGCTCGCTCGCCGGGTCGAAGGGATCGCCGCAGCGCACCGCGTCTGCGCGCTTCGCCAGCGCGGCCACGAACTCCTCGTAGATCCCGCGCTGGATCAGGAAGCGGCTCGGCTCGGAGCACTTCTCGCCCTTCTGCGAGAACGCCAGGGCGAAGGAGCGCTCGATCGCGAAGGCGAGGTCGGGAGCGTCGTCGAAGATCACGTTCGGCGATTTGCCGCCGAGCTCGAGCGTCACGGTCTTGAGGTTCGAGTCGGCGGCGCCGCGCAGGACGCGACGGCCGGTCGCGGTGCTCCCCGTGAAGGAGACCTTGTCGACGCCGGGATGGCGCGTGAGCGCCTCGCCGAGGGCCGCCCCGCCCTGCACCAGGTTCACCGCGCCCGGCGGGAGCGCGTCTGTCTCCTGGACGATTTCGAGCAGGCGGAGCAGCGAGAGCGGCGTCTCGGGCGCGGGCTTGACGACGGCGGAGTTGCCCATCGCGAGCGCCGGCGCCAGCTTCCAAGCCGCGAGCAGCAGCGGGAAGTTCCAAGGCACGATCAGCGCGCACACGCCGACCGGCTCGCGGAGCGTGTAGTTGAGGAAGCCCTCGCCCACCGGCGCGGTCTCGCCGTAGAGCTTGTCGACCCAGCCCGCGTAGTAGTCGAAGACGTCCGCCGTGTCCGGCATGTCGTCTTCGCAGGCCTCGCGGTAGAGCTTGCCATTCTCGAGCGCGATGAGCGTCGCGAGCTCCGCCCGGTGAGCGCGCACCGCCTCGCCGATCCGGCGCAGCCGCGCGGCGCGCTCGCGCGGCGCCATGCGCCGCCAGTCCCCGCTCTCGAAGGCCCGCCGCGCCGCCGCGACGGCGCCGTCGACGTCGGCGGGCGACGACCCCTCGACCTCGCAGAGCGCGG
>Ga0335082_10005206_pt1 | contig 14203 bp, 13 predicted proteins | sample Lox_Sample_41_FD_206718 | JGI IMG/M metagenome (GOLD analysis project Ga0335082, IMG submission 206718) | Soil microbial communities from Loxahatchee National Wildlife Refuge, Florida, United States - Lox_Sample_4.1 | ecosystem: Environmental > Terrestrial > Soil > Wetlands | place: USA...
CCTTCCCGGCCGTCAATCTCTACGAGACGGAAGACGCGTACGTGCTCACCGCCGAGCTTCCGGGAGTCCGGCGCGAGGACATCCACGTCGGGCTCGAGGGCTCGACCGTTACGCTCCACGGAGAGCGGCGCATCGAGTACCCGCGTGACGAGAAAGTCAGCGTGCACCGGATCGAGCGGCAGTCCGGCGGCTTCCGCCGTGCGTTCGAGCTGCCCGTCGGCATCGACGGCGACAAGGTCGAGGCCGTGCACCGCAACGGCGTGCTGATGCTGCGGCTGCCGAAGGCGCCGGAGCACCGGCCGCGCCAGATCCAGGTGCAGGGATCCTGAGGGAGAAGGAGAGGAGAACGAGACATGGCCAACGAGAATCCGTCCCAGAACCTCCAGCTCCGCGAGAAGCAGGAGCTCCAGCACGAGGGCACGCGACCCGGACTGGTGTTCCGGCCCGACGTCGACATCCTCGAGCGGCCGGACTCCTACGTGATCTACGCGGACCTTCCGGGCGTCGACGACAAGTCGGTGCAGGTGCGACTCGACAACGACCTGCTCACGATCGATGCGTCGCTCGCCACTTTGCCGGCGGAGGGCTGGACGCCGCTGCACACCGAGTACCGCTTCGGCCGCTACCACCGCGAGTTCCAGCTCTCGGACGCGATCGAGACGGGCTCCGTGGCGGCGACCATGCGGGATGGCGTGCTCGAGCTGCGGCTGCCGAAGATCGAGAAGAAGCGGCCCCGCACGATCGAGGTGCGATCCAGCTGAGTGCGCGGGCGGGACGGCCTACGTCTCGCTCGCGAACGGACCGAGCCCGCGGCGGCGCAGCTCCGCCGTCATCAGGCGGCGGAACTTGCGGTTCGCGCCCATCGCGAGCGGCACCATGCCGAAGTAGCCGCGCGGGAGCTTCGGGCTCGACTCGTGGTGACGCAGCTGTGGGTAGGGCCGAGTGGCGTAGGCGTGGTGGTCGGCGTGGCGCGAGAGTCCGATCAGCGTGTAGAGCGTGAACCAGGAGTCGGTGTCCCACGAGTCGACCGCGTCGACGCGCTTGCCGCGGCGCACGAGCCCCCAGTGCTCGAAGTAGTTGACGCACTCCAGCAGCCGCACGGCCCAGGCCGCCTGGAGCAGCTGGAAGGCGAAGGCGGCCCAGCCGAAGGCCGCGGCGAGCCCGAAGGCGAAGGCCCACTCGGCGACGAGTCCGTGGACGACGCGGCTCTTCAGCAGTCGCCGGTCCCACCAGGGCATGCGCTCGTCGCCGAGGCGCTTCGCCTCGAGCCGCCACGCGCTGCGGAACTGCGCGGGCACGGTCCTCCGGAAGAATGCATGGAAGCTCTCTCCGAAGCGCGCCGTCGCCGGATCCTCCGGCGTGCCGACGCGCACGTGATGGCCGCGAACGTGCTCGGTGGAGAAGTGCTCGTAGAGGACGAGCCCCATCAGCGCGCGGCCGACGAGTCGCAGGTGCGCCTCGCGCCGGTGGATCAGCTCGTGCGCGACGACGATTCCCGAGTAGCCCGAGTTGGTGCCGACGAGCGCGACGCCAACGAGTGTGTGCCAGTCGAAGAAGCCGGTCGCGCCGACGAGCCGCGCCGCCATCACCACGTTGGCGAATTGCAGCGCCGCGAGCGCGTAGAGGACCGCGTCGAACGGCCAGCCCGGCAGCCGCGGCTCGGGCTGCCGCTTCTCGGCCGGACTCCACAGATCGGCCGCGACGGAAAGGCCGAGCGGCAGGAGCCACCACCCGACCCCGTGCGCGTACGGCGCGGTCGCCAGGAAGGCGAAGGTCGCCAGCGGGAGCACGAAGCAGAGGAGATGCAGGCCCAGGACTTTCACATACCACTCCGTATGTGACCTTGATTTGCCACATACGAATCGGTATGTCAAGAGACGTGGCCGAAGCGGCGAAGGCGCGAGAGCTCTCGAAGCAGGAGACGCGGGAGGCGCTGCTGCGCGCCGCGATGGGCGAGTTCGCGGAGCACGGGCTCGACGCGCCCAGCCTCGACGCCATCTGCGCGCGCGCCGGCTTCACGCGCGGCGCCTTCTACGTGCACTTCCGCGACCGCGAGGATCTGGTCGCCGCGGTGATGGAGCGCGTGCTCGGCGCATTCCTCGATGCGGTCGTGGCTCGCGGCGAGATCGGCGAGGAGCGAAGCCTCGCGGCGACCGTCGAGCGCTTCGCGGCGGCGGTGGCGGGTCCGCGCGGCGCGCGCGCGCGCGGCGCTTTGCCGACCGGCGACCCGGCCGACGCCTGGCGCGCTCCGGCCGTACCGCTCCACCAGGTGCTCGCCGCCTGCTCGCGCTCGCCCGAGCTGCGGCGTCGCTTCGTCTCGATCCTCGAGGAGGCGATCCAGCGCGTCGCGCACGCGGCGCGACACGAGGGACAAGGCGACGCCGAGGCGCTCGCGGCGCTGCTCGTCCTGACCGCGCTCGGTGTGCGCGCGGCGCTCGATCTCGACCTCGCGCTCGACGTCCGAGCCGTGCGCGATGCGGCACTGCGTCTGCTACAGCCTCGCGAGGCGGGCCGCCCGTAGTAGCATCGGAGTCGCCACGGGAAGGGGGTCTCGTGCAGGCTGTCGAGAGAGTTACGCGAATCTCCCGCGCTGCCGCGCGCGCCGCTGCGATCGCCCCGACGCTCGCGGTGCTCGCGCTGCTCGCCGTCGCGGGCGCGCGCATCGCGCGGGCCGTCGAAGACGGCGCGGACGTCGCGCTGCTCGTCGTGTCGGGCTGGCTCGGACTCGCCGCCGCGGACCTTCTGGGTGGCCTCGTCCACTGGGCGTGCGACCGCTTCGGCGACGAGCGCACGCCGTGGATCGGTCCGTTCGTGATCGCGCCCTTCCGCGAGCACCACCTCGATCCGCAGGTCCTCGCGCGCAAGGACTTCTTCGACGGCGCATCGAGCAACGCCTGGCTCGTGCTCTCCCTGCTCGTTCCGTTCGTCGCGTGGGTCGACCCGCCGCGCGGACCCTGCGAGATCTTCGCGGCGGGATCCATCGTCTCGCTATGCGCCGCAGTGCTGCTGACCAACACCTTCCACCAGTGGGCGCATCAGCAGAGCCCGCCGCGCGCCGCGCGCTGGCTGAGAGCGCTCCACGTCGCGATCTCTCCCGAGCGCCACGCGCTCCACCACGCGACGGGCGACCGCGCCTACTGCGTCACGACCGGCTGGTGCAACGAGGCGCTCGACCGCTGGCGCGTCTTCGAGCGGATCGAGCGCGCAGCGGCGAGGCTGCGCGTCGACGCGCGCCGGAGGCACGCCCGTGGGTGAGCCTCGCTCGCGGTCGGCGCTCGGCGAGCGCGCCCGGCGCGCGCTCGCACTCGCGCTCGTGCTTCTCACGTCGCTGGTGGGCTGCGCGATGAATCCCGTGAGCGGGATGCCGCAGGTCGTGCTGATGAGCGAGGCGCAGGAGATCCAGATGGGCAAGGACGCGGCGCCCGAGATCGCCGCGACCATGGGTCTCTATCAGGACGACGAGCTCCAGCGCTACATCGAGACCGTCGGCAAGCGCATGGCCGCGCTCTCCGAGCGGCCACAGCTTCCCTGGCAGTTCCACGTGATCGACGACTCGGCGGTCAACGCCTTCGCCGTGCCGGGCGGCTTCATCTACGTCACGCGCGGAATCCTCGCGAACATGGGCAGCGAGGCGGAGCTCGCGAGCGTCGTCGGGCACGAGATCGGCCACGTGACCGCACGCCACAGCGTGTCGCAGATCACGCGTCAGGAGTTCGCGAACATCGGCCTCGGCCTCGGCATGATCGGACTCGCCGTGATGGGCGGGGGCCAGATGGGGTCGCTGCTCGGTCAGGCCGTCGGCTCGGGCGTGCAGGTGCTCTTCCTGAAGTACAGCCGCGACGACGAGACGCAGGCCGACGACCTCGGACTCCGCTACATGAGCTCGGCGGGCTATGCGCCGACCGAGATGCCGCACGTGTTCCACACCCTGGCGCGGCAGTCGCAGGAGACGCCCGAGAACGCGCGCGTGCCCGAGTGGCAGTCGACTCACCCCGCGCCCGAGAACCGCGAGCAGCGCATCGAATCGGAAATCGAGAAGCTGCCGCCCGGGCAGCGCGAGGGCCGCGTCGACACCGCGGCCTTCATGGCGAAGGTGAACGGCATCGTCTACGGACCGGATCCGCGCGCCGGCTACTTCGACGCCAGCAACGTCTTCCACCACCCCGGCATGGCCTTCCGGATGAAGTTCCCGAAGGGCTGGAAGACGCAGAACCTGCCCTCCTCGGTGGTCGGTGTGAGCGAGGAGGAGGACGCCGCGATCCAGCTCGTGATGGCGAAGGAGAAGAACGTCGATTCGGCGGCGTCGGCCTTCTTCGCCAACCGCGGCATCCAGCGCGGCTCGCTCGACGAGCACCCGCTGAACGGACTCTCCGCGATCTCGGCCAACTTCAGCGCCGCGACGCAGCAGGGCACCTTGCGCGGCCGCACCGCCTTCGTCGAGCTCGGCGACAACGTCTTCCAGCTGATCGGCTTCGCGCCGCAGGACAGCTACCTGCGACAGGAGAAGGCGCTCGCGAACGCGCTCGCCAGCTTCTCGCGCGAGACCGATTCGCGCGCTCTGAACGTGAAGCCGTGGCGGGTCGAGGTCGTGACGCCTGTGCGCAGCATGACCATCGAGGAGTTCGCGCAGGCGTTCCCGGGCCCCATCGACGCGCACGAGCTCGCGATCCTGAACCAGGTCCCGGACGGGGGCCGCTACGAGGCGGGGCGCGCGGTGAAGCGGGTCGTCGGAGAGAAGCTGCCGTGAAGTTGCGCGCGAGCTGCGCGTCGCCGCAGCCGCGCTAAAGCCCGCCGCGCCGCGCTCCGATGCGCGCTGCCGGGCGCCTCGCATCCGCGCCCGAAGGAGGAGGTCGGCCGGATGAAGGACGGCAGCACGCGCAGGGTGGCGACGCAGGGGGGAGGCGCCGGACGCGGCTTCCTCGCGAAGCACAAGGCGACGCTCGTGCTCGCCTCCGGACCGCACGCCGGCAACGAGGTCGCGCTCGAGCAGGAACGCGTCACGATGGGCCGCAACCCGAAGTCCGACGTGGTGCTCCAGGACGCCTCCGTCTCCTCCGAGCACGCGGCGCTCGAGCTGTGCGAGCGCGGCTATCGCTTGCGCGACCTCGGCAGCACCAACGGCGTGCAGGTCAACGGCTGCAAGGTCGCCGTCGCCGAGCTGAAGCACGGCGACCGCTTCGACCTCGGCAAGGTCTCGTTCCGCTACGTGGTCGAGACGCGCAGGGCGGCGCCCCCGACGCATCACGTCGACGAGTAGCCGGCGCCGGCTGCTCGATGACCGGACCCCGCACGATCGGCAGCTTCTCGATCGAGCGCGAGCTCGGCTCCGGCGGCATGGGCGTCGTGCTGCTCGGCCGGCACGCGACGCTCGAGCGCCGCGCGGTGCTGAAGCGGCTGCGCCCCGAGCTCGCCGTGAGCGACGAGCTCGTCGAGCGCTTCGCGCGCGAGGCGCGCGCCGCCGCCGCGGTCCATCACCAGAACGTGGTCGCGGTCTACGACTGGATCGCCTGGCGCGGCGAGCACTACATCGCGCAGGAGTATGTCGATGGCGTGGATCTGCGCGCCGCGCTCGCGACGGCGGGGCGGCTGCCGTGGCGCGTCGCGGCGCTCGTCGCGCTCGACGTCGCGCGCGGCCTCGAGGCGATCCACGCGCGCGGCACCGTCCACCGCGATCTCAAGCCCGCCAACGTGCTGCTCGGCCGCGGCGGCGAGGTGAAGATCGCCGACTTCGGTATCGCGCTCGAGAGCACCGCCGACGGCCTCACGCGCGCCGGCACCACGCTCGGATCGCCGCCCTACATTGCGCCCGAGCAGCTCCAGGGGGAGCGCAGCGACGCGCGCGCGGACCTCTTCTCCTTCGGCGTCGTGCTCTACGAGCTGCTCTGCGGCGCGCCGCCCTTTCGCGAGCCGGCCGAGGGCGAGGACGACAGCCTGCTCGAGCGCATCTCACGCGGCCGCTTCGAGGCCGTGCGCAGCACGGCGCCCGACACGCCGCGCTGGCTCGCGCGCTGCGTGCACGCGCTGCTGCGCGCGAAGCCGCGGAGGCGTCCGACCTCGGTGCAGGTGGTGCGCCGGCTGCTCGAGCGCCATCTCGGCATCTTCCCCGCGGAGGCGCGGCTCGAGCTCGCGAGCTGGCTCTGGCAGGAAGGCGTGTTCGAGGTGCGCGAGGGCGACACCGTCGTGCTGTCGACGCCGGACGCGCCGCGGACGAGCTCCGCGTGGCGCTTCGCCCTGGCGCTCGCGCTCGCCGGTGCGCTCGCCGGCACCGCCTTCGTGCGCATCGAGCCGACGCAGCTGGCCTCGCTGCTCGCGAACGTGCAGGCCGCGCTGCTTCCATAGCCCTGCGGGCCAGGCCTCAGAAGTCGCGATCCATCAGCGTCTTCCGGCCTTCCTTCCTCGCGCGCCGGATCGCCTCGTCGCAGAGCGTGCGCAGGCGATCGGAGAGCAGCTCGGCGACGTGATCGCTCGTGTTCATGTCGGCGCGCGCGCGCACGTAGGCCTTGAGCTTCGAGACGACCACGAGGACCTCCTTGTCGAGGTTCTTCTCGAGCGGCGGCGGGCTCGCGACGATGCGCCGCTGCGGCTCACGCGCGGGCGCCGAGTCCGCGCCGGGCGAGGATGCCTGCGCCGCGCCCGCCTTCGCGCGCTCCTCCGCCTGCTCGCGTTCCCACTCGGCTCGCGTCGGCGAGCGGCGCTCCTCGGACCACGACTCGCGGTGTCGCATCACCGACAGGTGTGCGTCCCAGCACGACACCGTGCAGAAGACGAGCCCCGTGCGCTTGCGGTTGCAGGTCGAGACGTTGCAGACCCAGTAGACGCGCTCGAAGCCGATCGAGTTCTTGCAGCTCGAGCAGCGGCGCCAGAACGCGGTCGTCGGCCCCGCAGCCGTCACAGCGCCACCTGCCCTCTGCTCGAGCGAGCCGGGTCGCTTCTCTGATCTTCGCTCGGCTGCGCCTCGCTGCGCGCTCCTTCGGCGCTTGCGATCTCCACCGGGATCCCGTTCACGATCGCGTTGCCCGACGGTACGTCCACCAGCTCGCCCGGCGCCAGCACGTTGTTGCAGGCGCCGGCGTGGCGCGCCGCGACGCCGAGCTGCGTACCGGGCTTGTCGTGGCCCCAGCCGTGCGGCAGGCAGACGACGCCCGGCATCATCTCGTCGCTCACCTCGATCGGCACCTCGATGCGGCCCGCCCGGCTTGTCACCTGCGCGCGCGCGCCGCTGCGGAGCCCGTGGCGCGCGGCGTCGTCGGGGTGCACCAGCAAGGTGCAGCGGTCCTTGCCACTGACGAGCGGCGCGACGTTGTGCATCCAGGAGTTGTTGGAGCGCAGGTGCCGCCGCGAGACCAGCACGAGCGGCGGCTCCTCGCGCTCGAGCCGCTGCGCGAGCCGGGCGAGATCGCGCGTGATGTAGCCGGGCGCGAGCTCGACCTGGCCCGACGGCGTCGCGAGCACTTCGTCGAGGCGCGGCGTCAGCGCGCCGCGGTCGATGCCGTTCGGCTCCCGCTCGAACGAGGCGAGCGTGAGGCCCTGCGGATTCGCGCCGTAGCCCTCGCCCCAGGGTCCCGTGCGGATCTGGAGGTCCAGGATGCGGCGCGGCCCGCGCTCCGGATGGAGCTTCAGGATCTCGCCCGGATCGCGGCCCGCGATCGGCGAGCCGCGGCGCGCGGCCGCGGCGGCGACGAGCCCGGCGAAGAAGAGATCGTCGAGCCCGCCGGTGTTCACCTCGCGCGCGCGCATGCCGTTCAGCATCGCGGCGAGCGTCAGCAGGATCTCCCACTCGTGCGGGCGTCCCGGCTCGGGCTCGAAGACCGGCGGCGAGTACTTGCCCGCGTTGCGCACCGCCCACGACCAGATCAGCTCGTCGTAGTGCGGCTGCTCGAGCACGGAGAGCCCGGGCAGGATCACGTGCGCGTGTCGCGTCGTCTCGTTGCGCCAGTTGTCGATGCTGATCATGCACTCGAGCCGAGGCAGCGCTGCGTCGAGCCGACCGGCGTCGGGCGCCGAGAGCACCGGGTTGCCCGCGATGGTGATCAGCGCCTTCACCTGCCCGGGGCCCGGTGTCGCGATCTCCTCCGCCAGACACGAGACCGGCACCTGGCCGAGCACCTCGGGCGCGCCGCGCACCCGGCTCTTCCAGCGCCCGAACTCGAAGCCGTTCGCGAACTCCGGCGGGGTCAGCGACGCGAGCGACCACGCGATCGGGTTCGAGAACATCGAGCCGCCCTCGCGGTCGAGGTTGCCGGTCAGGATGTTCAGCACCTCGACGAGCCACGAGGCGAGCGTCCCGAACTCCTGGTTGCAAGTGCCGATGCGTCCGTAGACGGCGGCGCGGCCGGCCGACGCGAGCTCGCGCGCGAGCCGGCGGATCGTGTCGGCCGGAATGCGACACGTGCGAGCGACGGCCTCCGGCGTGAAGGGCGCGCACAGGCGCTCGACGTCGGCGAGGCCGCGCACGCGCGGCGCGAGCGCGCCGAGCTCCACGCGGCCCTCGGCGAAGAGCACCTGCGCCATCGCGAGCAGCAGCGCGGCGTCGGTGCCGGGCTGGATCGGGATCCACTCGTCGGCATGTCGCACGGTGCCGGTGCGGCGCGGATCGACCACCACCACCTTGCCGCGGCGGCGTCGGATCCCGTCGAAGCGCCCGAGCACGTCCGCCGCGGCGAGCAGGCTCCCCTGCGAGGCGTGCGGGTTCGCGCCGAGCACGAGCAGGTACTCGGTGCGGTCGAGATCGGGCAGCGGGATCGTCCACATGCCGCCGTACATGAGCGCGACGGCGAGATTCTTGGGCCACTGGTCGATGGTGCCCGCCGAGTAGAGGCGCGGCAGCTGCGACATCGCGACGAAGGCCGGCACGTAGCGCGAGAGCGAGAAGTTGTGCGCGGTCGGATTGCCGATGTAGCAGGTGACCGCCTCGCGGCCCTCGCGCGCGAGGATCGGCCGCAGGCGGCGCTCGATCTCGTCGAAGGCCTCCAGCCAGCCGACCTCGCGCCAGGTGCTGCCGTCGCGCACGAGCGGGTGGCGCAGGCGGTCCGGGTCCTCGTGCAGGTGGCCCAAGGTCGTGCCCTTCGGGCAGATGTAGCCGCGGCTCCAGACGTCGTCGGCGTTGGCGCGGATCTTCGCCACGCGCCCGTCCTCGACGTGGATGTGCAGACCGCACATGGCCTCGCACAGCGAGCAGGTGCGGGTGTGGACTCCGTCGCGCGCGCGCATGCCGGTCTCCTCGATGAGACCTCGCATCTTAGCCCCGCGCGGTCGGAGATCGCGGGATCCAGCGAGGCACCGCGGCGCGGTAGCGGCGGTACGAGTCGCCGAAGCGCGCCTCGAGCGTCGGCTCCTCGTAGAGCGTGACGAAGAGATGGAAGGCGACGAAGACGCACGCGGCGTAGTCGAGCAGTGCACGGCTGTCGAACCAGAGCGCGTGACCGAGCAGTACCGTCACGACGCCCACGTACATCGGGTTGCGCACCCATCGATACAGACCTTCTGCAACGAGCTCCTTCGGCGGGTCGATCGGAGCGAGCGTGCCGCGTCCGCGCACGGCGAAGTCGCGCACGCACCAGAGCAGGACGGCGGTGCCGCCGAGCTGGAGCGGCAATCCGAGCGCGTGGAGCGCGCCGATGTCGCGCGCCGTGCGCAGCCCGAGCGAGATCGGCAGCGCGTATCCGATCACGCCCGGCAGCAGCAGCACGAAGAAGAGCGCGCGCAGCCAGAGCATGCTCGCGCCTACGAGCTCCCGAACTGCTTGCCATAGTCGGTGCTGAGCCAGCGCTCCGGGAGCATCCGCACCACCACGTTGTCGCCGCGCGCGTCGGCGCCGCCGGTCGCGGCGATGTAGGCGTCGCCGCGCTCGCGGCCGAGATAGCGATGCGCGAGCGGGCGCTCGTGGCGCTCGAGCTGCGAGGGCTCGATCGCCACGATCGGGCCCTCGACGCTGACGTAGCGATAGGGCGGCCTCTCGTTCTGCACGCACAGCGAGTAGCGGCGCGCCTGCTCGAGCAGTCGGCCCTTGCGCGAGCCGCGCTCCGTCACCACCCAGACCTCACCGCCGGGCGTGTAGCCGTACCAGATCGGGACGGCGAGCGGTGCCCGTCCCGGCTCCGCGATGCTGATCACGGCGATGTGGGCCTCCGCGAGGAAGGCCTCGCGCTCCTTCGGATTCATCACGAGCGACATCCGAGCTCCTGCGGGCGCGCATGCATGCTACGGGTGAGGCCATGCTAACAGGACGCGGTGACGGCGGGGCGGCCTCGTGCGCGCCATCCACTGGTTCCGCAACGATCTCCGCCTCGCCGACAACCCGGCGCTCGCAGAAGCCTGCGCAGCCGACGTGCTCGCGCCGGTCTTCGTCTTCGACGACCGGCTGCTCGCCGCGCAGAGCCAGGGCGCGCCGAGGCTGCGCTTCCTGCGCGAGTCGGTCGCGGCGCTCGCGCGCCGGCTCGAGGCGCGAGGCAGCCGGCTCTTCGTGCGCCGGGGCGATCCGCGCCTCGTGATCCCGGCGCTCGCGCGCGAGCTGCGCGCCGACCTCGTCGCCTGGAACGCCGACACCACGCCCTACGCGCGCCGCCGCGACGCCGCGGTGCGCGCGTCGCTCGAGGCGGCGGGCGTTCGCGCGCTCGCGCGGCAGGACCGCGTCGTCTTCGCCGCGGACGCCGTGCGCACGCGCGAGGGCCGACCGTACACGGTGTACACGCCGTATCGGCGCGCGTGGTGGCGTCGCTTCGAGGAGGCGCCGCCGCGGGCCGCGCCGTCGCGGCGCCTGCCGGCTCCTCCCCCGCGCTTCTCGGCGGGCGCGATCCCCTCGCCGTCCGCGCTCGGCGTCCGCGACGACGACTGCGCGCTGCCGACCGCCGGCGAAGAGGTGGCGCGGCGCCGGCTGCGCCGCTTTCTCGCGCGCGACGCCGCGCACTATGCGGAGCGCCGCGACTTCCCGGCCGCGGACGCGACCTCGCGCCTCTCGCCGTATCTCCGCTTCGGCGCGATCTCGATCCGCGCGTGCTTCCTCGAGGCGCGCGAGGCGGCCGCCGCCGACGGGCGCGCGGCGCGCGGCATCGCGAAGTGGCTCGACGAGCTGGTGTGGCGCGAGTTCTACGCGGCGATCCTCGAGAGCTTTCCGCGCGTGCTGCGCGGGGCCTTCCGTCCCGAATACGACCATCTCCGCTGGGAGGAGGACGAGCCCGGCTTCCGCGCCTGGTGCGACGGCCGCACCGGCTACCCCTTCGTCGACGCCGCGATGCGTCAGCTGCGATCGACCGGCTGGATGCACAACCGCGCGCGCATGGTGGTCGCGAGCTTCCTGGCCAAGGACCTCGGCATCGACTGGCGCCGCGGCGAGCGCTTCTTCATGCAGCGCCTCGTGGACGGCGACCCCGCCAGCAACGACGGCGGCTGGCAGTGGGCCGCCGGGACCGGCACCGACGCGCAGCCCTTCTTCCGGATCTTCGATCCGGTCGCGCAGGGGCTGCGCTTCGATCCGCAGGGCCGCTACGTGCGGCGCTTCGTGCCCGAGCTCTCGCGCCTCGAGGGCGCTGCCGCACACGAGCCGTGGCTCGCGCCCGGGCGCGCGCCTTTGTACCCGCCGCGCATCGTCGATCACACCGCGAGGCGCGTGGAGGCGCTCGCGCGCTACCGCGCCGCGCGCCAGCGCGCGCGGAGCTCGCGCTGACCGGATCGCTCCTCTGATCTTTGCTCGCAATCCCGTGCGATCTACGCTCGGCTACGCCTCGCTGCGCGCCGGACGGCTTGCGGCTCGCTGCGCGCGCCCTCGGCGCTTGCTAGAACCGGTACAGCGCGCCCCACGTGATCGACAGGAAGTCGAGGTTGTCGACGTTACCGGTCGGCAGCACGTAGGCGATGCCCATGTCGAGCGCGAGCCAGGGCCAAGGATAGAACTCCATGCCGCCGCCGAAGCGCCCGAAGCCGCCGTCGCCATTCGCACCGTCGGTGAACGACTTCTGCACGTCTCCCTGGTGCACGCCCCGGAGATCCGCGTGCATGTAGCCGCCGCCGAAGAGCAGATAGGGCTGGATCAGCCCGGTCGGGAGATTGAGGCGCAGATTCGCGCCGATCAGGTGCATCTCGACGTCGCCGTCCTCGGGGCCGAGGTCGACGTTGAAGTTCGCCAGCCACTCGCCCTCGATCTCGGCCGAGAGCCACGAGAGCGCGCGGTAGCCGGCGCGCGCGTTGAAGCCGATCGAGTCCTTGACGTTGATGTTGTTCGTGTTGTTGAACTTCTCGTTGCCCCAGGTCCCCGCGAGCCCGAGGTAGAAGCCCGGCCGGTTCGCGTCCTCGTTGGTGTCGCCCGGCTGCTTCTCCTCCTCCTGGTCCTTCGCCTGCTTCTGATCCTGCTTCTCCACGTCGGCGCCCTCGTCATCGTCGTTCTGCGCGAAGACGGGCCAGGCGGGCCACAGCGCCAGGACGGCAATGGCAGCGCAGACGAAGCGTCGCATCGAGGGTCCTCCGGATCGGGGGCGCCAGTCTGCATCGGCCTCGCGCGGCGATGCAAGACAAACCGCGGCGCGAAAACTGCGCTCGAGTGTCACGGACCCGAACTCGCATCCGGCTTACCGTCGATCTGCGCGCGCAGCGAGGCCGCGATCGCGGCGCCGCGCGGGCCCGCGCCGTCGAGGTAGTAGCGGGCGAGGCGCTCGTAGACCCGCTCGGCGCCTGCGCGGTCGGCGCGCTCGATCTCGCGGCGGCTCCTCTCGATGGTGTCCTCGATCGGCGTGAAGTGGACGCCCTCGCGCTCGCGCAGGCGCTGCATGATCGCGTCGTCGTAGCGGACGATGCGCGCGACCGCGACGTCGCCGAAGTGGATCAGGTCGTAGGGCTCGGAAGGGCCGCGCGCGATCGGAGGGAAGCGCTGGCTCACCACGAAGTGCACGCCCTGCTCGCGCAGCCAGTCCTCGGTCGGCTTCTTCTCGTGGCCCGGACGGCCGCGCGAGGCGAGCGGCAGCTTCGCGAGCGAGTACTGCGTGAGGCCCGTCATCTCGGCCAGCCAGGGCAGGTCGCTGAAGTAGCCGAAGGCGCACATGCCGCCTTCGTAGGCCACGCGCGCCCCGGTGCCGGCGAGCGCGTCGTGGAGCGCGCGTCCCTGGAGCGCGCGCGCCGCCAGCGCGAGCGGCGGATAGAAACGCCGCTCGTCGGCGACGCCGCGCCAGAGCGCGCGGTCGCCGAGCACCGGGTAGGGGAGCGCCGCCGCGACGACGCAAGCGAGCGTCGCGACGCGGGCCGCGCGCAGCGGAAGCTGCACGAGCTCGCCCTCGATGGCGAGGAGCAGCAGCGGCGCCGCCGGCAGCAGCCGCCGCGCGAACATGAAGTCGCCGCCCACGTGCGCGACGTAGAGCCAGAAGCAGAGCGCGCTCGCCGCGAAGGCGGCGCCGTCGCGGTCGACGTCGCAGGGCGGGCCGCGGCGCAGCGCGCGCGCCGCGACCGCTCCGGCCAGCGCCGGTGCGAAGAACCAGCTCTTCGCGAGGTAGAGGCCGAGGTAGACGAGGCCCTGCGTGTACCACGGCCGCAGCACCGACTTCGAGTGGAAGGCGGTCGGCAGTAGCTCGCCGTAGTAGGCCAGCTTCCATGCGACGAGCACCGCCGTGCAGAGCGCGGGCAACGCGAGCAGCGCCGCGGCGCCGCGTCGCGCGTCGCGCGCGCTCGCCTCGTGCGGCGGCCAGAGCACGAGCGTGGCGGACATCGTGACGGCGAAGAGGAGTCCGTCCGGGCGCGTCAGCAGCAGCAGCGAGAGCAGCGCTCCGGCGCCGAGCGCGGCACGGGACGAGCGCGCCGCTGCGCGAGCCGCGAGGGCCGAGGCGGTCGCGAGCCAGCCGAAGAGCGCCGTCTCGAGGCCGCCGGTCGCCCAGTCGTGGAAGTCCGGCGAGACCAGCACGACGGCTGCCGCGAGCGGGAGGAAGGGCAGGCCGCGCCGCCGGTGGCGCCGCCACGAGGCGCCGGCCAGGGTCAGCGCGAGGCCCGCATAGCAAGCGATGCCGAGCCAGGCGCCGAGCTCGATCGGATCGACGCCCACGGCCATGCCGGCGGCGAGCGCGAGCGTCCAGAGCAGATTGGTGTAGCCCTCGACGCGCTCGCCCGCGTTGTAGACGAGCCCGTGGCCCTGCACGAGGTTCTGCGCGTAGCGGAAGGAGATGAAGGCGTCGTCGCAGGTCCAGGCGAGCGCGTGCGCCCGCGCGAGGCCGAAGGAGAGGAGCAGCAG
>Ga0335082_10005208_pt1 | contig 14203 bp, 9 predicted proteins | sample Lox_Sample_41_FD_206718 | JGI IMG/M metagenome (GOLD analysis project Ga0335082, IMG submission 206718) | Soil microbial communities from Loxahatchee National Wildlife Refuge, Florida, United States - Lox_Sample_4.1 | ecosystem: Environmental > Terrestrial > Soil > Wetlands | place: USA: Florida...
GATTTTTCACATCCACGACGTCTGGGACACTTCGCGCTGCTCGTTCCGCCATAGATTTTTGCCTTTCGGTTGCCACCTCTCCGTCAAGGTAAGCCGTACCGTCGACGAGAGAGACCGCAACGTTACCTATGGCCCGATTGTGGAGTGCTTTTTGTATTTCGAGCTCCATTCTTTTTTTCTGGAGATCGGGATCGTTGGGAATTCGGTTCCGAGGCCGTTCTTTAGCGCTTATCTTCGCCCCACCGAGCTCTCCCGGATTATCCCCCGTGATTTTATTCGTGGTCGGTAAAGACGCTTGGAATGCGCCAGAGCCATTTTCCTCTGAAGTAGATCCAGTTTCGGAATGGCCATCTTCGGTTAACGCAGGCTGAACCGAAGAGGCCGTCGCCTCGGCTTGAGAGCTATCATGACCTTGTTGTTGTTGCGAACGTCCCACATTGTCTGCCGAGCGCTCTTCGAACCCTTTAAGGTTAGATCCTAGCTCGGCGAGATAACTTCGGGCATGGTCCGAATATTCCAATATGCTGCCACCAACTAAGACGAGTGCGAGCAGCGCTCCGACTCCTAACCCTACCCCTCTCTTTTTCGGCTGCTCCGTTGGCGCATTTTCGAGTCCCGCCGGAAAAACATTCAGCCGCAACTTGGACTGCCAAACATCATCCGCCACGATTTTCACTTGTGCATCCGCGGAGACTTCCCTTGGCTCCCGCAAAATCGGGGACTCCATCGGTAGGATCTGATCCCGCATTCGTTCCGATAGCCGTAGATCAAGAGCCACTTCTTTGATCATTTCCTCTGACACTTCTCTCCTGGACTCGGCATAAGCTGCCAGCAGAGCGTTATCGCAGATGATGTTGACGAGCCGAGGAATCCCTTCCGAATAGAAAGCAATCTGGTCGACTGCTTCAGGACGGAACAGGCTGCTACCGGGATAACCGGCAGCTTTAAGCCTACAGTTGATGTACGGCACAATCTCCCTTTTCCCAAGAGCAGCAAGTCGATAGTGGAGAGCCACCCGTTGCTTCAGTTGGCGGAGTGCCGGCTGCGCAAGTTTTTTTTCCAGGTCGGGATGGCCGACCAACGCGATTTGCAGCAGTTTCTCTTTGTCGGTTTCCATATTGGAGAGCAGCCTTAAACCTTCGAGTGTTTCGGTGCTTAGATCTTGCGCTTCATCTATAAGCAAGCAGACAATGCGATCCTCCTGGAGACGTCCGATCAAATAGTGATTGAGTGTTTCAATCATTGTTATTCGGTCAGCACCCCGGTGCGCTAAATCCAAATCCTTCAGCGTGAGCCGGAGCAAATCATCGAAATTGACAGGGCTATTGACGATAAAAACAGTATGGACGGTGGGTGCTAAGCTATGCAGGAGTTTGCGCAGCAGTGTCGTTTTTCCCGTGCCGACCTCTCCCGTAATAACGATAAAACCCTTCCTCTCCATGATGCTATACTGAAGGGTGGCTAATGCTTCTTGATAGACGCGGTTCGTATAATAGAGATCCGGATCTGGAGTGACGCTAAAGGGTGCCAGACGCAAGCCAAAATAATCTTTGTACATACGCTGCAAAACTAAGACTTTGATGAATTTGCGCTTAATTTCGGGACAAAAGGGAGGCTACGGTCCATGGTCAAACGAATCCGCCGCGCTTAAAAAAACACACCACGTGGTCAACGCAAGTACAATGCCAATCTTTAGAGCGAATGGAAGCTATTGAATTTCAATTTAGGATGCTGGTTGGCGATAGATAGGCGATCGCAGTTGAAGGATTTTTCCCGCTCCGGTAGCAGTTCTACCCTACAGAGTGGTTGGATTTGGGCGGAATCAGGGCTCGATTCGATTGGTCATCGAGCCCTGATGTGTAGAAGTTTCTGCGGCTTAGATTTCCGCTCGATCAATGCTCGGCGTGGATCTTGATGTCCTTGGTCTCCTTCACGAACAGCGCGCCGATGATGAAGGTCATCACCGCTACCCAGATCGGATACCAGAGTCCGTAGTAGATATTGCCGGCTTTGGCCACCATAGCGGTGGCGAGGAGCGGTAGCATACCGCCGAACCAGCCGTTACCGATGTGATACGGCAGCGACATCGACGTGTAACGGATCCGGGCCGGAAACAGCTCAACCAGGAACGCCGCGATCGGTCCATACACCATTGTAACGTAAATCACCATGATCACGAGCAACAGTTCGGTCATGACCCAGTTGACCTTCGCGAGGTCGGCCTTCGCCGGGTAGCCCGTTGTCTTCAGGGCTTCTTTATATTTGGCCTCATCCCAGCCTTTAAGCTCGCTGTTGCCGATTTTGGTGACGACGTCGTCGCTCGTCACCGCCGGCAGCGAGGTGAACGAGAGCCCGGCCTTCCCAAGGAAGTCCTTCGCTTTGTCACACGCCGTCTGCCGCGACCAGGGACCGATGAAGATGTGGAAGTTGCAATCGGTGGCCGTGACCGTGATGTTCGTCCTCTCCTGGTACGCCTCGAGATCGGGGTTTACGTAATGGGTCAGGCCCCGGAAAAGCGGAAAATAGGTTACCGCGGCAATCAGGCAGCCAGCCAGAATGATCTTCTTCCGGCCGATCCTATCGGACAGTGCGCCGAAGACCAGGAAGAAAGGTGTGGCGAGCACCAGCGACAATCCAACGAGAATGTAGGTAGGGATAAAGTCGAGCTTCAGGTAAATCAAGAGGAAAAAAAGCGCATAGAACTGGCCCGTGTACCAGACCACGCCCTGCCCTGCCGTCGCGCCCAGCAGCGCTAGTGCCACGTACTTATTGTTCGGGTACTTGAAGAAGCTGTCGATTAGCGGCTGCTTGGAACGCTTACCTTGCGATTTCATCCGCTGAAAGATAGGTGATTCTTGCAGCTTCAAGCGGATGTAGATCGAGATCAGCAGGAGCGGGATCGAGAACCAAAACGGGATCCGCCAACCCCACTCGGAGAACGCCTTGGCGTCCATCACGTACCGGCACAGGCCGATGATGATAAGGGCCAAAAGCATGCCGACCGTCGCCGTTGTCTGGATCCAGCTTGTGGCATAGCCGCGCTTGTGATCTGCGGCATGCTCAGCAACATAGGTCGCGGCACCGCCATACTCGCCACCGAGAGCAAGACCCTGGCAGAGCCGCAAGGTCACCAGGATCAAAGGGGCGGTAAACCCGACTGATGCATAGGTGGGCATGAACCCCACCAGAACCGTGGACACACCCATGACCACGATGGTTACGAGAAATGTGTACTTCCGCCCGACCAGGTCACCGACTCGACCGAAGATCAGTGCGCCGAAGGGTCGCACCAGAAAGCCGGCCGCGTATGCGCCGAACGCGCCGAGCAACGCCGCCGTCTGGTTCACGGGCGGGAAAAAAAGTGTAGCAAAAAACGGTGCCAGGATCGCGTAGAGGTAGAAGTCGTACCATTCGAAGACCGTTCCGACGGACGAAGCGATAATTACCCGACGCTCTTCTGACTTGGTGATGATCCTCTCGCCTGAAGCAACAAATGCTGTCTCAACTTTGGCCATGGAAAACCTCCTTTCAGATTCTACGGGTTGCTATGATCTGCCAGTGTTCAAACGCTGTACACTCTGCTTACCGAACCACTACAAGCATCGGTCGAAGGGCCTACGCGGGCTTCGACCGTCGCTCGGCAGACCCTACCCAACTCGTAGCTTTGCTGTCAAGTGGAAAAGGACGGCCATCCGGCGCCCTGTCATAGCCCTTTTCTCGGGCATTTGGCGTTAATTTATGCAGCCGGGAGAGGCAAATGCGTTACTTAGCTTTCCCGTGGGATTTGAGCAGTTCGCTGAACTGTTTGTGGAGCTTGTTCAGCTTCGGCGGAATCATGTACTGGCAGTACGGTTGGTAGGGATTATTGGCGTAGTATTTTTGATGGTAGCCTTCGGCCTCGTAAAACTCGCGCAATGGTTCCAACGTGGTCACGACGGGTTTGCTAAACGTCTTGGCCGCGTCGAGTTCTTTAATAAAATTCTCCGCTTCGCGCTTCTGCTCGTCGTTGGCATACAGAATGGCCGAGCGGTACTGTGTCCCGACATCGTTCCCCTGGCGGTTAAGCGTCGTCGGGTCGTGGGTCGCAAAGAAAACCGTCATCAGATCGCGGAAGCTGATCTGGCTCGGATCGAATTCGATGCGAATCACTTCCGCATGCCCGGTTCCTCCACCACACACTTGCTCATAGGTCGGATTCTTCACGGTCCCGCCGGCATAGCCCGACACGACTGATAGGACTCCGTGTAGCTCGTCGAAAACGGCCTCCGTGCACCAAAAACAACCGCTCCCGAAGACAGCAACTTGAGAATTTGTCTCGCTCATTGTCTCGCTCCCAATTCTTGATTGATTTCGCGCTGCAGAGAAAAATCGAAGACCCGCGCTGCCGGCACCGGCGCGGGCAGACCGAGAATCTGCGCGTCTGCTTTGAGATATTCGGTAATCTCCGCCTCGCTGGGAATGCCGCCGGTGGTGAACGCGCCATGCGAGATACGGTAAGTTTCCAGGGCCGTCGGGTAATCGACATTCAGATATTTTGCCAGCACTTCGCTGCTGCCGCGTTCGTTCTGATGAAAGTAACGATTGGCTTTGCTCCGTGCGCGCACGATACGCTTCACTAACTCACGTTGGTCATTGAGGTTTTTATCCAACACCGCCAAGCCGCTTTGCAGGCTCGAAAATTCGTCCAAGGCTCCGGCCAGGATGTTCATTCTGTGTTTATCGCGAGCGACGATTACAGTTGGCGGCGAAAAGATCCCTATCTGAATCGACCCGTTGATCAATGCTTGTAATTGCGTCGGCACGTCACCGCCTAACACCACCGTCACATCCTTGTCCGGATTCAGCCCGGCTTTGCGCAGCATACGTATGCCGGCAGTGTGCTGGCTCCCGCCCAAGGTCGTTGTCCCCATGACTTTTCCCCTCAAGTCAGCAAACGTTTTAAGCTCCGGCCGGGTCACCAGCCAGAACACCGGTCGCGTCATCCCCACAGCCAAGACTTTGATCGGCGCGCCACGCGGAATTGCGCGGATCGCGCTGCCAACCGAGCCGAGCGCGTGGACCTCGCCTGAGATAACAGCGGCAATAGCCGCCGTGGCCCGCACCTGCACGATCTGAGTCTCAAGCCCTTCTTCCCGGAAAAAGCCGCGGTCTTGCCCGATGAAAAGGTCTATCGCTGCGATGCTCCTGCTAGAATACGTGATGATCGTACGCTGCAACGACCCCTGAGCATAGAGCGACGCTGGCAAAAACAGCGCTATGATGAACAACTCGATAAGAAAAAAATGAGTCATGTCTGATATTTTTCCACGGCGCCAATGCAAGTTAACAACCCGGACCGCGAGGAAGCAAGAGCGGGCTGGCTAGCCACGATCATCCAACTGAAAGTAGTTGCCGTCGGGATCGAAAAAATACAAAGTTCGACTGCCCTTGCGTCCCACAGGTCCCAAATGAAAGTTGACTCCCCACTCTTTGGCTTTTTCTAAAAAGAGATCAAAGTCCACCGGATTTTTACATCATTCAATCCTGGCGTCATTGCCGCAGTAGGATTCGATTATAGAGCGCGATCAGCTCTTGGTATCGATCGCCCCATTTCTCCGGCGAAGGGATCACGACTTTGCGGTCTCCGATATCATCCGGACCCTTCATCCTAATATCCTTGTGGCCCACCCAGCGCCCGTGGCCGTACATTATCTCCTGCCCCTTCTTCGACATAAGAAAGTCCGCCAAAAGGGCGGCGGCGTGGGGATGGGGCGCATGGGCAGCCATGTAAATGGGAATCAACGACTTCGCTGGAACAAAAGGTTCGGGAAAGTTGTAGTCGACCGGCGCGCCCTTCTTTTTCTGAGCGATGGCTTCCTGGTGATAGCCATCAATCTCCACAGGAAATTCTCCTGCGGTGACGAGCTGTGTCACCAGAGTCGGCCCGCGCCGCACGTTGAGTTTTTGATTGCCGATTTTTCTCGCCAGCTCCGTCCCTTTGTCCTCACCGTAATAATCTATTAGCGCCGCTAACCAGTCATAAGATTCCGTGTCCATGGCAAGCTTCCCCATCCACTTAGGGTTTAACAAATCATTAAGGGATCTGGGCGCCTCTTTAGAGCTTACGAGTTTCGTATTGAAAATAAAAACCATCGGCGTGGCAAAGATGCCGTTGAAAAAGCCCTCTTTGTCGTAAAAGCCGTCGCGCAGCGACGTGCGATACGGCGACCGGTAGCGAATGATGGCCTCGGCTTTTCTTAGCGTATTGATGGTCGTGCTGCGAGTGTTGAAAACATCGTAGAGATAAGATCTAGCCCGATACTCCGTGAGGACCCGGCTTAGCAAAGACGCTCCACTCGCGGTCAAAGCGCTTACTTTGATAAAAGGATAGTCGGCTTCGAAGGCGTTGATCAGATCCTGCGCATAGGCGCGATTCATTGCCGCGTACCAGGTCACGGCACCTTCTTTCTTCGCGCCGTTAACAAGCTTCGCCTGCCGCTCCGGTTCCGGCAGCCGATTGATTTCTTCGAGCAGCACTTCCTCGGGTTGGGCTGCCTGCGGTCGAGCTTGAAGGAAAAGGAGCGGTATGAACAAGAAACCAATGAACGATCCAACAAGATATGTGGTGCGCATTGTCCTTTCCTCGCAATTCGCTCTTGGTGAAAACCAGGCTTTTTCAGCCCGTTGCGCTAGATTTTAATATCGCGCTGCAAGGGAGGAAAAACCCGCTAGGACTGCCTAGCCCATTTAACTATCGCTTCTTTTTCCCCTTGAGAGAGTTTAGCCTCGGGATGCATCAAAACATAATACCATTGGGGCATGGCACCCCTCTCTACTTGCTTTGCGATTTCTCCGAGTTTCCGCGCCTTTATCTGAACGTTGTATCCATCCCAGAGGGAAAAGTTGACTTCTCGCCGGCCTTCCTTAACGTCGCCTGCAATCAAAAACGAAACCGGCGCGATCTGCGAATACCAAGGCCATCGGGTTTCGTTCGAGTGACAATCGTAGCAAGAGCGTTGCAGGAGCGCCCGCACTTCACGAGGCTCCAGCGCTGTACCGCGCTCCGAGGGGTTGGTGCGCGTAATCGGCACAAATTGGATCCCGGCGAGCAAAACTACCAACGCTAATCCGCTTCGTTTAAGCCATCTCTTCACATCATTCCCTTCTCAGTCGCCGTTTATCTTATTCCAAACGCACACTCCATTTACTGAAACAGCGAGCACCACACGCACGTTAGTTTTCCGATATCCGGTAGTTGTTCACTTTAGCCCGGCTCCGTCGTGAAGCGTGTTCTGAGACTCTTCGCTCAGATTGACCGCCGCCCATTCGACCACGTGTCAATCCGAGCGCGGAGCGAGGAATCTGTCACTATCATTTGCCCGGCTCGCGCAGCGCCGCATCGAGAATCGACGTGTCGATCATCGATTCCGCCTTTAAGTTTTTCGCCGCCGGCACCGTGGGAATCAGAGATTCTATGGCGTAACGCAGCCCTTCCAGCGGAATCGTCGGGACGCGCTCCAGGTAAGGACCGGAATTGAAGCGGTAGTTCTCTTCGATGACGGCTTTGTCTTGCAACCGTAGGTACTTCGCCAAGACTTTCTTGCTAAATTCCGGCTCGTTCTGGATCTTTTTGAGGCCCGCAACAAAGGCGTGCATAAAGCGCACCAGTATCGGGCGGCGCTCTTTTACGGTGGCGCGCCTTGCGGCCATCACGTTGCCCACCACCGGAAAATTGAGCGACTCCAGGTCAATAACCGTCTTAAAACCTGACTTTTCCAAAACCAACGCATTGGCGGGGTTAACAATCGTCGCCGCTACTCTCCCGCTCTTGAGCGCCAACACTCGGTCGCTTTGCCCGCCAACTGCGATCACGCGTATATCTTGATCCGCATTCATGCCAAAGCGTTGGAGCGCCAGCCGAATGTAGAAATGAGAAACATCATGGACCCGGGCAACCCCGATGATTTTGCCCCTAAGCTGCTGCGGTCTTTCTATGTCGGGTCCCGCAACGATCCGGTACTGCATCCGATTGTAGATGCTTGAAATGAACACCACGTCGGCGCCGTTCGCGATAGCGCTGATAGTGTTGTGCGGGATGCAATAAAGCAAATCAATCTCACCGGCAACAAGCGCTGCGGTTGCGGGGTTACCCTGAATCGAGATCAACTCGACATCCAGTCCTTCGCGCTGGTATAGCCCGGCTTCTTTCGCAATCCACAGTGGCAAGATGGCGCCGCCGATGTAACAATGGCTGACACGGAGCTTGTCCACCGGAAACCCAATGGATGGAAATAGAAAAACGACGGCGAAAAAGAGGCTGAAAACGCGAACCGATCTACCAAGCGCAAAAGCCGTGCTGTTTCTGATTCGACAACTTGGCATGACAGAGGCTTGCGCAATCTCACCAATCGGCTATTGAACCAAGCCGTCATTGTAGTTGCTCTTGGGCACAAAGTTGAAGAAGTGTCCCGTGCCGCCCACGATCCGTTGCGAATGCGGCGTCCCGGCGGGGATATGCACGCCCACCGGACTCTCGGCCACGACCTTTTCATCGCCGATAACAAATTCAACAGTCAAGCCGGTCAAATCAGGACCGGTGCCGATGGAAATATGATAGGTATCGCAGTTGTGGCGATGCTTATCGACGTAGTTGGCTTGCGTGGGCTCGACATTGGCAACGCTGCGCACGACCGTGTAAAAATCGGCCTCCGGTTTTAGTTTGCCATCGACGAAAACATAGCGCACCCCCGGGGCGGCGTCGGTGTGATACTTGATCTCCGTGGTAGGCCGAACATCCGGTTTGAAGATATAGCCGGCATATTTGCCGAACTCCCCCTCGCCTTTCCTGGAATCCGGCTCGCGGTCTTCGTGAGTGTAACCGCGACTGCGAAAAAGAACCGTCACGGTTCCCGCACCCCCCGTGACTTTGTATTCATGCACTGCGCCGGTGGGAATATAAACGCACGCGGGTGCAATAATCTTATGAACCTTGCTTTCGAAAATGATCTGGCCCTCGAGACCGCTGAGGTCGGGATTGTTTCCTATGAAATAATAGAACTCATCCGTATTATGGCAATGGGGCACCTGATAGTCAGGCACTTTCTCCGGCAAATTCTTGGCTTCGTGAATGGCGACATAGATGTCCGCCTCGGGGTGGGAATCGCGATTGATGAAAACATGCCGTTTAACCGGCAACTCGATGCGCTCGCGTAACGGCCGTTTTTCTTCGTGGCGCCCGCCGAGCACGCCTGGCCGCGCCTTAACGATATATTTTGCAATGTCCATTGATGACTCTCCTAGGATTCCTTTAATCCATCCGAAAGCTGATTGGTATTGCTTCTAATCCTTCAACTCCCCGAAAGTGGGCGGTGTCAGGCAGTCTGTGAGTCCGGCGCAAACGTGCCAGGCTGTGACCTGTAATGGTTAGCACAGCAAAGATTCCCAGAGCAAGTTTGATCCAAGGTCGCGATAGCACAGCTTGCAACTCGTAGGCTTTCCTAGTATTCAGGGCGTAAATCAATCGATTTGAAGGAGGCGGACTAAAATGCAGGAGCTCCACTTTAAAGAAAAAATAAGCTGGCCGGAAGGTTACCGCATGGCCGTCGCGCTAACGTTTGATTTTCAAGGCGGCGAGGATGTAAAGCCGGACAAAACCGGCAAAATCAATCACGAGGAATGGACACAGGGAGAATACGGGCCGCAGACTGGCATCTGGAGAATTCTTAGAATTCTGGATGAAACGGGCGTCAAGGCGACTTTTTTAACCTGCGGCGGTATCGCCGAGCGTTATCCCGAAGCCGTCAAAGCCATAGTCCAAAAGGGACACGAAATCGCGGGCCACGGCTATCATCATGAGACCGCCCGCGACCTTACCCGGGATGAAGAGCGCGAAGTCATGCGCAAGACCATAGAAATGATCGAGAAGCGAACGGGAAAGCGGCCGGTGGGATGGCGCTCCTGCACCCAGAGTCCTAACAGCATCGAGCTTCTGATGGAGCACGGCTTTCTGTGGAACAGCAACTCCTTCTCCCATGACCTTCCTTTTCTTTGGGAAAAAGACAATCGCGTGCTAGCCGAGCTGCCCAGACATCCATTTGGCGACGGCAGGGTCTATACCCACCACGACTCCGGCAATCCGGGCGACGCGCTGGTTATTTGGAAGGCCTTCTTCGACGAACTGTACGAGGAGTCAAAACTTGGCCCGACTTTCTGCCCCTTCCAGATCCATCCATATATTTCGAGCCGGCCAGGGCGCGCGAAGGCCTTGAAGGAGACGATCCAATACATGCAAAAACACCAGGGCGTCTGGTTTGCGCGCGGCAGCGAGGTAGCCGAGCTGACGCTCAAACTCGGAGCGGCGGTGAAAAAACCGCATCTCAAAGAGGCCGTCGGCTCCTGACTCGATAATTAGATAGCCGTTCCTGAGCGACGCCCTCTCTGGTTTACCGGACAAAACACAGGGCCCGAGCTCTTCGGAGCCGGGCCTTTGTGTTAATAATAATGATATGTAGTTGCCTCCCGCGGTTGGCTCTGCTTATCGCTTTTAGCCCTGCCAGCCGCCTTGCAATTCTTGACAACTAACTATGAAAATGATTGTTTTTTAGGTTCTTGAGCAAAACGGAGGATTTTTATGGCAAAACTTTTCATTGCCAGTGAATATGTGGACTCGGAGAGCAGGGAGACCACTCCGGTCCGTAACCCCGCCACGGGAGAAGTCGTCGACACGGTCCCAAAGGGAACAGTCAATGATATCCGTCGAGCTATCGATGTCGCCAAGGGCGCGCTGAAAAAATGGTCTGAGATGGCGCCGTCCAAACGGGGCAGCATCCTGCTTCAAGCCGGTCATTTGATTCTTCAACAGGAGAAAGATCTGGCGAACCTATTAACGCGCGAACAGGGGAAACCCATCCGCGAGTCCATTCTAGAAGTCCGTCGCTTCGTTCACACCATGGACCACTACGGGGGCATGGCAAAGAGCCTGCGCACCGCCGCGGTTGTCCTTGATAACGGCCGGCATGGTCTCGTCCTGCGCAAACCGCTCGGCGTTTGCGGCGCGATTGTCCCATGGAACTTTCCAGTTTCCCTCATGGGCAACAAACTAGGCCCGGCGCTACTCGCGGGCAATACTGTCGTCGTGAAACCCGCAGGCACGACACCGCTCACCGACCTCCGCTGCTGCGAACTAATCGACAAGGCGATTGTTGACGCCGGCGGCCCCAAGGGTGTCCTCAATGTCGTTACCGGCCCTGGAAGCGTGATCGGCGAAGAACTGCTGGTCAATCCCACCGTACGTAAGATTGGCTTCACGGGCGCAACCGATACAGGCAGAAGGGTGATGCAGTCCGCCGCCAAGGACTTCAAGCATGTGACCTTGGAATTGGGCGGCAGCGATCCGATGATCGTTTGTGACGACGCCGATGTTGACCGCGCCGTCAGTGCCGCCTCGGTAGGCCGCTTCTTTAACTGCGGCCAGGCTTGCTTGGCAGTTAAACGGCTCTATCTGTTCGAAAACATCGCCGATGTTTTCATGGAAAAGCTGGTTGAAAAAGCGAAAAAGATTAGCGTTGGGAATGGGTTGAAGCCGGGCACGTTAATGGGTCCGCTGCATACTGCGGAGCAGCGCCAAGAGGTCGAAGAGCAAGTCGAAGATGCAGTAAAGCGCGGCGCCAAAATTCTCTATGGCGCGCAGCGCCCCAAGGGCGAGGATTATGACAAGGGTTTCTATTTACAACCGACACTGGTGACGGACGTCGATCCTGCATCACGACTCTTGCAAGAGGAGTGCTTCGGCCCGGCTTTGCCCATCGTCCGAGTCAAGAGCCTCGACCAGGCCATCGAGCAAGCGAACAATTCTATCTTCGGTCTGGGCTCCTCCATCTGGACGCGGGACATCAATCGGGCAATGGCGGGCGCCGAGCGCATCGAGGCCGGCTACACCTGGGTCAACTCCGCGCAGATTATTTATGACGAGTTGCCTTTCGGCGGTGTAAAACAAAGCGGTCTTGGTAAAGAGCATGGCGAGGAAGCCATCGAACATTATACTGATTCTAAATCCGTCGTGATTGCGACCGAGACTCAGTCCGAGATGGTCGGCGGTGAGTGATAGAACTCAAGAATAGAACATGAAAGTAGAGCTCCCTGATACTTACAACGCCGCCACGACCTTCGTGGACGAGAATATCGCCCTAGGACGCGGCGACCGCACCGCCATCCATTATCAGGATCAGAAGTTTACCTACCAAGAAGTTTACGAAAAGATCAATCGCACCGGCAACGCCCTCAAGGAGCTCGGCGTGGAAATCGAGCACCGGGTGCTGCTGGTCTTGCCCGACTCGCCCGAATTCGCTTTCAGTTTCTTTGGCGCCATTAAGATCGGCGCCGTTCCCATTCCGACGAATCCGTGGATGGCCGCCAAAGATTATGACTACCTGCTAAATGACAGCCGCGCGCGGGCAATCATCGTTCATGAATCGGTTCTCCCTCAAATTGAAAAGATCTGGGACGGCACCCGTTTTCTTAAACATATTATCGTCGTCGGCAAGCCGATCGGCAAAGCGCTTTCCTACGAAAGTCTTATCGATAAAGCTTCCGATAAACTTGAGGCGGAAACGACGAGCAAAGACGATGTATGCTTCTGGGCCTACACGTCAGGCAGCACTGGCGCGCCAAAGGGCGCCGTTCATCTTCAGCACGACATGATCACGATCAGCGATTTGTTCGTAAAGCCGGTACTTGGAATGAACGAAACGGATTTATGTTTCTCAGCTTCCAAGATGTTCTTCTCCTACGGCTTGGGCAATTCGCTCTACTTCCCGTTCCGCTTCGGCGCCTCAACGGTTCTCTGGCCCGAAAAACCGGACCCCGAAAAAATCCTCCAGGTTATCGAGAAATATCGGCCCACTTTCTTTTTTTCCGTACCGACTCTTTTTGCTCGCTTCCTGCGCGTCGAAAAGAAGTATGATTTGAGCTCGCTGCGCATCTGTCTCTCTTCTGGTGAACCCTTGCCTCCGGCGATTTTCCATCACTGGAAGGAGCGCACCGGCCTGGACCTCTTGGATGTCGTCGGTTCAACGGAAGCGACTCATGATTTCTTGGCCAATCGTCCCGGCAGAGCGAAAGCGGGCAGCAGCGGCGAAGTGACCCCGGCTTTCGAGGCGAAGATCGTCGACGAAGATGGACGCGAAGTGCCGGTAGGAGAAGTGGGAAATCTGATGGTCAAGGGCGACGCCAATGCGCCTTATTATTGGAACAAGCACGAGCAAACCAAGCGCATGATGCAAGGGGAGTGGCTCAAAACGGGAGATACTTATTACCGCGACGATGAGGGCTACTATTGGTATTGCGGCCGCTCCGACGACATGATGAAAGTTGGCGGTCTGTGGGTTTCGCCCATCGAAATCGAGAATTGCTTGATGGAGCACTCGTCGGTTCTCGAAGCCGCGGTGGTCAGTGACCAGGATGCCGACGGCCTTCTTAAACCCAAAGCCTATATTTTGTTGAAGAGCGAGTTCAACGCGAGCGACGAGTTACGCATAGAACTCCAATCCCACGTCAAGAACAAACTTGTGCCGTACAAATACCCCCGCTGGGTTGAATTTGTCGATGACCTGCCCAAGACGGTAACCGGAAAGATCCAGAGATTCAGATTACGGAATAACAAAAACTGAGGATCGAAGAGCGAGGATGGACGATTGATCCTCTATTCTCAATCCTCTATCCTCGGTTCGCGCATTGAAGGAGACCCATGAGCAGCATCAAAGAGCTAAAGGAAACGCTAGCCTATTCCTGCAATATCCTTGCCCACGAAGGTCACTGGGACAATATTCTCGGCCACGTCTCGGTGCGAATTCCTGGGCAGAACCGAATTCTCATGAAGCCTCACAGTTTTGGCTTCGAAGAGATCCGCCCGCAGCATATCATCGTCGTCGATATTGAGACCGGTAAGAAAGTTGAGGGCAAGCACGAGCGTCATTCCGAAGTGTTTATTCACACTGAAATCATGAAGGCGAGACCGGATGTGAACTGCGTTGTCCACTCTCATCCACCCTATGCCACCGCGTTTGGCTCCCTTAGGCAGCCGCTGCGGCCGATCAGCCATGAGGGAAATATTTTTCACGATGGCCTGCCGCTGTTCGATTACACGACTGCGCTCATAAGAACGCCTGAGCTGGGCGTCGAAGTCGCCAAGAGCTTGGGAAAATGCCGTGGTGTCCTAATGAAAAAC
>Ga0335082_10005209_pt1 | contig 14202 bp, 13 predicted proteins | sample Lox_Sample_41_FD_206718 | JGI IMG/M metagenome (GOLD analysis project Ga0335082, IMG submission 206718) | Soil microbial communities from Loxahatchee National Wildlife Refuge, Florida, United States - Lox_Sample_4.1 | ecosystem: Environmental > Terrestrial > Soil > Wetlands | place: USA...
ACGCCGAAGATGTCCGGCGGCTCATCGTTTCGCAGGACGGCAGTCTGGACGTATTTAAAGCCCGGCTTCTGGAAGACAAGGCGATGGACTGGGTGGTTTCCAAAGCGGTTATTGAATAACATTATTAATAAATATGGAAAGAATTCCTGAAAGGAGTATCGAAATGTTGGTGCCGATTGTGATCGAGCAAACGAACCGCGGCGAGCGGGCGTACGACATCTATTCGCGTCTACTGAAGGATCGGATCATTTTTATCGGGGCGCCGATCGATGACGTCTTTTCCAATTTGATCATCGCCCAGCTTCTGTTTCTGGACGCGGAAGATCCCGGGAAGGACATCAATCTGTATGTCAACAGCCCCGGCGGTATGGTAACGGCCGGTCTCGCGATCTACGACACGATGCAGTACATCAAGTCGGACGTTTCCACCACCTGCATCGGCCAGGCCTCCAGCATGGGCGCGCTCCTGCTGACCGCCGGGAAAAAGGGCAAGCGGTTCGCGCTGCCCAACTCGAGGATCATGATCCATCAGCCGATGGGCGGCTTCCAGGGACAGGCCACGGATGTCGATATCCAGGCCCGTGAAATCCTGAAAGTGCGCGAGCGGCTCAACGAGATTCTGGCCCAGCACACCGGCCAGCCCATCGACCGGATCCGCCTGGATACCGAGCGGGATTATTTTATGTCGGGCGAGGAGGCCCGGAAATACGGCTTGATCGACGAGGTCATCAGCCGCGCCCCGGATTTGAAGGAGAAGGGAAAATAAGGGAATCAAAGGAGGCCAACCGGTATGCCCAAGTCCGAAAAAAGCGACGCCCTGTTGCGATGTTCCTTTTGCGGGAAAAGCCGCGACGAGGTCACAAAACTGATCGCCGGTCCTACCGTCTACATCTGCAATGAGTGCATCGATCTCTGCAACGACATCATCGCGGAGGAGTGGGAGGAGGATCGGGAGGCCGTCTCCTCCAAGCTTCCGAAGCCGAAAGAGATTAAAAAGACCGTGGACCATTACGTGATCGGCCAGGAGCGGGCGAAAAAGATGTTGGCGGTCGCGGTGCATAACCACTACAAACGGGTTTCGGCCGCGCCCGAAGTGGACGACGTGGAGCTCCAAAAAGGGAACATTCTGATGATCGGGCCGACCGGGACCGGCAAGACGCTGCTGGCCCAGACCCTGGCCCGAATCCTGGATGTGCCGTTCACCATCGCGGACGCCACGACGCTGACCGAGGCGGGGTATGTCGGAGAGGACGTGGAGAACATCATCTTAAAGCTTCTCCAGGCCGCGGACTATGATGTCGAACGGGCCGAACGCGGCATCGTCTATATCGACGAGATCGACAAGATCAGCCGGAAGAGCGACAGCCCTTCGATCACGCGCGACGTCTCGGGCGAAGGGGTTCAGCAGGCCCTTCTGAAACTGATCGAAGGGACCGTGGCCAACGTTCCGCCTCAGGGAGGACGCAAGCATCCCCATCAGGAATTCATTCAGGTGGACACTTCCCATATTCTGTTCATCTGCGGGGGGGCTTTTGTGGGACTGGAGGCCTTGATCGAACAACGCATCGGACAAAAATCGATGGGCTTCGGTGCGCAGGTCCGGCCCAAGAAAGACCGTCACGTCGGCGATCTGCTGCGGATGGTCCAGCCGGAGGATCTATTAAAATACGGACTGATCCCCGAGTTCGTCGGCCGGCTCCCCGTGATCGCGACGTTGGAAGAGCTGGATGAAAAGACCCTGGTCCGGGTTCTGACCGAACCCCGGAACGCCCTGATCAAACAGTATGAAAAGTTGTTCGCCTTTGAAAAGGTGAAACTCAAATTCACGGACAACGCCGTCACGGCGATCGCCCAGAAAGCCCACGGGCAGAAGACCGGCGCACGGGGGCTGCGGGCCATTCTGGAAGAAGTGATGCTGGACCTGATGTACGAGCTGCCCTCTCAGAAAAACGTGAAAGAGGTCATCATCAACGAGGACGTGATCCATCAAACGGGCCAGCCGATTCTGTTGTATGAGAACGACAAAGACGTCAAATCGGCCTAGCAGGCTGCTGAAAAAGTCCATCTGCTTTGTTCTCGGTCCCTGCGGCCTCGCGACCCACTTCCAGTCATAAAAATGCTGGAAGTCCCCGGAGGGGGCATCTGGAGCTTTTTGAGCAGCCTGGAGAGGCCGTGGATTTCTCGGTACTCTGCTAATGATCATGTGTTCCCACGCATATCATGCGACCCATCATCGGAATCACGCCGGATTATAGCGACGGGATCCGGAAGGACTCCCGCTCGCCGGGCGAGCCCACCTATTTTTTAAGAGCCCGGTACGTGGAGGCCATCAAGGATCTGGGCGGAGTTCCGGTCCTTCTACCGATCACAAGCGATCCCAAACTCCAAGCCGATCTTCTGAATCGGATCGACGGTCTGCTGATCACCGGCAGCGGGCCGGATCTGGACCCCCGGCTCTACGGCGAGCGTCCGACGGCACGGTTCAAAATCATGAGTGAGGAACGGGCCGGTTTCGAGTTGGGTCTTGCCAAACGCGCCTTGAAACGGAACCAGCCCGTGCTGGGAATCTGCGGGGGGCTCCAACTTTTAAATGTGGCGATGGGGGGCAGCCTGATTCAGGATATTCCGACTCGATCGGAGGCTCCGTTAACCCACCGTCAGGAAAGTTCAGCAACCCGTACGTCCCATTCGGTCAAGATCATCCCCAAGACCCTACTTTCCCGGATCCTGCGGGTCGATCGATTGAGGGTGAACAGCTCCCACCATCAGGCGGCCAAACGGGTGGCGCCCGGCCTGGTTGTGAGCGCCGTGGCCCCGGACGGGATCATTGAAGCCCTCGAAAGCCCCGTCCACCGATTTGTCATCGGCGTCCAGTGGCACCCGGAGTTTTTGTATCGGAAAGACGAGGCCAGTCGCCGGCTGTTCAAATCGTTCTTGCGACAGTCTGCGCGTCGATCCTCCGTCTAAATTCCATCGCGGCCTCGCTCGCACGACGCTTCCGTGAAAAATCCGGTCCAATCCGACCTCTTTTGTTTCGTCGGTTCCTCACATGCCGATCCTCCCTTGGCATTTGACAATTGAAAAAATATGCTTTATTATGAATAGGTTATAACCATAACAAGATTCGGAGTATGCAATGAACGATTTTCCTCGAATCAAGCGCCTTCCTCCCTACGTGTTTGCCAGCGTGAACGCGCTAAAACTGGAGGCCCGGCGCAGGGGCGAAGACATCATCGATTTCGGCATGGGCAATCCGGATCAGCCGACTCCGAAGCATATCGTGGACAAGGCGGTCGAAGCGATGAAGAACCCGCGCAACCATCGCTACTCGGCCTCGCGGGGCATCACGAAGCTTCGCGCCGCGATCGCGGATTGGTACCGTCGGAATTTCCAGGTCGAGATCGATCCGGAGACGGAAGCGATCGTGACGATCGGCTCCAAGGAGGGCATCGCCCATCTGGCCCTGGCCACGCTCGGTCCCGGGGATGCCGTGCTTTGTCCCAGCCCGACCTATCCGATCCATACCTACAGCGTCATCATCGCCGGCGGCGAGGTGCGGAGCGTTCCGCTGAGGGAGGACAACGACTTTTTCGAAGACTTGACGGCGGCCTACCGGACCGCCCTTCCGAGGCCCAAGATGTTGATCGTGAATTTTCCGCACAATCCGACGACGCGCGTCGTGGATATGGGCTTTTTCAAGAAACTGGTCGACTTTGCTACCGAGCATCACCTGATCGTCGTGCATGATCTGGCCTACGCCGATCTGGTCTTCGACGGGTACAAGGCCCCCAGCTTTCTCCAGGTGCCGGGGGCCAAAGCGATCGGGGTCGAATTTTTCACCCTGTCGAAAAGCTACAACATGCCGGGTTGGCGTGTCGGATTCTGCGTCGGGAACCGGGAGATCATCAAGGCCCTGACGCAGATCAAAAGTTACCTGGATTACGGGATTTTCCAGCCGCTCCAGATCGCGAGTATCATCGCGCTGAACGGGCCGCAGGACTGCGTCCGGGAGGCGGTCGGGATGTACCGGAGCCGGCGGAACACGCTGGTGACCGGCCTCAACCGGATCGGCTGGAAAGTGGAGAAGCCGCTGGCGACGATGTTCGTCTGGGCCCAGATCCCGGAGCCGTACCGCGAGATGGGCTCGCTGGAATTTACGAAGATGCTTTTGAATGAAGCGAAGGTGGCGGTCTCGCCGGGAATCGGGTTCGGCGAATACGGCGACGACCATGTCCGCTTTGCGTTGGTCGAAAACGAACACCGGACGCGACAGGCGATCCAGGGGATCAAGAAAGTGCTGAAGAAAGCGTAACGGAAAGTAGGGGCGGACCTGTGTGTCCGCCCGTTGTAGGGGCGCACGGCCGTGCGCCCGGAATCTTATGAATCCAAAGAGACAAAAAATAGGCGTGGGCATTATCGGGTTCGGGACGGTCGGAACCGGTGTGGTCAAGATTTTGACCAACCGGGCGGAAGAGATCCGTCGCCGTCTCGGCGTTCCGCTGGAGCTGGTTCGGATTGCGGACCTGGATTGGAAGCGAGACCGGGGCGTCAAGGTGAACCCGGAGGTCCAGACCTCGAAGGCGGAGGAGGTCATCAACGATCCGGAGGTGGATATCGTCGTGGAGCTGGTGGGCGGCTATGAGCCGGCGCGCACCTTCATCCTCAAGGCGTTCGAGCGGGGAAAGTGCGTCGTGACGGCCAACAAGGCCTTGCTGGCCGTGCACGGCGAGGAACTCTACCGCGCGGCACAGAAGGCCGGCGTGGATTTGGGGTTTGAGGCCAGCGTGGGCGGCGGGATTCCGATCATCCGTGCGATGAAGGAGGGGCTGGCCGCAAACCGGATCCTGTCCATTTACGGAATCATCAACGGCACGGCCAATTATATTCTAAGCAAGATGACCGAGGAAAAACGGCCCTTCGTCGAGGTGTTGGCCGAGGCTCAACGCCTCGGGTATGCCGAGGCCGACCCTCGCTTCGACGTGGAAGGGATCGACTCGGCCCACAAACTGGCGATTCTGGTGACGCTGGCGTTCGGTACGCCCGTCGATATCAAGTCGATCTACACCGAAGGCATCACCGGCGTCACGCCGACGGATATCGAGTATGCCAACGAATTCGGCTATCGGATTAAGTTGCTGGCGATCGCCAAAGCCAACGACGGCTCGATCGAGGTCCGCGTCCATCCGACGATGGTTCCGGAGGAATACCTGATCGCGACGGTGAGCGGCGTTTATAACGCGATCTATGTCGTGGGCGACGCCGTGGGCCACACGCTGTTTTATGGTCAAGGGGCCGGGGCGATGCCGACCGGCAGCGCCGTCGTGAGCGATTTGATGGAGGCCGGCCGGAATCTGCTGTACGATTCGGTCGGTTGCGTGCCGCCGACCGGATACGATCCCGATCGCAGGGAAGTTTTGCGGATCAGGCCGATGGAGGAGATCCGGAGTTTCTATTACCTCCGGTTCATGGCGCTGGACAAGCCCGGCGTGCTTTCACGAATCTCCGGCGTGCTGGGAAAATACAATATCAGCATTTCTTCCATGATTCAAAAAGGAAGAAAAATCGACGAGGCCGTTCCGGTGGTGATGATGACCCACAAGGCCATGGAGCGGGATGTTCAGCAGGCGCTGGCCGAGATCAACCGGTTTCCCGACGTCAGCGATCGTACGGTCTTGATTCGCGTCGAGGGAGAAGAGGAAGAATAACGATGTGGAACGGGGTCATCGAGGCTTACCGGCCGTTTCTTCCGGTGACGGATCAGACGCCCGTCGTGACGCTGCACGAAGGCAACACGCCCTTGATCCGGGCGAAGCATCTCGCCGATGCCATCCATCCGGAAATCGAGTTGTATTTAAAATACGAAGGGGCCAATCCGACCGGATCTTTCAAGGACCGCGGCATGACGCTCGCGATCTCCAAGGCGATTGAAGGAGGGGCTTCGGCCGTGATCTGCGCCTCGACCGGCAACACGTCCGCCTCGGCGGCCGCGTACGGCGCGCGGGCGGGGATCAAGGTCTACGTCCTGATTCCGGAGGGAAAGATCGCGTCGGGCAAGCTGGCCCAGGCGATGATCCATCGCGCGGTCGTGATTCAGGTCGAAGGCAATTTCGATGAGGCCTTGACGATTGTCAAGGAAGTCTCGGAAAAATACCGCCTTACCCTCGTCAACTCGATCAATCCATATCGGTTGGAAGGCCAGAAGACGGCCGCGTTTGAAGTCTGCGACCGGTTGGGAGAGGCGCCCACATTTCATTTCCTCCCGGTCGGCAATGCCGGAAATATCACGGCCTACTGGAAAGGGTATAAGGAATACAAGCAGCACGGACGGATTGCATCGCTTCCACGCATGATGGGATTTCAGGCGGCGGGCGCCGCCCCGATCGTGCTGGGCCACGTGGTCGAGAAACCCCGGACGATCGCCACCGCGATCCGGATCGGCAATCCGGCCAGTTGGAAAGGGGCGGAGGCTGCGGCCGCCGAGTCCAGGGGGGAGATCAATCTCGTGACGGACGAGGAGATCGTGGAGGCCTACCGAATGATCGCCGGCATGGAAGGGGTGTTCTGCGAGCCGGCCTCGGCGGCCTCGGTGGCCGGCGTGATCAAAATCAGCCGGCAGGGCGTCTTCAAGAAGGGCGACCGCGTCGTCTGTACGCTCACCGGCCACGGCCTCAAGGACGTGGAGACGGCGATGACCGTTTCTCAGAAGCCGATCACGATCAAGGCGCAGTTTGAGGATGTCGTGAAAGTGTTGGGTTACTGAGAAAATGGCACTCATTGTTCAAAAATTCGGCGGGACGTCCGTCGGCAATATCGAGCGCATCCAGAACGTGGCCCAGCGCGTGGCCAAGGTCAAGGCGGCCGGGAACGACGTGGTCGTGGTGGTCTCGGCGATGGCCGGAGAGACGGACCGCCTCCTGAAGCTCGCCAATCAGCTCTCCTCCAATCCCGAAGAGCGGGAGGTGGATCTTCTGCTTTCTTCCGGCGAGCGGGTGACGAGCGCGCTTCTGGCGCTGGCGCTTCAGGAAATGGGATTCAAGGCGCAGGCCTTCACCGGCCGACAGGTCGGAATCATCACGGACAGCACGCATACGAAGGCCAAGATCGAGCGGATCGTGGCCGACCGCGTGCGGGAGGCGATCGGCGAGGGGATCATCCCCGTCATCGCCGGTTTCCAGGGGATCAACGAGAAATCGGATGTGACGACGCTGGGACGGGGCGGTTCGGACCTGACGGCCGTCGCCCTGGCCGCGGCCCTGAAGGCCGAGTACTGCGACATCTACACCGACGTGGACGGCGTCTACACGACCGATCCGCACGTCGTGCCGGGGGCGAGACGGCTTAAAAAGATTTCGTATGAAGAAATGCTGGAGATGGCCAGCCTGGGGGCGAAGGTGCTTCAGGCCCGTTCGGTCGAGTTCGCGGCGAAATATCAGGTGCCGGTGCGTGTGTTGTCCAGTTTCAACGATGGGGAGGGAACGCTGGTGACGAAGGAGGATCGGGATATGGAACGGGTAGTGGTGTCGGGCGTGACCTATGACAAGAACCAGGCCAAGATCACGATCACGGGCGTGCCCGATCAACCCGGAATCGCGGCGCGCTTGTTCGGCGTCATCGCCGAGGCGAGTGTCATCGTGGATATGATCCTTCAAAACGTCAGCCAGGAAGGCCTGACCGATATCTCCTTCACCCTCCCGAAGGGAGACGCCCGCAAGGCCGTCGAGATCGCGCGCAAGATCGCCCGCGAGATCGGAGCGCGGGACGTGCAGATGAAGGAGGAGATCGCGAAGGTATCGATCGTCGGGGTGGGCATGCGGACCCATTCCGGGGTGGCGGCCCAGATGTTCGCCGCGTTGTCGAAGGAAGGGATCAACATCATGATGATCTCGACCAGCGAGATTAAAATCTCCTGCGTGATTGATGCGAAGTATACCGAGTTGGCCGTGCGCGCATTGCACGATGCGTTTGAACTCGGGAAAGGGTGAGGTTCGTCCATGCACTTTGTCGAGATTTACGATACGACGCTCCGGGACGGCGCCCAGGCCGAAGACGTCTCTTTTTCGGTCGAGGATAAACTCCGGATCGCCGAGAGGCTGGACGGCCTCGGTCTGCATTACATCGAGGGCGGCTGGCCCGGATCCAATCCCAAGGACATCGAGTTCTTTAAGAAGGTCCGGCAGCTCCCGCTGAAGAACGCGAAGATCGTCGCCTTCGGGGCGACCCGGAAGGCGAACAACCCGGTCGCCAAGGACCCCAACATTCAGGCCCTCCTGGAGTCCGGCACCGATCTGATCACGCTGTTCGGAAAAAGTTGGGATCTGCACGTGACCGACGCCCTGGGCATTTCGCTCAAGAAGAACCTGGAGCTGATCGCCGATTCGATCCAGTACCTTCGGGCCAAGCGGAAAAAGGTTTATTACGACGCGGAGCATTTCTTCGACGGGTACAAAGCCAATCCGGACTATGCGTTGAAGACCCTGAAGGAGGCGGTGCGGGCCGGGGCGGATTGCATCATCCTGTGCGATACCAACGGAGGGGCAATGCCCTGGGAGGTGAGGGACATCTTCTCGACCGTGATGCAGGAAGTTCGGGTCCCCTTGGGCATTCATGCGCACAACGATTCGGAGATGGCCGTCGCCAACTCGATCATCGCGGTGGAATTGGGGGCGGTGCAGGTCCAGGGGACGATCAACGGGTTCGGGGAACGGTGCGGAAATGCCAACCTCTGTTCCATCGTCCCCAACCTCAAGCTCAAAATGAAGGTGGACTGCATCTCGGACGAACAGCTCGGACATCTTCGGGACGTTTCCCGGTTCGTGACCGAGATCGCCAACCTGTCTCCGAACAAACACCAGCCGTACGTCGGCGACAGCGCCTTCGCGCACAAGGGGGGGGTGCATGTCCATGCCGTCCAGAAAAATCCGCTGACGTACGAGCATGTCCGTCCGGAGTTCGTGGGAAACCGTCAGCGGGTTTTGGTCTCGGACTATGCCGGGAGGAGCGTCCTGGAGGGAAAGGCGAACGAGTTTCATATCCGGTTGAAGAAGCGAAGTCCGAAGCTGAGGCATCTGCTGAAGACGCTCAAGGAGCTGGAGAGCCAGGGGTTTCAATTCGAGGGGGCCGAAGGGTCGTTCGAGTTGCTGATGCGGAAGGCCGAGGGAACCCATCAGCGGTTTTTCGACCTGATCGGCTTCCGCGTCATCATTGAAAAACGGCAGGAGCGGGAGGAACCGGTCTCGGAGGCGACCATCCTGGTGAAGGTCGGCGATCATGTCGAGCATACCGCGGCAGTCGGCAACGGGCCGGTGAACGCGCTGGACCATGCGCTGCGAAAGGCGCTGGAGAAATTTTATCCGCAGCTCAAAGAGATGAAGCTTCTGGATTACAAGGTGAGGGTGCTGGCGGCCAACAAGGGAACGGCGGCGCGCGTCCGAGTACTCATCGAGTCGGGGGATCGGAACCGGAAATGGGGAACGGTCGGCGTCTCGGAAAATATCATCGAGGCCAGCTGGCAGGCGCTGGTCGACAGCATCGAGTACAAACTTTTACAGGATCGAAAAAAGAAGCGATAGACGATGAACCGCGAAGTCTTGCAGGCCGGATCAGGAAGTCGGAGCCGTCTTCCGATGATGTTTTTCTTCGGGCTCGTCGTCGTACTTTCGGGAGGGGTCACGGCTTGTCAGCAGGCCGCCGGCCCGCCGGGGGATCGGGCGTCCGGTCCGGAGGCGGCGGCGAAAAGTGCGTATCGTCCGAACGAAGTCGGTCCGACGATTCCGGCGGTGGAAGCATTAATTCCCCGCACACGGTTTGCCCAGATCGCCAAGGCCGTGACGCCGGTGGTGATCCACCTGAAGACGGTCCAGGCCCTCCGGGAAGAAGCGTCCTTGTTTCACCGAAAGCCCGACGAGGCGTTTTTAAAGCGTTTCGTCAAAGGGCTCTTCGGCCTCTCCAAGGAGCCGGTCGTGAAGCAGGACGGGGTCGGCTCCGGTTTTATCGTCGATCCGGCCGGATACGTTCTGACCAATTATCACGTCGTCAAACATGCGGACGAGATCCGCGCCGTCCTGTCGGACGATCGCGAGATGCGCGCCCACGTGGTCGGCCAGGACTCGCGCGCGGATCTGGCCCTGCTGCGGCTTGAAGGCGAAGGTCCTTTTCCATCGGCTGTCTTGGGCGATTCCGATCGGCTGGAGTCCGGAGAGTGGGCGATGGCGGCGGGCAGTCCGTTGGGTCTGGCCCAGACCTTCACGGTGGGCGTCATCAGCGCCACAGGCCGGTCGCGCCTCGGCATCACCTCTCGCGAGAATTTTATTCAAACCGACGCCTCGATCAATTACGGCAACAGCGGCGGGCCGCTCTTGAATATCAACGCCGAAGTGGTCGGAATCAATACCGCGATCATGCCCGCGGGACACGGGATCGGTTTCGCCATTCCAATCAATATGGCCCGTGACTTTATTGAAACGGTGCTGCGGGACCGGCCGATCCAAACCGCCTGGCTCGGGATGGAGGCGATCGTTCCCATGCCGGGCGGCGCCGACCGCGAGGGCGTCGTCCTTCGATCGGTGCAGTGGCGGAGCCCGGCCTGGCGGTCCGGACTACGAGCCGAGGATCGCATCCTCCGGGTGGACGATACGGAAGTGAGCGGTGCCGCGCAGCTTCGGCGGTTGATCGTCGAGGGCGGAACCGGGGTCGAGCGGGAGCTGACCGTTGAGCGGGGCGGACGGGTGAAAGAAATTCGTGTCCGGCCCGAAGAGTGGCCGGCGCGTATTTTCCCTTGACATTCTTTCTAACCTGTTGTATTTTATGTCCAATTTTTTAATTTCCGTGCGGCGAGGAAAAAGTCAGCGAGATCCGCGTGAAGTCTTCGCGAAATCTTCGGTGGATGATCTCTGAATTTCATCGATGGCGTGGCAACCGAACGCTCGTCGTGAACACCGGTCTTGAGGTCCAAGAGAAGGAGGCGAGGGATGAGAAAAGCCGACATTGCCAATGAGGTGTACGAGCGGGTCGGGATTTCGAAGAAAGAGGCGGCCGAGATCATCGAAACCGTCTTGAACACGATCAAGAGCGTGCTTCAAAAAGGAGAGACGGTCAAGATCGCGGGGTTCGGGAACTTTGTGGTTCGAAGCAAACGGGCGCGAAAGGGTCGCAACCCCAAGACGGGCCAGGAGATCGGGATTACGCCGCGGCGGGTGGTGACGTTCCGTCCCAGCCAGGTGTTTAAGAAATTCGTGAACAAGTCGTAGGTGGGCCCTTGAAAAAGAAAACCGGTCTCGAGACAGGGGATTGGAGCCGCTCGGAGAAGAGCCTGGACCCGGACTCCCCTACGGATTCCTCGTCGGGCCCGAACGGCAACGAACGGTTATTTTACAAGATCAGTGAGGTGAGCGACATCACGGGCCTGGAAGCGTACGTCCTCCGGTATTGGGAGACCGAGTTCCCGATCCTCCGTCCTCAGAAAAGCCGCGGCCGTCAGCGAATCTACCAAAAGAAAGACATCGAAACGATTCTGAAGATCAAACAGATGCTTTATGAAAAGGGATTTACCATCGCCGGGGCGCGGAGAGTGCTGTCGGCGAGGAACGGTGAACCTTCCGAAACCGCGGCTCGACCGATCTCTAAGGAATTTGTCTACCGCCTCCGGGGCGAGTTGGCCGAAATTTTGAGGATTCTGTCTTCACACGACAAGCACAGTTAACCGGCTGCTGAAAAAGTCCACCTGCTGCGGGCCTCGCGACCCACCTCCAAAAATAATAATCTTGGAAGTCCCCGCAGGGGGCATCTGGAGCTTTTTGAACAGCCTAGCGAGAGCCAACTCGGTTCTTAACATAAACTTTGGTTTAACACGGGGCGTGGCGCAGCCTGGTAGCGTACTCGCTTGGGGTGCGAGTGGTCGGCGGTTCAAATCCGCCCGCCCCGATACATGTTGTATGGCCTGGGTAGTCGATGCGGGGGATTTGGTCCCGAGTCGAAAGCGCTGGCGCGCGGCATTTTGATTCTGCGCCCGTGGCGCGGTGCGTGTTCAAATCCGCCCGCCCCGAAAATTTTTCCCTATCTACTATTTACGATTTACCTTCCCTGCGGAAAATTTTAGTTAATGGTGAATGGTAAATCGTGAATTGTTTCAAAGTCCGTCCTGGCGGACTTTTTAGTTTCTGAGGATCGTTCATGCTCATTCTCGTGACCAACGACGACGGAATTCAATCCCCGGGGATCAAGGCCCTGGCGAAGGCGATGAAGCGGTTGGGAGAGGTGTATGTCGTGGCGCCGGATCGCGAACGGACGGCGGCCGGCCACTCCCTCACCTTGCACAAACCGCTCCGGATCGAGGCCCTCGGTCGCCGCGCATTCAGCGTCAGCGGAACGCCCACGGACTGCGTGAATCTGGCGGTGAATGAAATCCTTCCTCGGCGGCCCGACCTCGTCGTATCCGGCATCAACCGGGGGGGCAATCTCGGGGATGACGTGACCTATTCTGGGACGGTATCGGCCGCCATGGAGGGGACGCTCCTGGGGATCGCTTCCATCGCCCTCTCCCAGCTGGGCGAAGCGCATTTTCATTTTGAAACGTCGGCGCGATTTTCGGCGCGCCTGGTCCGCCAGGTCTGTCGCTTCGGTCTTCCACCGGACACCCTCTTGAATGTCAACGTCCCCGACCTGCCTCCTCTGGCGATCAAGGGGATGCGCGTGACCTGCCTCGGCCGGCGCATGTTCGATCCCAACAACGTGATCAAGAAGCAGGACCCGCGCGGGAAGACCTATTACTGGATCGGAGGAAACCGGATCGCCTGGGAGGAGCGGAAAGACACGGATCAGGAGGCGGTGGAAAACGGCATGATCTCCGTGACGCCCGTTCATCTGGATCTGACCAATTACACCGCCCTGGCGGTCTTGCGGGACTGGGAGAAACGGTTGAAGCCGGTGCGCCGGCGGACGCGTCCCGGCCGACGTTCCTGACGCCCCGCATCGGTCCAATCAAACCGGAATCCGAAATGATGATTGATGATGAACGCGCACGACTGAAGATGGTGGACGAACAGCTCGCCGTTCGCGGGATCAAAGACCGCCGGGTTCTCTCGGCGATGGGACGCGTGCCGCGTCATCTCTTCGTCGAGGAGGCCCTTCGGGACAGCGCTTACGGCGACCACGCGCTGCCCATCGGCGAGCAACAGACCATTTCGCAGCCCTACATGGTGGCCCTGATGTCCGAGACCCTCGCGCTGAAAGGCTCCGAGCGCGTGCTCGAGATCGGAACGGGATCGGGATACCAAACCGCGGTCCTGGCCGAACTGGCCGCGCAGGTCTATTCGATCGAACGGATCGACAGCCTGGCCGCCAAGGCGCGCCGCTTGCTCGCGTCGCTCGGCTACCGGAACATCACGATCAAGGTATTCGACGGAACGTACGGCTGGAAGGAGGAGGCCCCGTTCGACGCCATCCTGGTGACGGCCGGCTCGCCCGAGATCCCCATGCCGCTGACCGAGCAACTCAAAGAAGGTGGACGGATGGTGATTCCGGTGGGGGAGCGGACGACTCAAGTTCTAAAGAAGGTGACGAAGACCTCTGCCGGGATCGAGGTCACGGGGCTGACCGGATGCGTCTTCGTGCCGCTCATCGGCGGTCACGGCTGGATCAAAGAGGACGTGTGAGATGGCCATGTTAAAGGTCTGGAACACGTACAGCGGGAAGAAGGAGCCGTTCCGGCCGGCGCGGGCCCGCCGCGGCGGGCGGGGCCGAAACGTCGGGATGTACGTCTGCGGCGTGACGGTTTACGATCGCTGCCATTTGGGCCACGCCCGCTCGGCCGTCGTGTTCGATCTGATTCGGCGGTATCTGAAATACAAAAAGTTCCGGGTCCGCTACGTCAAGAACTTCACGGACGTGGACGACAAAATCATTCAGCGGGCGAACCGCGAGGGAAAGCCCTGGACCGAGATCGTGGAACGGTATATCGCGGCGTACGACGAGGACATGAAGCGGCTGGGCGTCGAATCCGCCGACCGCGAGCCCCGGGCGACGGAGCACATCCCGGACATGATCCGTCTGATCCGGACGCTGATCCGGGAGGGCCTCGCGTATTCGGTAAACGGCGACGTCTACTATCACGTCGAGAAGTTCAAAGATTACGGCAAACTTTCCAAACGGAAGTCCGACCAACTCCTGGCGGGCGCCCGTGTGGAACCGGACGAGCGGAAGAAAAAT
>Ga0335082_10005210_pt1 | contig 14201 bp, 16 predicted proteins | sample Lox_Sample_41_FD_206718 | JGI IMG/M metagenome (GOLD analysis project Ga0335082, IMG submission 206718) | Soil microbial communities from Loxahatchee National Wildlife Refuge, Florida, United States - Lox_Sample_4.1 | ecosystem: Environmental > Terrestrial > Soil > Wetlands | place: USA...
GGGATCCCGCCCGCCACCGACGCCTCGAAGCGCAGGTCGCGCTCGGCACGGTCGGCCGCCTCGAAGAGTTCCTGACCCGCGGTGGCCAGCAGTTCCTTGTTCGCGGTCACGACAGGCTTGCCGTTGTCGAGCGCCCGCAGGATCAGGCGGCGCGCTGGCTCGATGCCGCCGAGCAGTTCGACGACGACGTCCACGTCGGGGTCGTCGACGATCGCGGCGCCGTCGCCGCTGATCGCGCCGGCCGGCAGCGGCAGCCCGCGATCCCGGTCGGCATCGCGCACCGCCACGCGGGTGACGCGCAGATCCACGCCTGTCCGGAGCGCGATGTCGTCCCCCGAGGCATCGAGGAGGCGGATCACGGCCGCGCCGACGGTGCCGGCACCGAGGACGCCGACGCGCACGATCCGGCGTTCGTCAGCCATCGACCCGCTCCATCCGTTCGGGCGCCGAGACGCCGAGCAGCTCCAGGAGGTTCGCCAAGACGGTCTTCGACGCCGTGCAGAGCCATAGACGCGCCTGCGTCAGCTCGGCGTCGTCGCTCACGACGCGACACTCGGTGTAGAAGCGATGGAAGCTCGCCGCGAGGTCCTGTGACGCGTGCGCGATCCGGTGGGGTGCGCGGAGCTCCGCGGCGCGCGCGATCACGTCCGGCACATCGGCCAATGCGCGCAACAGCTCCGTCTCGGCCGGTTCCACCAGCGCGCCAAGATCGACCTCCTCGATCGACCGCAGGCGCACGCCCTCGGCCTCGGCCTTCCGCAGGATCGAGGCGATCCGCGCGTGTCCGTACTGCACGTAGTAGACGGGGTTGTCCATGGACCGCCGCTTCACGTCCTCGATGTCGAAGCTCATCGTGTGGTCGTTGCTGAACAGCAGCAGATGGAACCGGGCCGCGTCGGCGCCGACCTCGTCGATCAGCTCATCCAGCGAGACGAACGCCCCCGCCCGCTTGCTCATCGGCACCGGCTCGCCGCTACGCAGGAACGACACCCATTGGTAGATCACGATCTCGACCGCCTCCGGATCGAACCCGAGCGATCGCGCCGCCCCCCGGACCCGGGCGATGTCGCCGTGGTGATCGGCGCCCCAGACATAGAGCAGGTGGTCGAACCCTCGCGCGAACTTGTCGAGGAGGTAGGCGCAGTCAGCGGCGAAGTACGTGTGCATCCCGTTCGTGCGGATCAGCACCCGGTCCTTGTCGTCGCCGAAGTCGGTCGAACGGAACCACACCGCGCCCTCGGCTTCGTAGATGGCACCGGCCGTCCGCAGACGGCCGATCGCCTCGTCGATCTGTCCCTTCTCGGCGAGGGACGCCTCCGAGACGTACGTGTCGAAGCGGACGCCGAAGCGCGCCAGCGTGCGCTCGTTCCATCCCAGGACGCGCCGAGCGCCCTCGGCGCGGAGACGCGTGAACCGCTCCTCGGGGGGCAGGTCGGCCAGGCCGGGACCCTCTGCGTCGAGGATCTCGCGCGCGAGATCCCGCACGTAGTCCCCGGCGTAGCCGTCCTGCGGCATCTCAGCGTCGCGCCCGAGCAGCTGGAGGTAGCGTGCTTCGACCGAGGCGCCGAAGCGATCCATCTGCCCGCCGGCGTCGTTGAAGTAGTGCTCGCGCTCGACGTCCCAGCCGTGGGCGTCCAGCACCCGGGCGATCGCGTCACCGAGCACCGCGTTGCGCGCGTGCCCGATGTGCAGCGGCCCGGTGGGGTTCGCGCTGACGAACTCGACCTGCACGCGCCGTCCGGTCCGCGCCGCTCTGCCGTACGCGGAACCCTCCGTCACGATGCGCCGCAAGACGCCGTGGAGCCACTCGGGCGTCACGAAGACGTTGATGAAGCCGGGGCCCGCCACGTCGACCTGCCGGACGAAGGGCGCCTCCGGCAGCGCGGCGACGATCGCGTCGGCGACCGTGCGGGCCGGCAAGCCGACCCGGGGCGCGAGGGCGAGCGCCACGTTCGTCGCGAAGTCGCCGTGCTCCCGCTGCCGCGGCTCCTGGAGCTCGGGCTCGGGCAGCTCGCCGCCTACGCCGAGTTGTCGCGCCGCGCCTTCCAGTCCCAGGCGCAACCAGGCGCGGAGATCGTCTTCGATCACGGTCCGCCCTCGACGATCGCGGCGCGCACCGTCTGGACGAGCACGGCCGTGTCGAACGGCTTCGCCACGAAGCGCACCGGAGCAGCACCGTAGCGCGCCAGTTCCTCGTCGCGGACCCTCGCCGAGAGGAACACGATCGGGATCGGCGGCAGCGAACGATCGCCCCGGATCCGTTCGTAAACGTCGTGCCCGTCCATATCCGGCAGCGTCACGTCGAGCACGATGGCGTCCGGGCGCTCGGCCGCCATCATGACGGCGTCCTCGCCGCAGGCGGCGCTCCGCGTCTCGAACCCCTCGAGGCGGAAGTTCACCTCGAGCAGCCGCAGGATGGTCGGGTCGTCGTCCACCAACAGCACGCGTGGCATGCTCGGAGCATACGGTCCGAGCAGCACGGACCGGTTGTTAGACTCGGCGTTCGCTCGCCCCCGTAGCTCAGAGGATAGAGCGCCGGCCTCCGGAGCCGGGTGCGCAGGTTCGAGTCCTGCCGGGGGCACGATCCCGCGGACCGTCAGGCCGAGCCCGTGCCTCCCTCCGCGCTCGGGCCCGTCAGGACGTCGACGAAGACGTCCCAGGTTCGGATCGCCTCCAGTACGAACACGCCGTTGCGGATGAACGGATCGTCCGCCAGCAGCCGCTCGGCCTCCGGCGCGTCGAGGCCCTCCAACAGGATCAGCGAGCCGGAGTCGTCGGAGAACGGCCCGCCCATCACCATCGTTCCTCGCTCGACCAGCCCGTCGACGAACGAGGCGTGCGCGTCCCACCCGGGCTGCTCGCGGACGTTCCCGCCGGTCCACGTCGGCCCGGCGCGGAAGGTCACCGCCAGCCGGGTTCGCACGGCAGGAGCCTACGCCGCCCCGGATCAGGCGCCGTGCGCGTGCGCGCGCTCGGCCGACCCGGATGGAGCCGGGAGCGTCCGGCGGTCGAGCCGGTCGGCGGCGGCACGGAGGGCATCCGCCAGGACGGCGGTGGCGCGCTGCGGACGGGCGAGGTGCGCACGCACGAGGCGGCCGTGCTCGGCCGCGCGTCGCCGCTCGGTCTCGGAGGACCGGAGCGCCTCGCTCTTGAACGGATCGATCATCCCGCGCCGCCTTCGCCCTTCCCGAACACCTCTCGACCAGCAGAATCTTGAGGACAAGATACTTAGGTCATAGGTTTCTGTCAAGACTCTTGATGATGAGCTATAGTGCGGGCATGGACGAACCCCAGGACTCCATCGATGTCTGTACCGCCGACGCCATGGCCCGGTACGAGGAGATCGATCGAGAGGTGGAGGGGATCGTCGATCGCGTCGCGGCGATCAACAAGTACGTTGCGCGGGTCTTCGAGGAGACGCTCGCCGCCTTCGGGCTCAGTCACGGCGAGTACAAGGTCTTGCTCCGGTTGGCCGTCGCCCCGACGGAGCGGAGGCTGTCGGCCGGCGACCTCACGCGTTCGTTGATGCTCTCCTCCGGCGGCATGACGAACCGCCTCGACCGCCTCGAGGGGGCCGGGCTCCTGCGGCGACTCCCCGATCCGAACGACCGTCGCGGCGTGCTGGTCGAGTTGACCGACGAGGGTTCCGCCCTGATCGATCGCGCCGTCACGGACGAAGCGTCGAAGGAGATCGACCTGTTCGAGGCGCTGACACCCGCCGAGCGTGCGAGCCTGAACGCACTGCTGCGCATCGTGCTCCGGTCGCTCGAAGACCGCTTCGGGCCATCGCCGCGCGTGGGCGATGCGTCCGTCGCTACGGTCGGTATCGCTCCGCCTCCGGAGCGGGCTGCATCTCCCGGCTAGGCTGGGTGCCGTGTCGGACGGCGGTGGCCTCTTCGATCACGGCGACTTCCATCCCGACCGCACGCTCGACCGCGACGATCTCCTCGACGATCCGATCACGCAGTTCCTGGTCTGGCTGGACGACGCAGAAGGCGCGGGGCTCCCGCTCCCGCAGGCGGTGGCGCTGGCGACCGCCGACGCGCAGGGTCGGCCGTCGGTTCGCCACGTGATGCTGCGCGGCGTGTCCGACGGCGGCTTCGCCTTCTACACGAACCTCGTCTCGCGCAAGGCGCGCAACCTGGCGGAGAACCCGAACGCCGCGATCGTCGCCCTCTGGCGCGAGCTCAGCCGACAGGTCTCGGTGATGGGCCGCGTCGAGCCGCTGAGCGACCACGAATCGGACGCCTACTTCGCCGACCGGCCGCGCGACGCACAGCTGGGCGCGTGGGCCTCGGTCCAGAGCTCGGTGCTCCCCGACCGGACGGAGCTCGAGCGCCGCTTCGCCGAGGCGGACGAACGGTTCCGGGGCCACGAGGTGCCGCGGCCGCCGTTCTGGCGTGGCTTCCGGCTGACGCCAGACGTGCTCGAGTTCTGGCAGGGCCGCGCGTTCCGGCTGCACGACCGGTTCGCCTACACGCGCGACGACGCCCAGCCCGCCGGCTGGCGGCTCGAGCGTCTCGCACCCTGAGCGCAGCGGGTACGCTGCGCGGCCATGGAGCCCGACCCGATCCGCGCCCGCATCCACGACGACATGCCGCGCGTCGTCGACGAGCTCGCGAGCCTCGTCGCGATCCCGTCGATCGGCTACGCCGGCTACGATCCCGCGAACGTCCGCGCGAGCGCCGAGCGGACCCGAGACCTCCTGCGCGACGCCGGCGTCGCGAGCGCCGAGCTCCTCGAGATCGCGGGCGGCCATCCCGCCGTGTTCGGGCAGCTCGACGGCCCGCCCGGCGCGCCCACGGTGCTCCTGTACGCGCACCACGACGTCCAGCCCGCCGCCGATCCCACCTCGTGGACCACGCCGCCGTTCGAGCCGGCGATCCGCGACGGCAGGATGTACGGGCGCGGCTCCGCCGACGACAAGAGCGGGATCGCGATCCATGCGGCGGCGCTGCGCGCGCTGCGCGGATCGGGCGGCGAGGGACCGCCGTGCACCGTGAAGATCGTCGTCGAGGGCGAGGAGGAGTGCTCGACCGAGCACCTCCCCGAGCTCGTCCGCGGGCACGGGGATCTGCTGCGCGCCGACGTCGCGGTCATCGCCGACGGCGGCAACTACCGCACCGGCATCCCGACGATCGGCACGAGCGTCCGGGGCGCGACCGCCCTCCTCGTCCGCGTCGACGTCCTGCCGATCGCCCAGCACAGCGGCACCTTCGGCGGGCCGCTCCCCGACGCCGTCATCGCCCTCAGCCGCATCCTCGCGTCGCTGCACGACGACCGCGGCGAGGTCGCCGTGCCGGGCCTGCACGCGTTCACGTGGACGGGCGAGCAGATCTCCGAAGAGGACTTCCGGGAGGAGTCGCACGTGTACCCGGAGGTGCAGCTGCTCGGCTCCGGGACGATCGCCGACCGAACGCTCGCGAAGGCATCGATCAACGTGCTCGCCTTCGAAGCGCCGCGGCTGGACGAGGTCGCGAACCAGATCGTGCCGACGGCGAGCGCCGTCGTCGGGCTCCGCATGGCCCCCGGCGAGGACTACGTGCGGGCCACCGACGCCGTTGCGGAGCACCTGCGCGCGGCCGCCCCCTGGGGCGTCCGGGTGACGGTCGAGGCGGGTGATCCCGGCGCCGGCTACCTCGTGGATCAGTCGACCCGGGCGTACGCGGCGGCGAGCGACGCGCTCGCGGCCGCGTTCGGCACCGACGTCCTCGCGATGGGATCGGGCGGCTCGATCCCGCTCGTGCCGATGCTCGTCGAGACGTTCCCGGAGATCCAGGTCCTGATCTGGGGCGCCGGCGATCACCGGTCGAACTGGCATTCCGTCGACGAGAGCGTCGACCTCGCCGATCTGGAGCGGATGGCGGTCGCCGAGGCGTTGTTCCTGTCGGCCGTCGGAGCCTGACCGGGTGGACAGGTCGATCGACGACCTGCTGGAGGGCATGGGCGAGCTGCTGGCGCCGATGCTCGCCGCCGGCGACGAGCGACGCTACTTCCTTGCGGTGTACATGCGGACCACCGCCGCGGTGAAGGACGAGCTCGAGCACCCGACGCTCGGCGGGTTCGAGGATCCGGCCTGGACCGAACGGTGGGACGTGGCGTTCGCCGACCTCTACCTGGAGGCGCTCACCCGCTGGAACGAGGACGGCTCGGCGCCCGGGCCGTGGCAGATCGCGTTCGAGACCGGCCGCAGCGGCCCACGGCTCCCGCCGATCCGGCACCTCCTCCTCGGCATGAACGCGCACATCAACTACGACCTGCCGCAGGCGTTGCTCAGCGTGATCTCCGACCAGGAGTTCGGCGATCGTGAGCTGCTCGCTCGGCGAGGGCGGGATCACGAGCACATCGATCGGATCCTCACCGATCGCGTGCCCGAGGAGGACCGGCTGCTGCGCGCGTCGGAGGAGCCGGGCGACCGCACGCTCCTGGACCGGGCGCTGAACCCGGCGAACCGCGCGGGAACGAAGCGGTTCCTGAAGGAGGCGCGCGCGAAGGTGTGGCGCAACGCCCGGGCGCTCTCCGCGGCGAGGGTCGAAGGACCCGCGGCGTTGAAGGCAAGGCTGGACGAACTGGCTCAGCTCTCCGCGGACAAGGTCGCCGACCTCCGGCAGCCGGGCCAGGTGATCCTGCGGCTGTCGGCGAAGGGCTTCGGGGTATCGCTCAAGGGAGCGTAGGGGTCCCTCGGTGCTAGGTTGGCCCGATGGATGAGCCCACCGACGGTCCGTTGCCCGCAGCGCCGTCCGAGGTCGTGCAGGCCGTGCCGGTCGGCGCGCCGCCTGCAACGCCGGACGAGGCCGCGTCCGAGACGATCACGGAGCCCGCGAAGCTGCTCCGGATCGCGAGCATGGTGCGGGAGCTGCTCGACGAGACCCGCCAGACCACCCTTGACGAACCGGGCAGGCGACGCCTGGCCGACATCTACGGGCGCGCCGTCGGCGAGCTGACCGACGTCTTGTCCGGGGATCTGCGCGAGGAGCTCGAGACGCTGGCGCCGCCGGTCGAGGGCGTGCCGACCGAGTCGGAGCTCCGCGTGGCGCAGGCACAGCTGGTCGGCTGGCTGGAGGGGCTGTTCCACGGGATCCAGGCCGCGATGTTCGCGCAGCAGGCGGCGGCCCGGGCCCAGTTCGAGGAGCTGCGCCGGCGCGGACTGGTCGCCGGGAGCCCGCAGGAGCCGCCGAACCCGGACCAGCAGCCGCGCGGCGGCCAGTACCTGTAGGCCCCCTAGCCCGGCCCCGCCTCGTCGATCGCACGCTCCGTCGATTCCGCGGCGAGCCCCTGCGCAGAACCGGTCAGACGCTGCGCGATGTAGACGGGGATCAGCGAAACGAGCAGCACGACCAGCGAGACGACGTTGACGATCGGCCGCTGGAACGGCTTCGAGATGTTGTTGTAGATCCACAGGGGCAGCGTCAGCGTCGATCCCGCGAGGTACTTGGTCACGACGATCTCGTCGAAGGACAGCCCGAACGCCAAGAGCGCCGCCGCGATCAGCGCGGTCCGGAGGTTCGGCAGTGTGACCCTGCGGAACGTCATCGGACCGTCGCCGCCGAGATCCATGGACGCCTCGACCCATGATCCCGGCGTCCTTCGGAGCCGGGCGACCACGTTGTTGAAGACCACGACGACGCAGAAGGTCGCGTGCCCCAGGATGATCGCGACCAGCCCGAAGGTCAGGCCGGTCGACCCGCTCGCCTGCTGCACCGCCGAGGAGAGTGCGAGCGCCGTCACGATGCCCGGCAACGCGATCGGCAGAACGAGGATGAACGACACGGTGTCGCGACCGAAGAACCGGAACTTGTGCACGGCGAAGGACGCGAGGGTCCCGAGGACCAGCGCGATCGACGTTGCGCAGACGGCGGCGACGATCGAGGTTCCGATCGCGCCGCGCAACGTGGGGTCCTGCCAGGCCACGGAGAACCAGTGCAACGTGAAGAGCTGGGGCGGCCACGAGCCCGAGCGGCTCTTGCTGAACGCGTAGATCGCGACGACGAACAGCGGCACGTACAAGAAGGCGAGCGTGATCACCGAACCGAGCCGGATGAAGATGCGCGCGAGCCGGCCCTCCATCAGAGCGCCTCGAACGCGCCGAGCGCCCGTGCGATGAGCAGGTAGACCGCCATGATCGCGATCGGGATCGTCGCCAGCGCCGCCGCGAGCGGCTGGTCGTTGGCCGTTCCCCCGGCGTACGCGTCGATGGTGTTGCCGAGCAAGATCGACTTGCTGATGAGCTCGACCGTGATGTAGTCCCCAAGTGTCAGGGAGAACGAGAAGATCGACGCGGCGATCAGGCCCGGGAACACGAGCGGCAAGACGATCTTCCGGAACGTCCTGCCGGATCTTGCGCCCAGGTCGCCCGACGCCTCGAGGTACGAAGACGGTACCCGTTCGAAGGCTGCGAAGATCGGCAGGATCACGTACGGGAGCCAGAGGTACGACAGCGTGATCCACACCGCGATGAGGCTCGTGGCGATATCTGGATGCCAGCCGAAGAGGCCGAAGAAGGCGTCCACCGGACCGTTCCCGGCCACCATCGTCTTCCAGGCGAACACCTTCACGAGGTAGTTCGCCCACAGCGGCATCACGACCGCGAACAGGAGCGCATTCCGGACGCGGTCGCTGGCCATCCTCGCCGCGTAGTACGACAGGGGGAAGGCCAACAGGAGGTCGGTGATCGTGACGGCTACCGCCAGCATCACCGTGCGGATCGTGATGGTCCGATAGACCGCGTTATGCAGGATCGTCTGATAGTTGGACAGGGTCCAGACGTGCTCGATCTGCGACGTGAGCGGGTTCACGCTCCACAAGGAGGACACCAACAGGACCGCGAGCGAGAAGAGGTAGATCACGATCATCCACGCCAGCGTCGGCCCGAGCGTGAACGTCAGCCGGACGCGGGGGTGACGGAACAGGAACGCTGAGGAGCGCAACCCCAGCGATCGTTTCGGTGGTGGAACGGTGGCGGTGGACGCTGCCATGCGTACCCGCGAGCGGGATGGGAGGCCCCCTCGGGCCTCCCATCGAACGCTCGACCTTCGCTAGCTGCCCTTCACGTCGGTCCAGTCCTGTTGCCAGGTCGTGTAGTCGGTACAGGTGTTCCCGCGGCTATCCCCGCAGTTCGAGACCGGCGTCTTCCACAGGTAGATCTTCGCGAGGTAGCTGTCGTCCGCGCAGTGATACAGCGGATAGGCTGCCGCGCCGACCGCCGCCCCGTAGCCGGCTATCAGCTTCCTCTTCAGGGTGTCGCACGCGGTCGTCACCGACGGCGTGGCGCCGAACGTGTACGCCGTGTCCGCCTGGACCTGATCGGTCAATGTGTAGTTCATCCATGCGAGCATGCAGTTCGGGTCCGGCGCCGAGGACGACATCATCCACGTGTCGGCCCATCCCGTGACGCCCTCGGTCGGCGTCACCGACGCGACCTGGACCTTGGCGTCAGACTCCAGCACGTTCTGGTTCGCGGGCCACGCGGTCCCGGCCACCATGTCGCCGGACTCGAAGGCATCCACCTCGTCCGACCAGACGTTCCAGTACTTGCTGATCAAGGGCTTCTGTCCCTTGAGGAGGTTGACGGCGGCGTCGAGCTGATCCGACGTGAGCTCGTACGGATCCGTGATCCCGAGGTCCGGGTTGTGGGTCTTCAGGTACATCGCCGCGTCGGCGATATAGATCGCGCTGTCGTACCCCGTGATCTTGCCGGCGTACGGGTTGGCCGCGCCGTTGATCTGGGGCTCGAAGGTGATGTCCCAGCTGGTGGGGGCCGGCTTCACCACCGATGTGTTGTACATGAGGATGTTCGGACCCCACTCGTACGGGACGCCGTAGTGCACCCCATCCACGGTGTTGTGCGCCGGGGCCTGCAGCGACGGCATCACGTTGCTGTAGCCCTTGAACGACGTGACGTCGACCGGCGACACCAGGTTGCTGGCGATGAGCCGCAGGGTCGCGTCGCCGGAGGCCGAGACACCGTCCCAGACCCCGGGCTGCTTCATGAAGTTGACCATCTCGTCGGACGTATTGGCGTCCTTGGTCTTGACGATGCACTTCCCGCCCATCGCCGCTTCGAAGGGCTTCACCACGTCCTTCTCCGCATACAACGGCCAGATCACGAGGTTCAGGTTGTCTTCGAGCGCCGCGTTCGGGTCGTACTTCAAGGGCTGCGCCGCCCCGGTGCCCGTAGATGTGGAACTCGACTTGCTGCACGCCGCGCCAACGAGCGACAGGGCGGCGATCACGGCGATGACGCCGACGAACCTCCTCATACCTTCCCCTCCTCTTCCGTTGCGTTCACGTCCGTTCGTTCGACCTTCCTGCTGAACTGCCGCTTCCACCGGAGACCGACGCGTTCCCCTTTCACCTCGAGCGCCTCCATCGATTCGGTCGCCAGGTTCTGCTGGAGCACGACGAGGCGTCCCCCGGTCTCGAGTTCGACGATGTAGCGCGTGACCGCACCCAGATATACGACGTCCTCGACGCGTCCGGTTGCGCCGTACTCGTCCGTGGCGACGGGCGTGTCGGGCGACAGCAGCGCGATCTTCTCGGGTCGGATCGTGAAGGCGTCGCTCGAGCCGGTCACCGCGGACGCGGCGCCGCCATCGAGGATGTTCGAGGTACCGACGAAGCCCGCGACGAACGCCGTCGCCGGCTTCTCGTACACGTCCGCCGGCGACCCGACCTGCTCCACCTGGCCTCGGTTGAAGACCGCGAGCCGGTCGCTCATCGTGAGGGCTTCCTCTTGGTCATGGGTCACGTAGATGAAGGTGAGTCCGACGCTCTGCTGGATGTGTTTGAGCTCGATCTGCATCGCCTGGCGGAGCTTCAGGTCGAGGGCGCCCAGCGGTTCGTCGAGCAGGAGCACGCGCGGGCGGTTGACGAGCGCGCGCGCCAGGGCGACCCGCTGACGCTGGCCACCCGACAGCTGGCCCGGCTTGCGCTTCCCCAGCTCGGGCAGCCGGACCATCTCCAACGCGTCGGCCACCGCAGCCCGTCGCTCGGCTCGCGGCACCTTCTTGACGGTGAGGCCGTATCCCACGTTGTCCGCCACGGTCATGTGCGGGAACAGCGCGTAGTCCTGGAACACCGTATTCACATCGCGCTCGTACGGAGCGAGACGCGAGACGTCCTCGCCTCCGAGGTAGATGTGTCCTTCGCTCGGGGTTTCGAACCCGGCGATCATGCGCAGGCAGGTCGTCTTCCCCGAACCGGAAGGACCGAGCATCGAGAAGAACTCTCCTTCGCGGACCGTCAGATCAACGCCATCGACGGCCGTGACATCGCCGAACCGCTTCACGACCCCTTCGAAGCGAACCGCGTCCTGCACCTCGTCGCGAACAGGGTCGTGGACGGCATGCGCAGCTTCGGCCAAGACGCTCCCCTCGGATGGACCGGGAATGCCGGTCATCTTGACGGGGGCGCGAGAGCCACGCAACCGACCGCCGCGTCGAACGTCCCGGCCGGCGTTCGCCGCTCCGGCAGGGCTCGGACGGACTAGTCCGGGGCCGGCACGCGGGCGGCCAGGCCCTCGGTGAGCCGCCGAAGCAGGGCTGGTCCCTCGTAGATCAGTGCCGAGTAGACCTGCACGGCGACGGCGCCCGCGTCGAGGCTGGCGGCCGCGTCGTCGGCGGAGAAGATCCCGCCGCAGGCGACGATGGGCAGACCGGAGACGCCTCGGACCGCCGCGACCTGCTCCGGCGTGCGGGCCGTCATCGGACCGCCCGACAGGCCGCCTCGCCCGGTCGGCATCCGTGGGTCGGCGACGGGGATCGTGTTCGTGCAGGTCAAGCCGGTGGCACCGCCGGCCTCGGCGGCCGAGGCCATGGCCAGCACGCCGCCGCGACCGCCTTCGCCGGCGAACGGCGGAAGCTTCGCGAAGATCGGCAGGTCGGTCCGCGCACGGATCGCGCGACACACCGCGCCGAGATGATCGGCCCGATGCGCCCATCCGGCGTTCGGGCTGCTGGCGTTGATCTCCACCCCGTCCACGTGGGGCCTGACGAGCTCGAACGCCGCGACCGCGTCGTCGAGCTCCTCGTCGGCGATCGAGACCAGGCGCGGGCACGTCCGGCGCGAACCGGCCAGCGCGGCCGCCGCGGCCGCGGCGCCGGCGTTCGGCAGGCCCATCGCGTTCACGAGCGCGCGGCGCGCCCGGTCGCGCGCGATCCGCGGCCGGTGGTTCCCCGCCCTCGGCCGCAGCGTGATCGTGCCCCCGACCACGAAACCGAACCCGAGCAGCCCGAGCGCGTCGAGGTGGCGGCAATCCTTGTCGAAGCCGGCGGCCAGCCCGACCGGGTTGCGCAGCGGGATCCCAGCGAGTGAGGTCGCGAGCGAGCGGTCATCCACCGCACCGCCGATCCGTGGCCACGGCAGCGGCAACCCGAGCAGCCGTTGCGCGACCCGATGGGCGGTCTCCGGGTCCATCGCGAAGAACGCCCGGCGGCCGACGGCCTCGTACCAACCCATCGAGACCCCATACTAGGCCGCGTGGATGGCGACCTCGTCCGCCGGATGCTGGACGCGTCGGAGCTGCACGGCGAGTTCGTGCTGTCCTCGGGAGCGACCTCGGGCGTCTACTTCGACAAGTTCCGGTTCCTCACCGTGCCGGACCTCCTTCGCGACGTGGCCGCGGCGACCGCCGCGCTGCTCGCGCCCGGGACCGAGCTGCTCGGCGCGCCGGAGGGCGCGGCGATGCTGTTGGTCGCGGCGGTCTCGCTCCAGACCGGCCTGCCGGTGAGCGTCGTCCGGAAGCAGCCGAAGGCCTACGGCACGCGCGCGCAGGTCGAGGGGATCGTGCCGCCCGGGGCTGTCACGACGCTCCTCGAGGACGTGAGCACCACCGGGCAGCAGGTGCGGGCGGCGGCCGAGGTCCTGACCGAGGCGGGCGCCGACGTGCGACGGATCGTGCTCGCTATCGACCGGGGCGGCGCCGATCAGCTGCGGAGCGCGGGCTACGAGGTGGAGGCGGTCGCGGTGCTGCGGCCGGCCGGGTAGGGATCCGCGCTCAGACGCGGTCGCACTGCCAGATGCGCAGCTGCCAGAGCCACCGGCTGCCGCGCTGACGGAAGCTGACCAGCCCGTCCTTCATCATCTTCGCGACGGCCTTCGACTTCGCGACCAGATCCGGCAGCGGGAACTCGCGCTCCATCACCGGTTCCATGTGGTCCCCGAAGACCTCGCGCGCGGCCGCCAGGATCGCCTCTTCGTTCTGGATCGTTCCGGTCGGAAGGTAGAGACGCCCGCCGTGCGCGAGGGTCTCTCCGATCGAACGCAGGAACTTCGACGGGAGCTCGGCCCCGGTCGGGCCGCCCGCCGGAACGTCGTCGAACCACCCGGACTCTGCCGCGATCGAGTCGGGGATGCCCGACACGTCGCCGATCAAGACGTTCGCCTGCACGTCGCGGACCGGCTCGAGCAGGTCCCCCTGGCGGAACTCGCAGACGTGATCGAGACCCAGCCGCTTCGCGTTCTCCCGGGCCGCCTCGACCGCCCGTTGCGACAGGTCGACGCCGTAGACCTTCGCGGCGCCGAGCTTCGCGGCCACGAATGCCAGGACCCCGCTGCCGCATCCGACGTCGATCACCGTTTCGCCGGGTCGGATCTGGATCGCGTCGGCGAGGGTCCGGCTGGTGGTGGTGGGGCTGAAGACCCCGGGGCCGAGGACGAGCGGGAAGGGTCCGGAACGTCCTCGCCATTGGATCTCCAGGTTGCTGGCCATATCGCTCCTGATGGTGGGCGTCGTACGCACGCCGTCAACGTGACGGCCGACACATCCAGGCTACACGGCAGGAGGTTCGAACGTCGCATCGGGCCCGGGCACGAGGTCCCCACGTTCGACCGCACGGGCGTCGGCCTCGAGCCGAGCGGCGACCTCCACCGTATGCACCCCGCGGTGGCCCTCCGGGTACGAACCGATGCGGCGCGCGCCCCTGCGGAGGAGGGTCACGGTCCCATGCGGGTTGCCCCGCAGCAGATGCACGTAGCCGGCCCCCATCTGCGAGAGGCCCTTGAACAGCTCCTCGTCACCGGTCCCCCGCGCCTGCTTCCACGCGGTCTCCCACGCCTCATGGGCGCCGAACACGTTGCGCGCCGCGAAGAGCTCTTTCCCGAGCTGGTGGTTCTCCTCGATGGAGCGGGCGTCGAAGTTCGGGAGGTGGAGCAGGTTCTCCGCGGTCCAGGGCAGCGGCCGGCCGAGCGCGTCGCGTGGACGC
>Ga0335082_10005211_pt1 | contig 14201 bp, 10 predicted proteins | sample Lox_Sample_41_FD_206718 | JGI IMG/M metagenome (GOLD analysis project Ga0335082, IMG submission 206718) | Soil microbial communities from Loxahatchee National Wildlife Refuge, Florida, United States - Lox_Sample_4.1 | ecosystem: Environmental > Terrestrial > Soil > Wetlands | place: USA...
CCACGCTGCGACCGATTCGGCTGGCCAATTTGTTGTCGATCTGCTGCCCCCAGGAAACTATTCGGCGCGGGCGGAGGCAGAAGGCATGTCGCCCCAGCTGTCCCCACCGATAAAGGTAGAGGTCGGGGCGGCTCAGTGGTTGATTTTTAAGCTGACTGTCGCTGGCCCGAAGGAAACTGTGACGGTTTCGGACGCGCCTCCAATTGTCGACCCAAGCCCTACCGGCCCATCGGCTTTGCTTGATGAGCAGGCCATTGCTGATTTACCGCTGGGCGGGCGCAGATATACAGAACTGTTGTTACTTACGCCGGGCGTGACCCAAGATCCGCGCGGGTTGACTTCGGGATCGAACGGCGATTTTTCCTACGGCGGGATTCGTGGATACAACACCAGCTACCTGATCGATGGCACGGACGACAATAACGGATTCTTTGCGCAGGCGCGAGGACGGTATCGCGCTCCGTACCAGTTCTCAAACGAGGTCGTGCAGGAATTCCGCGTGTCTACGAACAGCTATGGAGCCGAGTCCGGGCGTTCGGGCGGCGCCGTGGTAAATGTCGTGACGAAGTCAGGCTCGAACTATTGGCGCGGGAGCGCGTTTTACTATTTGCGCGACAGCGCACTCGGGGGCGCGACGCCGCCATTTGTCGGATTTAACCCAAGCAGCCAGCAGCATCAGTTCGGAGGTACGCTTGGAGGGCCGATCCAGTGGAACAAAACTTTCTTTCTTGTTGGGTATGATCAGCATATCTTTCATCTGCCGACGGTGGTGCAATTCCGCGACGACCAGATGGTGGTGACTCCAGCGCTCGGAACGCCTGGTTTCCCGCTCGACTATGAGGTTTGCGACCCGCATCTTGGTGGCAGTGCGTGCGACCAGATATTGGTTGATGCCGCGGCAGCACAACTTTCCACTCAGGCCGGAATCTTCCGCTCCCAGATGCTGGGCAATACCGGATTTCTGAAGATCGACCACGTATTGGGAACACGGCATTTGCTTTCGGCACGCCTGACGACTTCACGCTACTACGGACAAAACAATGTGTTTCTCGATCCGTCGAGCCCGGTGACTAACGATGCCCTAAGCGGGAACGGGCAAGAGGACGTAACGACGGAGAGCGCCGCACTCACGCTGACCAGCAGCCTCACACCGCGCTGGACAAGTCACCTCAGGGCGCAGTTCTCCCGCGACCTACAGCAGTCATTTCCGAATTCCACGGCGACGCGAACGGAAATCTACAACTGGATCTCTGACATAGGGCAGTCATCCATTTTGCCGAGAAGAACTCGCGAACACCGCTTGCACCTTGCCGAAACGATGAGCTTTACCCGCGGACGGCACGAGTGGAAATTCGGCGGCGACATCATGCGAACGTGGGACTCCAACTATTTCCCGGCGCTGTTTGGCGGCGAATACATTTTTGACTACATCTCGGTCAATCCTTGGACGTTTGTGCCGATGCAAGAAGGTGTGGATCTAACCCCCTTGAGGGCTTGGGCGCACACCGTCATGCCAAGTTGGGACTTCGACTCAGGCAGTTGGACCGGACCCATGGCCAACCTGCCCCGCTACTACGTCCAGAACTTTGGCAATCCAGTGTCGCATCCGAACAGCAATGACTATGCTGCGTTCGTGCAGGATACAGTGCGTCTGTCCAGCAGATTCTCGGCGAGTCTTGGTGTCCGCTACGATCGGCAAACATTCTCGCGCGACGGGATGGTGAATAACTCACCTTGGCCTATGGCCGGACGCATGCCGGAGCCTGCCACCAACTTCGCACCGCGAATAGGGCTCGCCTATGCCATCGGCGATAAGAGGCCTGTGATGCTACGAGCCGGATTTGGCGTCTTTTACACGCGCATCCCGCAACTCTACGAGTCGGCGGTGATCAACGATAACGGTGTGACCAACCAGTTCCTCGAACTCGACAACACCGACCAAAACCAGAATGCCGTCTTTCCGCAGTATCCAAATCCGGCTGCGACATGCCCAGCGGGACCGGTCGCGTGCGCGGTGCCATCATCGCTCGCTCCCTTTGCAACCAGTGAAGTGTCGGCTTTTAGCTCTGAATTCAAAACGCCGCGTGTGCAGCAAGCCAGTGTACGGATGGAGCGGGAGTTGGCTGATGGCCTTACAGGGGAAGTATCCTATCTCTTCGTACACGGAGTTGACTTGATGCGCGCGCGAGACGTAAACCTTCCTCCGCCGACCGACTACAGCTATCCCATCTACGATCCGACGGGCAGCGAGTTTCAGAACGCGTACTACAACGTCGAATCGTTTTCGACCTGGCAGACGAGTTACAGCCTTGATTGCCCCTACCCTCCCTGCCTGAATCCCTTGCAACGCCCAATTTCGCAGCTCGGTGCCATCAATCAATTTGAAAGTGCGGCCTCGAGCGTTTATCACGGCATGACAGTTGCGCTGCGCAAGAGGATGTCTGGAGGAATATCGTTTCGTCTCTCGTACACGTGGGCGCATGCCATCGACGATGGCCAGGACGCGCTGGTGGCCGGACAACCCGCGACGGTACAGAATTCGTACGCGGCCAATAGCGAGCGCGGTCCGAGCGCGACCGATCAGCGCAATCGGCTCACTGTAGCGCTGACCGAAGAGCCGCGCCTGTTCGATTCCGGCCAGAAAATGCGCGCTGCAACGTTCAACCATTGGAGAATTTCCGGGGTGATGACCTACGGCTCCGGCCGCCCGGCCAACGCGTATGTCTTCGGCGACCCGAATCTGGACGGCAACACTAGCAACGATCGGCTAGCAGGGTACGGGCGGAATGCCTTCGTCGGGCCGGACTACGCTACGTTGGATTTGCGGCTGGGGAAGCGCGTGAAGATACGAGAGGGCTGGAAGTTAGACCTGAATGTCGAGTCGTTCAATCTCTTTAACCGAGATAACAAGACCTATGTGATCTCAGATACGGGGTTCTATAACTCCGCAGGAGAGTTTGTTAGGTACGGCCAATACGCCGGAGGCACTTACTATCCGGCATATTATCAGCAACCTACAAACTTCCTGCGGTTGAACAGCGCTTTTCCGCCGCGCCGCTTGCAGTTCTCGACGCGGCTGAACTTCTGAACTGCGCGAGAGTGGGGGCAGGGCTCCGCGTCCTTCAATGCGAATGCATGTTCAGGGTGGACTATACTCCCGTGCAAAGATCTCTTGTCAGCCAAGTTGCGCCAAAAGGGGCCCTAATCCGGGGCGAAACGCAGCCAAGCGAAAATTTCTGCACATTCCACTTGACTTAGCGCGCCAGCCTTGCCATAACTTAAAGTGTCCCGTCAGGACGAGTAGGGGGGTGTAGTCAGCTTGGCTGAAGTTCGGCTTCAAGAGGGGGAATCCCTCGAGAATGCTCTTCGTCGGTTTAAGCGGAAGGTACAAACCGAGGACATCATAAAAGAGGTAAAACGTCACTCGTTCTACCTGAAGCCCGGCGAACGGAAGCGGGTGAAAGAAGCTCTGGCGCGTAAGCGCAGCCGCAAGAAGGCGCGCAAAGAGCAAGACTAAGAACCAACCAAGGCGGGCCGTTTCGGGGTAAAGCGGCCAGGGCCTCTCACTCAAGAAAGTCCAAAGATAAACGTTTCTGGGGGATGTTGCACGCTGTAGAGCCATGCGGTGTGTCCCACCGCCTGGCGGGCCGAGTCCATGGGAAATACGAGGGGATCGTAGTCTCCTGCCCACGTTGAACCGGATCCTTCCCGTTCGGGTCTCCCGTGTTGCGCAGGTCGGGGAATGGGAGCGCCTCATGCGATGGAATTCCAGGACAAGATACTGAAGTGCGTCGATTGCGGTACGGACTTCGTCTTTACAGCGGGAGAACAATTGTTCTTCCATGACAAGCAGTTCAAGAACGAACCCAAACGCTGCAAGAACTGCAAAGGTAAGCGCGCCGGCGGCTCGGCAATCAATCACGGCCACGCGTTTACGAAAACGGAAACGCGCACGAACTGCTCGCAGTGTGGGAAGGAGACTACGGTTCCATTCCGGCCCACCCAGGGACGGCCGGTGCTCTGCCGCGAGTGTTTCCAGCAGCAGCGCCGGGTCGCCAGCGCCTGAAGATTTCCTGTACAGATTTGCCGAGGTCCACTGCCATTTAGCTGGCGGAGCGCTTCGGGATTTGTGTCTCCGCTGCGAAGGCGCGTTGCCTTAGTTGCTGCTGGTCTGCATGGCGAATTAGGAGAGCTTCGATTTGCCGTACCAGGTCGCGCGTGCCAACCGGCTTGACCAGCATTGAGTCAGGATGGGCCGCACCCTCGCGTTCCCCTGTCCAGTATTCATCCGACGGCGGAAACGCGGTGAGCAGTGCGGTAGCCGGCGCGTAACTCTGCCGCTGCGCGGCGCGAATGACTTCGAGTCCCGCTTCTTCGGTCTCCATGCGCAGATCGCTGATCACCATGTGAAACGTGCTTGAGTCCATGCGCCGGAAAGCTTCCGGTGTGCTTTGCGCAATTTCCACCTCAAACCCGTGAAGTTCCAATACAGCTTTCAGCGTGAGCAGAACGGCGAGATCGTCGTCGACGAGAAGGATGCGGCGTTTCATCGGGCACCTCTCGGCTGGCACAGAATTCGAGGCGCTTATGGAAATTGAGTCCGTCCCGCGCAGGTAGCACGGCGACGACAACTATCCACTCATTTAGTATATGAAGGTGGCGCGTTTCTACATAGAGAATTTTGGGTGCCGGGCCACGCAGGCGGACGGAGCTGCCCTCGAACGGCAATTTCTCGAGCGCGGGCTTGAACGGGCGGGTGGAATCTCGGACGCTGAGATTGTCGTGCTCAATACTTGCACCGTGACCGCAGGCGCGGATAAGGACGCGCGCGCATCCGTGCGCCGGTTGCAACGCCTGAATCCCGGTTGCAGAATCCTTGTGACCGGATGCTATGCTCAGCGGGCGCCGGAAGAAATCGCGTCTTTACCGGGTGTCTCGTGGGTCGTAGGGAACTCGCACAAGCATCAAGCGGCTCAAATTGCGACGGCCTCTATGGCTGCTTCCGGATTCGTTTCGTTGGCGCAGCTTGCGGGAGAGGATAGCGCGCCAGAAATAGTTGTCGGCGATATCTTCGCGCACACCGAACTCATGGCGGCCCCGGTCTTTGAAGCCGCAAACGAGCGCACAAGGCCGAATTTGAAGGTGCAGGACGGTTGCGATAACCGATGTTCCTTCTGCGTGATTCCTTATGTGCGCGGACAGAGCCGCTCATTGCCTTTGGAGCGAGTACTTAGGGAAGTGCGCACGCTGGTGGAAGGTGGCAATCGAGAGGTCGTAATTTCAGGAATCAATCTGGGACGTTGGGGCAGAGATTTGGCTGTCGGTCGTCCGCCAACTGTCGACGGAATTCCGGGACGACCTACAACTAGCGACCGACGACTTGTTGGCCTCATTCACGCGATCCTCGATCAAACGTCGCTGGAAAAACTCCGCATAAGCTCTGTAGAGCCCATGGACTGGAGCGATGCACTGATCGAACTGGTTGCGTCTTCACCGCGCATTGCCAAGCATGCTCATGTGCCAATGCAGTCGGGAAGCGATGCCGTCTTGCGCCGTATGCATCGAAAGTATCGTCCGTGGCATTACCGCGAGAAAATCCAGAGGATTCGCGAGGCAATGCCGTTTGCTGCAATCGGGGCTGATGTAATGGTTGGGTTCCCCGGCGAGACCGAGGCAGAATTTGATGAGACCCGCCGCATGGTTGAAAAACTGCCGTTCACCTACCTGCATGTCTTTACTTACTCCGCGCGTCCGGGGACGCCCGCGGCGCAGGCGAAGAAACAGGTTCCGCCTGCGGTGGCCCGCGAACGGAACTCGATCTTGCGCGAAATCGCGTCGGTGAAAAAGAGCGCGTTTCTCAAATCGCTAGTCGGCCGCGAGACCGAAGCCATCACACTGCAGTCTGGAGGGGATAGTTTCACCGAAGCTCTCACAGATAACTATTTGAAGGCGCGGCTCGCGGGCAAAGTAGAAGCAAACCGTTGGGTACGATTCCGAGCTGACGGCGTCGAAGGCGACTCGCTGATTGGCAACTCCGCATCTGGCCAGGAAATTGATGAGATCTGCTCGGCGAGCGGCAACCTCAGGGTCCTTCTCAGCTAGTTACTCGGAAGTTCCCTGAACCCAACAAACAGATTGACCCGCAAGGTTTTAGTTGCTTACGATGAATCCAACATCAACATGCGGGAGTCACGTTCAGCCATGTCACGCTCAGTATTTCGATCGGCCGTATGTTGTCTGATGGCAGTGTTGTTCCCACTCCAGATGATGGGCGAGGAAACCGCGTCGGCAATGCTCTACACAGCGGGATCGGCATGGCTCAATGGGAGCGAGGTGCCGAAATCGTCGGCTCTGTTCTCAGGTGATCTGCTTCAGACGCGTTCAGATTCCACCGCCAATATCCAGGTGAAGGGATCGAGCGTGATGGTAATGGCGGATTCCTTGATCAAGTATGAAGGCCCCTCTGTCGAACTTGAGCACGGCGGCCTTCGCGTGACAACCTCAAAGTCTCTCATCGCGCATGTGGGGGACGTGACCATCAGGCCCGCCGGAGATTCCTGGACTGAATTCCAGGTTGTGGATGTGGACGGCAGGGTGCAGATCGCAGCGAACAAGGGCGACTTGACGGTGCAGGACGACCAAGGAACGAGCACAGTGTCCCAGGGACAACAGACGACCCGCGACGATACTGCGAATCCGGACAAGAAGAAAAAGAAAAGACGGAAAGGTGCAGCGGCGGCTGGGTCGGGTGGGATCATGAGCTCGCCGTGGGCTGTGGGAGTAGCGGGCGGCGTTGTTACTGGTGGCCTCATTTGGATTCTTCTGCAAAACAGCCCGCCAGCGAGCCCGGCATGCCCGACCAATCCCTGCCAGTAGGTTACTGTTGGACCATTTAGATCCTCTCCACGACTCCTACCGAGCTTTGCCGATGTATTCTGTGATCAGTTGCTGATTTATGTCCCGTTACGTCTCCTATCGCGATTTTGATTGGGTCTTGTTGAGCTTTGTGCTGGCTATCTGCACGTTGGGTGTGCTCGAAATTCACAGCGCAACCGAGCACACGAAATTTGCGGGTGCTCACCTCAAGCAGATCTACTGGATTCTGGCTGGACTGGGCGCAATGTTCCTCGTCAGCCTGGTGAACTATCAGATGTTGCTGGAACAAGTTCACTGGATGTATGTAGTGGCGCTAACGTCGTTGATTGCTGTGCTCCTGTTCGGACAGCGGTACCTCGGCGCCAAGCGTTGGATCAAGATGCCCGGGGGCGCCCATTTTCAACCTTCGGAGTGGGTGAAGCTCATCCTGATTTTGGCGGTGGCCAAGTACTTTGCCGATCTGACGCAGCGCGAACTTTCCTGGCCCGATTTTCTGAAGGCTGGTGCAATCGTCTGCGTCCCCATGCTTTTCGTTTTGAAGCAGCCCGACCTCGGGACCGCGCTGACTTATCTGCCGGTCGCGCTCATGGGGCTGTTTTTGGGCGGCATGCGCTGGAAACAGGCGACAGTTATTGTTTTGATTCTGGCCCTGCTGCTTCCAGTAGCGTGGGTCAAGGTTCTTAAGCCATATCAGAAGGAACGTCTCAGCAGCTTCCGGGACCCGGATGCAGATGCCAAAGGCTCCGGATATCAGGTAAATCAATCACTTATCGCGGTGGGTTCGGGCGGAATCTGGGGCAGCAGACAGGGTTCGCAGACGCACTTGGCATTCTTGCCGGTGCCGCAAACCGACTTCATCTTTGCCGCGTTTGCTGAGGAGCACGGGTTTGTAGGTGCTCTGGGAGTTCTGCTGTTATACTTTATCGTGCTGATGAGATTGACGCAGAATGCGCAGACGGCGCCGGACCGCGCCGGCGCATTTCTGGTCATGGGTGTGGTGGCTGTGCTTAGCTTTCACATCCTGGTCAACGTCGGCATGGTGGTGGGTTTCATGCCCGTCACCGGAATACCTCTGCCGCTCATGAGTTACGGTGGGTCTTCCGTCCTTTTCATGTTTTTGGCGCTGGGGATCGTGATGAATGTCAGGATGCGCCGCTTCGTGAACTGAAACGGGGAATTGAGCCGGGGAAGGTAGAGATTGGGCGACCCTCTCGTGTGGGAACGGCGCTCGAAACAGGATTTAAGCAGGAAACAAGATTACGAGTAGCCCTCGCGAAAAGTAGGGCAGATAACCGGCGATACTTAGCATGCCGGATAGGATTGAAGCCAACCAGGCGGGGAACGGCCCCCTCAAGCGGAGTGAGTGGCCACAAGCCTGACAGAAGGCTCAACGCGATCAGTGCAGAAACGCAAGCAAGATTTGCTGCAACAGCTTTCCCGGAGATCTCGGGAACGCGCCCGCTCTTCTTCAAGCACGGCCATCTCACGCATGAGATCCCGTGCTGAGCGTAACTGAACGCCTACCAATCCGTCCGCCTGCCTTTCGTCCGGTGAAGAACAACCGGAGTATCAATGAACAAAGAATTGTTTGTGTCAGCTACACCCCATGAGACCAAAGTAGGGATCACGGAAGACGATCAGTTAGCGGAGATTTATCTCGAACGCGAAAACGAATACACCTTAGCGGGATCGATTTATAAAGGCCGCGTAACGCGTGTGCTGCCCGGCATGCAGTCGGCCTTCGTGGATATCGGGTTGGAGCGCGACGCGTTCCTTTATGTCTCCGATTTCATGGATCTCGAACAGCAAGACGAAGATCTGGACGAAGCCATTCCCGCGATTCGTCCAGTGCAGGGCGGTGAAGGGCAGTCGCGGCGAACCGCGGAGGACTCAAACTCGGCGGCTGAAGGACCGCAAGCTGCTGAAGCCTCAAGCGTAGAAGAAAGTACGTTTGAAGCAAGTTCTTCCGAAGCGGGAACCGCCGAAACCACACGCGATGGTGGGCGCGATTTTCGCGGACGGCGTCGTCGCGGACGCGGACGTCGCGAGAATGGTCGAGCCTCTGGCATAGACCGCGGAGGAGATCGCGGAGAAACTCGCAGTGAATCGCGATCCGGTGAATTCCGCTCCGAGAGCGAGCGTAGTGAGCGCCCGCGAGGCTTCGAGACGCGCGGGGGCTCCAGCTCCCGTTTCCAGAGAACCTCTTCGACAGGCCGCGGGCGGGATTATGACTACGGCCCACCCCCCGGCTATCAGCCGATCATTCTGCCCGGGGAATCGATTTCAAAATATCAGCGGCAGCCGACAGCCTCGTCTCCCATAGCGGATCCCGTCGAGGAGGTGCCCGCAGCTACTTCAATCACGTCGAGTTTCCCTGAAGATGAACCGATCTTTGCCGGGCAAGCCACCGAGCCATTGCATGAAGAACATGAGTCCGTTTCGAGGACCGAGATATTCGAAGAAGTGTGCGCGGAGGAGAGTGTGCACTCTGCGGCTGTGGGCATAGCCCCACAAGTTGAAGAGCTGCGCGGAGCTGCGGCGGATGAAGACGTTGTCGAGATGCAGTCGGAGGCGGCGGGTGGACCGTACGAGCTCGCGCACGAAGCGGATTTTGCAACCGCGCTGGCCGCAGATGCGGCGACGCCAGAACATGAAGCGGAGCATTTCGAAACCTCACAGGGGCATATTGAAGAACAAGAAATCGAGGAAGAGGAAGCGGAACTCGCTGCCTATGGCGAAGAGTTAGGCGATGACGACGGCTTCGAAGAAGTGGAAGAGGAAACTCGCGCGGCGGGGGGAGAGCTAATTTCAGAAGCGGTAGGACACACAGCCGCTGCCAGTGGCGATTCCACAGAAATCCGCGGAACAGGGGAAGTTTCGGAAGCGGCGCTTGAGGCTGCCGAGCGCGAGGCTGAAGAGGCAGAGCTCGAAGAGGCTCAAGCGGAAGCAGAGGCTCTTCTGGAGGCGGAGGCGATTGGAGAAGGGGCCATCGATGCGAGCGCGGAAGTTCGAGCTGCGGCTCCCGAAGCAAGGCTCATGCAGCGGACGCAGCGGCGGTTCGAGCGCGGCGGCGAATTTGACCGGCGACGGGGCGGGAGACGCGGCCAACGGCGCCGCTTCCGCAGCCGCGAGAATACGGTTGTACCTCAGATCTCCGAGCTCCTAAAAGAAGGGCAGGAGATTCTGGTTCAGATTGCCAAGGAACCTATCGGCAAAAAAGGGGCCCGCATCACGAGTCACATCGCGCTACCGGGAAGGTTCCTAGTCTTCATGCCGACGGTGAACCACACCGGAGTTTCTCGGAAAATCTCGTCCGAGGAAGAGCGGCAGAGACTTAAGCGGATAATTCAAAGCGAGCGAGAGAACGGTGGGGGCGGATTTATTGTCCGGACGGCAGCGGCTGGAGCTAGCGATGAGGAACTCAGGGCGGATATCAGGTTCCTTAAGAATCTCTGGAACGAGATCAAATCGCGGTCGGAGAGCAGCAAGTCGCCGGCATTGATTTATCACGACCTGAACGTGGTCGAGCGCGTCTTGCGCGATCAGGTCAGCTCGGATTTCTCGGTCATCTGGGTCGATACCGAGCAAGAATATGAGCGCATCCTGCGGTTTGCCAACCGGTTCCAGCCGGCTTTAGTGAAGCGGGTGAAGCTCTATACCAAAGAGACCCCGCTGTTTGAACAGTTTGGGTTGAACGAAGAGATCAACAAGGCCTTGAAGTCGAAGGTCTGGCTCAAGAGCGGTGGGTACATCGTGATCAACCAGACGGAAGCCTTGGTTGCTATCGACGTGAACACTGGAAAATACGTCGGCAAAACGACACGTCTTGAAGACACGATAGTGAAGACGAACGTTGATGCGATTCGCGAGATCGTGCGGCAAATCAGGCTGCGGGATCTTGGTGGGATCATCATTATCGACTTCATTGACATGGACGAGCGCCGCAACCGCCAGAAGGTGATGCAAGCTTTGGAAGAGGCGCTGCGGGCCGACCGGGCACCGTCTAAGGTCTTGCAGTTCAATGACTTTGGTCTGGTGGCGATTACGCGCAAGCGAGTGAAACAATCTCTCGAGAGAACGATTGGCTCGCCGTGCCCTTACTGCCAGGCGACCGGATTCGTCAAGGCGGTCAATACTGTGTGTAACGAAATTTATGTCGAAATGCGGAAGATCTCGCAGCACCTTGAACACAGCGACGTGATGCTTAGGGTGAACCCGGAAGTCGCGAAGACACTCAAGGCGGGTAACGCTCGGCTGCTCAATGAAATGGAGGAGTTGACGAAGAAGACGATCATCGTGAAATCGGATCCTTCGTTGCACCAGGAGCAGTTTGATATTCACTAGGTAGCTTGCAGTTCCCCGAAGGGCGCGGCCGCGGCCGCGCCTTTTCTTCTTTACGAGAAGAATCGTGTATCGTTGTCGCGGGGGAAATCCATGCGAAAGCTCTTGATTTGTATCTGCTTGTTTGCGTCCTTGGCCGCCTGGTCGCAGGAAAATCCGCTGAGCGCATTTACGAAGCGAATTTACGGATTCCAGAAAGACATTCTGCTGCGCTCCGCCGAGAAGATGCCGGAGGAGAATTACACCTTCAAACCCACAGACTCGATCCGCACCTATGGACAGATCGTGGGGCACTTGGCCGACGCGCAATACCTCTTCTGCGCGAAAGTGATTGGCGAGAAAAATCCCGAGCCGAAGGTTGAGCAGACGAAGACGTCAAAGTCCGACCTGATTGCCGCGCTGAAGACCGCGTTCGCCTATTGCGACAAGGCTTATGACGGGATGACGGACGCGACGGGAAGCCAGATGGTGAAGATGTTCGGGAACGATACGCCGAAACTCGGCGTCTTGAACTTCAATAATGTTCACAACATGGAACACTATGGCAACCTGGTGACCTACATGCGGATCAAGAACATCGTGCCGCCCACGAGCGAGGCGAATTCGCCGGCACCGGCTCCTCCGGCACCAACAGCGCCACAGCCAGGGAAGAAATAGGGCGTGGTTGTCGTAGTCCGGATGGTGGCGAAGGCCGCCACTTCAAGCATGGAGTTAGAGTGTTTACTGTGCCTTTGAATTCTTGATCAATTCAAGGTCGAGAGAAATTGAGACTTCATCGGCTACGGCGACGCCTCCCGATTCCATGACCTCGTTCCAGATGATGCCGAATTTCTTACGGCTGATTTTGGTTGTGGCGCTCAACCCGATTTTCTCGTTGCCCCGTGGATCGCGGATGGCCTGACTTGGGCCATCGACATCCAGCACGACCAGCTGCGTTGTGGAATTGATAGTGAGGTCGCCAGTGATCCTGAGCTTGCCCTCACCCGCGGATTCCACTCGTGTAGATTTGAATTTCATCTGCGGATAATGGGCGACATCGAAAAAGTCGGGGCTCTTCAACTGGGCATCTCGCTTGGCAACTCCGGAATTCACCGTGCTGCAGTCGATGGTTGCCTCGACGGAATCGTGCGCGGGGTCTTTCGGATCGTAAATCACCGTACCAGCAACGCCCGTAAACTCGCCGCGAACGGTCGAGATCATCATGTGTCGCACGCTGAAGTGAGCTCCGCTGTGGTTGGAATCGATGCGCCAACTGCTCGGCTGCGCGTGAAGCGCAACCGAAACGAAGAAAACAAAACCGGCAGAAAACGGCAAACGGGCTCTACCTGCTAAATACATGGATCACGTTCCTCATGAATGATCGATTATTGCTGCAGCACGATGACACCCCACGGTCCGCGGCCGACCTTCACTTTCGCGGTCACTTTTTGACTCGCGAGATCGACTACAGAAACGTCATTCGACGGACCATTGGCAGTGTAAAGCGTCTTGCCGTCAGGAGAAAGTGCAATGCCCCACGGGCGCTCGCCCACCTCGAAGGAAGAGGTTACGCGATTGGTTGTGGTATCAATGACAAAAACTCTGTGGCCGCGTCCGGTGCTTACGTACAGTGTTTTCGCATCTGCTGAAAGCAGCACGGCCATTGGTTTGATAACCCCCGGTTGCCCGAGAGAAATCGTTTGTATAGTTTCGTGCTTGCGCGCATCGATGACCGCGACCGAGCCGTCATTTTCGGCATTCACGTAGGCCCGGGAGCCATCGGGCAGGAACGCCACGGAGCGCGGACGCCTCCCAACTTTGATCGTCTTCGATACTTTTCCGTCGCCGATGTCGAGGACGGCGATTGTGCCTTTGTCCTCGGATGTGACGTAAACGAACTTTCCATCCGGCGTGAATTTGACACCCTCCGGCTCTTCGCCCACTGGAAAGGTGCTGACGATCTTGCCGGAAGCAATATCGATCAGCGAGGCGCGCGCGTCGTCTTCATTTGAAACCACGATTCGTGTGCCGTCTTGGCTGATATCGAAATTCTCAGGATCGATTCCGCTCTGGATGACCCGCACGATCTTCTGCTGCTTCACATCAAACACGCCAATTCCATCGGCACTCCTGTCCGGAGGCGGAAGTTTGCTCTCGTCAACTCCCGGTCCGGCGATTGGTGAACCGCTCAGCGCCACATAGATTGTCTTGCCATCGGGACTGGCATGGATTCCGCGAGGACGTTTCCCCAGCGGGATCGTTTTCGCCTGGAGCGTGGTGGGGTCGATGATGCTCAGTTCGCCGGAGCTTTCATTCGTAACGTACACGCGAAAGGATTGCTCGGCGTTCGCTGCCCGTAAAGCGATGGCGATAAATAGAAGAAATACTGCGCAGCGAAAATGCAGTGCGTTGGTCATCGTGACGCGAAAACCTCCTGATTCCTGGTCCCCAGTCTATTACGACGTTACGAGTTTGAAGGAAGGGGCCTGTTCGTATGAAAGTACTTTTTGTATGCGGCGATCCAATCGGTCGCGATGTCATGCTGCGCTGTAGACAGATCGAGTTGGCCACTGCAAACCATTTCGTGGAGACGCTCTTCCAAAGCATCCTTGGCGTAAGCACTCCACTCACGTGCCCGATAGGGCTCGGGCCACAGATTGCGGATGTCCTCTGCTCCGCCCAGCCGTGGAGCGATCAGGTAGTCAATCTCATAGTCCTGGAGGCGAGCGCGAGGCAGTCCATACTCCTGAAGGACCTCCTGCTTCAGGGAAATCGAGACGTCTCTAACAACTTCTTCCCGCGGCACGGCGCAAGCCTCGTTCATTGTGATCTGTCGCGTTGCGCCGGGCGTCAAAGCGGGATTCGGCGAAGCGCCGGCATCGGACAACACAGAAAGAGTCAGCGAATTGCCATGTGACGAATGTCGCAACCACAAGACTCCGACCGCGATCGCAATCATTGACAGGCACGCAATCGCCACCCTCGGAAAGCTGAATTGAAAGACG
>Ga0335082_10005212_pt1 | contig 14200 bp, 11 predicted proteins | sample Lox_Sample_41_FD_206718 | JGI IMG/M metagenome (GOLD analysis project Ga0335082, IMG submission 206718) | Soil microbial communities from Loxahatchee National Wildlife Refuge, Florida, United States - Lox_Sample_4.1 | ecosystem: Environmental > Terrestrial > Soil > Wetlands | place: USA...
GCCTACTGGACGCCGTCGCGCACCTGGACCTTTGCCGAGCTGGATGCGGCCGCGAGCCGCATCGCCCAGGGGCTGAAGAGCCTCGGCATCGGCCCGGGCGACCGGGTCGCCTGCCTCACCAAGCTCACCGCAGACTGCGTGGCGCTAGTGCTCGGCGCGAACAAGCTGGGCGCGGTGTGCATGCCGGTCAACTGGCGCCTCGCCGGCCCGGAAATCGACTACATCGTGGAGAACGGCAGGGCGAAGCTCATGGTGGCCGACGCCGCGTTCCCGTACGCCAAGCTGAGAACCTTTGTCACCGAGCAGTTTCCCGCCTGGTACGGCGGCTTCGAGGCGAAGGATCCCGGCTACCGGCCCGGCCTGGACGAGACGAAGCTCCAGCTCTACTCCTCGGGCACCACCGGGCTGCCGAAGGGCGTGGAGCTCACGCACCGCAACTTGATGGTCAGCATGACACAGGCGGTCGCCGAGGCGATCGGCTACCGCGGCGCGCCGGACGTGATGCTGAACGCGCTGCCGACCTACCACATCGCGGGCGTAGGGGTCGGGCTGCTCACCGCGGCGAAAGGCGGCGCGAGCGTGCTCTTCCCCGATTTCGATCCCGCGAAGGTGGTGGCGGCGATCGGCGAGCATCGCATCACGCACTCGTTCCTCGTGCCGGCGATGATCCAGTTCATGCTCCAGGTGCCCGGCGTCGAGCAGGCCGACTACTCGTCGCTGCAGGGCATCTCCTACGGCGCCTCGCCGATCTCGGAGAAGGTGCTCCTGGACGCCATGCGCGCCTTCAAGTGCCGCTTCATGCAGGTCTACGGGCTCACCGAGACCACGGGCGCGATCACCTGCCTGCCGCCAGAGGACCACGACCCGGCCGGGCCGAAGAAGGTCCTGCTGCGCTCGGCCGGCAAGCCGATCGCCGGCGTCGAGCTGCGCGTCGCCGATCCCGCCGGGCGCGACTGCGCCGAGGGAGAAGTCGGCGAAGTCTGGATCCGCAGCGCCCAGAACATGAAGGGCTACTGGGCCAACGCCAAGGCGACGGCCGATGCCTTCGTCGACCGGCAGCCCGACGGCAGGGGCTGGTTCCGGTCCGGCGACGCCGGCTACCTGAAGGACGGGTACCTGTTCCTGCACGACCGCATCAAGGACATGATCATCTCGGGCGGCGAGAACATCTACCCGGCCGAGGTCGAGAATGTCCTCATGCAGCACCCGTCGGTGGCCGACGGCGCGGTGATCGGCGTCCCGGACGACCTGTGGGGCGAGGCGGTGAAGGCCGTGGTGGTGCTCAAGCCCGGCGCCAGGGCCGCCGAAGCCGAGATCGTCGAGTTCATGCGCGCGCGCATCGCGCACTACAAGTGCCCGAAGACGGTCGACTTCGTGGACGCGATTCCGCGCAACCCGACCGGAAAAATCCTCAAGCGGGTGCTGCGCGAGCCTTACTGGAAGGGAAAGTCTAGGCGAGTGAACTGAAGCGCGGCCGCGAACGGCCCGGAACCCCGAGCCGCCCGCGGTCGTCTATCTAACTACTTCTTTTTTTTGCCTTTTTTCTTGGCTTTTTTCTTCGCCATGGCAGGCTCCTTAGAGGGTTGGGAACAACAGCGCACGCGTGCCCCGCTCATCGAGGCGCGCGCGATTCACGCGACGGAGATGGCCCCGGCGCGATGAATTCTGGAAGCGGGAAACTACCGAAGAGGGAAACGCCAGCGCAACGGTTGACCTTGAACTAGGCAACGCTGCGACATTTGGTGGTGAGCACGAGCCGGATTAATACAGCATTAATCCGAAGTGTGCAACTTTGAGCGCGCTTTTTGGCGCGCGCGCCATCAATTCTTGAACAGATTCTCGATCGGTTCGGGCTTGCCGACGCCGAATCCCTGCGCGTAGCCGATCTTGAGCAGCTTCAGCGCGCCGATCACCTCGTCGGCCTCGACGCACTCCGCCACGACGCCCATGCCGGTCACCTCGCCCATGCGCTGGATCGCCTTGAGCTTCGCCGCGGCGGCGCCGGAGCTCGTCAGCTTGCGGATCACGGCGCCGTCGACCTTGACGTAGTCGGCGCGCAGCGCCTTGAGCGCCTCGAAGGTCACCGAGCGGCGCGCGAAGCCGTCCAGCGTGAGGCGGCAGCCGACGCCCTTCATCTCGCTCGCGAAGCGCTCGGCGGCCTGGCGGCGATAGATCGTGTCGGACTCGTCGATCTCGATGATCAGCGCGGCGGGATCGACTCCAGTTTCCTTCAGTTGCGATGCAGCATAGTCCGCGAATCCGGGCTGCTCCAGCGTCTGCGAGGAAGCGTTGACGCAGATCGTCCGCACCGGCCCGCCGCGCGCGAGCTTGCGCAGAGCGCTGCGCAGCACCCAGCGGTCCAGCTCGGCCATCATGCCGTAGTGCTCGAACGCGGGCAGGAAGTCGCCCGGCGGCAGCATGCGCGCCTCTTCCTCGCGCAGGCGCACGAGGATCTCGACCATGGCGATGCCGGGCGCCGGCCGGTCTTCCGGGCGCAGCGAGACGATCGGCTGCACGTACAGGCACAGGTGATCCTTGTCGAGCGCGTCGCGCAGGCGCCGCGCAGGCTCGTTCCAGCCGAGCAGCTCGCGATCCATCTGCTGCAGGAACTGGCTTTCCTCGCCGGGTTTCTTCTCTTCAGCCATGGCCAATTGTAAAGGCCGGAATAAAATCCTCGCATGGAAGAGATCCTCTTTTCGGTAAAAGACCGCGTCGCCACGGTGACATTGAACCGACCGGACAAATTGAATGCTTTTACCGCGCGCATGCGCGACGGCCTGATTGAAACGTTCACACGCGCGGACGAGGACGACGAGGTTCGGGTGGTGATCGTCACCGGCGCGGGCCGCGCGTTCTGCGCCGGCGCCGATTTGTCCGCCGGCCCGGCCACCTTCGACTATGCGAAACGCGGCCTCGAGGACGAAGCACGCCGGGACGGCGGCGGCCGGGTCTCGCTGCGCATCTATTCGCTGAAGAAGCCGGTCATAGCCGCGATCAACGGGCCAGCGGTCGGCGTAGGAGTGACGATGACGCTGCCGATGGACGTCCGCGTCGCCTCCAGCGCGGCGCGCTTCGGGTTCGTGTTCGCGCGCCGCGGTATCGTGCCCGAGGCCTGCTCGTCCTGGTTCCTGCCCAGGGTCGTGGGCGTGGCGCGCGCGGCCGAGTGGCTCTACACGGGGCGCGTGTTCGACGCCTCCGAAGCGCTCGCCGGGGGCCTCGTGTCGCGAGTGGTGCCGCCGGAGGAGCTGCTGCCCGCCGCGACCGCGCTCGCGCGCGAAATCGCCGACAACACCTCGGGCGTGGCCGTGGCGCTGTCGCGCCAGATGCTCTGGCGCATGGCGGGCGCCGACCACCCGATGGAAGCGCACAAGGTCGATTCGCGGGGCATCATCGCCATGGGCGCTTCCGCCGACGTCGCCGAGGGCATCGCCGCCTTCAAGGAAAAGCGCACGCCGCGCTTCACCATGAAGCCGAGCGCCGACATGCCCGACTTTTACCCCTGGTGGGAGGAACGGCCCTTCAAATGAAGGTGCTGGTTCTCGGCGCCGGCGCATGAAGGTCGCCGTCCTAGGGGCCGGCGTGGTGGGCGTCGCCACCGCCTGGTACCTGCGGCAGGCCGGCCACGAAGTGCGGGTGATCGAGCGGCGCGAGGGCCCCGGCCTGGAGACGAGCTTCGCCAACGGCGGCCAGATCTCCGCCGACCATGCCGCGCCCTGGGCGAAGCCCGGCGTGCCGCTGCAGGCGCTGCGGTGGATGATGCGCGAGGACTCGCCGCTGCTGTTCCGGCTGCGCGCCGACCCGGCGCAATGGCGCTGGGGCCTGCAGTTCCTGCGCAACTGCACCGGCGCGCGCTTCCGCGAGAACGCGGCGCGCCTGCAGCGCCTGGGACGCTACAGCCGCTCGGAGTTGCGCGACCTCACGCGCGAAACCGGCCTCGAATACGACGCGCAGCGACGCGGCATCCTCGTGCTCTACACGGGCGACCGCCCGTTCGAGCCGGGCTGGAAATCCCCCGAGGAGTGCATCGCCCTCGAGCCCGCCGTGGCCTCGCTCAAGCATCGCCTGGTCGGCGGCAGCTTCCTGCCCGACGACGAGTCCGGCGACGCCTACAAGTTCACCACCGGCCTGGCGGAGTTGTGCATCGCCAACGGGATCGCCTTTGATTTTGGAATGGAGATCAGGGGTTTCGATCACGACGGCGACAAGATCAAAGGCGTTAGAACTTCAAGTCAGGTCATCCAGGCGGACGCCTTCGTACTGGCCCTCGGCAGCTACAGCCCGCTGCTGACTCGGCCTCTGGGCATCGACCTGCCGATCTATCCGCTGAAGGGCTATTCGGTGACGATGCCGGTGAAGAATACGGCGGCGGCATGGACCGTCTCGCTCTCCGACGACGAGCACAAGCTCGTGCTCTCGCGCCTGGGCGAACGGCTGCGCATCGCGGGCACCGCCGAGCTGAGCGGCTACGACACCGGACTGAACGCCGTTCGCTGCGAGGCCATCGTGCGCCGCGTGATGCAGCTCTTTCCGGACGCGGGCGACCCGTCCCGGGCGGAGTACTGGACGGGCCTGCGGCCGGCGACGCCGAGCAACCTGCCCTGCATCGGCGCGACGCGATACCCGAACCTCTTCCTCAATACCGGCCACGGCACGCTCGGCTGGACGCTCGCCTGCGGCTCGGGGCGCATCGTCGCCGACCTTGTCAGCGCCCGGAAGCCGGAGATCGAAATTCAGGCAGTGTGATTTTTTCGGCGCTGCCTCCGCCCATGACCGGCGAGGCAACCTGTACCATTTGTCAGGTGGACGAACTCAAGTCGCTAGGCCGCTACCGGATCCAGGGCGTGCTCGGCAAGGGCGCGATGGGGCTCGTCTACGAGGGGCTGGACCCGGGGCTGAACCGCCGCGTCGCGATCAAGACCATCCTCACCAAGAAGCTCGATGCCGAGGCCGCGCGCATGATCGGCGTGCGCTTCGAGCGCGAGGTGCGCGCGGTGGCGCGCCTCAACCACCCCAACATCGTGCAGGTCTACGACTTCGGCAGCGAGGGCGACCTCGCCTACATCGTCATGGAGTACATCGAGGGACGCGAGCTGCTCGACTTCTTCGAGAAGAAGGAGCCCTTCGACCTGCGCACGATCTTCCGCATCATGACCGAGCTGCTCGGTGCGCTCGATTTCGCGCACGCGGCCGGGGTCGTCCACCGCGACATCAAGCCCGCGAACGTGATGATGGACGCCGCAGGCCATCCCAAGATCACCGACTTCGGCGTCGCGCGGGTGACCGACAGCGACGTGCCGCAGGCCGAGGCGACGCGGGTGGGCACCGTCGTCGGCACGCCGGCCTACATGTCGCCGGAGCAGATCCAGGGCCAGAAGGTCGACGGCCGCAGCGACATCTTCTCTGCCGGCATCATCTTCTACCAGTTCCTCACCGGGAAGAAGCCGTTCGAGGGCTCGCAGTTCGCGCTGCAGCAGAAGATCGTGATGGAAGACCCCGTCTGGCCCTCGCAGCTCGTGCAGGTCTCGCCGGTCGTCGACCGCGTGGTCGCGCGCGCGCTCGCCAAGGAGCCCGGCCACCGCTACCAGACCGCGGGCGCCTTCGCCGCGGCGCTGCAGCGCGTGCTCGCAGGCAAGCCGCCCGAGGATCCGAACGAGGCGCTGCCCGCCTCGGCCGGCGCGCCGCCGATGCCGACGACCGAGAGCAGCGAGGCCGAGCGGGAATTCTGGGAGGAGGTCAAGGACAGCCAGGAGCCTGAGGACTTCGCGCTGTACCTGGAGCAGTTCCCGCACGGCGAGTTCGCCGGGCTCGCGCGCCAGAAGATGGCGGCGCTGGGCGGCAAGTAGCGCTAGCCGGCCGCAATTCCCATCACAGCCCGCCGCCCCAGCGGTGCTGCCAGGCGACGCCGAGCAGGTCGAAGTTGTTGCCAGTGCGCGCGAACACGCCGCTGCTCGCGTACACCTTGACCGAATTGCGCGCGTCCACCGGGAACGAGAGCGTGCCGCCGAGGCGCCAGTTCTGCTGCAGGTCGGCGCCCCGAACGCCGTTCAGCGTGGTGCGTCCGCCGGCATAGTAGGTCGCGTCCAGCGACGCCCAGAGGCCTCCGGCGAAGCTGTAGATGACATTGCCCTGCGCCGAGTAGATCGGGTCCTGCGAGCGGTGCTGGCCGCCGAAGAAGTTGTCGTTGTCGGTGAACACCATCGCCGCAAGCTTGCCCTCGAGCGTCCAGGCGCCGGCTGCCTTGGAGATGCCGAGCTCCGGCTTGAACGACCAGCGATTGTTGCCTATGTTGACGAGGCGGCTCGGATCGTACTGCCCCCAGGGCGCGCCCACCTGCAGGCTCGCGCCGACAATGAGGTCCTGGCGGTAGTCGCGGAACTCCTTGAGACCCAGCGCCGGCGCGCCGTAGAGATTCACCGAAAGGCGAAAGCGCGGATCGACGAGGCCGCCGACATTGCGCGCGACCGGATCGCCCTGGTAGCGCGCCGTTCCCGAAAGGTCCATGTACGGCACGATCGCATCGAACTTGCCCGACCGGCCCCAGAGGTCGATCGCGCGCGCGTAGGCGAGCACCGCGGTGTTCGTCGTGAATTTCGCGTCGCTGAGCTGCGATTCAGCCGGGAATTCGAGCGCGCCGCGCGTGTACGCGAAGCCCGCGATCGCGAAGTTCATCCCCACCGGCGCGTTCGAATACGAGCGCGGCTCGATCTCCTGCGCGCGCGCCGCGGCGGCGCACGCAAACAGTGCCCATGCCGCGAGGCAACGCACCGCGGTCGCCGGAGTCGGATGAACTCTCAAGAAGGGCCCACGATAGCGGAATGTCCGCGGAAAGAGAATCCGGCCGGACTACAATTCGACTCGAATGGGAGAGCCGTCATGACGGGGTTTGCGATGCATCAAATCCGGACCGCAGCGCTCGCGGCAATCTCGATCGCGGCGATCTCGGGCTGCGCGAGCGCGCCTTCGCGATTGCAGGCCGTGCCGAAGGACTTGACGTTGAATGCGGAAATTCCCGGCATGCCGGGAGTGCGCTATGTGGTTCCCGACGGCCTGTCCGGTTTTCTGCCGGATGCGCAGCGGGCGCTCGCCGCCGAACTGAAGTTCCGGGCGGCCGCCGGCATGGCGGGACCGCTTTCGCCGGCAAATTTCCTGGCCGTGTCCGGCGGCGGGGATGATGGCGCGTTCACCGCGGGCATCCTGAACGGCTGGACGGCCGCCGGAAACCGCCCTGAATTCCGCCTGGTGACCGGCGTCAGCACCGGCGCCCTGATCGCGCCCTTTGCGTTCCTCGGCGCCAAGTACGACAGCGCGCTGCGCGACTTCTACACGGGAGTCGCACCCAAGGACATCATGGAACCGCGCAGCCTCCTGAGCGCCTTTACCGGCGACGGCCTTGCGGACAACGCGCCCCTGAAGCAGCTGGTGCGAAAGCACGTCAACGCGGAGATGCTCCGTGAGATCGCCGCCGAGCACGCCAAGGGCCGAATCCTGCTTGTCGGCACGACCAATCTCGACGCGCGGCGCCCGGTGATCTGGAACCTGACCAAGATCGCCGCCAGCGGCGATCCGAAGAGCCTCGAATTGATCCAGGAGATCATGGTGGCTTCCGCGGCGATCCCGGGCGCGTTTCCGCCGACCCTGTTCGACGTGGAAGTCGAGGGTCGGCCCTACCAGGAGATGCACGTCGATGGCGGAGCGTCCGCCCAGGTCTTCGTCTACCCGGCGTCGTTTCAGCTGAAGGAAGAGGCAGGCCGGGCCGGCGCCATGCGCGCGCGCACGCTCTACGTGCTCCGCAACACGAAGCTCGCGCCGGACTGGTCGGACGTCGAGCGCAGGACGCTGTCGATCGTCGGGCGCTCGATCAGCTCGCTCATCCAGACCCAGGGCATCGGCGACCTGTACCGGATCTATTCGATCGCGCAGAGGGACGGCCTGGATTTCAATCTTGCGTACATCCCGGGCGGCTTCGACGCGCCGCACAAGGAGGAGTTCGATACCGACTACATGCGTGCGCTCTTCAAGCTCGGCTACGAGCTGGCCGTGAAGGGCTATCCGTGGGAGAAGCGCCCGCCGGGAATGTAGCTAGAGGATGCGGTTGAACCAGGCGAGCGAGAGCAGCCCCGAGACCATCGCCAGCAGGGCCGCGGCGCCCGAGAAAAGCGCCGTCACCTCGGTTTCCTTCTTCTCCAGCGAAAGCCGCGAGTTGAGCGTCCGGTAGACCTTCTGCAGGTCGCCCGCGGTGCCGGCGTAGAAATACTCTCCGCGCGTCATGGCGGCGACGGTCTTCAGCGTGTCCTCGTCCAGGCGCACGCGGAACGACCAGCCCTCGAAGCCGATGATCTCGCCCGCGACGGTGCCGAAGCCCACCGTGTAGACGCGCACGCCGCGGTCGGCAGCCATCTTGGCGACCTCGATCGGATCGGGCCCCGTGGTGCGCTGGCCGTCGGTGAGCAGGATGATCGCCGCGTTGCTGTAGGAACCGGGCTCGACCGGCCTGGCGTCCTTCTTCGCGTCCTTGGCCGCGCCGCCGATCGGGCCGCTGCGGGGCGCGTCGCGGCCGAACAGCGCCGTGGACACGTCGAATCCCGCGTCCGGGAAGAGCGTGGCGAGCGAGACGATGAGGCCGCTGCCGGTGGCGGTCGCGCGCTGCAGCTGGATGCGGTCGATCGCGGCGACGAGCGCCTCGCGGTCGTCGGTGGGCGGCTGCACCAGCGTGGCGGTGCCGGCGAACACGACGATGCCGATCTTGGTCTTGGGCGAGGCGTCCAGGACGAACTGCTTGGCGGCGTTCTGCATCGCCACCAGGCGGGAGGGCGCGACATCCTTCGCGCGCATCGAGCCCGAGGCATCCAGCGCCATGACGATGGTCTGCTTCTGCGTCGGCAGCATGACCGTGGCCGTCGGCCGCGCCATCGCCAGGACGAGCGCGGCGAGCGCGAGGAACAGCAGCGCCGGCGGCACGTGGCGGCGGATGCGCGCGCCCGGACCCACCGCCTCCTTGATGATGCCGAGGCTGGCGTAGCGCACCGCCGCCTTGCGCTTGCGCCTCAGGATCCAGATATAGGCCGCGAGCAGCGCCGGCAGCACGATCGCCAGCCAGAGCGCCTGGGGCCAGAGGAAGCTCACGCGAGCCGCTCCAAATGCGCGCGCGGCACGCCGCCCCGCCCGGCGGCCGGCAGGCCGCCGCTCGCCAGGCGGCTGCGGCGCTTGCGCAGGTCGGCGAAGCGCAGCACGGCGTCGACGAGGTCGCCGTCGGTGCCGAGCTCCAGGCAGTCGACGCCGGCGCTCGAGAGCGCGGCGCGCAGCTCGCGCTCGCGCCGCTCGGCCACCGAGGCGAAGCGCCGGCGGAAGGTCCGGTCGTGCGTGTCCACGAAGAGCTGCTCGCCGGTCTCCGCGTCCTGCAGGAGGATCATGCCGAGGTCGGGCAGCTCGCGCTCGAGCGGGTCGTACAGGCGCACCGCGAGCACTTCATGGCGGCGCGCGAGGTGCAGCAGCGGCTCGCCCCAGCCCGGCTTGCTGAAGAAGTCCGAGACGAGGAACACGATGGAGCGCCGCGGCATCGACTGGTACGCGGTGCGCAGGAACGCGCGCAGGTCGGTGCCCTCGGACGCGGGCAGCTCCGGCCGCGAGAGCAGCCGGTGCAGGAGGCCCAGCACGTGGCGCCGGCCCGCGCGCGGCGGGATCACGGCGTCTACGCGGTCGCCGTAGAACATCGCGCCGACGCGGTTGCCCTGGCGCGCGAGCAGGCGCGCGAGCACGGCGACGAACTCGGTGGACAGGGTCCGCTTGCGGGTCCGCGAGCCGAAATCGATCGAGGGGCTCAGGTCCAGCAGGAACCAGGCCGTGACCTCGCGGTCCTCGTGGAACTCGCGCACGTAGGGCGTTTGCAGGCGCGCGGTGACGTTCCAGTCGATGTGCCGGACGTCGTCGTGGTACTGGTACTCGCGCAGGTCGGCGAGGTCGATGCCGTTGCCGCGGAACAGCGTGCGGTAGTCGCCGTACAGCGTGCCGTCGAGGCGGCGGATCACCGTCCACTCCAGGCGGCGCAGGATCTTCTCGGCGCTCGCGGGCGCGCTACGGGGCGACGCTGACATGGCTCTCCAGCGGCTTCTCGGGCGCCGGGATCTTGCGCAGCACGCGGTGGATCAGCTCGTCGGCGGAGATGCCCTCGGCGAGTGCCTCGTAGGTGAGCACCAGGCGGTGGCGGAAGACGTCCGGCACGAGGTCGAGCACGTCCTGCGGCAGCGCGTAGGCGCGGCCGCGCAGCGCCGCGAGCGCACGCGCGCCTTCGATGAGGTGGATCGGCGCGCGCGGGCTCGCGCCGAAGGAGACGAAGCGCGCCTCGCCGGCGAGGCCGTGAGCCGCCGGGTCGCGCGTCGCCGCCGCCAGCGTGACCGCGTACTTGATGAGCGAGGGGTCGACGTACACCGTGCGGCAGGCGCGTTGTGCCGCGGCGAGCTCGTCGGTCGTGCTCACCGCGGACACGGGGATCTCGGCGCCCGTCACCCGCTCTACGATCACGAATTCCTCGGCCGGGCTCGGATAGCCGACCAGGACCTTCATCATGAAGCGGTCGACCTGCGCCTCGGGCAGCGGATAGGTGCCCTCGGTCTCGATCGGGTTCTGCGTGGCCATGACGAGGAAGGGCTCGGGCACCTTGTGCGTCTGGCCGGCGATCGTGACCTGGCGCTCCTGCATGACCTCGAGCAGCGCGCTCTGCACCTTGGCCGGCGCGCGGTTGATCTCGTCGGCGAGCAGCAGGTTGCAGAACACGGGCCCCAGCGAGGTCGAGAAGTCGCCCGTCTTCTGGCTGTAGATGCGCGTGCCGACGAGGTCCGCGGGCACGAGGTCGGGCGTGAACTGGATGCGGCGGAAGCTGCCGTGGATGGTGCGCGCGAGCGTCTTCACCGTGAGCGTCTTGGCGAGGCCCGGCACGCCCTCGACGAGCAGGTGGCCCTGCGCGAGCATCGCGACCATCACGCGCTCGAGGAAGTGGTCCTGGCCGACGACGATCTTCTTCACCTCGTAGAGGATCTTTTCCACTGGCTTCCCTCCTAGAACGGCGGCACTCCGACCGCCATGGCCGCGTTCTCGATCGGCACCGCGAAGCCGATGCCGACGAACACGCGCTGCTGCGTCGGGTTGAGGATGCCGGTGACGATGCCGACCACCTCGCCCGAGGCGTTGACGAGCGGCCCGCCCGAGTTGCCGGGATTCACCGCGGCGTCGAACTGGATGAGGTTCGTGAGCAGGCGCTGCCCCTCCGGCGAGCGGTACTCGCGCTTCAGGCCCGATACGACGCCCGAGGACACCGAGGGGCCGATGCCGAACGGAAAGCCGACCGCGGTGACGACGTCGCCCGGCTGCAGGCCCGCCGTGGACTGCAGCGTGGCGGCCTGCAGGTCGTCGGGCACCGTCCTCGCCTGCAGCACCGCGAGATCGTCCTCGGGCCGCGTTCCGGTGACCGTCGCGTCGGTCTCCATGCCTTCGGAGAAGGTGAGCGCGATGCGCTTCGCGCCCGCGACGACGTGGATGTTGGTGAGGATCACGCCCTTGTCGAGGATCACCACGCCGGTGCCGACGCTCGCCTCCACTTCGCCGCCCTGCCCGCCCTCAATCTGGGCGTCCGGGGGAGCATCCACGAAGGCGCGCACGCGCACGATCGAGCCGCGCACCGCCTCCCAGGCCTTGGTCGCCTGCGACGGTATCGGCACGGTCTCGAGCGACTTGGCGACCGCGGCGTCGATGTCCTCCTGGGTGTACTCCCTTGCGCGCGGCGCGACGCCCAGCTGCCACGCGAGCAGCGCGAGCGCCGCGGCGCCCGGCACGGCGGCGGCCAGGGCAAGCCAGTGACGCCGGAGCCCGTCGCGCAGCCCGGATGTCTTCGTCGCAGGCCCCGCCGCGGCGGGGGCCGCCGCGGGCTTCGTGCGCGAGCGGCTGTACAAGGAAGGTCGTTGCATGGCGCCCGGTACCGGCTCGGGAGGCAGTACCGAAACGGTACGACAGCTTAGCCGTCCTCGGCAAGCCTCAGGCGCTGGACTTTTCCCGACGGACCCTTCGGCAGCTCGGGCACGATGCGGAATTCCCGGGGCGTCTTGTAGCGGCCGAGCTCGGCGTGGCAGAAGGCGCGCAATTCGTCCACCGTGGCCCGCGCGCCGGGCTTGAGCACCAGGCAGGCGCGGATGTCCTGCCCGTAGTTGTCGTCGGGCACGCCCACCACGGCCGCTTCGAGCACCGCCGGATGCCGCAGCAGCGCCTCGTCGATCTCGCGCGGCGCGATGTTCTCGCCTCCCTTGATGATCAGCTCCTTCAGGCGGCCGGTGACGTAGTAGTAGCCGTCGGCGTCGCGCTCGCCGAGGTCGCCCGTGCGCAGCCAGCCCCCGGCGTCGAAGGCGGCCGCGGTCTGCTCCGGCGATTTGTAGTAGCCCTGCATGACGTTCGGGCCGCGCAGGCGGATCTCGCCGTCGACGATGCGCGCCTCCACGCCGCACGGCAGGCCGACGCTGCCGAACTTGCGCCGCGCCCGGTCCTGCGGGTTGGCGAAGACGATGGACGCGGTCTCGGTCATTCCCATGCATTCCACGACCGAGACGCCGAACGCCTTCTCGAAGGCGCGGTGGTGCTCCGGCGGCAGCGGCGCCGAGGCCGAGCGCCCGAAGCGCACGCGCGGGAAGCGGTAGGTCCGCCCCGGCTCCGCCGCGTTCAGCAGGTAGGCGATGATCGTAGGCACCATGTTGATCCACGTGGCGCGGTGCTTCTCCACGAGCTCCCACCAGGCGCTCACGCTGAACCGGTGCGGCGCGATCAGGCTGCCGCCCGACACGAACGGCGTCACCGTGCCGATCACCTGTCCGTTGATGTGGTAGATCGGCAGCGAGGAGAGGCAGCGGTCCGCCGGCGTGAGGCCGTGCCAGGCGGCGACGGCGCTGGCCGACGCGAGCAGGTTCGAATGCGTGAGCACAGCGCCCTTGGGCGTTCCGGTCGTGCCCGAGGTGTACATGAGGAGCGCCGGGTCCTGCGCCGCGACCGGCTCCAGTCCGCCCGGCGGCAGCGCCGACTCCACGAACAAGTCCTTGGCGTCGACGTCGAAGACGATCGCCTCGATCGGGCGCGCCACGTCCGGCAGGGAGTCGGCGAGCGACTTCTCGGACTCGGTGCCCACGAAGAGCACCTTGCAGTCGCAATGCCCCAGCACGTAGGCGAGCTGGGAGCGCTGCGCGAGCAGGTTGATCGGCGCGATCACGTAGCCGCCGATCATCGCGGCGAGGAACAGCAGCGCGGTCTGGTAGCCGTTGTGCGCGTACAGCCCTACCTTGTCGCCGCGCTTCAGCCCCCTCGAGCGCAGCCAGCGCGCCAGCAGCCGCGCCTGGCGGCCGATCTCGCGGTAGGTCAGCGTGCGCCCGGTCTCGGGCGCAACGAGGAAGGCCCGGTCGGCGCGTCGCGCGAGGTGCCCGTCGAGGACGTCGCGCAGCGTGCGCGGCGGACTCATTTCCCGCGCTTGGCGAAATAGCCGCCGAAGATCTCCTGCTCGGTCGGGACGCGCTCCGGGATCACGCGCGAGATGCGCGTGATGTTGAGGAAATGCCGCCAGTGCATGTTGTCGGAGAAGCTGTTGCGCCCCCAGGTGCCGCAGCCCATGGAGAGCGAGAACGGCAGCCCGTTGTCGAAGCTGCCGCCGGTGGCGATGCAGTGCGCCTGGTTGACGATGACGCGCGCGACCGGCAGCTCGAGGCCCAGGCGCAGCGCCTGCGGCTCGTCCTTCGAGTGCAGCGAGACCGAATGCCCCTTGCCCTGGTAGTCGTAGATGCGCGCCGTGAGCGCCATCGCGCCGTCGAAATCCGGCGCCTTGTACACGGCGAGCACCGGCGAGAGCTTTTCGCCCGAAAACGGGCACGCGGGACCGACTCCGGTCTCCTCGACCATGAGGAATCCCGCCCGCGCCGTGGCCGCGCGCTCGAGGCCGGCCAGCGCGGCGATGCGCGGCGCCGCCTGGGCGGTCGCCGCGGGCGCGAGCTTGCCGCCGGGAAACATGAGCGCCTGCAGCTTCGCCTTCTCGCCCGCGTCGAGCATCACGCCGCCCTGCCGGGCGAGCTCGGCGAGCATCGCGTCGTACACCGGCGCGAGGATCACCACGGCGTTCTCGGACGAGCAGCTCGTCGCGTGATCGAACGTCTTGGACAGCGCGATCTTGCGCACCGCGTCG
>Ga0335082_10005213_pt1 | contig 14200 bp, 14 predicted proteins | sample Lox_Sample_41_FD_206718 | JGI IMG/M metagenome (GOLD analysis project Ga0335082, IMG submission 206718) | Soil microbial communities from Loxahatchee National Wildlife Refuge, Florida, United States - Lox_Sample_4.1 | ecosystem: Environmental > Terrestrial > Soil > Wetlands | place: USA...
GCGACAGCGGCGGCCAGCGGCTGACGGCGAAGAAACTCCAGATAGAAAAACTGCTTGGTGCCGGGAGCCTGGTGCTCCAGCTGATTGAGCGCGGCTTTATAGTGGAGCGAGTGGGCATCATGGCTCATCGGACATTCATCAATGACATAGTCGATCTTCCGCAAGACGGCATAGGCCGCCACTTCTTGTTCGGTCAGCCTGAAGAGCGGCTTCACCTTGCGGATCAGCTTGGCGTGTGAAGCGGGGAGCGCCGGGGATTGCTTGGCCAGATAGTCGACTTGCCATCGGAGCAAATTCCCCAGAAGCCTGGCCGCTTCATCATCGAGATTGTGGCCCGTGGCCACGACTTGAAACCCAAGCTCCCGTCCGATTTTGTTGAAGGCGTATCGTTTGACCGTGCCGCAGGCCGAGCAGGCGTTCCGGCGGCTTGTGTCGGCCATCTCCGTCACCCCGCCACCGTATTCCTTGGCCAGATCGTGAATGACGAGAGGCAGGCCGCGCGATTCTGCAAAGGCTCGAGTCTTTTTCTCCGAGTCGGTCGAATAGCCGCCGATCCCCTGCTGGACGTGAACGCCGGTGGTCCGATAGCCCATCCGGGCCAGCAGATCCCACAGACCGAGACTATCTTTGCCGCCGGAGATGGCAACTAGCACCGGCTCATCGCGGCGAAACATCCGAAAGTGCCGGATCGCCCGCTCAACCTGATCGATGACATAATGATCAACACAATCGGCGCAAAGCGCCGTATGATGGCGGGGCAATTTCAGGACGACCGGCTTGGCCCGGCACCGCTTACAGCGCATGAAAAGGTATCCATGATGACCTGCTGGCGGTCAACGACAAGCCGGCACCGCCAGAAATAACCGGCCGTATTTCGATGGTGTCCGCATCGGCCACGAGCTCGTCCTCAGTCACCAGCACGTCATTGCGGATCACCAGGACGGTCTCCGGCAACAACTGCAACTCACTCAACACGGCTCGCACTCGTTTGGGGCCCGGCATGATGAGGTCTCGAGGCGGATGATGGCATTTGATCCGCATGGGGAGAGCATCTTAGCGAAACCCGCCCGGCATTGCAACCGGACGAGCACCCGGTCGCGCGACTGACACAACGAGTGCGCGGAGCGGCAAGAGAGGAGAAGGCGTTGAAGAGAGGCGAGAGAAAATGAATAGTGCGTGACTACAGTTCAAGCACCTTCGAGATCACACTGACCCGGCTGTCGGCCTGGCATTTGGCCATGATATGCTTCAGATGATCCTTGACCGTGTATTCCTGGATCTGCAGCGACGTGGCAATCTCCTTGTTGCTGTCACCGTGCACGAGTCGCATCACCACCTCCTGCTCCCGTTTGGTCAGTCCGTAGAGCTTCCCCAGCCGTTCGGGGTTGAATTGTTTGCGCTGGCCGACCCGCTGCACGACCAGCAAGATCAACCGCCGGCGGCCGGACGCCCCTGACTGAGCCAAGGCCAAAGCCACGACAATATAGTAATGGCCCGCCTGGCTTTGAAAGAGCATCGACCGCCGGTTGGAGAGGTGTGGACTCGTGCCATTGGCCGGAATCTGCCTGCAGACCTCCCGGGTAAAGTCACGGAGGGAATCGGGCAATGTCACCGTTCGAAGTCCGGGATCGTACTGACCACGATTGCATGAGTCAGAATCAGATTGTTTCATTTTTGAAACTAATTCAAATAAGAATTTCCGTCCTTCCTCACTGGCAAACACGACATTGCCGGTGGCCTCCACGACAAAAATACCCGGAAGTTCGCGTTTTTGCAGGATATCCTTTAATGCGTGATCAAAGACGTCTAAGATATCGGCCTTCATTGAAGAACGCTCCGCTCATCATGATGCTGGTAGGGCATCATGAATCGTCAACAGATTCCGTATAGATACCAGGGTCGGAAGCCCAAAGTATAACGATCGCCTCTCGAACTGTCAAGAGAAATTGTCATCTTTATACCCCCCACTTTCGAGGGATGATAAACCCAAAACATAGGCATTTTGTATCCCCCACTTTTGAGGGATTGTTCGGAGTCGAACCAATATGCTAAAAACCCCGCTAATGTTCATGACATGGTGTCATGAACTCCAGGGGAGACCGGCTGAACGAGCGCGTTACATCGCCGGCCGAGATCGAGGACACCGATGGAACACAGTCCGCTGCACAACCTGAATCCAATGGCCGCGTCAGCGCCGCAATCCCGGCGCCGTCCGAGCCGATTGCCCTTCCTCCGTTTCATCACCTACGGCCTCAGCGCCTCCAATTCCTTTGACGGTGATATGCGCAAAAATCACGCCGCCGCCATCAACGTCAGCGAAGGAGGGCTCTGTCTGCTGGTCCAGGAACAGCTGCAGGAGACCGATATCATCCGGGTCGATCTGCCCCTGGCCGATGTCTCGACCACCAGTTCCACGCTGGCCGAAGTGAAGTGGCTCAAATCCGTTCCGTGGTCCCATCCGGATGCCCCCGAGTATTTCGTCGGCATCCAATTTCTGCTGTGATGGGCACCCCAGAAATCGTCTAAGACGCACGAGGGCGCGGAATGAACCGGAACAACAGAGAGCTACACGGCGGCTGCACAACCACAAGGTCCCGTCGACCGAGTGTCGCGGCTCGTTACAGCGCCTTGAGGAAGAGTTTACAGACTCGGGGTTACGCTGGGGGAGTCCGCAAGGCAAGCGCAAGCAACGGCCTGTTCGAATCCAAATTTCCCACAAGCGGCAGCATGACACCATGCACTCATCATCATCATCCGGCCCTGCGGATGCCCCTACAATCATATGCCAGACGGAGAGGCCTGATCGGACTCATGCTCCTGCTGACGCTCGCAGGCGCGGTCGCCTGCACCTTACCGGCCCAGAACAACACCAAGCGCATGATGACCAACAACGTGCCGCATGATTACCTCATCGGCGCCGGCGACGTGCTCGAAATTCTCGTCTGGAAAAATGAGGATCTCTCCAAAGTCGTTACGGTCCGTCCAGACGGGAAGATTTCGCTGCCGTTGATCAATGATGTGCAAGCCGCGGGTTTCACGCCCATGGAATTACGGAATCACATTGCCGAGGCGCTCAAAAAGTATAAAGACATTCCAGAAGTGTCCGTCATCGTCAAGGAAGCCTCCAGCCAGGTCGTCTATTTGATGGGTGAAGTCGTCAAGCCCGGGACCTATCCGTTGGGACCCAACGCAACGGTGATTCAAGTCATCGCCCAGGGGGGGGGCTTTACCCCCTATGCCGACCGCAACAACATCACCGTGCTTCGACATGAAATGGGAAGCGCCAAGGAACAACGCATCCAAGTCAGTTACAAATCAATACTTTCGGGACGGACTGATGAAGGCAATATCATGCTCAGAGCCGGGGACACGATCATTGTCCCCTGACCAATGGCCATTCGAAACTGGGCAGGGTGGATCATCATGATCGGCGTCATGGCGGCAGGACAACTCGGACAGACGGCTCGGGCCCAAAGTGCGCCGACTGATACTCAAAGCACACCGGCTCTGTTTCAGCCGGCGCCATGGACCTTGCATACTTCCCTTGCCGTCACGGAGCAATATACCGACAACGTATTTCTCAGCACCGGGCCCAATGATCCTAATACTCCAGAACGGAGTGATACAGTCACCGTACTCAAACCGGCATTAACGTTATCACGTAAAGCAGAACTATTTACCATTAAAGCCCATTATCAACCGAGCTTCAATTTCTATGCCAAATATCACGACGATCTCAATTATATCGGCCAAGATGGAAACATCGCGATCGATGTGGATCGGCTGGGACCGGGACTCTTCCAGCATACCGGGCTCAATCTCTTGGACAAGGTGACATACACAGAAGCAGGTCTTTATAGCTCTCCAGGCTCCGGCCAGACCACAGGTAACGGGGGAATCATCACACAGCGGACGAAAACATGGAATAATATTTCTGCCGCGTCATTGATTCAACATTTGACCCCGGCACTTCAAGGGATAGCAAGCTACGACTATGTCAACACCCGGTATAAAAATCCGGGTCTGACGGATTCAAGCCAACAGGGAATGACATTCAATCTGAGCGATCATTGGACAGAGCAAATCACCACAAGCGCCATTTATAGTTACACGATTCTCAAATTTCAATCTGTCAGCAGTAGAAATGTTACACAATCATTAACGGTAAGACTCGACTATGCTGCGACACCGGTGTTTCATACACGTTTAACACTAGGAAGCGTTTACTTATCATCAACAAACAAGTTCTATCCCACGGCGATCGCAACAGTAATAAGAAGCTTTCAATACACATCTGTGGCACTCAGTTATAGCAATTTAATCACAACAGGCGGAGGGATCACCCAAGTTCCAACGATCAATCAGACGGGTTCGCTTACCATCACAAGATCCATGGGTCCTCATGCACACGCCGCTGTTTCAGGAAGTTATACCAATCAGCAGACCACAACCACACCGACAGGAATTACACAGTCCTTCGGAATCGGCGCTCATGCAGATTATGCTCTTACGAAATGGTTGAAAGCCGCGGCCTCGTACAACCACTCCGCGCAACATGGAAATAACAGCTCTGCAGGTCAGGACATCCGATGGAACACCGTCGCCTTCACACTTGATGGAAATTGGGACACACAGATTCAATGAAAACATTAACCTTACATGACATCCTTGAAATTGCCTTGCGGAGAAAGTGGTGGATTATTATTCCGCTGATCCTTTCAGTATCGGGCGCTGCGTTCATCGCACACGTCCTGCCGAAATCATACCGCTCCAGCACACTGATTCTCGTCGAGCCTCAAAAAGTGCCGGAGGAATATGTCAAGGCGGTGGTCACAGGCTCCATAGAAGACCGCCTTTCGACGATTCGGCAACAGGTGTTGAGTCGGTCATTGCTTCAACGCGTCATTGACGAATTCCATCTCTCGCCGGAGTCCGATGTACAACACCTGCTTGAAGCGCTTCATCTTTCACAAAAAAAAGAAAGCACAACGACGAGTGAGGATGTTGTGGACGTCATGCGAAGCCGGATCACCATTGAAACCGTCTCAGGGAAAAACATTGACGCGTTTACCATCTCATATGATGGTGACGACCCGGAATCCACGATGAATGTCACCAACAAGCTCGCATCGGTGTTCATCGAAGAAAACCTCAAGATTCGAGAACAACTCGTGGAGGGCACTTCGGATTTTTTGGACACCCAGCTGCAATCGATCAAGGCGAAGCTGGAGGTCCAAGAACAGAATATCAGCAACTATAAACAGCGCTACATGGGATCATTGCCCGGCCAGCTGGATGCCAATCTACGGACGTTGGATCGGATGCAATTGCAATTACAGTCGCTCACCGGCTCGATTCGAGAAGCCGAAGACCGCAAAGCCACCTTGAACCAACTGTTGGCCCTCGGCGGGGAAGCCGCACAAGGCTCACCCCTGCAAGATCCACGTCTCGGACAGCTGCAGGCGTTAAAGAAACGCCTCGCAGAACTCCAGGCGGAATACACGGAGAACTATCCGGATGTGGTGACGACCAAACAACAAATTGCGCAGTTAGAGAACGAATTACGGTCGAACGAAACTGAGACATCCCCGTCAGATACGGAGAACAAACGGTCCGAGGTCTCAACGCTTGATCCGTCTCTGCAGCTTGATAAAGAGATCGCACGATTGAAAACGCAGCAACAAAACCTTCTGAGAGAGATCGCAGAGTATGAGAAACGCGTTGAAGAAACACCAAAACGTGAAGAAGAGCTGGCGAATCTCACGAGAGATTACACGATTACACAAAAAAGTTACGACTCACTGCTGAGCAAGGCCGGAGACGCCAGGGTGTCAGAAAACCTTGAAAAGCGACAAAAGGGCGAACAATTCAGGATCATCGATCCGGCGAATTATCCACAGAGTCCATTTAAGCCGAATCTCCTCAAATTGCTGACGTTGGGCCTCGTCATCGGACTGGGATGCGGTGGTGGATTGATCATGCTCCTTGAGAATATAGATACGTCGATCAAGAAATCGGTCGAGCTGGAGGAAGCGTTCGGGCGTCCAGTGCTCAGCGTGATTCCACGAGCAGAAATCCTAAAAAACATCGGAACACTCAACGGGTCAACGACCGATCTGACACACCAGATACACACGGGTAATCAGCCATGAGCCTACATCTTCGAAATGGGACCACCGAACAAAATGGTCACAAACAACCCGGCAAACAGATGTCAATTGATCTGTTGGCCGTTGAACAGCTTCGTATGCTCGCCATGCGGATCGATCAGGCAAGCCGGCAGCGGGCACTCCGAGTGATCGCCGTCACCAGCTCGGTGGCCGGCGAAGGGAAAACGACGATTGCGACGAATCTTGCGATGATCATGGCAAGATTGTTTGGGAAAAAGACGCTGCTGATTGACGGGGATTTTCGTCGTCCTGCCATCTCAAAGGTCTTGAAGGGTGAGATCACGCACGGATTGGTCGAGGTCTTAAAAGGTCAAGTGATTCCGGCTGATGCCAGGTGGCAGGTGATGGACAAGCTGTTGACGGTCCTCCCGCTCGTCAAGCCGGAGCTCGACGGAGCAACGCTGCTCTCAAACCCGGAAGCCCGTGCAAGATTCCGCGAAGTGACGGAGGGCTTTGATTGTGTCATCGTTGACACGCCCCCCGCGCTGCCGTTGGCCGATACAAATTTACTTGCCGAGCTGTTCGACGGCATTCTGTTTGTGGTGAAAGCGGAACATACGCCGCGGCGGCTGATTGCCTCCGCAGTGAAAAATCTGCCACAGGACAAATTTCTTGGCTTCGTGTTGAACAACACCAAGACATTTGGCACCGCAGCATATGATTATCACTACTACGGCCATGGCAATTACTATGGCAATAACTTTAACAACCGAACGGTCATGCAGAAAGAAAGTAACGGGAACACCGAGTCTCGAGGCTGAGAATGAATTGGTATGCCGTGCAAACTCAACCGCGACGGGAAGCAGTGGCGGAAAGTACGTTGCGGCGCTTGGGCATTGAGACGCTGCTCCCGATGTTGAAGCGGCAGAAACTTATTCGTCGAAAACGGCAGGAATGTGTCAGTCCGCTCTTTCCGGGATATCTCTTCGCGAGATTCCACGTCGCCACCCATTATCGCGCGGTGAACGCCGGCAGGGGCGTGCAAAAGGTGGTGGCGTTTGGAGCGACTCCGACCGTTGTGGACGAGTCGATCATCTCCTCAATTACACAAAGACTCGAGGGGGGGTATATCGTGCTACGGCCGGTCACTCCTGTGCCGGGTCAGCTTGTGCATATCCATGAAGGCCCGTTCCAGGGTTTGGAGGCTGTGTTCGAGAGGGCATTGAGTGATCAGCAGCGGGCCGTGCTGCTCCTGCGGGCAATTTCGTATCAGGCGCGTGTGGTGGTCGATCTTGATAGTGTTGTGAACGGATAGTGGATTGATCAGGTCGATACTGGCGTTTCGTGTCGACTCACGGGCAAATGGACGAATACAGAGCCGGTCTTGCACCGGAATGGCGGCAGCATGTCAACGCAGCGGGCAGACAGTGGTTCATACGGCAGTAGGGATGGGAATCACGCAGCGGGATTAACGAGATGAAATTTCCTAATAAAAAAGAACGATCCAATGCGAGCGGCCTCAATGAATCGAACCCGCTGTCGTATTTGTTCGATCCGAATCATCAATTGTATATCGAAAGCTACTTTATTGAACGGCTCTGTTTCGAGCGACAACGATCTGAACGGTCCAGAAAACCCATTCTGTTGATGCTGCTGGATCTCTCAAGGGTGAAAAAAGGTGAAAGAACCAAGGTCGTTGACGTCGTGGATACGGCCTTATCCCTGTCAACGAGAGAAACGGATCTTAAAGGTTGGTATAAACACGAAACGATCATCGGCGTGCTGTTTACCGAAATATCCGACGTCGACGTGAATAGCCTCAGGCATAAATTCTATGGAACGATTCGTAATGGACTGGAGCAGAAGCACGTAGACGAAATCGAAATCACCCTCCATATCTTCCCTGAAAATCAGGACGCTCAACAAACGATTTCAACGATCAGTAACGTGTTTTATTCGGAATTTCCGAAAAGAAAATCCTCGAAAGGACTGTATTTCATCATGAAAAGAACGATCGATATCGTTGGGAGCGGTGGGTGCCTCATCGTCTTTTCACCTCTGTTGCTGCTCATCGCGCTGTTGATCAAACTCACGTCTCGCGGACCGGTCATCTATCAACAAGAACGGATCGGGCTGCATAAAAAACGATTTGTCATGCTGAAGTTCAGATCGATGTATGTCAATAACGATTCCAGCATCCACCGCAATTTTGTGAACAATCTGATTCGCGGGAAAAACGGCCATGGCAGTGAAGGAAACGGAACGGACAAACCCGGCATCTATAAAATAACACATGACACAAGAGTGACACCGTTGGGAAGGTTTTTGAGGAAATCCAGCCTTGACGAATTTCCCCAATTTCTGAACGTGTTGAAGGGTGACATGTCCCTCGTCGGTCCTCGCCCGCCAATCCCGTATGAATTGGAAAAATATGACATCTGGCATAAACGGCGGGTGCTGGAAGTGAAGCCTGGAATTACGGGACTATGGCAGGTGACCGGGAGAAGCAGTACGACGTTTGACGAAATGGTAAGGCTGGATCTGCGATATACCAAGGAACAGTCGATCTGGCTGGACATGAAAATTCTGTTGCTCACGCCTTGGGCGGTGTTCACCGCGAAAGGCGCACATTAAGATGGAATCAGTGGAACGGAAGTCAGTCCCGAACTGTGAAAACATCAAAAGATCGGTCGACAGATCTGTTCAGGAGGAGGTGATGGTGACATGCTGCGCATAGGCGTCATAGGGTATGGCTACTGGGGTCCCAATTTGGTGCGGAATTTCAGTGGCGTAGAGCATGCGGAAGTTGTAAAAATCTGCGATCAGAGCCACACCGCGTTAAAGCGTGCAGCCAAGGCGTATCCAGGGATTGCGTTAACGACAAACGCGGATGAAATCATGCAATCCGACACGATCAATGCGGTGGTGATCGCCACGCCCGTGTCAACACATTTCGATCTGGCCAAGAAAGCCCTGCAACATGAAAAGCATATTTTTGTTGAGAAACCGTTCACGGCAAACGCGGCGCAAAGTGAGGAATTAATTGAACTGGCGGACAAGAAGAGCCTCAAGATTATGGTAGACCACACGTTTCTGTTTACCGGTCCGGTGAGAAAAATCAAACAACTGATCGACGACGATGTATTGGGAACGCTCTATTATTATGACTCCATGAGGGTCAATCTGGGGCTGTTTCAGCACGATGTGAACGTCATCTGGGATCTGGCCCCGCATGATCTGTCCATCATGGATTTTCTGATCAAGAGCAAACCGGTGGCCATCGCGGCCAACGGAAAAGCCCACCTGGGGAACGGCCTGCAGAATGTCGCCTATATCACCGTCTACTTCGCCAATGAGACGATCGCCCATCTCAACGTCAATTGGCTGTCGCCGGTTAAAGTGAGAACAACCCTGATCGGCGGCGGCAAAAAAATGCTCGTCTGGAATGATCTGGAGCTCGACGAGAAAATCAAAATCTACGACAAAGGGATCGACGTCAAGAACGGCGAAGGACTGTACAAGCTGCTGGTGAGCTATCGCTCAGGGGATATGTGGGCCCCCAGGGTGGAGCAAACCGAAGCGTTAAAAATTGAAGCGGAGTATTTCGCACATTGCGTACTGAACAATGAGACACCGTTTAACGATGGATACGCAGGATTCAGAGTCGTCAAGATGCTGGAAGCATGCACGGCTTCTCTGGAGAATGAAGGGAAGCTGATACGGCTATGAAATACCTCGCCATCGCAGATGATGTGGTCCTGGGAAAAGACGTGAAACTCTCAACGTTTATTAATCTGTATGGCTGTTTCATCGATGATTTCACAAAAATCGGTGCCTTTGTCGAAATACAGAAGAACGCCCGGATCGGGAAAAACTGCAAGATCTCCAGCCATACATTTATCTGTGAGGGAGTCACAATCGAAGATAACGTCTTCGTGGGCCACAATGTCACGTTTATTAATGACACATATCCTCGGTCCACGACGGCGGGGGGAGTCATGCAAACGGACAACGACTGGAAGGTGGAAAAAACCCTGGTCAAGAAAGGCGCGTCCATCGGGTCGGGGGCAACCATCCTGGCGAACGTGACGATAGGAGAGGAGGCCATTGTGGGCGCGGGAAGCGTGGTCACGAAAGATGTCCCGGCTCATGCCATTGTGGCCGGTAATCCAGCTCGAGTGGTGAGGAATCTGAGCCATGATCGCCAATAAGCAGACGGTTCCATTCGTCGACCTGATCACTCCCCATGCGCATTTGGAGGAGGAATTGGTCGCGGTATTCAGGCGCGCGTTGCAGTCCGGAGGATTTATCGGGGGCCCGGCTGTCAGCGGGTTTGAAAATGATTTTGCGGCCTTCTGCATGACGACCCATTGCGCCGGGGTGAGCAGCGGAACGGACGCGTTGCGGTTTGCTCTGATGGCCGTTGGAGTCAGGGGGGGGGATTGCGTCATTACTGTCCCGAACACCTTCATCGCCACAACAGAGGCGATCACGCAATGCGGCGCAGTGCCGGCATTTGTCGACATCGATGAACGCACCTACAACATGGATCCCGAAAGACTCCGCGAGTTCATAGAGACCCAGTGCGACATCGAGAATAAGACCGGCCGTCCCGTCACACGAAAAAAGCGGCAACCGGTCACGGCGGTCATCCCCGTCCACCTGTACGGTCAGACGGCCGACATGGATGCCATCACCGCACTGGCTCGTCAATACAATTTAAGCGTGATAGAGGATGCCTGTCAGGCCCATGGAGCCGAATATTATTCCAAGGAGGACGGGGGCTGGAAAAAAGCGGGCTCGATGAGCAGGGCAGCTGCGTTCAGCTTTTACCCAGGGAAAAACCTGGGCGCCTGCGGGGAAGGGGGAGCAGTCGTCACGGATGATGAAGAAATCGCACAAAAGATTAAAACGATCCGGGACCATGGACAGATCAAAAAGTATGTCCACGATGTTGAAGGATTCAATGGCCGGCTCGACGCCATTCAGGCCGGAATTCTCAGTGTCAAGCTCCAGCATCTTGCCGAATGGAATGAACAGCGCCGCCAGGCCGCCGCTCGCTACAATGAACTGCTGAGGAACATCGATAACATCATCACGCCGTTCGAACCGAAGTGGGCACGATCAGTCTATCATCTCTATGTGATCCGCACTGAAAAACGGGAAGAATTGCAGCAACGTCTCTCAGCCCGGCACATCGCCACGGGGCTGCACTATCCCTGTCCCCTTCACCTTCAAAAGGCCTATGCAGGCCTTGGGTATCAACGAGGGGATTTCCCGATCACGGAAACCGTTGCGACGGAAATTCTTTCACTGCCGATGTACCCCGGGTTAACGGACACGCAGCAACACTGGGTGGCGGAATGCCTCAAGCAATAGAGATCATTGATCCCACCCGGCGCCCGGGGTGGGATGAGTGGGTGCTCTCCACAACGAACTATTCCGTCTTCCATTCATCTCACTGGGCAAGGGTTCTCATGGAATCGTATGGCTACCGCCCCCTGTATATCTCGTTGACTGATCGTGACACACCGTCGGCCGTCATCCCGTGCATGGAAATCAAAAGCATCATGACAGGACGGAGAGGGGTGTCCCTGCCATTCACAGACTATTGTGAGCCAATCATCGGACAAAACGGTTCGGATGACGATGCGTTTCCGCTGTTGGAACATTTAATTGCATACGGCAAACAAGCCGGGTGGAAATCGATTGAGCTCCGAGACGGTATCAACCTGCATGAACAGTCGATTCCCTCGCAGATCTTCATCGGCCATATTCTTGATCTCACTACCCAAGATGATGAACGAATGTCCACCCTCCGTGACAGCACCAGACGAAACATTAGTAAAGCGAAAAAAGAAGGCGTACAGATAGAAATCAAGCGGTCAATGGATGCCGTTGAAGAGTTTTATCATCTCAATTGCTTGACACGACAGGAGCATGGCCTGCCTCCCCAGCCATTGAATTTTTTTAAAAAACTGTATGAACACGTCCTTGCACAAGACAAGGGAATGATCGTTCTGGCGTCCCATGCGAATCATGTCGTGGCCGGAGCGCTCTATCTCCATTTCGGTGAAAAGGCTCTGTACAAATACGGCGCCTCGGACAAGCGGTACCAACACCTCCGGGCAAACAATCTCGTCATGTGGGAGGCGATGCGGTGGTACGCGCAACAGGGCTATCGAAGCCTCTGCTTCGGTCGATCCGCACTGGAAAATGATGGCCTGCTGCAGTTTAAGCGTGGGTGGGGTGCGGCGGAGCGTGCGATCCACTATTACAAGTACGATGTCGAAAAGAGCACCTTTGTCCGCGGCGTCAACAATCAATTCACCGGATCTCGCAGACTCTTTCATCATTTGCCGATTCCGTTACTTCAAATGACCGGTTCAATGCTGTATAAGCACATCGGGTGACCGTACGGACTGGTGAGAGATGATCAGTTATCCCAAAAAACTCTTTTATCTCTTCAAGCCCATCATTCCCCGGCGGCTCCAGCTGCTGCTACGAAGAAGACTTGTCGCCATACAACGATGGCGTTCGAGAAACAGATGGCCGATCGATCCAAGAGCCGGCGCAAAACCCGAGGGGTGGTCCGGATGGCCCGATCAGAAAGAATTCGCATTGGTGCTGATGCATGACGTGGAAACGGGACTGGGCCAGGATAAATGCCGACACCTCATGCAGATCGAGGAGACAATGGGATTCCGTTCAATCTTCAGTTTCGTTCCCGAGCGATACGCCGTGTCTTCCGAGCTGCGCAGGGAACTGGTCAAACGGGGTTTCGAAGTCGGCGTCCACGGTCTCAAGCATGACGGGAAATTGTTTCGTTCGAAGGAAAATTTCCTTCAGAACGCCAATCGGATCAATCACTATTTACGGGAATGGCGCTCGGTCGGTTTCGTCTCGCCATCGATGCACCGGAATCTCGACTGGATGCACGCGTTGGAAATCGAATTCGACGCCTCCACGTTTGATACCGACCCATTCGAACCGCAACCGGAAGGCGTGGCAACTATTTTCCCCTTTATGGTGCATGGCGGTCGCGATCAGAGAGGATACATCGAGCTGCCCTATACCCTTCCCCAGGATTTCACGCTGTTTGTCCTCATGAGGGAGACGACGATCGATATTTGGAAGAGGAAACTCGATTGGATCGTTAAACATGGGGGCATGGCGCTGGTGATCACCCATCCCGATTATATGCAGTGCGGCCACGACGGATGTACGGCCCAAGAGTACCCGATCGAGAGATACAAGGAGCTGCTCGGGCATGTCAAACAGAACTACGAAGGACGGTATTGGAACCCGTTGCCGAAGGAAATCGCCCGCTTCTGGAAGGGGAGAGTCAATCAATCGAATGCGGATACGCCTCTTTCCGCGCCACGAACGGATCCTCAAGCCGTCTTCGGCAACTCGAAATGACCGAAGAAGTGGAAGGGAATGCGCCTCCGGGCGGGGATGGAGCGCGCGGTGTTGAGACGGCAACGGGATGGAAGGCCGCTGTCATCACTCCTGGAATAGAGCGCGCAGATGCCATCATATGACATCGCCATCATCGGCGGCGGAATCGTCGGCCTCGCCACCGGCATGGCGGCGATCCGGCGATTTCCGAAGGCGCGCATCGTGGTATTAGAAAAAGAAGGCGGCGTGGCATGCCATCAATCCGGGCATAACAGCGGGGTCATTCATTCCGGACTGTACTATGAACCGGGAAGCTTGAAGGCCGCATTCGCGCGCGACGGGAACCGGTCAATGATCGAATTTTGTCAACACCACGGAATCGAGCACGATCGATGCGGCAAAGTCATCGTGGCCACGGGGGATGAAGAGTTGCCGCGGCTCAAACACCTGTATCATCGCGGATTGGCCAACGGGCTTCAGGTGATGGAATTGAGCAAGGCGGCGTTGCGGGAACAGGAACCTCACGTCACAGGCGTGGCCGCGCTTCACGTGCCATCGACGGGCATAGTCAATTACAGGAAGGTGGCCGAAACCATGGCGCAGGTGATCGAAAAACAGGGCGGCCTGGTCTGCCTCAATACACACGCCGCGTCCATCTCGGAAGGGGATCACGGCGTCGTGATCGAAAG
>Ga0335082_10005214_pt1 | contig 14197 bp, 9 predicted proteins | sample Lox_Sample_41_FD_206718 | JGI IMG/M metagenome (GOLD analysis project Ga0335082, IMG submission 206718) | Soil microbial communities from Loxahatchee National Wildlife Refuge, Florida, United States - Lox_Sample_4.1 | ecosystem: Environmental > Terrestrial > Soil > Wetlands | place: USA: Florida...
CTCGAGTTCGCGCTGAACGACACCGGCGGCGTCACGCCGCGGCGGGCCGCGGCCTGGCAGGCGGCCGCCGCCGCCGTGGCGGAGGAGTTCGCCGCGGGCGCCGATTCGGTCGCGTTCGGCACCCTCGGCGACCCGAACCTCTACTCGACCTTCAGCTACCTGGCCCAGGCCGTCCGCGAGATCATGCCCGAGGTGACGGTGGAGACGGTGGCGGGCATCACCGCCATGCAGGACCTGGCCTCCCGGGCCGGCATCTCGCTGGCCGAGGGCACCGAACCGGTCACGCTCGTCCCGCTCAACGGCGGCGTCGCCGCCCTGGACCAGGCACTGGCCCGCGGCGGCACCGTCGTCGGCTACAAGGCCGGCGCCGCCGCCAGCCCCGCACCCGCCGTCCTGGCCGGCCGCCTTCAGGCCGCCGGCCGCCTGGACGCCGCCGTTATCGGCGCCCGCCTCGGCCTGGACGGCGAGCTCATCGCCCCCGCCGCCGAACTCCTCCGCCCCGCACCCCCCGCCGCCCCCGCAGCGCCATCCACTCCTGCCCCACCCCAAGCGGACATTCCGGACATTCCGTATTTGTCCACCCTGATCGTCCCGGCCCTCCGGGCATCGGGCGCGGGCGCCGCCCTCGGCACGCGCGCAACTGAAACGCAAGCGCCTTCCGAGCCGGGAGTGACAGCAACTCCGCCCCCAGCGCCAAACCGGAACCGCAACGAAACCACCCCCGTCCGTGACGGCAGCCAACCAACGGGACGCGTGGTGTTCGTGGGGGCGGGCCCGGGCGCCCCGGATCTGCTCACCCAGCGCGGCGCGCGCGCCATCGCCACAGCCGACATCGTCATCTGGGCGTCGAGCCTGGTCGACCAGCGCATCCTGACCCACGCCAAAACGGACGCGGAGATCGTCGACTCCGCGCAGCTTCCCATGGAGGGCGTGCTGCCCTACTACGAGCGCGCGGCCCGCGATAACCTCACCGTCGCCCGGGTGCACTCCGGCGACCCCTCGCTCTGGGGCGCCGTCCAGGAGCAGCTCGAGCAGTGCGCCGAACTCGGCCTGGACACCGAGATCGTGCCGGGCGTGTCCAGCTTCACCGCGGTAGCCGCCGCCATCCAGCGCGAGCTGACCATCCCGGAGGTCGCCCAGTCGGTGATCCTGACCAGGCTGGGCGGCGGCAAGACGCCGATGCCCCCGGGGGAGCAGGTCAGGGAGTTCGCCCGGCACGGCACCACGATGGCGCTGTTCCTGTCGGCCGCCCGGTCCGGCCAGCTCCAGGAAGAGCTCCTCCGAGGTGGTTACCCAGAAGACACCCCGTGCGTGGTCGCCTACCAGGTGACCTGGCCGGACGAGCTGATAGTCCGCACCACGCTCGACACGCTGGCCGCCACGATAAAGCAGCGCAAGCTCTGGAAGCACACGCTGGTGCTGGTCGGCCCGGCGCTGCAAACAACGGGCACCCGCTCGCACCTGTACCACCCCGGCCACTTCCACGGGTACCGCAAGGCCGAACCCCAGGCCAGGAAGCAGCTCCGCGAGGCCAGGGACACCACGTGACGCCAGATCCCGAGCTGCGCGAGCCCGACCTGCCGCGGACGGCGAAGGTGCGGAAGAAGGCGCTGCGCACCGGCTGGACTACCGGGACCTGCGCGTCCGCCGCAGCCAAGGCGGCCACCACCGCGCTGGACACCGGCGAGATGCTCCACACCGTCGAGGTCGGGCTGCCGGATGGCCAGCGGGTCAGTTTCCCCGTAGACGAATGCACCCTCGTACCAGGCGAAGAAGCCGAGGCAGTGGTGGTCAAGGACGCCGGCGACGACCCGGACGTGACCCATGGCGCGCGGCTGACCGCCACCGTGCGCTGGCGCGGCCAGCCGGGCCTCGAGCTCGACGGCGGTGTGGGCGTGGGCGTGGTCACCAAGCCGGGCCTCGGGCTCGAGCTGGGCGGCCCGGCCATCAACCCGGTGCCCCGCGCGATGATCACGCAGGCCGTCGGCGAGGCCGTCGACCTGGGTACCAAGGGCGTCGCCGTGATCATCTCGGTACCGGACGGCGAGCGGATGGCGCGCAAGACCACCAACGGCAGGCTCGGCATCATCGGCGGGATCTCGATCCTCGGCACCACCGGCATCGTCCGGCCGTTCTCCACCGCGTCCTGGCGGGCCAGCGTGGAGCAGGCGATCTCGGTGCTGGCCGCCCAGGGCGAGGACACGGTGGTGCTGTGCACCGGCGGCCGCACCGAGAAGGGCGCCATGAGGCTCTTCCCGCAGCTGCCGGAGGTGTGCTTCGTGGAGGTGGGCGACTTCACCGGCGCCGCGCTGCGCCGGGCGGCCGAGCACCACATCGGCCACGTCGTCTTCGCCGGCATGGCGGGCAAGCTCACCAAGCTGGCCGCGGGCGTGCTGATGACCCACTACACCCGGTCCAAGGTCGACCTCGCCCTGCTCAAAGACATCACGCGAGCCGCAGGCGGCCCGGAGGACCTGGCCGAGCAGGTAGGCAACGCCAACACCGCCCGGCACGCGGCCGAACTCTGGGACCAGGCCGGCCTGCTCCCGGCGGCAGGCCGCGAGCTGTGCGCCCGCGCCGCCCGCGTGCTGAGCCGGTTCAGCGCCGAGGCAGGCGGCCCGGGAACCAGGCCCCCGCAGGTCCGCGTCGTCATGGTCGACTTCACCGGCCAGCAGAAGATCGCGGAGGCAGCCGCATGACCGTCACCGTGATCGGCTGCGACGGCCGCCCCCCGGGCCCCGGCGCCACGAAAGCCCTGGCCGAGGCGCGAACGGTCATCGGCGCGCCCCGGCACCTGCGGGCCGCCCCCGTCCCGCCACACGCAGAACAAATAGAACTCAGGCACCTTGACGAGGCCCTCGACGCCATCGCCGCGCGCGAAGGCCCCACCGCCGTCCTGGCCTCCGGCGACCCCGGCTTCTTCGGCATCGTCCGGGCCCTGCGCGCCCGCGGGATCACGCCGGACGTCATCCCGGCGGTCTCCTCGGTCGCGGACGCCTTCGCGAGAATCGGGCTGGACTGGGACGACGCCCTGGTCGTCTCGGCGCACGGCCGCGATCCGCGCCGAGCCCTCGCCGCCGCGCTGGCGCACCCCAAGGCCGCCATCTTGACCGCGCCGGGCACCGCCGCCGGCCTCGCGCGGGACCTGCACGCCGCGGGCAAGCGCGTCTACGCGGTCGAGCTCCTGGGCACCCCCGAGGAGAAGGTCAGCGTCCTGCCCGCGGAAACCGGCCTCGCCGACCCCAACATCCTCATCAGCCTCGACGAGCACGAGCACGAGCACGACACACCCGGCCCGCCGCGCTGGCTAGCCGGCCACCCGGGCGCCCCGGACGGCTGGGCGCTGCCCGAGGACGCGTTCGAGCACCGCGACTCGATGATCACCAAGCCGGAGGTCCGCGCATTGGTGCTGGCCCGCCTCGGACCGGCTCCCGGGCGGACGATCTGGGACGTGGGCGCGGGCTCGGGTTCGGTGGCGGTGGAGTGCGCGCGGTTCGGCGCGTGGGTGATCGCGATCGAATCGGACCCCGCCCAGTGCGAGAAGATCCGCCGCAACGCCGAACGCCACCACGTCCGCCTGCGCGTCCACCACGGCCGCGCCCCGGAGGCGCTCATCGCCCTGCCGCCCGCGGACGCGGTCTTCGCCGGCGGCGGCGACCACACCGTGCTGGCCGCCGCGGTCCGGCTGGCGAGCCCGCGGACGGTCGTGGTCACGCTGGCCGCCGTGCAGCGGGTCGGCGAGATCGCCACCCTGCTCGCCGGGCAGGGGTACCAGGCCGACGGCGTCCAGCTCCAGGCCTCGCGCCTCAAACCGCTCCCGGGCGGCAACCACCGCCTGGCCGCGCAGAACCCCGTCTTCGTCCTCTGGGGCCAGCGATGATCGGCCTGGTCAGCGTCACGAAGGCGGGCCACGCCGCGGCCGGCCGGCTTGCCGCCTGGCCGGACACGCGCACCTACGACGGCCCCGCGGCCGAGGCCCTGCCCCGCGCGTTCACCGAGTGCGACGCCGTCGTCTGCTTCCTCGCCGTCGGCGCGACCGTCCGGCTGCTCGCCCCGCTGCTGACGACCAAGCACGACGACCCCGCCGTGGTCTGCGTCGACGAGGCGCTGCGTTACGCGGTCCCGGTGCTCGGCGCGCACCAGGGCGGCGGTAACGAGCTGGCCCGCCGGGTCGCCGCCACCCTGGGCGCCGAACCCGTCGTCACCACCGCCAGCGACGCGGCCGGCGGCGCGGGACTCGATGATTTCGGCGCCGGCCTGGGCTTCACCATCGAGCCGGGCAGCGACCTGGCCGCCGTCGGGACCGCGATCCTCAGCGGTGAGCGCGTCACCTTCAGCGCCAGCCAGGAGTGGCCGCTCCCCGCCCTGCCTCCCAACGTAGTGCGCACCGACCGCCCGGAACCAGGCGTCCCCGCCGTCGTGGTGACCGACCAGACAACCCAGAGGACCGAACGGGTCGTGCTCTACCGCCCCCCATCACTGCGTGTCGGCGTGGGCGCGAGCACCGGCGCTCCCGCGGAAGAAATCGGCCAGCTCATCGACGACACGCTGCTCGAGGCGGGCGTATCACCCAGGTCCGTTCGGTATCTCGGTACGGCGGATGTGAAGGCGGGCGAGCCCGGTTTGCTGGCGGCGGCGGCCGCACGGGGCTGGCCCGTGGTCACCTTCCCGGCCAGCCGGCTCGCCGCGGTACCGGTGCCCAGCCCGAGCGAGGTGGTGCGGCGCGCGGTCGGCACGCCGAGCGTCGCCGAGGCGGCGGCGCTGATCGAGCCGGGGTCGGTGCTGGTGGCCGCCAAGCGGGCCAGCGCGCACGCCACGGTCGCGGTGGCCCGGGTCCGGCCGCGGGGCCGGCTGGCGGTGATCGGGATCGGGCCCGGTGCCCGGGACCTGATGACCCCGCGCGCAGTGGCCGAACTGCGCCGCGCCGCCGTGGTCGCCGGGCTCGACGCCTACCTGGAGCAGGTCGCCGACCTGCTCAGGCCGGGGACGACGGTGCTGGCCAGCGGCCTGGGCGCGGAGCAGGAGCGGGCCGCCGCGGCGGTGGCGCAGGCCCGGGCCGGGCGGGCGGCCGCGCTGATCGGGTCCGGCGACGCGGGTGTCTACGCGATGGGCAGCCCGGCGCTGGAGCTGGCGGGCGAGGAGATCGACGTGACCGTGGTGCCCGGGGTGACCGCGGCGCTGGCCACCGCCGCGGTGCTCGGCGCGCCGCTCGGCCACGACCACGTCATGATCTCCCTGTCCGACCTGCACACGGCCTGGCCGGTGATCGAGCGGCGGGTCGCCGCCGCGGCAATGGGGGACCTGGTGACCTGTTTCTACAACCCGGCCAGCCGCAAACGGGACTGGCAGCTGCGCCGGGCGCTCGAGCTGCTGGCCGCGCACCGGCCGCCGTCCACGCCGGTCGGCTGGGTCCGGGACGCCAGCAGGGCGGGCCAGGCCGCCTCGCTCAGCACGCTGGCCGAGTTCGACCCCGCGGTGGCGGACATGCACACGCTGGTCGTGGTCGGCTCGTCACGGACCCGCATCCAGGCCGGGCGCATGGTGACGCCCCGCGACTACCGGTGGGCCGCACCGTGACCGCCGTGGTCACCGCGGACTGCCGCGGCTGCGGCGCGTGCCTGCTGACCTGCCCCGAGCACGCGATCCGGCCGGGAGCCAGCGGTCCGCTCGCCGTCCTCAGTGAGTTGTGTACCGATTGCGGCGAGTGTGTCGAAGTCTGCCCGGCCGACGCGATAGAGATGGTGACTTGACATCCTCCGGCGCCCCGAAAGGCGGGGATTCCAGCCGCGACCGAAAGTCGCCCCACCCACCTCCCCTGCCCCCTACAATCGCGGTTCACAGGCCCGGCAATCCGGAAGCCTCCCCGCGCAGCCACGGCATGCCCTGCCGCAGTTTCGTACTAATTGGTGCAGGTGCCCGCTTGGTTCTTGCGGACAGCTTGAAGGTATCACCCGCCTCTGACATTCCTGGGGAGGTGAAGCGGCGTTCCTCCCGGCCAGAAAGCCGGGTCTCCACACCGCAATACTCATGACCGAGGTTCATCCCATCGAAGCCGAGTCGTACCGGATCCTGCGATCCCGGGTCGACCTGAGCGCGCTGCCCCCGCTGACCCGGGCGGTGACCGAGCGGATCATCCACGCCACCGCCGACTTCGACTACGTCACCGACCTGGTCTGCGACGAGATGGCGCTGGCCGCCGGGGTGGAGGCGCTGCGCCGCGACGCGCCGGTCATCGCGGACGTGGCCATGGTCGCCTCCGGCATCACCGGGTACCCGGTGATCTGCAAGATCGGCGACTCGCTGAGCGCCCGGCTGGCGCGCACCGCGAACATCACGCTCAGCGCGGCCGCGGTCCGGCTGGCGCACGGCGAGGCCGGCCCCGGCGCGGTCTGGCTGGTCGGCTGCGCGCCCACCGCGCTGGCCGAGATCATGACCAGGGGAGTCGAGCCCGCCCTGGTCATCGGCGTCCCGGTCGGGTTCGTCGGCGCGGCGGACGCCAAGGACAGCCTGCGGGCCAGCGGCCTGCCGGCGCTGAGCAACGTCTCGGAGAAGGGTGGGTCCGCGGTGGCGGTCGCGGCGTTCAACGCCCTGCTCCGGATAGCCTCCAAACCCGCGAAGGAATCCTCATGACGGCGCTCCCCGGACCTCAGCCGGCGCTCCTGCTCGCCGCGCACGGCACCACCGATCAGGCCGGGGTCGACGCCTTCGCCGCGCTGGCCGGGCGGGTCGGCGAGCTGGCCGCCGCCGACGGCACGCGGGTGGCGGGCGGCTTCATCGAGCTGTCGGAACCGCCGCTGCGCGAGGCCGTCGCCGACCTCACCGCCGCCTCCCCGGGCCCCCCCGCCGCCGCAGGCGGCAAGGTCAGCCCCGCCGCCGCAGGCGGCAAGGTCAGCCCCGCCGCCGCAGGCGGCAAGGTCAGCATGGTCGCGGTGCCGCTCATGCTGTCCGCGGCCGGCCACGCCAAGGGAGACATCCCCGCCGCGCTGGCCCGCGAGCAGGCCCGTCATCCCGGGTTGACCTGGACTTACGGCCGCCCTCTTGGGCCTCACCCGGCGCTTATCGAGCTTCTCGCTCAGCGCGTCGACGCCTGCGGGGCCGAGGCCCCCGCCGTCCTCCTCGTCGGCCGCGGCTCGACCGACCCCGACGCTAACGCGGACGTGGTCAAGACCGCCCGGCTGCTCTGGGAGGGGCGGGACTACCCGCTGGCCGAGACCGCCTTCGTCTCGCTGGCCCGGCCGGACGTGGCCGAGGGCCTGGAGCGGTGCCGCCTGCTTGGCGCCCGGCGGATCGTGGTGGCCAGGTACTTCCTGTTCCCGGGTGTGCTGCCGGACCGGGTGGCCGAACAGGCCGCCGCCTACGCCGCCGTGCACCCGGAGCTCGAGATAGCGTGCACCGACGTATTGGGCGACTGCGACGAGATCGCCGCGCTGGTCTGGGAGCGGTACCACGAGGCGCTGGCCGGGGACATCCGGATGAACTGCGACGTGTGCGTGTACCGGATCGCGATGCCGGGGTTCGAGCACCGCGTCGGCGAGCCCCAGCACCCCCATGACCACCCCCACGACCATGTCCACGATGTCCCCGCACCCACCCCCAGGCCCACGATTCCCCCACCCCCAGGCCCACGATTCGCCCACCCCCACCCCAACCCCCAGGCGCACGCCCGTGGCTGAGGAGTACCCGCGAGACCAGCGCGACGCGGTCTACCGGGTGATCGCGGAGCGGCGGGATGTGCGCCAGGGGTTCCGGCCAGACCCGGTGCCGCCCGAGGTGCTCGGCCGGGTGCTCGCCGCGGCCCACCAGGCGCCGTCGGTGGGCTTCTCCCAGCCGTGGGACTTCATCGTGATCACCGACCGGGCCCGGCGGGAGCGGATCGCGGCGCTGGCCGGCCGGCACCGGGACGCGTTCGCCGCGGACCTGCCCGGCGCCCGGGCCCGCGCGTTCGACCGGCTGAAGATCGAGTCCATCCTGGACACGCCGGTCAACATCGCGGTCAGCTGCGACCGGACCCGCGGCGGCCGGCACACGCTGGGCCGGGCCACCCAGCCGCGGACCGCGGATTTCTCCAGCGTGCTCGCGGTGGCGAACCTGTGGCTGGCCGCCCGGGCCGAGGGCCTGGGGGTCGGCTGGGTGAGCTTCTTCGACGAGCGGGAGCTCGCCGCCGAGCTCGGGCTGCCCGCGCACGTGGCGGTCATCGCCTATCTGTGCGTCGGCTTCGTGGACCAGTTCGCGCCCGAGCCGGAGCTGGCGACGGCCGGCTGGGCGCGGCGGCGGCCGTTGTCGTGGGCGGTGCACGCCGAGGAGTTCGGCCGCCGCGCAATGCCAGGGGAGGAACCAGTGGACCAGCTCGCCGACGTGCTCGCCGCGATCGCGGCGCCCGACGCCGAGGCGATGGCGGCCGCGCGGGAGCGGCAGGACCGGATGACCAAGCCGCGCGGCTCGCTCGGCGCTCTCGAGGACGTGTCCGTGCGGCTGGCGGGGCTGGCCGGCGGCTGCCCGCCGCCGCTGCCCGAACCGGCCTGCGTCGCCGTGTTCGCCGCCGACCACGGCGTGCACGCCCAGGGGGTCACCCCGTGGCCGCAGGAGGTGACCGCTCAGATGGTGGCCAACTTCCTGGCCGGCGGGGCGGTGGTCAACGCGTTCGCCGCGCAGGCCGGGGCCGAGGTCACCGTGGTCGACGTGGGCGTGGCCGCCGACCTCGAACCGGTCCCCGGGCTGCTGCCGCGCAAGATCGCCCGCGGCACCGCGGATTTCACCGAAGGCCCCGCGATGACTCGCGACCAGGCCACGGCGGCCCTGGTGACCGGCGCCGAGATCGCCAGGGACCTGGTCGCGGCGGGCAACCGGTGCCTGGTCACCGGGGACATGGGCATCGCCAACACGACGGCGTCCGCCGCGCTGATCTGCGCCTTCACCGGTGCTGATCCCGCGGATGCCACCGGCCGGGGCACCGGGATCGACGCGGCCACCTACGCGAGGAAGATCGACGTCGTCTGCCGCGGCCTGGACCGGCACCAACCCGATTCGGGCGATCCCGTCGGCGTCCTGGCGGCGTTCGGCGGCTTCGAGCACGCCGCCCTGGCCGGGTTCATCCTCGGCGCGGCCGCCCTGCGGGTGCCGGTGATCCTGGACGGGGTCATCGCGGGGGCGGCCGCGCTGGCGGCCGTGGCCCTAGCCCCCGACGCTACTGCCGCCTGCTTCGCAGGTCACCGCAGTGCCGAGCCCGGACATGCGGTTACGCTTAGCCATCTGGGGCTGCGTCCGCTCGTGGACCTGGGGATGCGGCTCGGCGAGGGTACCGGCGCGGTGCTGGCCCTGCCGCTGGTGCAGAGCGCGGCGCGGGCGCTGCGTGACGTCGCCACCTTTGATTCCGCGGGTGTAGCGGAGAAGAGCTAGTCGAAGGAACCATGGACCCGTACCTGCTGGGGCTCCGCCTGGAGGGCCGCCGCGTCGTCATCGTGGGCGGGGGAGCGGTCGCGTCCCGGCGGGTCCCTGCCCTGCTCGACGCGGGCGCCGACGTGCTGCTGGTATCCCCGAAGGTCGCCGCGTCGCTGGAAGACCTGGCCGCGGCCGGCCGGATCCGCTGGGAGCCGCGGGGCTACCGGCCCGGCGACTGCGCCGGGGCCTGGCTGGTCTGCGCCTGCACGGACGACCCCGAGGTCAACGCCGCCGTCGCGGCCGCGGCCGAGGCCCAGCGGACCTGGTATGTCCGCGCCGACGACGCCGGAGCGTCGGCCGCCTGGACGCCGGCCAGCGGTCAAGCGGCCGGTACCCGCGTCGCCGTGCTCAGTGTCGATCCGAAGCTGGGCGACCCCCGGCACAGCGCCGCGATCCGCGACGCCGTCGTCGCCGGCCTCCAGTCCGGCCGGCTCAGCGCCCGCCACGGCCGCCGCCACCCGGCCGGGGTCGCGATCATCGGCGGCGGGCCCGGCGACCCCGGCCTGATCACGGTGCGCGGGCGGCAGTTGCTCGCCGAGGCCGACGTGGTGCTCACCGACCGGCTGGCGCCCCGCTCGCTGCTCGACGAGCTGCGCGACGACGTGGAGATCATCGACGCGGGCAAGATCCCGTACGGCCGGGCCATGGCCCAGGAGCACATCAACGCGGCGCTGGTCCGCCACGCCCAGGCCGGTCGCTTCGTGGCCCGGCTCAAGGGCGGCGATCCGTTCGTGTTCGGCCGGGGAGCCGAGGAGGTCCTGGCCTGCCTGCGCGCCGGTGTCCCGGTCACCATGGTGCCCGGCGTCACCAGCGCGGTGGGCGTGCCGGCCAGCGCCTGGGTGCCGGTGACCCACCGCGGCGTCGCGCAGGAGTTCCACGTCGTGTCGGTCCACGTCGCGCCCGGCGACGAGCGGTCCACGGTGAACTGGGAACTGCTCGGCGGTAGTTCGGGGACGCTGGTGCTGCTGATGGCGGTGGAGCGAATCGGGGCAGTAGCGGACGAACTGTTGCGATACGGACGCAGTCCGGATACTCCCGTTTCGGTAATCGCAGACGGTACTCTGCCGACGCAGCGCACAATTAACTCAACACTGGAACAAGTGGAAAGCCGTGTAGCAGAGGAGGGGGTCCGGCCGCCCGCTATCGTCGTGGTGGGCGACGTGGTGAGCGTCGCGACGGAGATTACGGAACTCATGCGCCATGTAACCGCCTGACGAACCGGATAAACTCCGCGTGCCAAGGCGATCGAGCTGGTGGATCCCCGCCCACCCCACGAGACCCCAAGAAGCCCCTGACCTGCCCGCCGGGGGCTCCGCGGGGGTTTTGAGAGGACATTACAGCGATGGAAGGTCAGGGCGTGGCAGCGTCATCGGCGTCTGCCGTCGGCAGACAGGGCCAGTACGGCCCTGCCGAGACCCATGTGACCAGTGACATCACGCACGGTAGTGAGGGCCGGGGTCGTAATGGGGATGACAGTCACGTGATGATGGGACCGGGTCACCCAGAGGCATCTCCGCAGGATGACGGTATGCCGCAAACGCCGGATTCCTCCCAGCCGTCCCCGCCGGATTCCACCCAGCCGCCCCCGCCGGCTGGGGGACAGGCAGCCCAGGAGCCCGACGGGCGATCAGGCCAGGAGCCCGAAGGGCAATCACCCCAGGGGTCTCAGGCGGAATTCTCGTCTCAGCAGATTAAATCGGACAAAGCGGATAACATTGGTGATCCTGATCGAAACAATAGCGTTGTCGCAAGGGATGAGAATACGGGCCACAACAAGACCGCGGCCGGCCTCGCGCCCTCCGCGGTAGACGCTCCCGCGGCAAATAGCCCCGCGGCAGACGACTCCGGCGAGCCCAAGACGGTTCAGTTCGCGGCCATACCGCCCGAGGACCCGGAGTCCGGTCCCGCCGAGCCCGCGACTTCTCCGGACACCACGCCCCCCGCAAAGACCGGCGAGCCGGAGACGGTTCAGTTCGCGGCCATACCGCCCGAGGACCCGCAGACCGTGCCCGAGCCCCCGCAGACCGTCGTGGTTCCCGAGCCCCCGCAGACCGTCGTGGTTCCCGAGCCCCCGCAGACCGTCGTGGTTCCCGAGCCTGTCGTCCGTCCGGCGACCCCCGAGGCCGCTACTGCTTCCGAGCCCGCTACCGTCTCCGAGGCCGCTACTTCTTCCGAGGCCGCGGAAGCAGAGCCCGAAGCCCAGGCGGTTCCCGCCGCGCCGGCGCCCGCGACGGTGACTGCCTCGGCCCGGAACCCTGAACCCCAGGCACCCCAGGGTCACACCCGGGTCGACGCGCGCCTGCTCGAGGCGGCCCTGCTCAACCTGAGGAAGCGGATCGCCGCCATCCCCCTGGTCTTCCAGATCTCCGGTTCCGCCGAGGTTAAGATCGAACGCGGCAAGCTCCTCAGCCAGATCGACGACTACCTGCTGCCCCGGGTGCGCCGTTCCGCTGCGCCGGTCCTGGTCGCCCTGGTCGGCTCCACCGGCGCCGGCAAGTCCACGCTGGTGAACAGCGTCGTCGGCGCGCATGTGAGCGCCACCGGGGTGCGCCGCCCGACGACGAACAGCCCGGTGCTGGCCTGCCACCCGGACGAGATCGACTGGTTCGCCGAGAACAACTTCCTGCCCACCCTGCCCCGGGTCAGGCAGGAAGGCCTGGCCAGGCCCGGCCGGGACGGGCTGCTCGTGCTCGCGGCCAGCGAGGGCATGCCGCGCGGCATCGCGCTGCTCGACACGCCGGACATCGATTCGGTGGTGCAGGCTCATCACGAGTTCGCCTTGCAGTTCCTCGACGCCTCGGACCTGTGGCTGTTCATGACCAGCGCCAGCCGGTACGCCGACGGCCCGGTCTGGGAGATCCTGCAGCACGCCCGGGACCGCAAGGCCTCCCTCGGCGTGGTCCTGTCCAGGATCCCGCAGGCCTACCGCACCGAACTCGTCGACCACTTCAACGCCATGCTCGACGCGAACGGGATCGCGGCGGAGAACCGCTTCGTCATCCAGGAGACCCCGCTGATTGACGGGATGCTCCCGGCCGACGCCTATCAGCCGGTCCGCGACTGGCTCTCCGACACCGCCACCCGGTCCGACCGCCGGGTCGCGGTGCTGTCCCGGACCATGTCCGGCGTGCTCGACACGTTCAAGACCCGGGTCCCCGCCATCGCCGCGCACGTCGAGGCGCAGGTCGTGCTGCGGGCGCAACTCCGTCGGGCGGCCGAAGCAGCATACGAGAGCGCCTTCGCCGAGGCCAGCGGCGGCCTGAAGGACGGCACCCTGCTCCGCGGCGAGGTCCTCGCCCGCTGGGAGGATTGCATCGTCGGCGGTGAGCTGCGGCCGCGCCGGGGCGGGGCGAAGGCGGCCAAGGGCGTAGCCAGGAAGGGCAAGCGGGCACGCCGCGGGCCCGCGCGGTCGGCGGCGCTGAACGCCGCGCTCCGTTCGGCCATCGAGTCCTACATCGTGTCCGTCGCGGACCGGGCGGCGGAGGCCGTCGAGGGGAACTGGCGCGCCGATCCTGCCGGGGCCGTGCTGCTCGCGGACGCGGCCGCCGAGCGCGCCCGCGACGTGCGCGCGAAGCAGGTGTTCGAGTCCGTCTTCGGGCCCGCCGGGCAGAGCGGCGGCGGCGACCTCACCGACATGGACATCAAGACCGCCGACATGATCAGTGCCGCCGATGCCGCCAAGTCCTCCGCGTTCAGCCGCTCCTCCCCGGACCTGGCCCTGCGCTGCGCGCGAGCGGTCGGCGCGTGGCAGGATCACCTGACCCGGCTGGCCGAGGGGGAAGATCTGCGGCCATCGGTCCGGCGTGTCTCGTTTGACGAGGAAGCGCTGAGCCTGGTGGTCTTGGTGGCGATGCTCGGCGAGGCCGTGCCCGCCGGGGTAGGGTCCGCCGCGGCTGCGGCACCGGGCGAAGTCGGCGGCAGCAGCATCTACACCGAGCCCAGGGAAATGCTGGCGTCGGTGTTCGGCGCGGTGATGCTGACCGAGATCCTGGCCAAGGCGCGCGCCGACCTGACCGAACGGGTCCGGCTGCTCCTGGATGAGGAACTGGTCAGGTTCGTTGAGGTGATCGACGCGGCCGGGGACTGCGACGACGTCGCGGCCATCCGGCTCTACCAGGCGGAATTCTCGCTCGAGGCGGTTAGGTGACAGCGAACACGATCGTGGTGAGCGGGCTGGCGCATTCGCGGCTGCCCGCCAGGCTTACCTCGCTCCAGGAGCTGACCAAGCTCGGATCAGCCAGAACCGGATCCGAAGGGTTCAGCCAGGAACTCCTCACCGAGGCGGAAGCGCTGCTGCGGCGGTCGGGCGAGCGGATGCGGATGTCCGCCTCGCACACCGTGGTGGCCCTGGCGGGCGGCACAGGCAGCGGGAAATCCTCGCTGTTCAACGCCCTGGCCGGGGCGAACTTCTCGCCCGCGGGCGTGACCCGGCCGACCACCAAGCACTCGCACGCCTGCGTGTGGGGAATGGAGGGGGCCGCCCCGCTGCTGGACTGGCTGGGCGTGCAGCGGCGTCACCGTTACGCCCGGGCGAGCGCCCTGGATGAGGGCGAGGCGTCGCTGACCGGGATGCTCCTGCTCGACCTGCCCGACCACGACTCGGTGGTCACCGGGTCGGCGGCGCTGGTCGACCGCCTGGTCAAGATGGCCGACATGCTGGTCTGGGTGCTCGACCCGCTGAAATACGCGGACGCATCCGTGCACCGGCGCTACCTGGTGCCGCTGGCCGGGCACGCCGCGGTGACCACCGTGGTGCTCA
>Ga0335082_10005215_pt1 | contig 14195 bp, 12 predicted proteins | sample Lox_Sample_41_FD_206718 | JGI IMG/M metagenome (GOLD analysis project Ga0335082, IMG submission 206718) | Soil microbial communities from Loxahatchee National Wildlife Refuge, Florida, United States - Lox_Sample_4.1 | ecosystem: Environmental > Terrestrial > Soil > Wetlands | place: USA...
CAGCTACCAGGCGAGCCCCGAAGCGGCGTACACGTCATCGGTCGCGGCTCTCAAGGCCGGAGCGCAGATGGTCAAGCTCGAGGGTGGCGCGTGGCTCGCGCCGACCGTAGCCTTCCTCACGGCGCGCAGCGTGCCGGTCTGCGGACACGTGGGCCTGCTGCCGCAGTCGGTCAACGCGCTCGGCGGCTACAAGGTCCAGGGGAAGACGCCCGACGCGGCGCAGGCACTGCTTGACGACGCCCGCGCGCTGGCGGCCGCCGGCGCGGAGATGCTCGTCGTCGAATGCGTGCCGCGCGCGCTCGGCGGGCAGCTGACCCGCGCCGTCGCCGTGCCTGTGATCGGCATCGGCGCCGGCCCGGAATGCTCGGGCCAGGTGCTGGTAATCTACGACGCCCTAGGCATTCAGCCGGGGCGTGCCGCGCGCTTCGTCCGCAATTTCATGACCGGCAAGGACAGCATCGGCGCCGCGCTTTCGGCGTACGTCGCGGCGGTCAAGGACGGATCGTTTCCGGCGCCCGAGCATTGCTTCTGAGATCGGGCTGCGCGTCGCAGCGCAGACCACACGGATTCTGACGACGGGGATTCGCATGATAGTGGTCAGCACCGCCGCCGAGCTCGCCGACCATCTGCGCGGCGCGGGCCGCGTCGCCTTCGTGCCGACGATGGGCAATCTGCACGACGGTCACCTGTCGCTGTGCCGGATCGCGCGCGCGCACGGCGACGCCGTCGTCACGAGCATTTTCGTGAACCGGCTCCAGTTCGGGCCGAACGAGGACTTCGACCGCTACCCGCGGACGATGGACGCCGACCGCGCGGGCCTCGAGCGCGAAGGCGTCGACGTGCTGTTCGCGCCGCAGGATCAGGAGATGTATCCGACGCCTCAGGTCTATCGCGTGCAGCCGCCGCCGCTCGCCGACGAGCTCGAAGGCGCGTCGCGGCCCGGGTTCTTCAACGGCGTCTGCACTGTCGTGCTTAAGCTCTTCAACCTCGTCCGGCCGGACATCGCCGTATTCGGCAAGAAGGACCGCCAGCAGCTGAAGATCGTCCGCGGCATGGTCCAGCAGTTCAACATGCCGATCCAGATCGTTCCCGCGGAGACCGTGCGCGCCGACGACGGGCTGGCGCTGTCGTCGCGCAACAGCTATCTCTCGCCGGCGGAGCGGGCCGAGGCGCCGAATCTGTATCGCGTGCTGCGCGAGATCGCCGATGCGATTGCCGCCGGCCGCACCGATTACGCGAATCTGGAAGCCGCCGGCCGGATGGAGCTCGCGCATCGCGGCTGGAAAGTCGACTACGTCGCGATTCGGCACGGCCTCGCGCTGCGCATCCCCCATCCCGAAGGTTACGACCATCCGAACCTGCTGATCGTGCTCGCCGCGGCGACGCTCGGCACGACCCGCCTCATCGACAACGTGGATGTCATCAAGAAGGACGGCGAAGATTGAGGCGGCCCTGTCACGAAACCGTTGCACCGAAGCGTCACGCTTGCATGTTCCGCCACGATCGTCGTCGAATCTTGTGAGCCGACGGCTGTTCCGCCTGTTCTTCCTGGCATTGACGCTCGCGTCGCCGTGGATCGCGGCCGCGCAGCCGGCCGCCTACCCGGCCAGACCCATCCGGCTGATCGTCCCGTTCCCGCCGGGTGCGGGTACCGACACGGTAGCGCGCTTGATCGCGCAGAAGCTGGGCGAGGCGATCAACGCCACGATCGTCGTCGACAACCGGACCGGCGCCGGCGGCGCGATCGGAGCCATGGAAGCAGCGAAGGCGGATCCGGACGGGTACACGCTGCTGTTCGTCGCCGGCCCGTTCACCACGGTCGCGGCGGCGTCGAAGAACGCCGGCTATGATCCCGTCCGGCAATTCACGCCGGTCGCGTCGATCGCGACGTCGCCGCTCGTGTTCGTCGTCAACCCTGCAGTGCGCGCGAATACGATGCGCGAGTTGATCGCGCTCGCGAAGCGCGAGCCCGGAGTGCTCAACTACGGCTCGGCGGGTCCGGGCAGCATCAATCATCTCGCGCTGGAGCTCATGAACGCGCGCGCCGGCACCGCCATCGTCCATGTTCCGTACAAGGGGATCGCACCGGCAACGCTCGATCTCCTTTCGGGCCAGATCCAGGCGATGACCGGAACGGTGTCGGCGACGCTGCCGTATATCGCCGACGGGAAGGTCAGAGCGCTTGCGGTAACGGGCAACAGCCGCGCACCGCTCCTTCCCGACGTGCCGAGCTGGCGGGAAGAAGGCGTGGCGAACGCCGACGTCGTCAACTATTGGGGAATCGTCGCGCCTGCGGGCACGCCGCCCGAGATCGTCGCCAGGCTCAACGCCGGCGTGAATCGCGTGCTTGCGGAGCCCGACGTCAAGGATCGGCTCTACCGCGAGGGCGCGGAGATCGTGGCGGGGCCGCCCGCGCGGCTCGGCACGATCATCGAGACCGACCTTGCCTCGTGGAAGAAGCTGATCGCGGACGCGAAGCTCAGCCTCGACTAGCTCTTCGCTCGCGACGGCGGCGATCGCAGCACCAGCACGTTGCCGATGACGGCGAGCACCACGCCGATCACGCCGAACACGCTCCAGCGGTAGCCCTCGAGCAGCGTCGAGAGCACCGTTGCGATCACCGGCGTCGTGACGCCGACATACGATGCGGGCCCCGCGCCGATTTGCTTCAGCAGCGTCAGATAGGCGAGGAACGCGACGATGCTTCCGAACACCGCAAGATACGCGAGCGAGACGACGTAGCCCGCGCGCGTGTCGAACGACCAGGCGACACCGCTCATCGTGGCCACGATCGCCGCGATGAGCGCCCCGTAGCCCATCCCCCATGCCGTCGTCTCGACGATCGGCAGATGGAGGCGCTGCATCCGCATCGACACCAGGTTGCCGCCGGTCGCGAGCACCGTGCCGCCGAGCCCGTACGCGATGCCGAGCGCGACGTTGCCGCCGCCGTCCGCCGCAGCGAACTCGGGGAGGAACAGCAGCGCGACGCCGCCGATGCCGAGCACGGCGCCTGCGAGCGCGCGCGCGGTGATCGGCGTGCCGAACGCGATCCGCGTCCCGACGAGGCTCATGAATGCCATCGTCGAGAACAGGACCGCGACGAGCCCGGAAGTGGCGTACTGCTCGGCACGATAGATGGCAATGTAGTTAAGGCCGAAGAACAGCGCGCCCTGGGCGAGCAGGAGCGCGTGGCGACGCAATGGAAAGCGCAGCGAGCGACCCGTCGCGACACAGCCGCCCGCGATCAGCGCCGATGCGAGCGCGAAACGGTAGGCGACCGAGGCCTCCGGGGCGACTTCGGGAAGCTGGAACGTGATTGCGAGCCACGTCGAGCCCCAGATCGCCGTGCATAGCACGAACAGCGGAACAGGGCCCATTCGCGAGGCACCGGGTTCGTCGCTGCGGGCTACGCCGCTCGCAGCGCGTCGACGATCTTCAACCGCGCGGCCCGCGCCGCAGGCAGGAAGCCGCCGACGAAGCCCATCAGCAGCGCGAACGCGAGCGACACCACGATGATGCGCGGCGTCAGCGTAAAGCTGAAGGCGAGCTCGGCGAAGGTCTGGAAGTTCATCGTCGAGATCGAGATCGCCTGCATCGTCGACGCCGCAGCCAGCCCGACGATGCCGCCGATGAAGCCCAGCAGCAACGACTCGACCAGGAACGCGGCCAGGATCGCGGAGCGCGAAAAGCCGAGCGCGCGCAGCGTGCCGATCTCCGCCGTGCGCGAAGCGACGCTCGCGTACATCGTGATCATCGCGCCGATGATCGCGCCGATCGAGAAGATCACCGAAATCGACGTCCCGAGATAGCTGATGAACTTGGAGAGCGCCTCCGACTGGTCGGCGTAGAACCGCGTCTCGCGCTTTGCTTCGAGCGTGAGCCGCGGGTCGGACTCGATTTGCTCCTTCACCGCATCGAAGCGTCCGGCGTCGGCGAGCCTGAAGATCAGCGCCGAGAAGCCGAGCCGGCGGAACGCCTGCAGCATCTGCTCGGCATCGCCCCAGATCTCCGAATCGAAACCCGTGCGGCCCGCGTCGAACACGCCGACGACCGTCCAGTCGCGCGACGCGAAGCGCAGCGTCTCGCCCACACCCGCGCCCTGGAAGCCGTTGGCGATCGATCGTCCCGCGATGATTTCGGAGGTGCCCGGCTGGAACATCCGCCCCTCGATGAGCCTGACCTGCGGCCGCAGCGCCAGACCCGCCGGCGTCACGCCGCGGATAACGACGTTCGACGGCTTGTTGGAATCGCGCTTCGGCAGGTTGATGAGCACGACCGGTTCCTTCGAAATCAGCCGCTCGCCGTCCTGGCCGATGGCGATGTCGGGAAGGCTTTCGACGATGCCCGCCTGGCGCCGGTCGATGCCGCTCTGCACTTCGGTCTGGGCGCCGCGGCGGATCACGATGACGTTGTCGTCCTGGCCCGTCGCGACCAGCGTCTGCTCGAGGCCCGCAGCGAGCATCAGCACCGTGGCGAACACGTAGACGACGAGCGCCATCCCGCCGGCGGTGAGCGCGGTCGTGAGCTTGCGCGCAGCGACATTGCGGACGATGTAGCCGAAGGGAAGCGCCATGGTCCTCAAGCGACGGCGCGCAACCCGTCGACGACCCGCACGCGCGCGGTCCGCCACGCGGGTGCCGCGGCGGCCACTGCACCGATCAGCAGCGCGGCGGCGGCCTGCATCAGCACCGTCCCCTCGCTCACGAAAAAGATCGGAAAGAGCGTTCCCATCTGGTCGGCGAAAGCGCGCGCGACTGGAAAGGTCACGGCGATGCCGATCGCTCCTCCCACGAGCGCGATGCCGATCGACTCGGCGAAGATCAGCATCGCGACGAACGCGCCGGAAAAGCCGATCGCCTTCAGTGTCGCGTATTCGGAGCTCCGCTCCCGCGCCGTCATCGCCATCGTGTTCGCCATCACGGCCATGATGATCACGATCACGACGAACGACACGGCCTGGATCGCGAGCAGGATCGCCTCGGTCATCGCCACGAACGAAAGCTGGAAAGCCTTCTCGGTCTCGGTCAGCGTCTCGGCGAGCGAGTTCTTGAACGTCGCGTCGATCGCCGCCGACACCTCGGCCGCCTGGCCCGGGTCGCGCAGGCGCACCAGCATGATCCCGGCCTGGTCGCCGCGGCGCGGATAGAGCTTCTTGATCGTCTCGTTCAGGAGATCGAAATGGAAATACATCGTCGAGGTGTCCGTGCCCTTGTCCGCGCCGTCGTAGATGCCGCGCAGGTTGAACGTCCACGTCCCCGGATAGATCGTGCCGCGCAACGGAATCTGGTCGCCGACCTTCCAGCCGTAGAGGTCGGCGATCTTGCGCCCGACGATCGTGCCCTTGCGGTCGAGGAGGAACGCCTTGCGCTCGGCATCGGACAGGATCAGCTCCGGGTACATGTCGAGGTAGGTCGGCGCGTCGACCGCGAATTGCGGAAAGAAATTGCGTTCGGTCTGATAGACGCCGCCGAACCAGTTGGCCCACGACACCGACTGCACGCCGGCGATCTGCCGGATCTTCTGGGCGTAGGTGAGCGGCAGCGGGAACACGAGCGACACGGAGCTCCTCGTTACGAGCCGCGCGCTCGAGCTCGCGTTGGCGCCGGCATACCACGCGTCGACGATCGTGCGCAGCACGCCGAACGCGGTGATCGCGACGATGATCCCGACGACGGTGAGCGCCGTGCGCAGCTTGTGCCGGAACGCATTGCGGACGACCAGGAGGACGACGAACATGGGTGGACGCTTTGACGTTTGGTGCAGGCGGCCGTTACTCGGTGAACACGCCTTTTTCGAGATGGATCAGCCGGTGGGCCTTCTCCGCCGCTTTCGGATCGTGCGTGACCATGATGATCGTCTTCCCGATATCGACGTTGAGCCGATCGAGGAGGCCCAGGATCTCGCCGGCGGTCGTCCGGTCGAGATCGCCCGTCGGTTCGTCGGCGACGATGATCGTCGGATCGGTGATGAGCGCGCGCGCGATGGCGACCCGCTGCTGCTGGCCGCCCGAAAGCTCGTTGGGATAGTGGTCGCTGCGATCGGTGAGGCCCACGAGCTCGAGCGCGATGACGACGCGCTCGCGGCGCTCGCGGCGGGAAAGGCCCGTCAACAGCAACGGCAGCTCGACGTTGTCGAACGCGGAGAGCACCGGCATCAGGTTGTAGAACTGGAAGATGAAGCCGACGTTCGCCGCGCGCCACGCGGCGAGATCGGCCTCGGACAGTCGCGCGATGTCGACGCCCGCGATCCGGATCTCGCCGCTGCTCGGCTTGTCGATGCCGGCAATGAGGTTGAGCAAAGTGGACTTGCCCGAGCCTGACGGGCCCATCAGCGCGAAGTAGTCGCCGGCATAAACGTCCAGATCGATGTCGGAGAGCACCGGGATCACCTGCCCGCCGCGCACGTAGTGCTTGCTCAGGTTGCGGATCGCGACCAGCGGCTGGGCGGCGTCCGCGTTCGGCGCGCCACCAGCCGCGAATCGTTCCGCGGACGCCGGCGCGCCCGACGCGGCGCCCGCTGCGGGCCTGTCGGTCATCGCGGCTGCAACAAGGCTGTCGTCACTTCGTCGCGACCTTGACCAGCGCGTCGGTCTTCAAGTCGGGGGCAGGCTTCAGCACGACCTTCTCGCCGGATTTCACTGCACCCGCAATCGCGGTCAAATCGCCGATCCTTGCGCCGGGCGTCACCGGCACCTCGATCGCCTTGCCGTCGCGCACCGCGAACACCGCGGTCTTGCCGTCGCGGGCGGCGAGCGCATCGGGATTGACGGCGAGGAGCGGCCGCTGCTGCTCGGGCGTCACGTCCTGCGACAGGAACGAAACCTTTGCGCTCATCTCCGGCAGCACGCGCGGATCGATCGCATCGAAGCGGACCTTCGTCATCACCGTCGCCTTGGCGCGATCGACGGTGGGAACCATCCGGGAAATCCGGCCGCGGAAGCGCACGTCGGGCAGCGCATCGAGCGTGATCTCGCATGGCTGGCCGACGCTGACTTTGGCAAGGCTCGACTCCGACACGTCGGCCTCCACTTCGAGCGTGCTCATGTCGGCCATCGACACGACCGCTCCCTTGGAATCCGCGGCCGACGAGAACGGCGTGACCATGTCGCCGACGTTCGCGCTCTTCGACAGGATCACGCCGTCGAACGGCGCGCGGATCTGCGTGTAATCGACGCTGACCTGCGCGTTGCGCGCATTGGCCTCGGCGACGCCGATCGCCGCTCTGGCATTCGCGACGCCGGCCACCGCACGGTCGGCGCGCATCCTGGCCGAATCGAGCGCGGCCTGCGAGACGAAGCCCTTGGCGAGCAGGTCCTCGTTGCGCTTGAGCGACGCGGCCGCGTCGACATCCTCGGCCTGCGCTTGCGCGAGCGCCGCCCGCGCCGCCCGGACGTTCGCTTCGGCGCTCTGCGCCTGGGCGACGACGTCGCGGTCGTCGAGCCGCGCGATCACTTCGCCCGCCTTGACGCGCGAACCCTCGGCGACGCCGAGCCACTCGAGGCGGCCCGTCGCCTTCGACGCGATCGCCGCCTTGCGTTGCGCGACGACGTAGCCCGTCGCGTTCAGCACGACGTATTGCTGCGACGGATATGTCGTCACCACCGGCGTCGTCTGCACCGTCACGGCGCGTGGCTGCACGCCATACACAACCGCGCCGGCGACTGCGAGGACGGCGAGTCCGCCAAGCCAGAGCCATTTGCGGCGACGCCGGGACTGGATGGGCGCAAGACCGCGATCGATCCTGAGCTTCGCGAGGTCGGACTCTGCATTCATGGTGCCGCCGGGCAACAAAGCGGCAAGTTTACCGCGTGCCCGCGCTCGGGCCCGCGGACGCCGGGCTGAAGAAACGGCGCGATCCGCCTTTGATCCCGATCAAACGCGAGGGGTTGCACGATCCGCCGCCATGGCTCATGATGAGAATGATTCTTATTACCTTTCGACCATGTACGTCTGCCTTTGCAACGCCATCACCGATCGCGAGATTCGCGGCGCCGTCGCGCTGGGCGCGCGCACGCTCGCCGATCTCGAGACCTCGCTCGGCGTGGGGACGTGCTGCGGCCGCTGCGTCGATTGCGCGGAGCGTCTGGTGGGCGAAGCGTCGCGCGAATTGACGAGCCACGCGGGCGGCGACGACTGATCTCTCGTCTTTCAAACGGCCCGGCGGGCGGCACGCCTGCCCGGCCTCGACCTCAGCGGAAAGGCACGAACGACGATGAAAGGCGACCGTGATGTCATCGCGCACCTGAACCGTGTGCTGCGCAACGAGCTCACCGCGATCAACCAGTACTTCCTGCATTCGCGGATGTTCAACAACTGGGGCTATCAGCGGCTGGGAGAGCACGAATACGCCGAGGCGATCGACGAAATGAAGCACGCCGACCGCCTGATCGCACGCATCCTGTTCCTCGAAGGCCTGCCCAGGATGCAGGACATGGACAAGCTCATGATCGGCGAGAACGTGCGCGAAGCCCTGGAAGGCGATCTCAAGCTGGAACGGCACGCGCATCCGATGCTGAAGACCGCGATCGCCCATTGCGAGAGCGTCGGCGACTACGTGTCGCGCGAGCTGTTCGAAGAGATCATGGAATCCGAAGAGGGGCACATCGATTTCCTCGAAACGCAGCTCGCCCTGATCGACGAAGTCGGCCTGCAGAACTACCTGCAGTCGCAGATGAAGGCCGCGTCGTAGTCGACGCGTCTAACCGCCCTCGAGCGGCGTGGGTTCGGCCGGCAGCGCTTCGCCGCGCCGGCTCGCTTGCCACGCGCGGAGCGACACGATCGCGAGCCCGGCTCCGATCAGCGCGATCCCGGTCCATTCGTTCGCCGCCAACCGCTCGTCGAAGAGCGCCATCGACGAGAGCAGCGCGATCACCGGAATGGCGAACATGTTGAGCGATGCGGTTCCCGCCGGCAGGAAGCGCAGCACGGCGATCCACAGCAGGAATCCCGTCGCCGTCGACACGGCGCCCGTCCACACGAGCAGCGCTGCATAGGCGACGCTCCATTGCGTTGCCGGCAGCGTCATCGCGAAAGGCAGCACCGTGAGCGGCAGCACGCCGATCAGCATCTGCCATGCGATGAAGTTCAGCAGGTCGAGGTCATGCCGCCGCTGGTAGTACTTGGTCGCGATTGTCCCGGCGGCCCACCCGAAGCCCGACAACACCGCCCACAGCTTCGGGGTCAGATCGCCGGACCAGTCCCACGGCGCGACGACCAGCACGAGTCCCGCGAGTGCGAACGCGATCGCCGCCCACTGGCTTCCGCGGACGCGCTCGTGCAGCACCGGCCAGGCAAGGAGCAGTGTCCAGAACGGCATCGTGAACACCAGCACCGACGTGCGTCCGGCGCCGCCGCCCGCCAGCGCCATCGTCGTCGAGCCGAAGTTGACCGTCGTCTGGAAGAAGCCGGTGACGATGACGGCGATCCATGATTCGGGCATGAGCCCGACGAGTGCGCGCCGACGCCATACCAGCACGGCGAACAGTACGGCGATCGCAACCCACGTGCGCTCGACGTTATAAATGACCGGGTCCGCGCGTTCGAGCGCGAGCTTCATCACGATCCAGTTGCTGCCCCAGATCGCCGTCAGGAGGGCGAGCGCGATGTACGCGCCGCGCCGCGTTTGGACGGCGAGGCGATGCGCAATCAAGCGGCGAGAAACGCTTCGATCGCCGCGGCGACCGCGGCCGGCTGATCGTGGTGCAGCATGTGTCCGGCGTCGGAAATCGTGACGAACCGGCCGTTCGGGATGTGCTCGAAGCGCCGGCGGATGCCCGCGAGGCTATCGGCGCCGGCTTCGCCTTCGGGATGCTGATCGAGCCATTTCGGAATGTGCGAGTCGGCCGCCGCGACCCACAGCACGGGTGCGGCGATGTTGCGCCACACGGCGAACGCTTCCGGTAGCCGGTAGGTCGTCGGGAAAGGCAGCTTGTGCCGTGGATCCGACGAGAGGCGCGCCGTGCCGTCGGGCGCGAGCGTTGCCCAGTGCGCGGCCAGGAAATCTGCCTTGTCGCGCGCAAGCCGAGGGTTGTTCTTCTGCAAACGGTCGGCGACGGCGTCGAGGCTCGCATACGGCGCGAATTCCTGCTTCGCCGCCAGCGCATCGAGCCACGCGGCGATCTTCCTCGGCGCAGCGTCGGGTTCTTCCGCAGGAATGCCGAAGCCTTCGAGCGAGACCACCGCGCGCACTCGCGCCGGACGCGCCCCCGCGTAATGCAGCACGACGTTGCCGCCGAGGCTGTGGCCGACGAGGTTCGCAGGCTCGCCGGGCGCGAACACGTCGAGCAGCGCTTCGAGATCGGCGACATAATCGGGAAACCAGTAGCCCTGCGGCTGCCACGCGCTGCGGCCGTAGCCGCGCAGATCCGGCGCAATCGCATGCCATTCGCGCGCGAGCGCGTCGACAAGGAACTGGAACGATGCACCGACGTCCATCCAGCCATGCAGCAGGAACAGCTTCGGCGCATGCGGATCGCCCCACGTCCGCACGTGGTGCTCGAGTCCGCGCAGATCGATGTAGCGGGTATGGGCGGCTTTCATCGAGGTCCGGCGTGCGGCAACGAAGTGCGGAAAGCAGATTCCTCGTGCGGGCTCGAGACGGTGCAGCCGTTGCCGATCGCAGCCGCGCGAGCATCGCTCCCGGAGGGATGCGTCACTTCTTTTTGCAGATGGCGAGACCGTCCTGCCATCCGGTGCGGTAGTTGCCGTCGGCGGCAAAACGCGACGCATCCTTACGCTCGCTGCCGGCTGCACTCGCACAACCGTCGGCATAACCCTGTCGATACGGGAGCGGGAAGCCGGAGAGGTTGACGTTCGGCGGCGGCGGTTCGGCGGTCGACGCGGCGGGCGTGCCTGAAGTGCCGGGCGACGCGGGGCCGCCGCGCGGCGCCGTGGTCGCGCAGCCGGCAACGACGACAAGCGCCGCGATGGCGAACACACGACACTGGCGCATCTTTAATCGAAGCGACGGGCGAAGTGACACACGCGGGAGCGGGAACCGATGAACGGGGTAAAATTCTAGCACCCCTTGAAAATTTCCCATGACCGCGCCCGCTTTCGTCCACCTGCGCCTGCACAGCGAATACTCGATCGTCGACGGCACGGTGCGCATCGACGACGCGGTCGGTGCGGCGGCGGCGGATGCAATGCCCGCGCTCGCGATCAGCGACCTCGCCAATGCCTTCGGACTCGTCAAGTTCTACAAGGCGGCGCGGGCGCGCGGTGTCAAGCCGATCTTCGGCTGCGACGTCTGGCTCACGCACGACGCCGAGCGCGATCAGCCGTTCCGTGCGTTGCTGCTCGCGCAGTCGCGGGCCGGCTATCTCAAGCTCGCCGACTGGCTCACGCGCGCTTATCGGACCAACCAGTACCGCGGCCGCCCCGAGCTTCGGCGGGAATGGTTCGGCGAAGGCACCGACGGCCTGATCGCGTTATCCGGCGCGCGCGACGGCGACGCCGGGCAGGCGCTCGCGCAAGGCAACGTCGCCGGTGCAGCGAAGGCGGCTCGAGACTGGGCCGCGAAATTCCCCGATCGCTACTATCTCGAGGTCCAGCGCGCCGGACACGGCGACGACAATGCGCTCGTCGCTGCGACGGCGCGGCTCGCAGCCGACCTCGCGCTCCCCATCGTCGCGACCCATCCGGTGCAGTTTCTTCGCCCGGCCGATTTCCGTGCGCACGAAGCGCGAGTCAGCATCGCGGACGGCTACGTGCTCGCCGATCCGAGGCGGCCGCGGAAGTTCACGGCCGATCAGTATTTCAAATCGCAGTCGGAAATGGCTGCGGCCTTCGCGGACATGCCCGAGGCGCTCGCGAACTCGGTGGCCATCGCGATGCGCTGCAACCTGTCGATTCCGCTCGGCCGCAACTACCTGCCCGACTTTCCGACGCCCCCCGGCGTCACGCTCGACCTGCATCTCAAGCGCGAAGCTGCGGCCGGGCTCGAGCAGCGCCTCGCGGTGCTCTACCCCGATTCCGCGGTGCGCGAGCGCAGGCGGCCCGAGTACGCCGCTCGGCTCGACTTCGAGACCGACACCATCGTGCAGATGGGGTACGCCGGCTACTTTCTCATCGTCGCCGATTTCATCAACTGGGCCAAGAAGAACGGCGTGCCCGTCGGCCCGGGGCGCGGCTCCGGCGCCGGCTCGCTCGTTGCCTATTCGCTCGGCATCACCGACCTCGATCCGCTGCGTTACGCGCTGCTGTTCGAGCGCTTCCTCAATCCCGAGCGCGTGTCGATGCCGGATTTCGACATCGACTTCTGCCAGGACGGTCGCGACCGCGTGATCGAGTACGTGAAGAACAAGTACGGCGCCGATTCGGTGTCGCAGATCGCGACGTTCGGCACGATGGCCGCGAAGGCCGCGGTCCGCGACGTCGGCCGGGTCCTCGATCTCGGCTACAACTTCTGCGACGGCATCGCCAAGCTGATCCCGTTCCAGCCCGGCAAGCTCATCACGTTGAAGCAGGCGCGGGAGATGGAGCCGCTATTGGCCGAGCGCGAGAAGAACGAGGAGGAAGTGCGCGAGCTGCTCGAGCTCGCCGAGGCGCTCGAGGGCCTCACGCGCAACGTCGGAATGCATGCGGGCGGCGTGCTGATCGCGCCGGGCAAGCTCACCGACTTCTGTCCGCTCTACACGCAGGCCGGCGCCGCGGGCGCGGTCTCGCAATTCGACAAGGACGACGTCGAGGCGGTGGGCCTCGTGAAGTTCGACTTCCTGGGCCTGACGACGCTGACGATCCTCGACTGGACGCAGAAGTACGTGCGGACGCTCGATCCGGCGTTCGCGCTGACGCTGGAATCGCTGCCGCTCGACGACAAGGCCGCCTACGACATCTTCCGCGACGGCAACACGACCGCGGTGTTCCAGTTCGAATCGCGCGGCATGCGCGACCTCCTGAAGCAGGCGCCGCCCACGCGCTTCGACGACGTGATCGCGCTGGTCGCCCTCTATCGTCCGGGGCCGATGGAGCTCATCCCCGACTATATCGCGCGTAAGAGCGGGCGCGAGCGCGTCGAATATTCCGACCCGCGCCTCGAGCCGATCCTGGCGCCCACCTACGGCGTAATGATCTACCAGGAACAGGTGATGCAGATCGCGCAGTCGATCGGCGGCTACACGCTGGGGAGCGCCGACCTGCTGCGACGGGCGATGGGCAAGAAGAACGCCGAGGAGATGGCGAAGCATCGCGACATCTTCGTCGCCGGCGCCGAGAAGAACGGACTCGCCCGGACCCGGGCGTCGCACCTCTTCGATCTGATGGAGAAGTTCGCGGGCTACGGATTCAACAAATCGCACGCCGCCGCGTATGCGCTCATCGCCTACCAGACCGCGTACTTCAAGGCGCATTACCCGGCGGCGTTCATGGCGGCCAACCTGTCGCTGGTGATGGACGACACCGACAAGGTGCGGGCGCTGCGCGACGACGCGCTCGCGATCGGGCTCGAAGTGCTCGCTCCCGACGTCAACGCGTCGAACTATCGCTTCGAGCCCGTCGACTTCAAGCGGATTCGCTACGGTTTGGGCGGCATCAAAGGCACGGGCTTGCAGGCCATCGAGTCCATCGTCGCCGCGCGCGAGCGGGGCGGACCGTTCCGCGACCTCACCGATTTCTGCCGCCGGATCGACAAGCGGCTCGTCAACCGCCGCGTCGTCGAGGCGCTGATCCGCGCCGGCGCGCTCGATGCGATCGATCCGCGGCGCGCGACGCTCTTCGCGTCCGTCGGCGTAGCGCTCGGCGAGGCCGAGCGTGCCGAAGCGGCCGCGGCGCAGGTGTCGCTGTTCGGCGAGGAGCAGCACGCCGACGGGCTCACGCTCGTCGCGGCCCGCGAGTGGACGGAAGCCGAGCGCCTCGCGCACGAGAAGGCGACCCTGGGGTTCTATCTCTCGGGCCATCCATACGCGAGCTACGCGCAGGAGCTCTCGCCGCTCATCAGGATGCCGCTCTCGAACCTGCAGCCGCGACGGGAGCCGGTGCTGCTTGCCGGCATCGTCACGGCGCTGCGCGTACAATCGAGCCGGCGCGGCAAGATGGCGTTCGTCACGCTGGACGATGGCGCGGGCGCCGCCGAGATCGTCGTGTTCAACGAGACCTACGACGCCGCGCGGAGCCAGCTGCGCGAGGACCAGCTCGTCGTCGTCGAAGCGAAGATCCAGCCGCGGATGACCGACGACGGCCAGATGCAGGGGGTGCGCG
>Ga0335082_10005216_pt1 | contig 14195 bp, 8 predicted proteins | sample Lox_Sample_41_FD_206718 | JGI IMG/M metagenome (GOLD analysis project Ga0335082, IMG submission 206718) | Soil microbial communities from Loxahatchee National Wildlife Refuge, Florida, United States - Lox_Sample_4.1 | ecosystem: Environmental > Terrestrial > Soil > Wetlands | place: USA: Florida...
CGAGCGCGACGACGAAGGCAGGCTGCTCCGCCCCGATCTCGTCGTCCGGCTCCCCGGCGGGAAGAGCATCGTCGTCGACTCCAAGGTCCCGATCGACGCCTACCTGGACGCGGTCAACACTGACGATGTCGAGGCGAAGAAGCTGCACCTCGCACGCCACGCGACCCAGCTGCGCGACCACATCGCGAAGCTCGGGCAGAAGCGCTACTGGCGCCAGTTCGACCCGACCCCGGAGTTCGTCGTGATGTTCGTCGACGAGGGTCTCTACCGGGCCGCGCTCGATCAGGACGGCTCGCTCTTCGAGGCCGGCGCCGAGGCGGGCGTGATCGTCGCCTCGCCCGCCACCCTGATCGGGCTGCTCCGGACGGTCGCCTACGGGTGGCAGCAGGAGACCGTCGCCGAGAGCGCCCGCGCCGTGTCGCGGCTCGGCCGGGAGCTGTACGAACGAGTCGGCGTCTTCGCCGCCCACCTGGCCAAGGTCGGCCGCGGCCTCGACACCGCGGTCGGGGCCTACAACCAGGCCGTGAGCTCGTTCGAGTCGAGGCTGCTCGTCACGGCTCGGAAGTTTCCCGAGCACGGGATCGCCGGCGACGACCCGCCCGAGCTCACACAGCTCGAACGTGTGCCGGTTGCCCCGGCGGCGCCCGAGTTGGCCCCGGTGGACGACCTCGCTACGCTGCCGCGGGCGAGTGCCGACGCGGCGTGAGCGGGAACGTTCGGCCTTCTTCCGACGTTGAATACTGCGTGGGAAAGGGATCGAGAGGAGAACTTTGAGCGACACGAACGTCCGTGACCTGATCATCATCGGAGGCGGCCCGGCCGGCTATACGGCCGCGCTGTACGCCGCGCGCGCCGACCTCGAGCCGCTCGTGATCGAGGGGTTCGCCTGGGGCGGCCAGCTGATGATCACGAGCGACGTCGAGAACTACCCGGGCTACGCCGACGGGATCATGGGGCCCGAGATGATGGCCGACTTCAGGCGGCAGGCCGAGCGGTTCGGCGCCCAGTTCCTGACGGACGACGTCACGAGCGTCGACTTCTCCCAGCAGCCGCTCCGGGTCAACGTCGGGAGCGACGAGTACCTGGCCCGCGCCGTGATCGTCTCGACCGGGGCGAGCGCGCGCTGGCTCGACATCGAGTCGGAGGAGAAGCACAAGGGCCGTGGCGTCTCTGCCTGCGCCACGTGCGACGCGGCGTTCTTCCGCGACAAGGACGTCTACGTCGTCGGCGGCGGCGACTCCGCGTTCGAGGAGGCGCTCTTCCTGACCAAGTTCGCGACGCGGGTGCACCTGGTGCACCGGCGCGACCAGTTCCGGGCCTCGCGGATCATGGTCGACCGGGCGCTCGCGAACGAGAAGCTCGACTTCGTGGTGAATGCAGTGGTCGACGAGGTGCTCGGCGACCAGACCGTCGAAGGGCTCCGCCTGCGCAGCACGGTGACCGGCGACACGTGGGAGGTACCGGCCGACGGGCTCTTCGTGGCGATCGGGCACGACCCCAACACGGCGCTCTTCGTCGACCAGCTCGACCACGACGAGGCGGGGTACCTCGTCACGCAGCGGGGCTCGACGGCGACCAACATCCCCGGTGTGTTCGCGGCGGGCGACGTGCAGGACCACATCTACCGGCAGGCCGTGACCGCCGCGGGCTCGGGCTGTATGGCGGCGCTCGACGCCGAGCGCTATCTCTCGGCGCTCACACCGGCGGCCGAGCCGAGCCGGGCCGCCCCCGCTCCGGCGCGCTAGCGCGCTCTGCGAGGCCCGTCCGGGGCCGGGACTACCCTGCGCGGGCGATGGCCGCGCGCTGGATCGACCTGATCGACCCCGGCGCAGGCGACCTCCGGGCCGCCCTGCCGGACGGCATCCACGAGTCGGTGGTCGACTTGCTGCTCGCGCCGCACACGCACGACGACGAGCCGCGGCCGCGCATCGATTCACACGGCACGTACGTCTTCGGCGTCCTGCTGCTTCCGGTCGAGATCCCGGACGAGGACCGGGTCCTCTATCAGGAGCTCGACTTCGTGGTTACGAAGGACACGCTCGTCTCGGTCTCCAAGACACCGCCCGACGGACCGCCGTTCGACCCGCAGCCGGCGAAGGAGGCGTGCAAGGCGCACGAGGACGTCGGCATGTACGCGTTCCATCTCGTCGACGAGGTCGCCGAGCGCTTCCTCGACCTGATCGACGCGCTCGACAACGAGATCGACGAGCTCGAGGACATGGTCGCCGACCATCCGGTGCAGATGTCGGGCCGCAGGCTCCGCGAGCTCCGCCATGACCTGCTCGGGATCCGGCGTGTGCTCGCGCCGACGCGCGATGCCGTCCGCAAGGTCGTCGACGACCGTGTGGAGCTGGACGACTTCGAGCTCTTTCCGCACACGGTGGAGATCGCTTTCGGCAACACGTACGACAAGTTCCTGCGCGCCTCGGAGGGCCTCGACGCGTCACGCGACTCGCTCGCCGGCGTGCGCGACTACATCCAGGGGAAGATCGCCGTCGACCAGAACGAGGTCGTGAAGCGACTCACCGTGATCGCGTCGCTGCTCCTCGTCCCGACGTTCATCGTCGGCCTCTACGGTCAGAACTTCCGCGACAGCCCGGAGCTCCACTGGTCGTTCGGCTACTGGTGGAGCTGGGGCCTGATCATCGTCGTGACGATCGCCCAGCTCGCGTTCTTCCGCTGGAAGCGCTGGATCTAGGCCCCGAGCGGGTTCGCGGCCACGGTGAGGCGGCGGCTGTTCGAGTCGGTCGTCATCCGGCACTCCCGGAAAGGATCGGGGCATCGCGCCTGAAACCCCAGATGGAGCAGTAGACGCCGAGGAAGAGCTCCCAGAGGAACTCCGGGATTGTCGCGAGGCCCTGCAGCGAGTGGAGCGTGCTGCCGGGGTGGTTGCCGCTGAACATCACGGCCGTACCGGACACGATGATCAGCGGCCCGCCGACCATCCCGAGCCACGCAGCCCGTCGTGGCACGAGTTCGGAGCGGTACATCAGGTAGCCGAGGATCAGACCGTTTCCCCAACCGACGACCCAGCCAGGGCCGAGCAGGAACGTCCAGTCCTTGAGCGCCGCAAGGGTGTAGGCAACCGTGCCTTCGGATCCACCCGCAACCTGCTGCCGCAGCGTGACGACCCCGAGGACGGCGAGGATACCGACGGCGATGAACATGCACTCGACCAGCCGCGCCGTCACGTAGCCGAGTGCGAGTTCCTCGCTCTGTCGTCGAGCGATGGGGAAGAGGACGACGGCCGTTCCGATGTTCGCGATGATGAGCAGTAGCTCGAGCAGAGCGCCGAGGAAGATCTGTTTGTCGTGTCCGGCGCCCGCGATGTAGCTCACGGGATGTCGAAGCACCGTTTCGTAGAGCAGTAGCGCCGGGATCGACGTGACGAACGTGATGAGGAACAGCACTCCGAAGACGTGTGCTCTTTTCTGATCCAGCGTCATGCGTCTCAGACCCCTTTCTCCGGTGACACCAGCCCTGATTCCCAGAGGTTGCGGCTGGATCGCGAACCTAACGACTAGCAGCCGGTCATCGGTGTGGCGGCAGGAAGGTGTCGGTCTGGTAGCTGTGCAGGACGGCCACCTCGACGTGCCCGTGGGCGTGTTCCGGCGAAGGCTGCGAACACAACGAGGATCGGGAACGCCGAGAGGAGCAGGCCGTCAGTTGCTCCGTGGACGACACCGCGCCAGAGGACCGCAGCAAGGAGCGTGAGCCCACCCGGTCGTTCTGATCGGCGCCCGGGCATTCCTGTTCTCGCAACTCGGGCTGCGGGTCGGGTCGCGGATCAGCGAAAACCATGCGCGACGGTGCAGAACGCCTCGCCGGTCTCGTCCTGCTCGGGCTCGCTCTGCTGCTCGCCGTCGAGCAGCTCGGCTAGTGGCTAATTCGGCCGCAATCCGAAGCTCAGACACCGGGGGACACGCCGCGGAGCCGGCGCCGAGGGATCACCGGCTCCGCCGACGCGCCACGCGAGGAGCCTCGCGAGACGTGCGAGAGCTCCTCGCCATCCGTCGTCCACGGGCGCGCCTTGGGGGAGGCGGTGCCCATCGCTCAGCCCAACGGTCAAGCCCGTTCAGGCGGGGTCGACGACGGATCCTTGTGGTCAGGGGCGAGGCCGCCGTACCCGAGCGGGAGACGCTGACCGCAGACCTCGCATACCCCCGTCCACTCCCGACCGGTGACGATCGTCTTTCCTGCTCGTTTGCGGCTACCGGCACACAGCGGCGCCCGCTCCCGCGCCGCCAACACCTCGCTCATTCCGTCGATCTCAGGTGAAGAGCTGCACGACGACAACCGTGGTTTCTACGGATCTCCCGATGGGCGCAAAGCGTCGAGCCGGCCGGCGGCGGGGCACACCCCTCCAGGGTTGGTGTCTACGGGGAAACCGCCTAGAGTCGGCAGACGTCGGGGCTTGCGCTTTAGAACTCGAACCGAAAGGAAGTCAGTGCCGCCTGGCCGCGCTGTGTGGGCACGCCCAGATCGACGAGATTCATTCCGGTTCGAGTTCTTAGGGCCTCGGGGCCTCCGACTCCGACACGGCCGTCGGAGTCGCTTGCGGCAGCCCCGACGTCAATCGTCGGACGCGCGGAGGGCTCCGGTGCCGGAGCCCTCCGTCGTGGTGTCGAGTGTCCTTCTCTAGCCGCTCGAGCGGGGCGACCAGATGACTTCGTAGGTGGGGTTGTCGCCGTGCTGCTGCGTGTAGAACCAGCGCCAGCTCGTGCTTTTCGTGAAGAGGGTAGGCACCTGTGCGCCGAGGATCCCGTTGACCGTCGAGTCTCCGTTCGAGACATGGATTCCGGTGATCTCGTTGTCGCCCTCGTTCTTGCCGTAGCCGCCGTTGGCGGAGTCCAGAGTCGCCGACGCATCACGACCCTGCGCCAGCCAGCGGAGCGGCTGGTTCTGAGGGTCCGAGTAGTCGACCGTGAGGTCGAACACATACCCCGAGTCGAGTGCGTTTCGCTGCGTGTGCAGCGTGTCGCCGGCGTCCTCGACGGCGGCCAGGTCGTTCTCGGACAGGAACGCGACGTTGTCGAGCCCGGTGACCGACTCGTTGCCCTTGTAGAAGAGGCTGAGCCGGCCGGTGTCCGACGTCGGCGCGGACTGGACGAGCTTGAACAGGCCGCCCCAGCCGCCAACGCCGTCGGCGCCCGTGACCGGGTTGCCGTTCTCGGAGCTGGTTGCGTTGGTGTCGCCGGTCTCGTCGAAGTAGAACTGGCTGAAGCCGTATCCGGGACGGAACTGGGCGTTCTCGGGCCGCTTGAACGGCGTCCCGCCCTTCGCCTTGGCGAGCGTGTTCGCGTTGAACGACGCCGTTCCATCGACTGCGGTGTCGTGGATCGTCACCCACTTGGTGTCGAAGACGTTCCCGTAGGTGTGGAGCGCGATCTGGTCGGCCGAGGGGAACGTCGATTCGCTCGCGAACGTGATCGGCTGGTGCGCGGCGTTCAGCACCTGCAGGACCTGAAGCTCGCCATTGTGGAGGTCGCCCGGTTTCGCGGGCACGTATCGGTAGATGAAGCTGTTCGGCATCTTCGCGTTCGTCGAGCCCGTCTTGACCGTTCCGCCGATGTCCTCGACGATCCAGAGGTCGCCCGCCGAGTCGTTTTGAATTCCCTCGTACCCACCTCGGCCGAGCGCTCCGGAAACGTCGCTGACCGTCGAGGGGTAATCGAGTGTCGCGGCGTAGGTCGGTGCGCTCGCGTTCTCGGTGGTGAAGAGGAGCCGCTGCGCCCACGGGTCCCAGGTCGAGCCGTCGATCGGCGCGATCGGGTTGCCCTGGTCATCCTTGGATGCAAGGAGCGTCACCCGGTGATCCGCGTCGGCGTCGAGATTGATGCGGGTGATGTAGCCCTGCGGGTGACCGTTCGCGTCCGGCGCTCCGACCTCGTGCCCCTGGTAGAGGAAGTGGTTTCCGTAGTCGTACCCCGCCGACGGCCCGTGCTGGGTGTGGGGCGGGAGAACGAGGTACGTGTTCTTGTCCGGCTCGGTCTTCTGTGCCTCGGTGGTCGCGTTCGGTGGCACCGGCAACATCTGCGGCACGTTCTTGTTGTCGGCACTCGACACGTCGTTCTCGTAGCCGTAGTTCGTGACGATTCCCTGTGGGTTCTCGAGCGCTGTCGACCCTTGCGCCCAGACGATTTGCTGAAGCTCGGGCGACAGCTTCGACGACGGGTCGTACCCCGACGCCTTGGTATTCGCCGTGGGGACGTTCGTCACAGCGGGGTTCCCGCTCGGGGATGCACCGCCGATCGCAGCAAAGAGGACAGCCGCAGCAACAGCCACCGGCAGCATCCACAGGATGCGCGTTTTCACCTCGACTCCCTTCAATCGATTTCCGCCTGCCGCGTCGGGTGTGCTCCACGCGGTCAGTCGGATCCTCGTGAGTGCGCCGACGACCGTGTGGTGAACGTCGGGTGAAACACGGGTGAAGCGACCTGCTCCGCGTTCAAGCTTGTCGGGCCGCTCACGACAGCGACTCGGGCGCGCAACCACAGTGTCACCCGGCCGGCCGCGGACGCCAACTAGGTTCAGGCACAGGGGAACGACCGGGGGTCATCCACAGGAGGGGGAGCTGCGCAAGCGCTGGGGGCGGTGCGCAGGACGACCGGGCGAAGGCGAGCGGCACCGTCTCACCGACTCGCCTTCGCCTCCCCTCCCGCCAACGGCGCGAACCGCGTGAATCGGCGGAGTTTGCGGCCGCCCCCGACCGGCGGCTGGTTTGCGCCGCGCCGGAGCGGGGAACAGCGCGGGACGATCGCGCGCAGCCGGGGATGGAATGGGCCGCATCCCTCCCCGGCTGCGCCGGGCTTCCCCTCTGCAGCTACGTGATCGGCGCCAGCCGCCCGGTGCGAATCGCACGCACGCAGCGAGACGGAGCGACCGGGTCGACCAGGATGGCCGCCCGGTGGAAGACGTGCTCGCTCCCGAGCGGGACGCTCAGCGAGAGCCGGCTCACGACGTAGCGGCCGGCGGCATCGCGATCGAGGACCCGTCCGAACGTGAGCTCTCGGTGCCTGCGTGGCGAGACGACGAACACGGTGCGACACACGCGCCCCATCGGCCGGCCGGCGTCGAGGACCGACGCGTGCGGCAGGTACCACTCGAGCGGCGCCCGGAAGACGAAGAGATCTCCGAGCACGGCGACCGGATCGGAGGGGCGCCACCCCTCGCGGACGAGGGCGTGCGCGATCTGCGCGAAGGGCGGCGAGCCCGCGCCTTCCTGGCGGAGCGTCGACACGCCGATCAGCGACACGAACACCAGGCCGGCCAGGACCAAGGCACGTTCCGGGAGGGCGGTGAGCAACGCGACGACCGCAATCGCAACAACCGGGGCGATCTCGATCAGATTGCGTAGCGCGAAGATCTCGAAGCCGGCGCCCCAGACGGCGCCGGCGACGACGAGCGGCCCGAACGCCAGCGCGGCGACGAGACGCCCGGGCGGCCCGACACGCGCGAGCCGGATGCAGCCCGCGGCCACGGCTGCGACGAACAGCACCGACAACGCGAGCCCGACGCTCCGATCGGCATAGGCGGTGGTGAAGAGACGCAGCGGAACGGCGACGACCTGCCTGACCGAGAACCCACCGATCCACCAGAAGCGGTCGCGGTGGTACTGCGCCAGCATCGCCGGCGCCCACGCCGCCGCGACGAGGCCGCCCGCGGCGATCGCAATCGACGCCTGCCGGCGGATTCGGAGAGCGGCGCGGTCGAGCCACAGCCACGCGAGTGCAGCAACGACGGCGAACGCAAAGAAGTAGTGCGTAAGCCCCCCGAGGGCGACCACGATCCCGATTGCGATCTCTGTTCGCCTTCGCGGGTGCTCGAGCTCGCGCACGAGCAGCAGCGCGAAGAGCGCGGTCAAGAACGCGAGCAGTTCGTAAGCCCGCAGCTCGTGCCCGTGGGCGACGAGCTCGCCGCCGACCGCCACGAGGAGGCCGGCGATGACGGCCGCAGTGAGGGGAACGACGCGGCGGCCGATTGCGACCACACAGCCGGCGAGGCCGGTACCCGCGAGCACCGAGAGCAGACGGACGTCGACGATCGAGGCGCCGGCTCGGTGCAGCAGCCAAGCGAGGAGGTACCAGAGCGGCGGAGTCGACTCGGTGCGCGCCACCCGCGCGAGCATCGACAACAACCCGGGCTCGCGCAGGATCCTGGCCGACGCGACCTCGTCCTGCGACAGCGCCAGCGAGAACGTCCCGGGCAGCCGGACGGCGGCAGCGACCAGAGCGACGCCGGCAACGGCGGCCGCAGGCCCGCCTAGGCGCGAACTCGCGGCCATCGGCGGAGCGGAGCCTACGTTCGCAGCGGCGCCGGCGCGATGGCCCTGAGCCGAACGACAATCGCTCGTTAACGGCGGCGCAACCTGGACGAACGCACGTCCACTGCCACGGCTACCCTGGCTCGCCATGCCGCACTTCATCTGCCCGCGCTGCAAGGAGCGCACGGTCGACATCGACGCCCAGGAGGGCTTCTCGGACCAGGCGCCTGCCTGCCGCCATTGCGGGTTCGGGTTCCTGTTCGAGATCCTCGACGACTACTACCCCGCTCCCGACACCGGCCTCGTCGTCACCGACCGCGACCGCCGCGTGCTCGCCACCGGCCGAGGCGTCTTCGAGCTCACCGGCTTTCCCGAGCCCGATCTGATGGGCCGCGACGTGGTCGAGGCCTTGCAGTTCTCGAACAGCCAGCCGGTCGAGCTCGCCCGCGAATGGGGCGTCCGCCGGCTCGGCGAGCAGCTGTCGATCCGCACCCGCGCAGGTGTTGAGAAAGAGGTCGTCGCCGACGTGTTCCCGGCCTACGACGACGACGGCGGGCTGCTGGTGGCGCTCACCCCGGTACGCGGGTAGACGGGCAGAGGTCCGCCGCGAGCGGGCACTCCTCGCACCGCGGGCGGCGCGCGTCGCAGACGCGGCGGCCGTGCCAGATCAGCAGATGCGGGAAGAGGCCCCAGTCCGGACGCGGCACGAGCCGGACGAGATCGCGCTCGATCTTGACCGGGTCCTCCTGCCGTGTGAGCCCGAGTCGCTGCGACAGTCGGCGAACGTGCGTGTCGACGACGATTCCCTGAGGATCACCGCGCTCGGCGGTGACGACGTTCGCGGTCTTGCGAGCGACGCCGGGCAGCTTCAGCAGCTCGTCGAACTCGTCTGGCACGCGCCCGTCGTAGTCCGCGATGAGCATCGCCATCGTGCCGCGAAGCGCCTTCGCCTTCTGGCGGTAGAAACCGGTCGCGAAGATGTCGCGCTCGAGCTCCTCCTGCGGCACGGCGAGGTAGTCCTCGGGACGCCGGTACTTCTCGAACAGCCGCTCGGTCACGCGGTTTACGTTCACGTCCGTCGTCTGGGCGGACAGCATGACGCTGACCAGAAGCTGCAGTGGATCCTCGAACCGCAGGGCGATGCGCGCGTCGGCGTGGAGCTCGGCGAGGCGCTCGATGATCGGCCCGATTCGCTGCTTCTTCGGGGCGACGCGCTTCCGCGCCTCGCGAACGTAGCTCCGCGGCACCGGCTAGACGACTTCCAGCAGCGCCGGCGGCTGGCGCAGCCGCGGGCCGGCGCACACGAGGTCGAGCGCCGGACAACCCGCGCAGGCGAAGTCGCTCGGCGTCGGGACGAACTCGCCGCGGTTGATGCGGGCAATCGCCTCCGACAGCTCCACCTCGAGGGAGGGCAGCTCGTCGCGGAGGAAGGTCGTCTCGACGACGGCGTCCGGCCGTTCGACGAAGTGGTAGACGACCTCGACCTCCTCGGCACCGGCGCGGAAACATGCAAGCGCGTAGACGAGTCGCTGGAGCCGGTAGTCCTCGTCGACGATCTCCTCGGGCGTGCGCTCGCCGAGCGCGTTCGTCTTGTAGTCGAGCACGAACGCCTGCGTGCCTTCGCGCCAGAGCACGTCGATGCGCCCGTGCAGCAGGACACCGTCGTGCTCGAACGCGAACGGCCGCTCGGCCCTCGCGCCCGGCAGTGACGCAACACGCCGTGCGGTGTCCGAACCGCAGTAGTTGGCGACGAACTCGTGAATTCGCTCGAGCTCGTCCTCGCCGATCGCCGGATACCACGCGCGCACCTGATCGAGCGCCGGGACGACGGGCGCGCGAAGGTCGACGAGCTCGAGCAGGCGGTGGGCGGCATCGCCGATCTCGGTCGCGGCCAGCCCGCCCCCGCCGCCTTCCGACCCGGCGGGACGCTCCTCGCGCAGCCCCGCGACACGCTCGGCGTAATAGCGGTACGAGCAGCGTTCGAACAGCGAGAGCGCCGAGTACGACAGCCGGCGCACCTGATGCAGCGGTGGAACCGGCGGCGGGACGAGCTCGGGCAGCCGGTAGCCGGGCCTCGAGGTCGCGGCCGGGAGCTCCGCGAACAGCGCGAGCTGGCCGTCGACCTCGGCGGTGGGCTCGGGCTCCGGCGCCGGACGGTAGGTGTCGACGCGAAGCACGAATCGCGCATCGCCCCGTTCCAGCTCGACGGCCTCTTCGGCCGCACGGGCTGCATCCAGCTCGTCCGTGCCGAGCCGGTCGAGCACCCACCCGATCGGCGTGTCGCGATCGCGCTGCGTGTCCGGGTCGATCGCGCCCGAGACGATCAGGCGGTCGATCGCCCGGGTCATCGCGACGTAGTAGAGGCGCAGCCGCTCCGCACGGTCCTCGCGCTCCTCGGCTGCGCGCACTTCGTCGTAGGCGAAGACGCCGGTCCGCTGACCGGATGTCGGGTCGACGACGCGGAACCCGAAGCGGCCGTCGGCGCCGACGAGGATCTCGTCGGCAGACGGGACGCCGCCCGTGTCGCGCCCCGCGTCCGCGACGACGACGACCTTGAACTCGAGCCCCTTCGCCGAGTGGATCGTGAGCAGGCGAACCGCGCCCGCACCCTCCTCCTCCGAGACGGCCTCGAGCTGCGTCGCGCCCACGACTTCCTGGTCGCGGATGAACGCGATGAAGCCCTCGAGGTCGCGGCCGCGCAGCTCCTCGTAGCTGCGCGCCAGCCGCATCAGCTTGCGGAGGTTCGCGTACCGGCGCCGTCCGTCCCATCGCGTGAGCACCGCCAGGTCGTAGTCGTGGGCCGCGACGACCTCCTCGCAGAGACGTTCGAGACCGAGGTGTGCGGAGGCTGCGACCAGACGCTCGTAGCGCTGCTTGAAGGCGCGAAGCAGCCGCTCGTCCTCGTCGCCGAGCGCCTCCGGGAGCGAGCGCTCGATGCCGGTATAGAGCGGCCGCCGGCCGGCCTGGCGGCGGACGAGGAACAGCGCGTCGTTCGAGATGCCGACGAAGGGCGAGCGCAGCACGGTCGCAAGCGCCCGGTCGTCGTACCGGTTCCACAGAAGCCGAAGGTAGGCGAGCAGGTCGACGACCTGCTGCTGGCCGAAGTAGCCGCGCCCCGTCGCCCGGTACGTCGGAAGGCCCGCCGCCCGGAGAGCGCGCTCGTAGACCTCCGCGTCGGTGCCGGCGGCGAAGAGCAGGACGATCTCGCCGGGCTCGGCGGCGCCGAGGGCGACCAGGTCGGCGACCCGCCGAGCGATCGCCCCGGCCTCCGCCTCACGCCAGCCCACGCCGGCCTCCCGGTAGCTCCGCTTGTCCGTCACGAGGAGCTCGACTGGATGCCCGAAGACCGGATCGTCGAACTCGCCGCCGCAGGCGAGCGGCTGGTAACCGTCGAAGGCATCCGCGAACAGGTGGTTGATCGCCCCGAGCACCTCCGGCCGGGAGCGGTAGTTCCGCGCGAGCGGGAGCCGCTGCGCCGCCGCCTCACGGCGCCGCCGGAACACCTCGACGTCGGCGTGCCTGAAGCCGTAGATCGACTGGAACTCGTCGCCCACGTAGAAGACGTCGATCTCCTCGCGGTTGCCGCGCAGAAGGTCGACGATGTCGCACTGCAGGTTGTTCGTGTCCTGGAACTCGTCGACCATGATCTGCCGGAAGCGGAGCTGCTCCAGCTCCCGCACCGATGCGTCGTCGCGCAGGAGGTCGCGCACGAGCAGCTGGAGGTCCTCGAAGTCGAGCACCGACTCTCGCCGCTTCGCGTCGGCATAGGCGGCGGCGAACAGCTCGAGTAGCTCCTGCAGCAGCTCGCTGTCGCGCGCCGCGAGCTCGTCGAGCGCCGCCTGGCGGAGCCGGTCGCGGGCGGCCCGGAACGCGCTCGTGCGCTCGCCGACGGTCGCCAGGTGCGCAAGATCGAGCAGCCGCTCCGGGTTCGGCCCGAGCACGAGCGCGGCGGCCGCGGCGGCCTGCTGCTTCTCGGTCGCTCCCGGGTCGGCCTGGAGCTCGCGCGCCGCCTCTTCAAGCTCCGCGAGCCGCTCCGCCACGCTCGCCCGCGTGCCCAGCTCGAGCCGCAGCTCGCGCCCGGCCGAGCGGAGCGTCTCGTAGACGCCGGTCAGCTTGCGGCGCAGGCCGTCGGCGCCGTACGTGGCGAGCAGCCGAAGCCGTTCCGGATCGCCTCCGTCGCAGAACGTCGTGAGCGCGCGTTCGAATGCCTCGGCCACCAGCGCCGGCGCCTCGTCGTCCGCGAGCTCGCGAAAGCGCGGATCGATGCCGACCGCGAACGGATGGGCGCGCAGCAGGCGGGCACAGAAGCCGTGGATCGTGGATACCCACGCGCCGTCCAGCCGGCGCGCCAGGTCGGGGCGGCCACGCTCGCGCAGTGCAGCGCGAATGCGGGCGCGAAGCTCACCGGCCGCCTTGCGCGTGTAGGTGATGACGAGGATCGACTCGACGTCGATGCCCTGCTCGCACACCGCGCGCACGAAGCGCTCGACGAGCACGGTCGTCTTGCCGGTCCCGGCCCCGGCCGAGACGAAGACCTCTCCGGTCGCGCTGACGACTTCGCGCTGTTCGGCGTTCACGGGCCGCCTACGCTCGCTCGACTCTGCAGATCGGCCACATGTCGCACCACGTCGGGCACTCGCCGCCCTTCGGATCGTGTCGTACGTCGCCCTTGCGGATCCGGTCGGCGAACGTCGCCGCACGCTCGCGCGCGGTTTCGACGAGCCCCCAGAACTCGTCGTCGGGCAGGTAGTCGTTCCGCTGGAACCCCGGCAGATCCGCCGCCTCTTCACGACGGAGCAGGCCGCGCGACACGCGGGCCCCGCTCAGCGAGCGGTACAGGCCGCCGAGCGGCTCGATGCCGACGAGATCGCGCAGCACCAGCAGGTACAGCGGGATCTGGAGCTTGAGCTCCTCGTCGATCTGCTTCGCCGAGTGTGCGCGTCCCGACTTGTAGTCCTGCACGATCCCGCGCGCGCTGTACGGGTCGACGTCGATCCGGTCGATCTTCCCGCTGAGCTGGGTGCCCTCGGAGAGGCGCAGTCCGCGCTGGAGCTCGGGCGCCGAGCGCTCCGACCCGAAGGCGACCTCGAACCGCCGCGGGACGAGCGGCTGCGGAGAGGCCGCCTCGTCGCGGACGAAGCCCTCGAGGTCGCGCCGCAGCGTTCCGACGAGCTCGGCCTCCTGCAACGGAGTCAGCTCGAGCCGCACGCCCCCCTTGCGCGCGTCGTCCAGGCACCGGTGGAGGAAGCCGACCGCCGGCTCGACGTTCTCCGGCGTGACCGAGTCGGCGCCGAGCTCCTTCGGAAGCCCCGCGTAGAACTTGAACAGGGTCTGGTGTGCGAGCGAGCCGCGCAGGAGCGCGTCGACCTCGGCGTCGATCGTCCGCGGGTCGACGACGCGCTCGTGGAGCCACGCCGACGAACAGTCCGCGAACCGCTCGAGGTCGGTGACGCCGAACGTCGTCTTCGCGCCGAGCTCCGCAAGAACCGGCGCGGCGGTGAGGCGCGTCGGGCGGCGCCAGGCCGCGCGTGCGCGCTCGAGGCGGCGTTCCCAGCCGTTGATCGCGGCGACGGCTTCCGCCTCGCCCGGATCGTCGGCGGCGAGCAGCGCGAGCGCGCGCAGCCGCTCGCGCTCGGTCGGCGCGGCGTCGAGCGGCCACGTGAGTGCGGCGAGCGAGCGTCGCGTGGTCGCGTGCGCGACGTCGGCGGGGTCGAACACCGATGCGACCTCTTCCCAGAACGGGCTCGCCTCGCGCGAGGCGCCGTCGTCGGTCACCGCCTCGCGCACGAGGTACAGGCGGCGGGTGGCACGCGTGCACGCGGTGTAGAAGAGGTAGCGGTCGCGACTGACCTGGTCGGGCCGCTCGAGCCGGGAGCCGAGCTCGCGGCGGTCGTCCTCGCCGAGGAACGGCGACGTGCGTGAGCGCCTCGGC
>Ga0335082_10005217_pt1 | contig 14195 bp, 11 predicted proteins | sample Lox_Sample_41_FD_206718 | JGI IMG/M metagenome (GOLD analysis project Ga0335082, IMG submission 206718) | Soil microbial communities from Loxahatchee National Wildlife Refuge, Florida, United States - Lox_Sample_4.1 | ecosystem: Environmental > Terrestrial > Soil > Wetlands | place: USA...
AGAGCTGGAGGAGCTGGCACGGGAGCTGGCGGCGAACGAGGAGGAGGCCCGGGTCGAGCTGGAGGGGCTCCGCGCCGAGCACGCCGAGGAGCGGGCCGCCCTGGCCGCCGCGACGGAGGAGGCACGGCGCGAGGCCCATAGCAGGGCGGAGGCCGAGGCCGCCCTGCGGCGCTCGGCGGAGGAGGCGCGGGACGCGTCCGCCGCCCGGGCCGAGGCGGCCGAGGCGGCGCTGGCGGACCACCGGGCGGCGTCGGCCGGCGCGGAGGCCGAGCGCGAGGAGCTCCGCGTGGCGCTGCGGCGCCTGGAGGAGCGGTCGGCCGCCGCCGAGGCGGCCCGGGACGAGCGCGGCGCGCGGGCGGCGGCCCTGGAGGAGGAGCTGGCGAGGGCCCGGGCGGACGCCGAGGCGCTCTCGCGGGAGCTGGAGCGGGAGGCCGCCGCGCGGGGCGCCCGCCAGGCCGAGAAGGAGGCGCTCCTGGCGGAGGTTCGGGGCGAGGGCGAGCGGCTCGCCGCCGCCCTGGGGGAGGCGCAGGCGGAGGCGGCCGCCCGCGGCGCCGAGGCCGGGCAGGAGCGGGAGCGGGCCGCGGAGCTGGAGGAGCGACTCGCTCGCGCGGCCGCCGACCGCGACGAGGCCGTCCGCCAGCGCGACGGGCTCGCCGCCGAGGCGGCGGCGCGGGAGGCGGAGCTCGGCCGGCTGCGGGAGGCGGCGCAGGAGGCCCTCGCCCGGGGCGAGGCGGAGCAGGCGGAGCGGGTGCGGCTCCTGGCCGAGCTCTCGGCGGAGCAGGCCGCCCGGGCGGGGGCGGAGGAGCGGGAGCGCGGAGGGCGCGCCGCCCTCGAGGCGGAGCGCGCCCGGGGGGAGGAGCTGGCGGCCGAGGCGGCGCGGCGGACCGAGGCGGGGGAGGCGCTCCAGGCCCGGCTCGACGAGCTCACCGCGGCCCAGGCCGGCCGTGAGGAGGCGCTCCAGCGCGAGCTCGCCGCCGCGGGCGAGGCGCTGCGCGCCGCGGGGCAGGCGGAGCGGGAGCAGGCCCGGCGTGCCGAGGAGCTCGCGTCGGAGAAGGCCGGCCTGGCCGCCCGGGCGGAGCGGGGGGAGGCCCGGCTGCGCGAGCTGGAGCAGGCGCTGGCCGCCGCCCACCGCGACCGGCAGCGGCTGGAGACCGAGCTCTCGGCGCGGGTCGTCCGGGCGGAGGCCCGCGCGGCCGAGCTCGCCGGGCGCGCCGAGCAGGCGGCCCGGGAGGCGGCCGCCGCGCAGGCGGGGCGCCGCCGCATCCAGGAGCTGGAGGCGGCCCTGGGGGCGGCGGCCCAGGCGCGGGCCCGGACCGAGAAGGAGCTGGCAGCCCGGGCCGCGGCCGCCGAGGCGCGCGCCGCCGAGACGGCCCGCCGCGTGGACGCCCTGGTGGCCGAGCGCCAGGAGGCGGAGGCGCGGACGGCGCGCATGGCCGTGGAGGGGCAGGCGAGGTTCCGGGAGGAGCTGGCGCGCCGCGACCAGCTCCGCGCCCAGGAGGTGGCCCGCCTCCAGGGCGCCATCCAGGAGCGCGCCCGGCGCGAGAAGGCGCTCGAGCTGGAGCTCGCCCGCGTCCGCGGCGCCGCCCCCGCTCCGGTGGCCGTCCCCCCGCCGCCCGCCTCGCCGGCCGCTCCGCCGTCCCCGGCCGGAGCGCCGGGCTCCCCGGCGCCCGTCGAGGACGAGGTGGATTGAGGCGCTCGCTCCCGCGGGCGGTGCCAGGACTCTCGCGTGCTGCTCCTTCGCTCGACGCTGCTCGCCGCCTTTCCCCACGGCTTCACCACGCGCCAGGGCGGGGTCTCTCCCGCCCCCTGGGACAGCCTCAACCTGGGGGGCGGGGTGGGGGACGAGCCCGGGCGCGTGGCCGAGAACTGGCGGAGGCTCGAGGCCGCCACCGGGCTCGGGTTCGCCCGGGTCCGGCAGGTGCACGGGGCGCGGGCCATCCAGGCCGGCGCGCCCACCGTGCCGATCGAGGAGGCCGACGCGGTGGTCTCGCACCGCGCCGGGGTGGCGGCCTGCGTCTCGGTCGCCGACTGCGTGCCGGTCCTCCTCGCCGATCCCGGCACCGGCCTGGTGGCGGCGGTGCACGCCGGCTGGCGAGGGACCCTGGCGCGGGCGGCGGCCGAGGGCGTGCGCGCCCTGGTCGCCGCCGGCGCCCACGCGGACCGGGTGCTCGCCGCCGTCGGACCCTCGATCGGGCCCTGCTGCTACGAGGTCTCATCCGACCTCGCAGACCGGTTCCGGTCCGAGGTCGGCCCGGCGGTGGTCGCCGCGGGCGGCCAGAAGCTCGACCTCTGGCGCGCGAACCGGCTGGTCCTCGAGGCCGCCGGGGTGGCGCCCGGGAGGATCGAGGTCCTCGGCCGCTGCACGGCCTGCGAGCCCGGGCTGTTCTTCTCCCACCGGCGCGATGCAGGTCGGACGGGTCGGCAGATGGCCTTCATCGCCCCACCCGCCGCGCCGACGGGGGGGCCCCTTCCTTGACGAAACGCTGGACTCACCTAGAATTTTCCAGGCATTGACCATTCGCGCGCGAGAGGCCTCCGCGGCCTTGCTCGTCCTCCTCGGCTGCGCCGGGGCCGGGGCACCCTCGCGAGCCGAGGTCGACGGGCTCAAGGAGGAGCTCCGCTCCCTCCGGCGCGAGAACGAGGACCTGTCCCGCCGGGTCGAGGCCCTCTCGGGACGGCTCGACCTCGTGACCGCCCGTCTCACCCGCCCCGCCCCCGAGCTCCACCCGGCGGAGAAGGTCGCGGCGGCGGTCGCGCCCCCGGCCGCGCCGGTGATCCCGCCCGACCTCGCGGTGGTGAAGCTCTCGCCGAAGCGGGCCCCGCGCGCGGCGCCGGCGATCCCGACCAGCGTACCCCTCTCCGATCCGGACCCCGACCGGCTGGAGGCGCTCGCCCGCCCCGGCCACCGCGGGCTGCTCGCCGAGGCGGAGGCCGAGCTCGCCGCCGCCCGGCGGAAGGAAGGGATCGCCCGCGCCCACGCGCTCGAGGACTTCGCCGCCCGCTTCCCGCACCACGCCGCGGCCGACAACGCGCTCGTCGAGGCGTCGGCCGCCTACGCCGGCGAGGGGAAGGACGAGCCGGCCTGCCGGCTCGCCCAGCGCGTGGTCGACGACTACCCCGCCGGCGACGCGATCAGCGACGCGCTGGAGCGGCTCGCCGCCTGCGAGGCCCGGCGCGGCTCGCCCGAGGCGGAGCGCCGGATCCTGAGCCGGCTCGTGATCGAGTACCCGAGCACCCCGGCCGCCGAGCGCGCCGGGGCACGCCTCGCCACCATCTCCGGGAACGGCGCCGACGATTCGCCGGCGCGCCCGGCAAGGAGCGGTCCATGATCCGCACGCACGTCCTCGCCGTCCTCGCCCTCGTCCCGGCGGCGGCGCTCGCCCAGGCCGCGCCGGTCCAGGCTGCGCGCGGCGCCGTGGACGCCTCGGCGAAGGGCGACGCGCGCACCCAGCGGGCCGCCGACGCCGCCCTGGGCGAGCCCGCGGCCCCGGCCCCGGCGCCGGCGGGCACCGCGGCGCCGACGACCGGCCAGACCCCGCCGGCGGAGGAGGGGGTCGGCGTGGCGCCCCTCGAGGCGGGGGCCGCGGCCGCCGACCAGGGGCGCGGGGCGGTGCCGCCGCCCGACACGTACACCATCCGGCCCGGCGACACGCTCTGGGACCTGTCCGGCCGGTTCCTCAACAACCCCTGGTACTGGCCGAAGATCTGGTCCTACAACCCCGACATCACCAACCCGCACTGGATCTACCCGGGCAACGTGCTCAAGTTCTACCCGTCCGCCGAGGAGGGGCCGGCCCGGGTGGAGCCGGCGGCGCCGGGGGCCGAGCCCATGGCCGCGGCGCCGGGCGCGGAGGCCGAGGAGGAGGAGGCCGCGCCGGTCCGCGAGCTCGAGGACTTCTCCCGCGCCGACATGAAGGCCGCCCCGAGCGCCGAGGAGCAGGAGGCGGTGGCCGTGTCCGGCCCGTACAAGGTCGGGTACGTCGGGCCGCGGAAGAGCCTGACCTACGTCCGGCACACCGCCTTCGTCACGCCCAAGGAGCTGGAGGCCTCGGGGGTGATCAAGGCGGCCTTCGAGGAGAAGCTCCTGCTCTCCACCCTCGACCGGGCCTACGCCACGTTCAAGGGGCCGGCCGCCGACACCGTCAAGGTCGGCCAGAGCTACGTGATCTACAAGACCGAGCGGCCCATCGTGCACCCGGTGACCCAGGAGGTCTTCGGCTACCAGTCGACGATCCTCGGCTCGGCCAAGGTGGTGGCGGTGGACGAGAAGGCGGTCACCCTGGTGATCACCCAGGCGCACGACGTGATCGAGCGCGGCGCGCGCCTCGCCCCCTGGACCGACAAGGTCTTCCGCCCGGTGGCCCTGAAGCCCAACGGCAAGGACCTCCAGGGCGTCATCATCGGCGCGCCCTTCGACGTCCTCACGCAGCTCGCCGAGATGCACGTGGTCTTCGTGGATCGCGGCTCGGCCGAGGGCGTGGAGACCGGCAACACCTTCAAGGTGGTCCGCGCCGGCGATCCCTACGGGTTCCCGCCCGCCTCCCCCGTCTGGGACACCCGGCTGCCCAAGGAGGACGTGGGCGAGCTGCTCGTCATCGACGCTCGCGAGCACGCCTCCGCCGCGGTCGTGCTCCGGAGCCTGGTCGAGCTGTACATCGGCGATCGCGTGGAGATGCGGGCCGCCGCCGAGGCCGGGGTCCAGGCCGGCGCCGGCGGGAACTAGAGGTTTCGCAGGGCCGATCCTCCGGCTCGGGACGGGCTCCAGGGTCGAGCCCGCCGGGCCGTGCCGCGCGCACGAACCGTGCATGGCCCGCCGGGGGCTTGCTTGACGCCACCCGTACCCACGCGTATATGGCCCCACTCCCATGGAGTCGGCGCGCACCATCCGGCCGGGAGACGGCCGCTACCCAGGTCCGCTGGCGGCGATCGCCGACCCGCCGGACTGTCTCCGCGTGCGCGGCGACCTGGGCGAGGGGCGGCGGCGGGTCGCGGTGGTGGGGAGCCGCGCCACCGACGAGTACGGGGAGGACGTGGCCGCCGAGCTCGCGGGAGGCCTGGCCCGGGCCGGCCTCTCGGTCGTCTCCGGGGGGGCGCTCGGGGTCGACACCGCCGCCCACCGGGCGGCGCTCGACGCGGGCGGGCACACCGTGGTGGTGCTCGGGACGGGCGTGGACGTGTGCTACCCCGCCTCCAACCGGGCGCTCTTCGACCGGGTGCTGGAGTCCGGCGGGGCGCTGATCTCGGAGCTGGAGGACGGCGCCCCCGGGCTGCCCCGCCACTTCCCGGCCCGCAACCGGATCATCTCCGGCCTGTGCGAGGCGGTGGTGGTGGTCCGGGCGGATCGGAGCAGCGGCGCGCTCATCACCGCCGCCCGGGCCCGGGAGCAGGGGCGGCGGGTCCTGGCCGTGCCGGGCGACGTGCGCGACCGGCTGAGCGCCGGGCCGCTCTCGCTCCTCAGGGCCGGGGCGGGCCTGGTGACCTCGGCGGCCGACGTGCTCGCCGCCCTCGGCCTGCCTGCCGCGCCGGAGGCGGCGGCCCAGCCCGAGCTCCCTGGCCTGGCGGGGGAGGGGGGCGCCCTCCTGGCGGCCCTCTCCCGCCGTCCGCGGCACGCGGACGAGATCGCGCGCAAGGCGGGCTTGGCGACGGGGACGGCGCTCGCCGGCCTGCTGTCCCTGGAGCTCCAGGGCTTGTGCGAGCAGCGCCCGGGCCATTACTTTCTGCGCCGCAGCGGAGAAGGGATCTAGAGGATGGCGAAAGAGGCATCGACGCGGGCCCGGAAGGCGGGGCCGGCCAGGAAGACCCGGCTCGCCGCCGCGGCCGAGGCCGAGGCCGAGGCGGAGGTGGAGCAGGCGACCGAGCCCGCCGAGGCCAAGCCGGCGCGCAAGCGGGCGGCGGCGCGTGGCGGGAGCCTGGTCGTGGTCGAGTCCCCGGCCAAGGCCAAGACCATCAAGAAGTACCTGGGGCGCGGCTTCGAGGTGAAGGCCTCGGTCGGCCACGTGAAGGACCTGCCCAAGTCCAAGATCGGCGTGGACGTCGAGAAGGGCTTCGCCCCGCAGTACGAGGCGATCAAGGGCAAGGCCAAGGTCCTCTCCGACATCAAGCGGGCGGCCCGGACGGCGGAGCGGGTCTTCCTCGCCACCGACCCCGATCGCGAGGGCGAGGCGATCGCCTGGCACATCGCGGAGGAGCTGGGCGCCGAGGGCGGGGACGGCCGCGTCCGGCGCGTCCTCTTCAACGAGATCACCAAGGGGGCAATCCAGAAGGCGATCCAGGCGCCGCTCGACCTCGACCGGAAGAAGTTCGACTCGCAGCAGGCCCGCCGGATCCTCGACCGGCTGGTCGGCTACCAGATCAGCCCCATCCTCTGGAAGAAGGTGCGCCGCGGGCTCTCCGCCGGCCGGGTCCAGTCGGTGGCCGTGCGCCTGGTGGTGGAGCGCGAGCGGGAGATCCGGGCCTTCGTCCCGGTGGAGTACTGGTCGCTCGACGCCGACCTGGCGGCGAAGGTGCCGCCCGAGTTCCGCGCCCGCCTGGCGAAGGTGGACGGGAAGAAGGCCGCGCTCGCGGACGAGGCGCAGACCCGCGGGCTGGTGAAGGACCTCGAGGGGGCGCGCTACCTCGTCGCCTCGGTGGAGAAGAAGGAGCGGCGCCGGAACCCGCCCCCCCCCTTCACCACCGCCAAGCTCCAGCAGGAGGCGGCCAACCGGCTCGGCTTCAGCCCGAAGAAGACCATGACCCTGGCCCAGCGGCTCTACGAGGGGGTGGAGCTCGGGGACGAGGGCGCGGTCGGCCTCATCACCTACATGCGCACCGACTCGGTGCGCCTCGCCACCGAGGCGGTGGACGCGGTCCGGGCCCTCGTGGCCGAGCGCTTCGGGAAGGACCACCTCCCCGAGACGCCCAACGTCTTCAAGACCAAGGCCAAGGCCGCCCAAGAGGCGCACGAGGCGGTCCGGCCCACCTCGCTCGAGTGGACCCCGGAGCGCGTGGCCCCGTTCTTCGACCAGATGAACGAGCGCGACATGCTCCGGCTCTACGAGCTCATCTGGAACCGCTTCGTCGCCTGCCAGATGGTGCCGGCGGTCTACGACCAGACCACCGCCGACATCGAGGCCGGGCGGGCCACCTTCCGGGCCACCGGCTCGATCCTCAAGTTCCCCGGCTACCTGGCGGTCTACGGCGCCCGGCCGCCCGAGGAGGAGGCGGGGGCCGAGGAGGAGAAGGTCGCCGAGGGGGAGGAGAAGGAGACCCGGGCCGAGGACCGCCAGCTGCCGCCGCTCGAGGAGGGCATGGAGCTCCGGCTGGTGCAGCTCCTCCCCGAGCAGCACTTCACCCAGCCGCCCCCGCGCTTCAACGAGTCCTCCCTGGTGAAGGAGATGGAGGAGCGGGGGATCGGGCGCCCCTCCACCTACGCCGCCATCCTCGACACCATCCAGGAGAAGGGCTACGTCGAGAAGCTCGAGCGGCAGTTCAAGCCCACCCACCTGGGCGAGCTGGTCACCGACGAGCTGGTGCGGGCCTTCCCGCGCGAGATGGACATCGCCTTCACCGCCGGGATGGAGGAGAAGCTCGACGAGATCGAGGACGGGAACGCCGGCTGGCAGCAGGTCCTGGGGGACTTCTACGCCACCTTCAAGGAGGACCTGGCCAAGGCCGACGCCGCCATGCGCAACGTGAAGGCGCAGGCGATCGAGACCGACATCACCTGCGAGAAGTGCGGCGAGCGGAAGATGGTGATCAAGTGGGGACGGAACGGCGAGTTCCTCGCCTGCCCGGGCTACCCCGAGTGCCGGAACACCATGAACTTCCGGCGCGAGGAGGACGGGAAGATCGTCCCGCAGAAGGAGGAGGACGTCCCGGTCTCCGACACCTGCCCGGAGTGCGGCGCCCCGATGGTGATGAAGCGCGGCCGCTTCGGGCGGTTCCTCGCCTGCACCCGCTACCCGGACTGCAAGGGGACCAAGCCGGTCTCGATCGGCGTCACCTGCCCGAAGGGCTGCGGCGGCTACATCAGCGAGAAGCGCTCGCGCCGGGGGAAGACCTTCTACGGCTGCTCGTCCTACCCGAAGTGCGATTTCGTGAGCTGGGACCGGCCGAGGAACGAGACCTGCCCCCAGTGTGGGAGCGCCTACCTGGTCGACAAGTACTCGAAGCGGACCGGGGCGTTCGTCGCCTGCCCGAACAAGGAGTGCGGGTACCGGCGGGAGGCGGAGCCGCGGCCCGAGGCCGGGGAGGGCCGGGCGACCCCCGGGGAGCCGCGGCGCGAGCCGGCCAAGGCGTAGGAGGGCCGCCAGGGCAGGGCGCGGGGCGCTGGCCCGGCCCACGCGGCGGCCGGCCGGTCCCTCGGCGGGCCGCCCGGCGGCGGTCGCGCGGGGGGGGGCCAGGGGTTGACACCCTCGGTGGGCTGCTGGTATCGAAAACCGCTGTCCAATCGCGGGCGAAGCGCACACGGTGCGCGGCTTGCCCACCCATCCAGCCGAGAGGAAGCAGATGATCCAGAGCCTGGCCGAGTTCTTCAGGGAGGGCGGCCCGTTCATGCTCGTCAACCTCGTGACGAGCGCCGTCGCCGTCGCGATCATCGTCGAGCGGATCATCGCCCTCGCCTTCCGGCTCAACCTGAACGCCGCCCCGTTCATGGAGCAGGTGCAGAAGCTCGTCCTCTCCGGGAACGTGGACCGCGCGGTGAAGCTCTGCGGGGCCGCGCCCGACGCCGCCCTCTCGAAGGTGATCCGCGCCGGCCTCACCCGCGCGAACCGGGGCGAGCAGGAGGTGTCCCGGGCCCTCGAGGAGGCGGTGCTCGAGGTCACCCCCTCCATCTCCAAGCGGATCGCGGCGCTCTGGTCGCTCGCCAACGTCGCCACCCTCCTCGGCCTGATCGGCACCATCACCGGCCTGATCGGCACCTTCCGCTCCCTGGGCGCCGCCAGCCCCGAGATGAAGCAGCTCATGCTCTCCCGCGGCATCGCGGAGGCGATGAACAACACCGCCTTCGGCCTCACGATCGCGGTGAGCTGCATCGTCGCCCACCTCATGCTGATGTCGAAGGCGAAGGCGATGATCGAGGAGGTGGAGTACAACGCGCTCCGCCTCGAGAACCTGCTCTCGCGGCGCGGCGCGGGGGAGACGAACCCGCTCGAGTCCGCCGGCTGATCGGCCCGGGCCGGACGCGAGGAACCGCATGCGGCGTCACATCCGCGCGGAGGAGGAGACGGGCGAGCTGAACATCGTCCCGTACCTCGACGTGGTCGTGAACCTGGTCATGTTCATGCTGCTCAGCATGACCGGGCTCATCACCCTGGGCGTGCTCAACGTCTCCGCCCCGAAGATCGGCGGGGAGGGGGCGGGCGCCCAGGCGGCCGGCGACCAGCCCAAGCTCCTCCTCACGGTCGCCATCGGCGCGCAGGGGTTCTACGTGGCCGGGGCCGGGGGCGTGCTGGGGAAGGACGCGGCCTCGAACGACCAGGCCCGCCCGCCCACCGTGCCGCGCCGGCCGGACGGGAAGTACGACTACGCCGCGCTCACCGCGGAGCTGCAGAAGATCAAGGAGAAGTACCCGAGCGAGACGCAGGTGATCCTCTCCGCCGATCCGGACGTCCTCTACGACACCCTGATCCAGACCATGGACGCGTGCCGCGAGTCGGTGGTGAGGAGGCCGGACGGCTCCTCGGAGCGGAAGCCGCTCTTCTACGACGTCTCGCTCTCGCTCATCGGGTGAGCCGCATGCCCAGCGCCGCCGACAGGCCGGGGCCCTCCCCGGCGCAGCTCGAGAAGGAGAAGGAGCAGCGCAAGTTCCGCCGCGCCCGCCGCAAGGCGCGGGAGGCGGCCGGGGAGATCAAGGAGCTCAACATCGTCGCCATGATGGACATGATGACGATCCTCCTGGTCTTCCTCCTCAAGTCGTATCAGGCCTCCGCCATCAACGTGAACATGGGGGCGGACCTCAGCATCCCCACCTCCTCCACCCAGCTCCACCCGCAGGAGAACATCACCGTCACCGTCTCCCTCCGGGACGTCTCGGTGAACGAGCGGAAGGTGGTGGAGGTGCAGAACGGGGTGATCCCCGCGGCCGCCAAGGAGGGCGGCCGGGCCGACGCCTTCTACGTGGGCGCGCTCTACGACGCGCTCAAGAAGGAGGTCGACAAGCAGAAGTACATCGAGAAGTACAACAAGGACGCGCCGTTCTCCGGACGCATCAACGTGGTGGCGGACAAGAAGATCGCCTACCGGACGCTGATGGAGGTCCTGTACACCGCCGGCCAGGCCGAGCTCGGCGAGTACAAGTTCATGGTGCTGAAGAACGAGTAGCGGCGGGCCCGGGCGGGCCGGCCTCGTCCTGCTCCGCGCAGGCCGCGCAGCGCAGGGCGTGGGGGAGCGCCGCCAGCCGCCGGACCTCGATCTCCCCGCCGCAGTCCAGGCAGCTCCCGTACCGCCCCACCTCCGCCCGCGCCAGGGCGGCGTCGATCCGGTCCAGCTCCAGCCGCTGGGCCTCCGAGAGCCGGTCCAGCCGCCGATGCTCGTGCTCGGCCTGGGCCCCCTCCTCGAACTCCGGATCCCGCTCCGCGGCCCGCAGGGCGTCCAGCTCGGCGTCGGCCCGGCGGGTCGTCTCCAGGATGGCGCGGCGGCGGCGCTGGAGCTCCTGCCGCGGGGTCTCGAGATCGCGTGCCGGCACGTTGCGTTCCCTCGTGGCCGGCGGTAGATGGAGCGCGCCCGCCTCCGGCTCGACACGGTAAGCGCGGTCCCCCCGGGCCGCCAGCCTCGAGGAGGGACGTGAGGAGCGGCATGCGGGACACGAAGGTGACCGTGATCGGCGGGGGGCTGGCGGGCTGCGAGGCGGCCTGGCGCCTCGCCCGGGCCGGGGTGACGGTCGAGCTCGTGGACATGAAGCCCGCGCGGCGCTCGCCCGCCCACGTCCTCCCGGGGCTGGCCGAGCTCGTCTGCTCCAACTCCCTCCGCTCGGACAACCCCCAGAACGCGGTCGGGCTCCTGCACGAGGAGCTGCGCCGGCTGGGGAGCCTGGTCCTCGCCTGCGCGGACGAGGCCCGCGTCCCGGCCGGGGATGCCCTGGCGGTCGACCGGGAGCGCTTCAGCGCCCTGGTCACGGGACGGCTGGAGGGGCTGCCGACCCTGCGCCGGGTACAGGCCGAGGTCGGCGTCCTCCCCGGCGGCCCCGGGCTCGCCCTGATCGCCACGGGCCCGCTGACCGGGGAGGCGCTCGCCGCCGACATCGCCGCCCTGGCCGGCGGGCGGCTGCACTTCTACGACGCGATCGCGCCCATCGTGGCGGCCGACTCGATCGACCGCTCGATCGCCTACGCCCGGTCGCGCTACGGGAAGGGGAGCGGCGACGACTACCTGAACCTCCCGCTCGACGAGGCGCAGTACCGGGCCTTCGTGGCGGCGCTCCTCGCCGGCGAGAAGGTGACGCCGCACGCGTTCGAGGAGCCGCGCTACTTCGAGGGGTGCCTGCCGATCGAGGTGATGGCGGAGCGCGGACCCGAGGTCCTGGCGTACGGGCCCATGAAGCCGGTCGGGCTCGAGGATCCGCGCACCGGCCGCCGCCCGTACGCGGTGGTCCAGCTGCGGCGGGAGGACGTGGCGGGCACGGCCTGGAACCTGGTCGGCTTCCAGACCCGGCTCACCTGGCCGGAGCAGAAGCGGATCTTCAAGGCCTGTCTCCCTGGCCTGGCGGGGGCCGAGTTCCTGCGGCTGGGCCAGGTCCACCGGAACACCTTCCTCGAAGCGCCCCGCGTCCTCGCCCCCGACCTTTCGGCCCGGGAGCGCCCCCACCTGTTCTTCGCCGGCCAGATCACGGGCGTCGAGGGCTACGTGGAGTCGGCCGCCTGCGGGCACCTGGCGGCGCGGGCGATCCTCGACCGGCTCGCCGGCCGCCCGTTCCGTCCCCCGCCCGCGGCGACCGCGATGGGGGCCCTGCACCGCCATCTCACCGGCGAAGCCCATCCGCCGGGGTACGATTACCAGCCGACCAACGTGGTCTTCGCCCTGTTCCCTCCGCTGACCGGGCGCCACCGCGGGAAGGCCGCCCGCAAGGACGCGCACCTGGAGCGGGCCAGGAAGGAGCTCGAGCCTTGGCTGGAGATCGACGCCGCCGTGGACCGCCGGATCGCCTGACCGCCGGGGGGCGGTGCCCTGCGGCGCTCACCCTCGGCGCCCTGGCGCTCGCGCTCGCCGGCTGCCCCGCCTCCCGGCCCGCCGCCGGGCCGCCCGGCCTCGGTCGCCGCGTCTTCTCCGGCCCGGCGCGCGGCCTCTCCGCCTCGGCCGACGGGGCCTGGCTGGCCTTCCTCACCGAGTGCCGCGAGGCCCGCGGCGAGGTGCTCCCGCCGCGCACCGCCAGCTGCGACCTGGAGGTGGCGCCGAGCGCCGGCGGCCCGCCGCGGCGGGTCGCGGAGGCGGTGACCACGCTGCCCCAGGGTCTCCTCTGGAGCCCGGAGGGCGACACGCTGGCCGTGCTGGCGGGGTTCGACTATCCGTCCGCCAGCGGGACCCTGGTGCTGGTGCGCGGGGGCGGGGGACCGCAGCGCGTGGCCGACGGGGTGACCTTCCACGGCTTCGTGCCCGGCGAGCCGGCCGGGGTGGCGGCGGTGGCGGGCGGCCGCCTGCTCTTCGCCCGGGCCGGGGGATCGCCGGAGTGGTTCCCGGGCGCGGAGGGGCTGGGGTCGTTCGAGGTCAACCCGGCCTGGAGCGCGCGGCGCGAGGGCGAGACCGGGACGCTGCTCCGCCGGTCGGGGCCTGCCGGCGGGGCCCTGCTGGCCGTGGCGGCGAAGGACGGGAAGGTGCGGGAGCTCGCCCCGCGCACCGGCGACTACCGCTTCTCGCCCAGCGGGAGCGCCTTCGCCTACACGGTCCAGGGGCCGACCGGCTTCGAGCTCCGGCTGGCCGCCGGCGGGCGGACCCGGACGATGGGGCGGGAGGTGACCGGGTTCGCCTTCGCCCGCGACGGCGGCGCGCTGGCCTTCGTGGCCGGGGCCCGGCCCGGGCTCCAGGGCGATCTCTACCTGGCGCCGGTGGAGGGCGGCGAGGCGCGGCTCCTCGCCCGGGAGGTGGGCGAGTACCGCTGGGCGGCGCACGCGCCGCGGCTCGCCTGGCTGGAGCGCTACGACCCGCGGGTCCGCTCGGGCACCGCCGGGGCCCAGGGGTCGGACGGCAAGCCCCGCACCTTCGCCTCGAACGTCTCCGATCTCGAGCTGGCGCCGGACGGGCGGCACCTCGCCTTCCTCCAGCACACCACCCGGGGCGGCTACTCGGTCGACCTCGGGCTCGCCGACCTCGACGGCCCGCCCGGCCAGCCGCCGGCGACCGTGGCCCAGGGGGTGTTCGGCTTCGCCTTCTCGCCCGACGGCCGCTGGCTCTACTACCGGACCCGCTGCACCCGGAACGCGGAGGCCTGCGACCTCGAGCGCGTCCCGGCGGGCGGGCTCGCGCCCGGCACGAAGCCGGAGGCGGTGGTCCAGGCGGCGAAGAGCTTCGAGTTCGACCCGCGCGACCCCGGGCGCCTGCTCGTCACCTGGCAGCGGGCCGACCGGGACGCGCTCGACCTCGCGGTCTGGGAGGCGGGGAGGCTCACCCGGGTCGACACCTACGCCCTCCCGGGCTCGGCCCGCTTCCTCGGCCCGGACTCGCGCCGGCTCGCCTACGCGGTGATCCAGGAGAAGCGGGCCGGGGTCTACGTGGCCGACCTCGGCGAGGCCGGGGCGCCCTGAGGCGCGGGCGGGAGCCGGGAACTTCCGGCCTCCGCCCGCCGGTGGTACCCATCGTCCATGGCCGTGGACCGCGCCGCGCTGGCGCCCGAGCTCCGCCGGTTCGCCGACCACCTCGAGGTGGAGAAGCGGGTCTCGCCGCACACCCTCCAGGCCTACCTCGTCGACCTCGACCAGTACGCCCGCTACCTGGCGGAGGCGGAGCAGCGGATCGTGCCCTCCTCGCCCACGCTGGTGCGGGGCTTCCTCGCCCGCGCCGCCGGGACCGCCGGGGCGACGAGCCTGGCCCGCAAGCTCTCCACCCTCCGCTCGCTCTACCGCTACCTGGTGCGAGAGGGGCTCGCGGCCGCCAACCCCGCCCGCGCCGTGGCCAGCCCGCGGCGGCCGCGGCGGCTCCCCGAGGTGCTCCCGGAGGAGGAGGTGGCCGCGCTGGTGGAGGCGCCGGCGGAGCCGGGGGCCCCGGCCGCCCTCCGCGCGCCGCTC
>Ga0335082_10005219_pt1 | contig 14192 bp, 13 predicted proteins | sample Lox_Sample_41_FD_206718 | JGI IMG/M metagenome (GOLD analysis project Ga0335082, IMG submission 206718) | Soil microbial communities from Loxahatchee National Wildlife Refuge, Florida, United States - Lox_Sample_4.1 | ecosystem: Environmental > Terrestrial > Soil > Wetlands | place: USA...
ATGGCAGCCTCGACGATCGGGGGGAAGTCGTTGGGGTTGCTCGGGGCCATCGTGCTGGTGCCCGCGCTCGGGATCGGAACAGCGCGCGCGGTCTGCCCGGACGACGTGTGCGACTGCCTCGGTCAAGCGGGACAATTCGCGATCCTTGGTAACACGCTGATCATGCAGTCCGGCAAGCAGAGCCAGAGCGGCTCGGCGTACTACTTCCCCTCAGTGACCGACACGTCGGTATGCGCGAAGACCGGGAAGTTCAGCGGCAAGCCGGGGGGAGAGACCGAGATCGGCGAAGATCTTCTCCTGACCGCTTCGAGCGGCCTCGCGGCCACGTTCAAGGGATACAAGTATTCCGGCTATTCGTACGAAGGGGTGTTCATCGACGGCGACCTAGGCACCCGCGGCGGCACGCTCAAGGGGCTCACCTGCACGTCGGGAACCGTCGGCTGTGACGGTCCGTACGCCGCGGTTGCCGGCACCACCGATACGATGGCCGGGAACCCACGCCTGCCCTCGTGTACGCAAGCCATGACCGACGCCCAGGCCGCATCGACGACGCTGGCCGCTCTCGCGCCGACCCAAACGTTCGACAAGGTGATCGTCAAGGACCAAGACACGTTCGACATCGACGCGGGCCCGGGGACGAATGTCATCTCGATCGGCCAGCTGACCCTCAAGCCACAGACCTATTCCGGCTATGCGTACGGGTCTTTCTTGAGCATCAACCTCCAAGACGACACCGACTCCGTGATCATCAACGTCGGCAAGCTGCAGGTCGGTTCAGCGTGCGAGATCGATGTCAACGGTGGCGACATCGAAAACGTCATCATCAACGTTCCGGGGCCTGGCTCGAGCGTGAAGATCAAGAATGACGCGGTCGTCAACGCGGCGATTCTCGCTCCGGGCCGGAAGGTGCTGGCCAAGCGCAATACCTTTGTGGCCAACCTGTTCGGGTCTGACGTCAAGATCCAAGGCGCGAACTTCGAATCGCTGCTCTGTCCGTAGCGTCGCCGCGAGCCGAAGCAGCATTCCGGCGCGTCGTCGCGGAGCCGTGTAGGGCGCGACGCCGGCGTCTTCGATCGCCGTCGGACGGCACCTGCGCGGGGCCTCGCGCTCCCCGCGTGATCTGCGCGCGTCCTGCGCCGCGGCTTGAATCCGGCGCCGCGGCCTGCCAGGACGGTTGCGAACCGCTCACCCCATGGCGGCACCAGCCGCAGCGAGGAGCTGGGCGAATGAAACCTCGAGGTGGACGCGAGGCGGCGCGTCGACGCACGCTGCCGACGCACGCGGAGCGGTACGCGCGTGGCAAGGCCCTGCGTGCAAAGGTCGCGCGCAGCGGCCACGGTGGCTGGGAGCCGCCGCGCGGGCGGCGCGATCCGGTCGCGACGTTGACCGAGTCGAGCGTCGGGCGGCTGCGGAACCTCATCCCGATCCGCTACGGCCGCATGCTCCAATCGCCGTTCACCTTCTACCGTGGCGCCGCGGCCATCATGGCCGCGGATCTCGCGGAAACGCCGAGCACGGCGATCCACGTGCAGGCGTGTGGCGACTGCCATCTGCTCAACTTCGGCGGCTACGGTACGCCGGAAGGCCACCTGACGTTCGACATCAACGACTTCGACGAGACCCTGCCGGCCCCGTGGGAGTGGGACGTCAAGCGCCTGGCGGCCAGCTTCGTGATCGCGGCGCAGAGCAACCGCTTCTCCGCCCGTCAAGCACGCGCGGCCGCCCGCGCCGCCGTGCGGGAATACCGGACGCGCATGGCCGAGTACGCCACGATGCCCGCCCTGGAAGTCTGGCATGCGTCGGTGTCCAACGTGCTGGACCACACCAAGGACCCGGTGCTGCGCAAGCGCTACCAGCGGCTGATCCGGAAAGAACGGCAGCGCAACCCGACCAGCGAGTTCGCCCGCCTGGCGCACACCGTGCGCGGCGGCGCGCGGATCACCGACGACCCGCCGCTCGTCTATCATCCGGAGATCGAACGACACCGCGGCTTCTGGGGGCAGGCGAAGCGCGTCCTCACGCGCTACGCGGCAACGCTCGCCAGCGATCGCCGCCTGCTGTTCGACCGCTACGAGCTCTGCGATCTCGCGATCAAAGTCGTCGGCGTTGGCAGCGTCGGCACCATGTGCGCGATCGCACTTTTCCTCGCGGCCGACGACGACCCGCTGTTCCTGCAGATCAAGGAAGCCCGCCGCTCTGTGCTGGAGCCGTTTGCAGGCAAGAGCGAGTACCGCAACCACGGCGCCCGTGTCGTCGCCGGCCAGCGCCTCATGCAGGCGGCGAGCGACATCTTTCTCGGCTGGACGGCGGGCGATGGGGGGCGCCATTTCTACGTCCGCCAGCTCCACGACCTGAAGATCTCCCCGGTCGTCGAGATCATGAGCCCGGTGAACCTGGTCGAGTACGCGACGGCCTGTGGGTGGGCGCTGGCCCGCGCGCACGCGCGCTCGGGCGATCCCTCGCTGCTGGCCGGCTACATGGGGAAGGGCACCGCGTTCGACACCGCGGTGGCCGACTTCGCCGTGGCGTACGCCAGGCAGAACAAACGCGATCACGCCGCGCTGGTGGCCGCGGTGCGATCCGGGCGCATCGACGCGCGAACGAACGCGTGACGGCTCGCGCGCCTCGCAGACGGTGTGCCCGGCCCCGCTGCCGGCGAGGGCCGACTGCTTCCGCAGCGATTGCCGCCCCTGGTCGGCGCGGCCGCGGAACTGCTCGCCACGCAGCACATGGTAACTACCCGCGCCGTGGATTTCGTTGAAGCAGAGTCGGAAATATCCAAAACAAGGAGGGAGAGCCGAAGAGTTGAGATGGGGTTTGGTCGCCTAGGCTCTTCTTGGTATGAAGGGCCGACGCTTCGTCAACTGAAGCAGGGTCGGCGCCGCACGTTGAATGCAGCTTTCGATGAGGGACGCCATGAAGCCAAGAACGTCGTACACGAGGAGATGGGGTGGCCTGTCTCGGACCTCGATCGCAATGCTGTGCGCGGCGCTTCTCGTGACCGGAAGCCCCCCCTGCCGCGCGCAATCCTCCGACCCGGGCGCGGACTCGGATGGCAGCACTGCGCGGATCCCCGACGAACAACTCGACTCCCTGGTGGCGCCGATCGCACTGTATCCGGATCCGCTCCTGGCACAGGTGCTCGCGGCTTCGACGTATCCGCTCGAAATCATCCAGCTGCAGCAATGGCTCGAGAGGAACAAGGGGCTGAAGGGCCAGGCCCTCGTCGACGCGGTGGAGAAGCAGCCGTGGGACTCGAGCGTGCAGGCCATGGCACCCTTCCCCGACTTGGTGAAACGGCTGGCCGACGACATCCAGTGGACTACGGACCTGGGCAATGCGTTCCTCGCGCAGCAGAACGATCTCATGAACGCTGTGCAGCGGATGCGGCAGAAGGCACAGGCCAACGGAAACCTCCAGACGACGGAGCAGCAGAAGGTCGAGACCAAGATCATCGAAGAAAAATCGGTGATTGTCGTCGAGCCGGCGAGTCCCGAGGTGGTCTACGTGCCGTCGTACAACCCGACCGTGGTCTATGGAGCCCCCCCGCCCGCCTACCCCTACCCGCCGATCTACTACCCACCGCCCGGCTACTATGCGGCGGGCATGGCGATCACGTTCGGGCTCGGCGTGGCCATGGGTGCCGCTTGGGGCGGCGGATGGGGATCCTGCGGATGGGGCAGCCACAACGAGATCAACATCAACAACAACAACAACTTCAATAGCAACCGCAACACGGTCAATCGCGGCGGGAATGGCGTCGGCGATCGCGGCGGCGGTAAGTGGCAGCACAATCCTCAGCACCGTGGCGGCGCTCCCTACGGCGACCGGGCGACGGCGAAACAGTACGGCGGCAATGCGCGCGGCGACTCCCTGTCCAAGCGGCAGTCAAGCGCCCGCCAGCAGGTGGCCCGCCAGGGGGGAAACCTCCCTAGCACGCGCGAAGCTGGAGGTGCGGGCGGCCGCAGTGCGTCAGCCCGCGACATGGGTGGGAGCCGCCCGTCGCAGGGGACGGGTGGCGGCCGCCCGGGCAGCCCGTCGCAGGGAATGGGCGGCAGCCGTCCCGGCAGCCCATCGCAGGGCGCCCGTGGTGCGAGCGGTCCCGACAGGGTGGGCGGCCGTGACATGTCGGGCGGCCACGGAGGCCGGAGCGACGGGTTTGGCGGCGGAGGCGGCGGGTACAATGGCTCCAGCGCCCGTGCCGCCAGCAACCGTGGCGCGTCCAGCATGGGCTCGCGGGGCGGGTACGGGGGCGGCGGCGGTGGCCGCGGTGGCGGTGGCGGCGGTGGCCGCGGTGGCGGTGGTGGCGGTGGCCGCGGTGGCGGTGGCCGCGGCGGTGGTGGCAGGCGCTAGTCCGGATCCCATCGGTCGAGGAACGGAGAGCAAGCCATGAACTCGGTGCGCAGAGAACCAACGGTGATCGCTCGGCTGAGTGCGGGACTCGTCGTCGTGTGTGCGTGGATGCTGGCGCCCTTGCCCGTTGTCGCGGCGCAGTCGACGCCCGAAACCCCGCCGAGCCGGTTGCAAGCAAGGACCTTCGATTCGCCCAAGCAGGCGGTCGCAGCGCTGCTCGCTGCGGCCGAGACGTTCGACACGAGCGCCCTTGACGCGATCTTCGGCCCCGACGGCCACGACATCATCCACACAGGCGAGCCGGCGCGCGACAGGAAACTCGCGGCGGATTTCGTTGCCAAGGCCCACCAGAAGGAGGAGATCGAAATCAACCCGAAGAACCCGGACCGAGCCCAGCTGATCGTCGGCCCCGACGACTGGCCGTTTCCCGTGCCCTTGGTGAAGCGCGGCGGCAGGTGGTTCTTCGACTCGAAGGCGGGCCTTCGGGAGATCCTTTATCGCCGCATCGGCGGCAACGAGCTCGATGCGATCCAGATTTGCCACGGGTATGTCGAGGCGCAGGACGACTATGCCGTCATGAAACGCACCGACGGGTCCACCGCCCAGTACGCGCAGCGCATCGTCAGCACTGCGGGAAAGCAGGATGGACTGGCCTGGCAGAACGCCGATGGAACCTGGGGCGGTCCGATCGGCGAAAACATCGCCGGCGTGATCGAGCAGGGCTACGCCAAGGGCGAGCCGTATCACGGCTACTACTTCAAGGTGTTGAAGGGGCAAGGTCCTGCGGCGCCGATGGGACGGATGGACTACGTCGTGAAGGGTGCGATGATCGGCGGGTACGCTCTGGCTGCGGCGCCGGCGGAGTACCGCGTGACCGGCGTCAACACCTTCATTGTCAGCAATGACGGCGTGGTGTACGAGAAGGACCTCGGACCGAACACGCTCGAAGAATTCAAGAAGATGGAGCTCTTCAACCCCGACAAGACCTGGAAGCCCGTCGAGGGACCTTCCGAGGACTGACCGATTCGGCGGACCCCTCGTCTTGAGAGCACCCACCTCTGCGGAACGACGACTTCTCGGGTACGGACGCCTCCCTCAGCGCCGCCGGTCGAAGTATGCGAGCGCGGCGATGGGTTCACCGACCCATGCGGGCTTCGTACGCTCGGTGCAGGCGGTCGGCCAGATTGGTGTCGGATCCGGCGGGACTCTTGACGTTGAACTCGACGCGCACGCGGCCGTCGGCCTGCGTGAGCACGCTGATGGTTACATTGCCGGTCGGGGTCGTCCCGTAGATGAAGCCGCTGGTTCGGTCGGCGGAAGTGACCGACACGCCGAGGTCGTCTGCGGCGCCTAGGGCCGCGTTCCATGAGCGATCAAAGGTGCTTGGGCCGCTCGGCGCCACTGGCACCGCCTGATAATACGTGCAGCCCGCAACCGCGGTGGCGGCCGCCAGACACACGCAAAGAGCAGTGCGTGAGATGGGCATGGAGTGCGCGTATATCGCAGATCCGTGGTCGCCGCGAATCGAGCTCCGGTCGGACGGTCGAACTGCACCCGTCGGTCATAACGGACCTTCGATGGCGGCGAGCTCCACGCAGTACTGATGCGAGTTGGCGATCGAAAACGGTCGACACTGGGGCGACTCGGTCGGAGTGGCCGAACTGCCGAGAACCCTGGTCCGACAAGACAAATCGCCGACTACAAAGGCTCTTCGCGGCGAGGTGGCGCCGCTCGGTGATTCCCCGCATCCGGGCACCAGACAGTGGGTTGCCAGGTACGGATCGCATCATCTATGAAGAGCGGGCCCTGGACTGACGAGCAACGCGGACGGCGTCACCGAGTCGAGCCGCCCGATCAGATGAGAGGAGAGTCATCGCCATGACCTCGACCCGTCTCCTGCGAACCGTTCTGGTTGCTCTGCTGATCGCCTGCGTGAGCGCGCCGGCCGCGCGGGCCGCGAGCCGGCAGGACCTGCAGCGCGACGCGGCAAAGGCTCTGAAGAAGCTCTATGCGGAGAGCGACGCAGCCCGGGCGCTCGGCAAGAAGGCCCGCGGCGTGCTCGTGTTCCCGAGCATGGTCAAGGCGGGCTTTCTGTTCGGCGGGCAGGTCGGGGAAGGCGTGCTGACGAAGAACGGGAAGGTGGCGGGATTCTACAATTCCGTCGCCGCGTCGTACGGATTTCAGGCCGGCGTGCAAGTCTTCGGCTACGCCCTCTTCTTCATGAACGACGATGCGCTTGCGTATCTCGACAAGAGCAGCGGGTGGGAGGTCGGCGTCGGACCGAGCCTGGTCGTGGTCGACGAGGGGTTCGGGAAGTCGCTGACCAGCACGACGATCAGCCAGGATGTGTACGCGTTCATCTTCGATCAGAAGGGCCTGATGGGTGGGGTCGGCGTGCAGGGCTCGAAGATCACCAAGATCTCCAAGTAGTGCCGACATGCGCGCCACGGCAACGACGAAGGGAGCGAGAATGTCCATGATGCGCCTCGTACTGGCGGCCACGCTGCTCATCGGCCTTTCGGCGGGCTTCGTTCACGCGTCGGACCCGGCCAAGCCCGTCCCCGGACAGGCGGACCTCAGCGTCCTGCTCGAGACCATCCGCACCAACCGCAAGGCGCTGGTGAAGGTGAACCTCGAGCTCACCGCGGAGCAGTCGGAGGCGTTCTGGCCGATCTACGAGCGCTACCAAGCGGAGTTGAACCCGATCGCTGATCGCATGGCTACATTGATCGACGACTACATCGCGAACTACCGCACGCTGACGAACGAGCACGCGCTGCAGCTCATCGAGGACTACAACGCGGCCGAGTCGGACCGGCTCAAGGTGCGGCGCGCCTACATCGACGAGTTTGCCAAGGTGCTGCCCGGACGCACCGTGGCGCGCTTCTATCAGATCGAGAACAAGATGGACGCCGTGCTGCGCTACGAGCTCGCCGCGACCATCCCGGTGGTCGAGGAAGCGCCGGCAGCCGCAGCCGCCAAGTAGTGACGGGGCCGCTCCGGGTTCGCGATCCGCGTAGGGGCGCGCCTTGGCGCGCCCGTCACCACCGACCGCTACCGGCTCTGCGCCTCAGCGTCGCAGTACGCCGTCGAGCCAATCGAGCGCGCGCTGGTTGAACAGTGATCGCGCCCCGGCCTCGCAGTGCGCGCCGGCACCTTCGCCGGCGGCAAACGCGATGAACGCCTTCTCGCACGTCAGCCGTTCGTAGAGCACACGGGCGGTGACGCCGATCTCGTCGCGCTCCGCGCAGCAGATCAGGGTTGGGCAGCGGATGCGCTCGGCTCGCCCTTCGAGGCTGTACTGCGCGGTGAGGCGGACGTACTCGAGCGGGGTCCGGAGGCCATGCGTCCACAGCCCGCGCCGCAAGCCCCAGCCGGCCGTCAGGTGGCGCATGCGGCGGCGGAGGACGCGGTCCATGAGGGCGAGCACGACCGGGTGGCCGTTTGGCAGCTGGCGCGCGACGGGGCCAGGCATGCGGGTCTTGAGCTCGTCGAGCAGCGAGTACTCTCCCGGGTCGGCGATGCACGCGGCGAGGCGCGGTTCGGCGCTGGCGGCGCGCGGCGCCAGGTAGCCGCCGAAGCTCACCCCCAGCAGCGCGATCTTCTCCCGGTCGACCACCGGCTGCGACCGGGCGTAGTCGACCACGGGCCCGACCACCGCCTCCCAGTCCGGGCGGAATACCAGCTGGCGCTCGATCAGCGCCGCGCCCTGGCCCGGTCCGTCGTACACGATGCAGGTGTAGCCGCGGGCGCTCGCCGCCGCCGCGGTGAAGAAGTACGCCTCCTCGGCGGTGCTGTCGTAGCCGCCGGTGATGATCAGCGTGGGGCGGGGCACCGCGTCGTCCGCGGCGCGCAGCAGATAGCCGTGCAGGTGTTGGCCGGCGTACGGAATCTCGATCCGCTCCGGCGCCGGCCGCATCAGCGCCGCGGCGGCCTCGAAGGCGGCGCGCTGGCGGCGGTAGGCGGCGACGACGCGCGGGTCGATCGGCGCGCCGATCAGGAAGGTGTAGGCGGTGCGCAAGTAGTTGGAGGCGCGGAGATACGCCTCCCGTGCGCTGACGCTTCGCCCGCTCGCCTGGCTCGCCTCGGCCTGCGCCAGCAGGCGCTCGGCGAGCGCGTTCCAGGCGGTAAACCAGCTCTCGGCGTCCAACTCGCGGATCTGGCTGGCGGCGGCGAGGCACTCGCCGATCTCCGCCCCGCCGGAGCTGCTGTGTCCCGCCGTGCGCAGCCACTGGGCGTCGAACAGGTCATCCTTGAAGACCAGCGGCATGCAACGCCCTCGCGAGAACGATGTCGCCCAGAAGCGAGGGCTTGCTACAGGACCCTCGCCGGCGCCGCAAGCCATTTGGGCGCGGCCGCGTGACCAAGCGGCGCGCTGGCGCGGCCGCGGCCGATCGGCCATGACACGGTGGTCGCCGCGCCGGTCGGCGAGATGGAGGGAGCACGATGAGCGAACCGTTCGGCGGGGTGATTGGCCGCTACCAGCACGAGTCGACGCCGTGGTGGCCGGCGGCGCGGCGCGCGCCGGACGCGGCGCCCAACGTGGTGCTGGTGGTGCTCGACGACGTCGGCTTCGCCCAGCTCGGGTGCTTCGGCTCCGACCTCGACACGCCGGCGCTCGATGGTCTGGCGGCCAATGGCCTGCGTTACGCGAACTTCCACACCACGGCGCTGTGCTCGCCGACGCGCGCCTGTCTGCTCACCGGCCGCAACCATCACTCGAACGGCATGGGCCGGGTGATCGAGCTGGCCACCGGCTTTCCGGGGTACAACGCCCGCATCCCGCGCGCCAACGGGTTGCTGCCCGAGATGTTGGTGCCGCACGGCTACGCGGCCTGGGCGGTGGGCAAGTGGCATCTGACCCCGGAGGACGAGTGCCATCTCGCCGCGTCGCGCGCCCGCTGGCCGCTCGGCCGCGGCTTCGAGCGCTTCTACGGCTTCTTCGGCGGCGAGACCCATCAGTTCGCGCCCGCGCTGGTGTGCGACAACCACCAGATCGAGCCGCCCCGTACGATCGCCGAGGGCTATCACCTCACCGAGGATCTCGTCGACCACAGCATCGGGCTGGTGCGCGACCTGCGCGCCGTCGACCCGACCAAGCCGTTCTTTCTCTACCTCTGCCCCGGCGCGTGCCACTCGCCCCATCAGGCGCCGCGCGAGTGGATCGCGCGCTACCGCGGGCGGTTCGACGCCGGCTGGGATGCGTGGCGCGAGGCGACCCTGGCGCGACAGATCGCCTCCGGCGTGCTGGTGCCCGGCACCGAGCTGTCGCCGCGCCCGGAATGGGTCCCCGCCTGGTCGTCGCTGAGCGCCGACGAGAGGCGCCTCTACGCCCGCTTCATGGAGGCGTTCGCCGGGTTTCTCAGCCACACCGACCACCACCTCGGGCGCCTGGTGGACGTGCTGCGCGACAGCGGCGATCTGCCGAACACGCTGCTGCTGGTGTTGTCGGACAACGGCGCCAGCTCCGAGGGCGGGCCGCGCGGCTCGGTCAACGATCTCGGTCCGTGGAACATGGCGCCGCCGGAGTTCGAGGCGGCGCTGGCGCGCCTCGACGAGATCGGCGGACCGCGCTGCCACAACAACTACCCGTGGGGCTGGACGGTGGCCGGCAATACGCCGTTCCGGCGCTGGAAGCGGGAGGTGCACGAGGGCGGCGTCGCCGATCCGTTGATCGTCCATTGGCCGCGCGGCATCGCCGCGCGCGGCGAGGTGCGGCGCCAGTACGTGCATGCGATCGACGTCGCTCCCACGGTGCTCGAGCTGGCCGGTCTCGACGCTCCCGCCGTGCTCGACGGCGTGGCCCAGCGACCGATCGAAGGGGTCGGCTTCGCCTACAGCTTCGATGCACCGGATGCGCCGGAGCGCCATGAGACCCAGTACTATGAGATGTTTGGCTGCCGCGCCCTCTATCAGCGCGGCTGGAAGGCGGTCGCCTATCATCCAATCCAGGATCTCAGTGCCTTCGCGCACGATGTCTGGGAGCTGTACGACGTCGGCCGCGACCCGAGCGAGTGTCACGACTTGGCGGCGCAGCATCCGGAGCGCTTGCACGCGATGATCGAGCAATGGTGGCGCGAGGCGGAGCGCTACCAGGTGCTGCCGCTCGACAGCCGTGCGATGTCCGAGTGGGCCCTCGAGCGACCCTCCCAGGTGCCGGAGCGACAGCGCTACGTCTACTACCCGGGCACGGCCGTGGTGCCGGAAGCGGCCGCGGTCAACCTGCGCAACCGCTCCCACACGATCACGGCGACGGTTACCGTCCCGGGCGGCGGCGCGGAGGGGGTCGTGGCGGCGCAGGGTTCCGGGCTCGGCGGCTGGGCGCTCTACGTCCATCAGGGCCGCCTGCGCTATGTGCACAACTTCGTCGGCGCGGAGCTGCACCGGGTGATTGCCGGCGCCGCGCTGACCAAAGGTGCGCACACGCTCGCGGTGCGTTTCACCCGCACCGGCGAGCACCGTGGCCGGGCCGAGCTGTCGATCGACGGCGTGGCGGTTGGGTCGGCGGAGATTCCGCGCTTCACACCGACGCGCTTCTCGCTCACGGGAGCGGGTCTGACCGTCGGCCGCGGTACGGCGCTCGCGGTCAGCGACGACTACAGCGGCCCGTTTGCCTTCACGGGTACCGTGGACCGCGTCGTCGTCGAGGTCGACGGCGCCGCGTTTCGCGATCCGGCCGGCGAAGCTGCCATGGCGATCCGGACGCAGTAGCGAGATTTCCCGGCGTGGCTCTGCCGCGGGTGCGCGCATGGTGCTTGACAGGACGGCGAGGCTTTCGTAGCCAGCGCCATCGCGCTGGAGGAGTCGAGACCATGATGTGTCGAACGCTCATCGGAACTACCGCTCTGTTGCTCGTCCTCAGCTCGGCAGCGTTCGCGGCCGACGGGGCCGCGATCTTCAAGGCGCAGTGCGCCAAGTGTCACGGCGAGGACGGCAAGGCGGACACGGCGATCAGCAAGGCGATGAAGGTGCCCGCCCTGGCTGGCGATGCGAACATCCAGAAGATGTCGGAGGGCGACATTGCGGCCCGCATCAAGGGCAACGCCAAGCATCCGCCGCAGGTGAAGGCGCTGAGCGACGACGACCTCAAAGCCCTCGCGGCGTTCGTCAAGCAGATGGCGGGCAAATAGGCGCTCGATCTTCGCGCCTGACGCCGCGCCTGCGCAGGCGCGCGAGCGCCGGCCCTCGAGGAGGCGTGTGAACCCTACCGGTCCGCTGTTCGCCGGCCCGCCCGCCGCGCACGGTATCCATTGGGTGGCGGTGCTGGCCCTGCTCGGCGGGGCCGCCGCGGCAGTGCTGCTCGTCTGGGGGCTCGTCCGTGGCCGCCTGCCGGCCAGCTACGGGGCGGCGGCGGTGCTGCTCACGGTGGCGGCATATGGGTTCGCGTCGCTGCACATGCTCGAGGGCTCGAAACAGGTGGCCTTCTGCGGCTCCTGCCATGTGATGACGCCGATCCTGCGCAGTCTGCAGAGCAACGACGGGTCGCTCGCCTCGACCCACTACGCGCGCGGACTGGTGCCGCACGACGACGCCTGCTTCACGTGCCACAGCGGCTACGGCATCTGGGGCGGCGTGGACGCGAAGATGGCGGGCGTCATGCACATGGTGCGCACCGCCACCGGCTGGTACACGCTCCCACTGACGCTCAACGGGACCTTCGACATCGATTCGTGCCTCAACTGTCACGCCTACGCGACGACGTTCCGTGCCGTCGAGGCGCATCAGGACCCCGACCTGCAGAAGCAGCTGTTGTCGCGCCAGCTCAGTTGCACCGGGGCCTGCCACCCGTCCGCACACCCGGATTCGGCGCTCGGGGGCGGAGGGCCGGCATCATGATCCGCCTCGCGTGCTTCTTGGGCCTGGTTGCGCTCGCGGCCCTGGCGCTGCTGCTGGTTCGACTGGACGGATCGACCGCGATCGTCTTTTCCTTCGTCGGCATTCCCGCCCTCGGCCTCGCGCTGTTGCTGTACGTAGTCGTCCGCTGGCGCGCCGGCGCGTTCGGATTCAGCTCGGCACCGGCAAACGGGAAGCGCCGACCCACCCCGATCCCCGACCGCTGACCCCCGACCCCCGTCTCTCTCTCAGCGGCTCATGAGCTGGTAGGGACCGCCGCGTTCGATCGCCCGTTTGTACGCCGGACGCGCGTGCATCCGATCGCGGTAGGCCACGGACGCGGGGTAGGGCTCCAGCCGCGAGCCAGCGGCTTCCAGGACGAAGAGCATCTGGATGTCGGCGCCGGTCAGCCCCTTGCCGACGAAGAAGTCGCGCCCGCTCAGCCCGCGCTCGATGTAGCTCAGGTTGTTGGCGATCTCGCTGTCGATGCGCGGCCGCAGCATGGCCGCGCCGTCGCCGAGGAAGCCGGCGAGGAGTGCCAGGAGCAAGGGCCCCATCGCCGACCCCTCCGCGTAGTGCATCCACTCGACGTACTGCCAGTAGTCGTCGCTACCCGGCGGCGGCTTCATCCGCCCGCCACCGTAGGTGTCGATGATGTACTCGACGATGGCGCCCGACTCCGCGATCGTCTTGCCGCCGTCGGTGATGACCGGCGACTTGCCGAGCGGGTGCACGGCCTTGAGCTCCGGAGGCGCCAGCGGCAGCCCCTCCATGCGCTGATACTTCACGATCTCGTACGCGGTGCCGAGCTCCTCGAGCAGCCACAAGATGCGCTGCGAGCGCGAGTTGTTCAGGTGATGGACTGTCAGCATGGCGCTCCTCCCGTTGCGCCGCATCCGAGCAGCACGGGGTCGATCGCGCAAGCCCTCGCGGTCAGGGCCGCACCGCGCGCAGGTGCAGGAAGAGCGGCAGGCGTTGCCATTGGCGGTTGCGCGGATGCCGCATCCCGCTGTCCGGCATGGAGGGCTCGCGCAGCGCTTCGACCAGGAAGCCAGTGGCGGCGAAGGCGTCGAAGTAGGCCGCGAGCGGGCGATGCTCGCTCTCGAACCGCATGCGCAGACCGTCGTGCTCGGTCTCGTCGGCGTAGTGGTACGACTCGAGGTACGAGCCGCGGATCGTGAACGGGCTGGCGGGATCATCGGACTCGAAGCGGCCGGCGGAATTGAGCGGGTGGACGATCGCGACGCAGAGGCGCCCGCCGCGCTCGAGCACGCGTGCGACCTCGCGGACGGTCCCCGGCAGGTCGCTGATGTCGTGCAGCGACATGAAGGCCACCACGAGGTCGAAGGCCGCGCCGGCGAAGGGCAGGGCGGCCGCATCGGTGACGGACACCGCGATCTCGGCGTCGGCCTCGCGCGCGAGCCGCGCCAGGGTGGGCGAGCTGTCGATGCCGACCATCCGGTAGCCGCGCGTCTTCAGGTCGCGCGACAGGCGCCCCTCGCCGCAGCCGAGATCGAGCGCGAGTCGCCCCGGCGGTGGCAACAGGGTGAGGAACTGGTCGCGGTGGAAGCGCCAGTAGCTGTCGTGCATGGGCGCCCGTGCCCATTGCGCCCACGCCACTGCGTGGCGCTCCCACGCCGCGCGCAGGGTCATCCCGACACGCTAGGCAGAAGCGTGGCCAGTCAGCCGAGCGTCTTCAATACCCCGAGCGCCTCGTCGACGTGCTTGGTCGGGTTGAGCTGCGAGTTGAAGACGTGGCGAATGACGCCTTGCTTGTCGATGACGAACGTCACCCGTCCGGGCAGCAGGCCGAGCGACTTCGGAACCTGGAACTGCTTGCGCACCGTCCCACCGGAATCGGCCAGCAGCGGAAACGGCAACTGGTATTTCTCCGCAAAGGCGCGGTGCGACTTTTCCGAGTCGCTGCTGATGCCGAGCACGACCGCACCGACATCGGTGAAGGCCGTGTACTGATCGCGAAACGTACACGACTCCTTGGTGCAGCC
>Ga0335082_10005220_pt1 | contig 14190 bp, 15 predicted proteins | sample Lox_Sample_41_FD_206718 | JGI IMG/M metagenome (GOLD analysis project Ga0335082, IMG submission 206718) | Soil microbial communities from Loxahatchee National Wildlife Refuge, Florida, United States - Lox_Sample_4.1 | ecosystem: Environmental > Terrestrial > Soil > Wetlands | place: USA...
CCGGTGATCGAACGGCCGGGCGACCTCGCCGCCATCCTCACCAACCTCGAAGCCGGCGACGTGCTGTTCATTGATGAGATCCACCGCCTCAGCCGCGTGGTCGAGGAGATCCTCTACCCGGCGATGGAGGACTATCAAATCGACGTGATCATCGGGCAGGGCCCGTCGGCGCGCTCGATCAAGCTCGACCTGAAACGCTTCACGCTCATCGGCGCGACGACGCGCGCCGGGCTGCTCACCTCGCCGCTGCGCGATCGTTTCGGCGCCAGCTTCCGCTTGGACTTCTATAACCCCGATGAGCTCGCCACCATCGTGCGGCGCTCGGCGCGCATCCTCGACGTGCCGATCGACGACTCCGGGGCACTGGAGATCGCGCGGCGCGCGCGCGGCACGCCGCGCATCGCCAACCGCCTGCTGCGCCGCGTGCGCGACTTCGCCCAGGTGCGCGCCCAGGGCGTCATCTCGCAAGAGGTGGCCGATCAGGCGCTGGCGTTGCTCGAAGTCGATCAACGTGGCTTCGACAAGATGGACCGCGCTATCTTGCTCACCATCATCGACAAGTTCAGCGGCGGCCCGGTGGGTGTCGAAACGCTGGCGGCGGCGGTCGGCGAAGAACGCGACACGATCGAGGACGTCTACGAACCGTTCCTCATCCAGGAGGGGTACCTCAGCCGCACGCCGAAGGGCCGCATGGCGACGCCGTTGGCGTTCTCGCATTTCGGCAAATCGCAGCGCGCGCAATCGGTGCAGGGGAAACTGTTCGGCAAATAGATACAGTCCCTGGTCTCTGGTTACTGGTCCCTGGTCGTTACTGGTTTACTGATCACTGCTTACTGATCACTTTGGCAGAGCGAATGGCTGATCTTGGAAAACTACTGATCCTCTTCGGCGTCGTCTTGGTCGTTGTTGGCGTGCTGCTGACCTTTGCCGGTAGGATTCCGTGGCTGGGCAAGCTCCCGGGCGACATCTACTACAAGGGCGACCACGTCAGCTTCTACTTTCCGCTGGCGACGTGTGTCGTCATCAGCATCGTGCTGAGCGTGCTGTTCTACCTGTTTCGGCGTTGAGCAGGGAGGCGGCAATTCAGAAACCAGTAACCAGGGACCAGCAATCAGAGAATCAGAGAACCAGGGACCAGAAACCAGGGACCAGGAACCATGAATGTCGAAGGAACCTGCGATCCGCGATTCACACCGGTGCGCGAGGCCTTCCGCGAGAACTTCGCCAGCCGGGGAGAGCTGGGCGCGGCCGTGACGGTGACCACCGAGGGCAAGAGCGTGGTGGATCTTTGGGGCGGCCTCGCCGACAAGGTTACCAGGCGTCCATGGGCGCGCGACACGGCAGTGGTCGTATTCTCGTGCACGAAGGGCGCAACGGCGCTGTGCGCGCATCTCCTGGTGGCGCGCGGCAAGCTGGACCTCGATGCCCCGGTGGCGCGCTACTGGCCGGAGTTTGCCGCCGCCGGCAAGGAAACGATTCCGGTGCGCATGCTGCTCAATCACCAATCGGGCCTGGCCGCCATCGACCAACCGCTGCCGATTGACGCGCTCTACGATTGGGACACGATGACCACGGCGGTGGCAGCGCAGGCGCCGCATTGGGAGCCCGGCACGGCGCACGGCTACCACGCGATGACGTTCGGATGGCTGGTCGGTGAACTCGTGCGGCGCATCAGCGGCCGCTCGCTCGGCACCTTTTTCCACGAAGAAGTCGCCGGGCCGCTCGGCCTCGACTTCTGGATCGGGTTGCCCGAGGCGCTGGAGGCGCGCGTCGCACCGATTCGCATGGCGCCACTCACCGGCGAGACGACACCGATCATGCGTGCCATGGCAGAGCGCGGCTCGTTGATCTCCAGGGCGTTCATGAATCCGCCCGGGCTGATGACGGCGCGCCAGGTCAACGCCCGCGCGTTGCACGCCGCCGAGGTGCCCGCCGCCAACGGCATCGCCACTGCGCGCGCGCTCGCCGGCATGTATACGCCGCTGGCGTGCGGAGCCAGTTTCAGTGGAGTCGAGATGCTGGATCGCGACACGCTGCAGGCCATGGCCAGGTTGGAATCGGAAGGTGACGATCGTATCTTGTTGATCCCCACGCGCTTTGCCTCGGGCTTCATGAAGAGCATCGACAACCGGCCCGGCGACAGCGCCATACTCGGTCCGAACCCCGACGCCTTCGGCCACGCCGGCGCGGGCGGCTCGATCGGCATGGCCGACCCCGTGGCGCGCGTCGCGATTGGCTACGTCATGAATCAAATGGGTGCCGGGGTCTTGCTAAACGCGCGCGGACAGGCATTGATCGACGCGGTGTACGCGAGCCTCGGCTGACGGGTCGCGATACTTCTGTGTGGAGGACGCACGATGAGCATCGCCAAGGTTGATACAGTCGAGCTGTACTACGAACAGCACGGCAGCGGCGCTCCGCTGCTGCTGATCATGGGCCTCGCCGCCGACTCGATGGCGTGGATGTTCCAGGTCCCAGAGTTCTCCAAGCACTACCGCACCATCGTGTTCGACAACCGTGGCGTCGGGCGCAGCTCAAAGCCGGCGGGTCCGTACACCATTAGCCAGATGGCCGACGACACCGCCGGCTTGCTCGATGTGCTCGGCATCGCCCGGACGCATGTCGTCGGGGTGTCGATGGGCGGGATGATTGCGCAGGAACTGGCGCTGCGCCATCCGCGACTGGTGGGCGGGCTGGTGCTCGCGTGTACGTATCCGGAACCCGACGCCGACATCGAGCGCCAGCGACAGTTCTCGGTAGAGGAGCTGGGAGGCAGGGTCTCCGCCGGCGGCGACGTCCAAATCGATCTGAAGGCCTTCGACCCGATGGCGTTCTTTCAGCAACTGCTGCCGCTGGCGTTCAATCAGGAGTTCATCGAGAAGGAGCTGCCGAAGATCATGCCGCTGTTCGCCGGCGCGCTGCAATACGGCTTCAGCATGGAAGCGATCCTCGGCCAGGTGGCTGCGGTGATGAGCCACAAGGCGACCGACCGGCTGCACCAGATTGCCGCGCCGACACTGGTCATCACCGGCGACGCCGACCGCCTCGTACCGCCCGCAAACTCGGAGATTCTCGCCAAGCACATCCCCGGTGCGCGCCTGGTGAAGATCCCCGGCGGCAGCCACGGCTTCAATTTCGAAACGCCGGATGTGTTCAACCGCGAGGTGCTGAGCTTCCTCGCGAGCGTGCGCAGCTAGGGCGTGCGCACCGCCCACTTCTGCGTCGAAAAGCTGATAGCTGAGGAGATACGCATGATCGACGGATTCAAGTGCATCCTGCTGCCGGTCGACTTCTCCGAACACTGTGATCGCGCCGCCGAGTACGCGGCGTGGTTCGCGCGCTCGTCCGGCGGCGCGATACATCTCGTGCATGTCATCGTGAACCCGGCCGACCCGATCTACGCGCCGGAGGAGGTCGTCAGTTGGGATCTCGTCGAGCACTCGGAGACGAAGGCGCGCAGCCTCCTCGAGGCCATCGGCGAACGCTGCCTCCCAGCCGACTGCGTGCGCGACTACCACATCGTGGAGGGCGATCCGTACGAGAAGCTGGCGGAGGCGGTGGAGCAGATCAAGCCGGACCTGATCGTCATGTCCAGCCACGGCCGCGGCACCCTCGCGCACCTGCTCATGGGCAGCGTGGCCGAGAGAATGGTGCGATACGCGCCATGCCCAGTCTTCGTCGTGCGCCGAAACGACTAGGCCTGGCGCCGGCATCCGTTCAGGCGAGCTGCAATGCCAGTACCGTCCGTGGCCAACGGGCACCCCCTTCGACTGGGCTCAGGACAGGCTTCGAGACGGCCGCTGAAAAGATGCGGCTTCCTCCAAGGTGAGCGGTATCTACTGATGCGACAAACACTCCCCGCTCATCCTGAGGAGGCGCCGTCCTTTCAGGCGCCGTCTCGAAGGATGCGATCTTGGCACGACGCGGCTTGAGCTGTGGCCCAACAACCCATCGTCGTCTTCGCCGACGGCGCGGCGAAAGGCAACCCCGGCCCCGGCGGGTGGGGCGCATTGATCGTGACCGCAGACGGCCACGTCAGGGAACTGGGCGGCGGCGCACCGCACACCACCAACAACAAGATGGAGCTGACCGCAGTCATCGAAGCGCTCAAACATGTGCGTCGTACAGCTGGCCCCGTCGCCCTCTACACCGATTCAACCTACGTCATCCGCGGCATCACCCAATGGATCAAGGGATGGCGGCGGCGCGGCTGGAAAACCGCCGAGGGAACTGCGGTGCTGAATCGCGAGTACTGGGAGGCGCTGTCCGAGCTGGTGAGCGGGCGCGGCCCCGCCGGCCGCATCACCTGGCACTACGTCCGCGGCCACACCGGTGTGCCGGGCAACGAACGCGCCGACGCAATCGCCGATCAGTTCGCGACGTCCCGTCGAGTCGATCTGTACGACGGCCCGTTGCTGCAATACCCGATCGCCGTGCTCGATGTGCCGGATGACACCACGCTCCCCGAACGCACCCCGGGCAGTCCGTCCAGCAAGGGCAAGCCCGCCTACTCCTATCTCAGCGTCGTCGACGGCAAGCCGATGCGTCACGCCACCTGGGTCGAGTGCGAACGCCGCGTGAAGGGACGATCAGGCGCGCGCTTCAAGAAGGCCATGAGCGCCGCCGACGAGACGGCGATCCTGCGCGCTTGGGGCTTCTCTCCGCGTGACCTGTGAGCGCACTCATCAACGCTGCCTACTTCAACGCACTCGCGGTGCCGACGACCGTCTTCACACCATCGGGCTTCTCGCACCACACGTCGCAGTGAAGGCGGGTCTTCGCCCCTTCGGGAACTTCCTCGCGCAGCTTGCCGCGCACCGCGAGGCGGTCGTTCGGCCACACCACGTTGACCAAGCTCACGTTGAGCTTGCCGCCGCAGAACCAGCCGGCGCCGAAGTTGCGGGTCATGATCTCGGAGATGAAGCAGACCGACATCATCCCCTGAACCACGATGTCCGGGAAGCCGAGGGCACGCGCCATCTCCTGATCGGTGTGGTAGTTGCGGTGCGGACCGGAGAACGCCTGACACATGGCGATGGTGATCGTCTTCTCGGCCGGGTCGAGGTCAGGTCCGCCGCCTTCGCCAACGACGAACTTCCGATCCGTGCGTTTCTCCCGCTCCTTGTCCACCACGAATCCGGCAGCCTCCTCCTTACCTCCCCCGCTCACCCCGCTCACAGAGGTGTTCGCAGGGGAGGGAGATTCCATGACGAAACTCTGGTGCGTACGGCTACGTTGCAGCCATCGGCCATTGGTGTCGGTAATCAAAACTTCATTGACCACGTACTCGCGGTTACGCCGGACATAGCGCTCGACAACGGTCGAGTGTGTGCGCACCGTGTCGCCCACCAGCATCGGGTGGAACAGCTCCCACTCCTGCTTGGCGTGCAGGTTGCCGATGAGGTTCGGCAGATACCACGCCAGGTTCTTGTAGACCTCGGAGTGGAACAGGAGCGCTGGCGCAACGGCACTTCCGAATGGCGACGCGCCGCGGTACCACGCATTGCGGTCCTCGGTGCCGTCGGCGTAGACACGGATCATGTCGGGCGTGATTGTGTATTCGTGTCCGCCCATGTCACGGCCGACGAAGACGTCGTATTCGTTGTGAAAGGGATCTGCCATGCCTGCCTCCGTGAGGCGCGAGGATAGGCGCGTCGGCGCATGCGCGTCAACGGTCCGTTGCGACACCCGGGCACTTGCTCATCTGCCCAACCGCGGGTAGCTTGCGCCGCAACGCCGGCAGATGTGAAACCTGCCGCTGCAACGACAAGTCGAAGACCGCACCATGCCAGAACGAACACGGACCGTTGCACAACTGCTCGGATACGCCGACGACGCACGGCTGCTGATCGGCATCACGTTGATCGGCTACGGTCCGTTGCGCGAGCTGCAACGCCTCTTGCACGTGTGCTGATTACCACATGCTGAACGCATTGCTCGCGACGGTCCTGGTCTTCGTTTCGGTGGGGCTGCTGCTCTACCTGGTCGGCTTGCTGTTCAACGCCGCGAGCCTGCCGCTGGGCGGCTTCCTCGAGCGGCAGCGCTTCGCCCGCTACGTCGCGCGCGCGCGCCGCTGCGACGCATTGATGCAGCGCGGTGACACCGACCAGGCCCTGCGGCAGCTGCGCGCCGCCTTCTATCTCTACGCCGTGACCAACCGCTCGCTCGCCAGCGACGTCGCCAACCACCATACCGGGCTTCTGAGCCGCTTGATCTCGATTACGTCCGACGTGCAAGGCGGCACCGTGCGCCTGCTGTCACTCGCCAAGACCGATCGCCTGCTCACCGAACGCAGCGAGCTACAGCGCCGCTACTTTGCTGCCAAGCAGAGCCCACGCAGCCAACGGCTGCGCGAGATCCAACACCAGCTCGAGGCCAACAGCCGTGAGCTGGAAGCAGCGCTCGTGCAACTACTCGCCGAGGTGCACGCGGCGCGGCAGCCACCGCGGTATCATTGAGATCGTGCGCGTGTTCGTGTTCGTGCTCGTGGGGGCGGGGAGGCCCGAACACGATCACGTGCACGCACACGGTCTGCCGATTGCTTCGCTAGACATCGACTGGTAGGCAACCTTCCGCAAGCAGGAGAAGCCTCGTGCCCGTACGCAGAACTCGGCTCCACAAACACCCGCGCATCGATCCCAAGCCGATCGACAAACGTATCTCCGTCACCGAGTTGGTCGACCGCACGTTCCTTGCGTACAACGCGGCGCGCCTGCGCGAGGCCTGCCAGCTCTTCACTCGGCGCATGCTCGAGGACGACGTCACCATCGGCGTCAGCTTGACGGGCGCGCTCACGCCCGCCGGCCTCGGCATTGCGGTGCTCATCCCGCTCATCGAGCACGGCTTCATCGACTGGATGACCAGCACGGGTGCCAACCTGTACCACGACACGCATTTCGGCATTGGGCTGAACATGCACGTCGGCACGCCCTTCGCGGACGACGTCGAGCTGCGCGAGAAGGGCATCGTGCGCATCTACGACATCTTCTTTGACTATGAGGTCCTGCTCGAGACCGACGCGTTTTTCCGCACGGTGATCGCCGCCCCCGAGTTTCAGCGGCCGATGGGGACGGCGGAGTTCCACTACCAGGTCGGTAAATACGTGCGCGAACGGGAGCGGTTGCTCGGCCAATCGCGCCGGTCGGTGCTCTCCACCGCTCATGAGTTTGGCGTGCCCATCTACACATCTTCACCGGGCGACAGCTCGATCGGCATGAACGTCGCCGCCATGGCGTTGCAGAACAACCAACTGGCCTTCGATGTCTCACGCGACGTGAACGAAACGGCCGCCATCGTTCTCGGCGCCAAGGAGGGGCGTGGCAAAAGCGCGATCCTGATCATCGGGGGTGGCTCACCGAAGAACTTCGTCCTGCAAACCGAGCCGCAGATTCAGGAGGTGCTCGGCATAGCCGAGAAGGGCCATGACTACTTCGTGCAGATCACGGATGCTCGCCCCGATACCGGCGGGCTCTCCGGCGCCACGCCGGCGGAGGCGGTGAGCTGGGGGAAGGTTGACCCGGACGCGTTGCCGAGTACGGTCGTGTGCTACCTCGACTCGACCATCGCATTACCGATCCTCACGGCGTACGCCGTCGCCAACCACAAGCCCCGGAAGCCGAAGCGCTTGTACGATCGCCGCGAGCAACTGCTGGCGACGTTGACGCGACGCTACCAGCAGGCGCTGAGGCGCAAGCAGTGACCGGGACTGCAGCAAGCACGGCCTTACCCCGCGAGCTTGCCGTGGCCATCGACGCCGCGCGTTCCGCCGGTGCAATCGTCCGCCGCTGGTACGAGGGCAACTACACGGTGCGCGACAAGGCGCACGACAGCCCGGTGACCGAAGCTGACCTTGAGGCCAACCAGTGCATTCACAGCGCGATCCAGGCGGCATTCCCGACTGACGGCTGGCTCTCGGAAGAGACGCGCGACTCCGAGGAGCGCCTCGGCAAGACACGCGTGTGGGTTGTCGATCCGCTCGACGGCACCAAGGAGTTCATCCACCATATCCCGGAGTTCTGTGTATGCATCGGCCTGGTCGAGGCCGGCATCCCCGTGGTCGGCGTCGAGTACAACCCGGTTCGGGAAGAATTGTTCGCCGGCGCGCGCGGCGGCGGGGTCACGCTCAACGGTGCGCCGGTGCGCGTCAGCACGCAGGATGACCTGGCTGCCGCTCGCATCCTGACGAGCCGCTCGGAAACCGAGCGCGGTGAGTGGGAGGAGTTTCGTTCGGAACTGCGGCTCGAACTCACCGGCAGTGTCGCCTACAAGCTGGCACTGATCGCCGCCGCTAAGGGCGACGCCACCTTCAGCCTGACGCCGAAGAACGAGTGGGACATCTGCGCCGGCGCCGCACTGCTCATCGAAGCCGGCGGCTGCATCACCGACCGCCACGGCCAGCCCCTGCGTTTCAACCAGCGCGACACGCGTTTGCCCGGCATCATCGCCTGCAACGCGCACCTGCACGCGCCGATCGTCGCGCTGCTCCGGAGACACGGGAAGATAGGGTGTTAGGTGTCGGGTGCTGGGTGTTAGGCCCTGACACCTAGCACCCAACACCCGGCACCCTACACCCAGCACCCTAAACCCCGTACTTCGTCTCCACATCCCCCTTGCGCAGGCGTTGCGCGATGACGATCTGCTGCACTTCGCTGGAGCCGTCGTAGACGCGCGCCACGCGGACGTCGCGCCAGATGCGGTCGATCATGTACTCGCCGCGGATGTAGCCGTTGCCGCCGAAGATCTGCATGGCGTCGTCGACGGTCTGCCAGGCACTCTCGGCTGCGACCAGCTTGGCCGTCGACGACTCCCGGATGGCGGGGTCGCCGCGGTCCAGCAGCCAGGCGCTGCGGTACACCAGGAGCCGCGCCGCCTCGATGCGCGCGCTCATCTGGGCCAGCTTGAAAGCGATCGACTGATGCTCGGCCAGCGGTTTCCCGAAGGTGTGGCGCTCCTCGGCATACTGCAGCGCCAGCTCCAGCGCCTTCTGCCCGGCGCCGACGCAGCGCGCCGCCAGGGTCGTGCGGCCTTCCGCAAGCGTGCGCTTGGCGTAGTCGAAGCCCTTGCCCTCCTCTCCGATCAACGCCGTCGCCGGAATCCGGCAGTCTTCGAGCACGATCTCCGAAATGCGCGAGCCCTGATGCCCGAGGGTATCGAAGATCGAACCGATGGTGAGACCCGGTGATTCACGGTCCACGATGAACGCCGTGATGCCTTTGTCGGTGCGCGCGAAGAGCAGGTACTGGTGTGCGAGCGGCGCGTTGGTGATGAACGTCTTCCGGCCGTTGAGGACGTAGTGGTCGCCACGGCGTTCGGCGCGTGTCGTCAGCGCCCCGGCATCGGAGCCGGCGCCGGGTTCGGTGAGCGCGAAGGACCCGAGCCACTCGCCCTTGGCCATCTTCGGCAGGTACTGGTCCTTCTGCGCCTTCGATCCGAAGCGCACGATGCCGACACAGCCGATGCCCGTATGCACGCTGATGAAGCTCGCCAAGCCCCACGGCCCGCGGCCGAGCATTTCGTGCACCAGCGCCTTCTGCTGCACCGACAGGCCGAGCCCGCCGTACTCCGCCGGAATGCTCAGACCGAAGAGTCCCAGCTCGCGGGCCCCATCGATGAGTTGCTGCGGCATCTCGTCGGTGCGGTCGATCTCCTTCCAGCACTCGTTGGCCTGCTCTTCGACGAAGTCACGCACCGACTGCTGCAGCAAGACGTCATCAGCTGACAGTGAGAAATCCATTTGGTCCTCCTGGGATGCTGCTTACACAAGGACAGTCGCCACGTCCACGGCTTCGATTCGAACGATCGACGCAGCGGAACGATCATGCGACGGGCTTCGAGCACAGCGCCTCCCACGCGGCGCGGACGCTCGCTGGGACTTCGGCAAGACGTGCTTCGACCGTCTCTCGGTCAGTCGGGTTGGCTGCCAGCAGCAGCTGCGCATCGACGAGGTCCTGGGGACCAGCGGCGAACAGCTTGAGCAAGATCAAGTCGGCGCGATCCACAATCGGCCAGCGTTGCCCGGCCACTTGAATGAACACGCGCCGCTCGAGTATGCGCGCCGTCCACGGCCGGCCGACAATCACATCGACGGGTTGCGCCTCTGCAGTCAGGCGAACGACACCCACCAATGGGTCATCCGCGTCGCCGGCGCGAATTTCGGGAGACCCGATAGAGCGCAACGACGACCAAAACTCCGAATCGAGGACAACCGGGTCCACAACCATGAGATCGACGTCGAGCGTTGCTCGCGCAACGCCGTGGGCACCGAGAGCGACACCGCCGATGAGCGCACACAAAACTCCGCGGCGCTCCAAGTGGTCGATCACATCCACCACCGTATTCATCGCTCGAAGGCCTCGACTGCCATGGAGGGCTGGCGGCCGCGGTTGCGATTGCGCTGCAGCAATCGCCGCGCGTGCTCTCGGCTGTAACCAGGCGGTTGGGTCGCGAGGAACACATCCAGCACCTGTTCACCGAGCTGCAACGCCAACAGAACGCGTTCCTCCGGCGTCCCCCGGAAGTGTCGTTGCACCTCCGCGTGCAGGTCACGAGGTGGCAGCTGGGCCATGCGCATCAGGGTTCCAGAGCTGCCCCCGGAGGTCAACGCGCGGGCGCTGGCCGACGCTACGGCGCGGGTGTGAGCTTGAGCAGGATCGTCTTCCCCGACTCGTTGCGCGCGCGGCTGGGACGAAAGAATCCGAGCCAGGCGATCCAATACTTCTGCGCATAGATCTGGCCCAGCCGTTCGGCGACGGCGCCGTCTTTGACGATTTCCGCCTTGGTCTTGATGAACGGCCCGCCTGCGCCTTGTGCGGAGACGTACATCGGGCTGCCGCGCTGCACACGCTTGCCCTTGTGGCTGTCAGGTCCTGTGGTGAACCATAGCGCATTGTCCATGTATCCGAACCAGACCGGGACCGGTTTACTGCGCGTCCCGTCCTTGCGGTCGGTGGCCACGTAGATCTCCTTGATCTTGTCGAGCTGCGCCACGAAGTCGGGCGGGAAGCTCGCAGGCGCTGCTTCAGCCATGGCGGTGGGCGTCGATCTGGAAAGAGACGCGAGCGCGGCAATAACCGCGATCGACAGCAGCACGCGCAACGTCACACGCATGAGCGCTCTCCTTTCGTCGCGGCAGCAGGCGCCACCAGCTCACGACTTCGCCCCTTCGGTCACGCGGATGGGCCGCTTGATGTGGCGGTGCCGCCGCAGCAGGACGTACAGGGCGCCGACGCCGCCGTCGCAGGCGCGCGCACTGGTGAAGGCGAGAATACGGCGGACCGACTGGCCGCGCGCGAGCCACGTCGTGAGCTTGCTCTTCAGGACCGGAATCTGATCCTTGGAGTTGCGCCCGCGCCCGTGGATGATCAGCACGCAACGCTTGCCGGCCTGGTAGGCGCGGGTGAGAAACGCCTCCACCTCCGCGCGCGCCTCTACGGTCGTCATGCCGTGTAAATCGAGGTGCGCCTGGAACGCGAACTCGCCGCCACGCAGGCGGCGCAACAAGCGCGGATCGAGGCCGACCATGGCGCCTTCGACGTATTCGTCGCTGTCAGTAATGTCGAAGGGCGCCGAACCGCTGACGAGGTCGCACAGCTCCGCCAACGCTTCGGCATCGGGGTGCGTGACCTTACGGTTGGGACGGGCGGGCACCGGCTGTGCCACACGCTCGCGATCGCGGGCGCCGAGCGGCTTCACGCCGGCGACGGCGTCCAAGAAGAGGGCTGAGTCGCTCGGCGGTGGCGCCGATACCCGCGGCGCCGGCGTGTTCCCGCGCACGCGGCGCGGCGCCAGGCCCTGCGGTGCAGTGACCAAACGATTGAGAGCGCTGAACGGCCGATGAACGAGTGCAGCATCCGATTGCCGAGCGCTTGCCTGTCGAGCACGCTCCTGCCCCATCCCGCACCTCCAAGTGCCTCCATTTAGCGCCGTGGTGCGGCGATGAGCAAGAGGAATGCCGAATTGGGAGGGGGCGCGGCGCGCCACTCACCATTGGCGCTTTTTGGAAACTGTCGATTTTCGTCAGGGAGTGTCGCTGCTCGTCGTTGCCGCACCGCCGGGCGATCAAATCGCCCGGCTCAGTCGCTGCAAGCCCTCTGAAGGGGCTGGAGAGCGAGCGTTCGTAGCCCCCTTGGTGGGTTTTGTTGCGACTCAGCCGGAGGGTTTGACCCTCCGGTGACGCATTCACAAACAGTCCCCTCAGCGGCTGCGCGCCAGGCCCAGTACGCGCTCGGCAATGATGTTGCGCTGGATCTCCGAGGTGCCGGCGAAGATGCTGGCGGCGCGATAGTACAGATACGACCGTTGCCAGCGGCCGGCGGCTGCCGCGCGTGGATCCCCTTTCATCAGCTGGCCGTGTGTGCCGAGGATCTCCATGGCGGTGTCGTGCAGGCGTTGGCTCATCTCGCTCCAGAAGAGCTTCACCAGCGAGCTTTCCGGTCCGGGCTTGCCGTGGCGCAACAATCCCGTCAGCGTGCGCCAGTTGTGTAGCTTGGTTAGTTCCACTTCAATGAACGCCTGCGCCAGCCGCTGGCGCACAAGCGGATCCGCGGCCGCGTTCACGCCGTCGCGCCGTGTGAGCTGCGCCAGACGCAAGAGCTCAGTGAGCAAGATGCGATGGATCACCAGCTGGCGTGGCGACGTGCCGCGCTCGTGGCTGAGCGTCGTCTGCGCGATCTCCCAACCATGGTTCAGCTCGCCGACGAGGTTCTCGCCCGGCACCCGCACGTTGTCCAGGAACACCTCGTTGAACTCCTCGGTGCCCGTCATCTGCTTCAGCGGCCGCACGGTGATGCCCGGGCTGTGCATGTCGACGATGAAGAAGCTGATGCCTTTTGCCTTCGGCGCGACGGGATCCGTACGCGCCAGCAGAATGCCCCAGCGTGCGAACTGCGCGTAGCTGGTCCAGACCTTCTGGCCGTTGACGACGAAATCATCGCCCTCGCGCTCGGCCTTGCAGCGCAACGCCGTCAGGTCGGAGCCGGCGTTTGGCTCGGAGAACAGCTGACACCAAATCTCGTCGGCCGCCAGGATCTTGCTCAGGTGGCGTTGCTTCTGGACTGCGGTGCCGTGGCGGATCAATGTCGGGCCGACCAGGTTCACGCCGATGCGGCCGATGATCTCCGGCGCCTGGGTGCGCGCCAGCTCCTCTTGCAGGATGTAGTTTTCAACGATGCTCGCGCCACGCCCGCCGAATTCCTTGGGCCAGTGCACGCCCACCCAGCGCCCGGAGAATAGCTTGCGCTGCCACTCGATGAGGAAGGCGACCTCTTCCTCCAGGGTCTCCGGCTCGCGTGTGGCGTGCGGTAGATTCGCGGCAAGCCAGGCACGCAGCTCGGCGCGGAAGGCTTCCTCAGCGGCAGAAAACGACAGGTCCATGGACACGTGAAGGGGTGGCACCGAGAATATAGCCCAACATCAAATCGCACCCTGCTCGCGCAATGCTTGGATGTCTCCAGTTGACATCGAAAGCAGCGTGCGCAGCAGCTCGGCGGTATCCGCGCCGAGGCGGGCTCCCGCCGCGTAGCGTGGCTGCACGCCTTCGATCTTGATCGGACAGCCGACCTCGCGCAGGCTGCCAAGCTGCGCGTGCTCGACCTCGATCACCATGTCGCGCGCCCGGACCTGCTCGTCCTGCAGCGCCTCTTCCACCGTGTGCACGGGCGCGCACGGCACGTGGCCGCGCAGGACCTCCACCCACTCCGCCGTCGTCTTGGTCAGCATGACGCGCTTCAGCATCGGAATCAGCTCGTCGCGATGCTGCAGCCGGTCGGCGAAGGTGCGGAAGCGCGGGTCATCGGCGAGGCGCGACAGGTTCATGCGGTGCGCCAGGCGCTTCCAGAACTTCTCCTTCATACACATGATGACCAAGTAGCCATCCTTGGTGGGAAAGGTCTGCGACGGCACCAGGGTCTGATGCGCGCCGTCCGGCAGGCGATCGAGCCGGTGGCCTCTATTGAGACTCCACACCGCCAAATAGTTGAGCATGGAGACGGCGGTGTCGAGCAAGCTGACGTCGACGTCGCAACCGACCCCCGTTTCGCGCGCCCGCAGCATACCGATCAGCATGCCCACGGCGGACATCAAGCCGCCGGAGAAATCGACGATCGACACGCCGCAGCGCGTCGGTGCGCCGGCGGGATCGCCGGTGACGCTCATGAAGCCGGCGAGTGCTTGGATGAGGAAGTCATACCCCGG
>Ga0335082_10005221_pt1 | contig 14190 bp, 11 predicted proteins | sample Lox_Sample_41_FD_206718 | JGI IMG/M metagenome (GOLD analysis project Ga0335082, IMG submission 206718) | Soil microbial communities from Loxahatchee National Wildlife Refuge, Florida, United States - Lox_Sample_4.1 | ecosystem: Environmental > Terrestrial > Soil > Wetlands | place: USA...
AAGGTCGAGCCGGTTCACGACAGCGAGTTTTCCGTGCCCAAGAATTACAAACTGGTGTCACAACCCTAGTCCGCCTGAAGCCGCCATTCGCGAACGATCACCCCACCCATTTGCGCGCGTTCTGGAACATCTTCATCCACGCGCCGTTTTCCTGCCACCCGTAGGGATGCCAGGAATTCTGCACGGCGCGAAACACCCGTTCAGGATGCGGCATCATGATGGTGAAACGCCCGTTCCGTGTCGTCATGCCGGTGATGCCCTGGGGCGACCCGTTCGGATTGAGCGGGTAGGTCTCAGTCGGATTTCCACGGTTATCCACGTAGCGCAACGCAACCAGCTTTTGTGCTGCCTTCAGGCGTTTGCTGTCGCCAAAACGAAGTTTCAGTGAAGACTCATGCCCGCTTGCGGACGTGATGTCGGAACTAAAATCGGCATAGCCTTCGCCGTGCGACACTACGATGGGCATACGGCTGCCGCCCATCCCGTTAAGCAGGATCGACGGCGAGGGCTGCACCTCGACCATCACGAAACGCGCCTCGAATTGCTCCGAGCGGTTGCGCGCAAAGTGCGGCCAGCTTTCGGCCCCCGGGATTATTTCCTGCAGATTGCTCATCATCTGGCAGCCGTTGCATACGCCCAGCGCGAAGGTGTCCTTGCGTTGAAAAAACGCCGCAAACTCGTCGCGGGCGCGCGGATTGAACAGGATGGATTTTGCCCAGCCCTCCCCTGCGCCCAGCACGTCGCCATAAGAGAACCCGCCGCATGCCGCGAACCCTTTGAAGTCGCTCAATGAGATCCGCCCGCTGATGATATCGCTCATGTGCACGTCCACCGCGGCGAACCCGGCACGGTCGAACGCCGCGGCCATTTCGGTCTGGCCATTCACACCCTGTTCGCGCAGGATGGCAATCTTGGGCTTTGTAAGCAGCAGCAGCGGGGAAATGCTCTCGTTCAACTCATAGGTCGATCGGACGTGCAGGCCGGGGTCCGCGGCATCCAGCAAACGGTCGAATTCCTGCTGCGCACACTCCGGATTATCGCGCAGCTTCTGCATCTGATAGCTGGTCTCGGACCAGATGCGTTGCAGGTTCACGCCGCTTTCCCTGTAGAGCGTCTGTCCGCCGCGCGATATCTCGATCAAGCCGGTCTTGTTCAATGCTGCGATCTTGTGCACGCCCTTCAGCCTCGCATCATGCGCCAGTTCCAAAACGTGCTGCACGTCGCGGTTGCGCACTTGGATCACCGCGCCGAGTTCCTCGTTGAACAGGGCGCGCAGCGTGTCGCCGTGGGATTCATCGAGATTGATCGTCAGGCCGATGTGGCCGGCAAAAGCCATTTCGCACAGCGTGACGAACACGCCACCGTCGGAACGGTCATGGTAGCTGAACAGCTTGCCCTCCTCATTCAGCCGTTGTATCAGCCCAAAGAACGATTTGAGCACCTGCGCATCATCCACGTCCGGCGCGACATCGCCGACCTGTTTGTATACCTGCGCCAACGCGGAGCCTCCCATGCGTTTTTTTCCCTGCCCCAGGTCGATCAGCAGCAGCGTGGTATCCAGAAAAGGGGCAATCTGTGGAGTGATGGTCTCGCGCGCATCGGGACTGGGCGCGAATGCAGTAACGACCAGCGAAAGCGGAGCAATCACTTCTTTACGTATACTCCCCCTCCCCGACCGTCCCCCGCCATCTGGAGAGGGGGCGACCGTCTCTTCGAGCCATGTTGTTTTCATGGACATCGAATCCTTGCCGACCGGGATGCTGATGCCGAGCTGGGGGCAAAGCTCCATGCCGACCGCGCGCACCGTATCGAACAGCGCGGCATCTTCGCCATGATGCCCCGCGGCAGCCATCCAGTTCGCGGACAGCTTGATGTCTCCGATCTGTTCGATGCGCGCAGCCGCGATGTTGGTGATCGCTTCGCCTACCGCCATGCGGCCCGATGCCGGCGCATTCACCAGCGCCAGCGGGGTCCGTTCTCCGATCGCGTATGCCTCTCCACGATGCGTGCCGAAACCCATCACCGTGACGGCAACATCGGCCACCGGCACTTGCCACGGGCCGACCATCTGGTCGCGCGCGGTCATGCCGCCCACGGTGCGGTCGCCGATACTGATCAAAAAAGTCTTGTTCGCCACCGACGGCAGGCGCAACACCCGTTCGACCGCCTCGCGCAAATCGATCTGGCTGATATCGCAGGCAACCAGCCGCGGAATCTCCCGAACCACATTGCGCGTCATTTTGGGCGGCTTGCCCAGCAATACCGGCAGCGGCATATCCACGGGATAGTTGCCGAATTCCTGGTCATGCACGGTAAGGTTGTCTTCCTGTGTCGTCACGCCGACTACCGCGAACGGACAGCGCTCGCGCTCGCACAGTCCGCGGAAATCCTCGAGCCGTTCCGGAACGATTGCCAACACATAGCGCTCCTGCGATTCATTGCACCAGATCTGTTTCGGAGACATGCCGGCCTCATCCAGCGGAATCTTTCGCAACTCGAACCGCGCGCCGCGTCCGCCGCCGTGAACCAGTTCCGGCAACGCATTCGACATGCCGCCTGCGCCGACATCGTGTATCGACAGGATGGGATTGTTCGCACCCATCTGCCAGCAGCGATCGATCACCTCCTGCGCACGGCGCTGCATCTCGGGATTGCTGCGCTGCACCGAAGCGAAATCTAGATTCTCGGCATTCTCGCCGGTATCCATGCTGGAAGCGGCTCCGCCGCCCAGGCCGATCAGCATGCCCGGCCCGCCAAGATGCACTAGCAGCGCGCCGATCGGCAGTTCGTGCTTTTTGGTATGGATCGCCGCGATGTTGCCGATCCCGCCGGCCAGCATGATCGGCTTGTGATAGCCGCGCACCTCGCCGCTTACATTCTCTTCGAAGGTGCGGAAATATCCCGCGAGGTTCGGGCGGCCGAATTCATTGTTGAATGCAGCTGCGCCGATGGGACCATCCAGCATGATCTGCAGCGCAGACACGATGCGGGAAGGCTTGCCATAGGGTGCTTCCCAGGGCTGCTCAAAGCCGGGAATATTCAGGTTGGACACGGAGAAACCGGCCAGACCGGCCTTGGGCTTGGATCCGCTGCCGGTGGCGCCTTCATCGCGTATCTCGCCGCCGGAACCCGTCGCGGCTCCCGCGAATGGCGCGATGGCGGTCGGATGATTGTGTGTCTCGACTTTCATCAGCGTATGCGTCAGTTCGTCGCTGTATGCATAACCGCCGTCGGCGCGCGGATAGAAACGTTCGATGCGCGCGCCCTCGATGACCGAAGCATTGTCGGAATACGCCACGATCGTGCCTTTCGGGCTGACCAAGTGGGTGTTGCGTATCATGCCGAACAGCGACATCTCCTGCGCGTCGCCGTCGATTACCCAGTCGGCATTGAATATCTTGTGGCGGCAGTGCTCGGAATTTGCCTGGGCGAACATCATCAGCTCGACATCGGTCGGGTTGCGCTTCAGCTTTCTGAAATTATCCGCAAGGTAGCCGATCTCGTCCTCGGAAAGAGCCAGACCCATCTCCATATTGGCCTTCGCCAACGCGTCTGTCCCCCCTTTGAGAACATCAACGCTGGCAAGCGGTTGCGGTGCACCGTGTCGAAAGATCTCATCTGCGGCACTTTCCACGCCCTCAAGTACGGATTCGGTCATGCGGTCATGCAAAAGCGGCGATACTGCCGCCAGTTCTGATTTACCCAGTCGACCGCCAGAACTGCTTTCCAGGTAATACACCACGCCGCGCTCAATGCGCCGCACGGCCGACAAGCCGCAATGTTGCGCGATGTCGGTCGCCTTGGTAGACCAGGGAGAGATGGTTCCGAGTCGCGGCACCACGAGCACGCGCTGCATCGAGTCCGGATGCTCCGGTTCGCGGGAATGGTCATCCAGGCCCAGCACCTTGTCCAGCAGCCGTGCCTGCTCGTTGTTGAAGGTTGAACCATGGGCCACCTGCAAAGGAAAGGCCGATGGCTGATCGGACGCTTTGCTTCCGCCTTCGTGCAGCCCCCGCAAGGGGGACGCCGCTGGGCGCCCGGAACCTTTGGTTCCACCCTCGCGCAGAGCGATGAAGTAAATGTGGCGGGTGTCGGCGATCACCGCGCCGGGGACCGCCGTTTTCAGCGCATTGCACAGTTTTTCCAGACGAAAGCCAGACAAAGCAGCAGAGCCGAAACATATTCGATACATGGCGATGACCATCATAAATATCCGGAGCGCGATTATACTATGCACCACCTCTATGAATGATTCATGAAAAATGAACGATCGCGTCCCCATGCTTCGCAAAGAGCGACTCGTCTCGAACTTCCCGAAACGCCCGCGCGACAGCCACAAAGGGCTGTTTGGAACGGTCGCGGTCATCGGCGGCGCAAACGGCATGATCGGCGCTCCGCTGCTGGCGGCGCGCGCCGCGCTCAAGCTGGGCGCAGGTTGCGTGCATGTCGGCCTGTTGGCAGAGAACGCGCCCGGAGTGGACCTGGTGCAGCCCGAACTGATGCTGCACGACGCGAAATCCGCGTTGCAACTGCCCGGTGTGGATGTGTTCACGGCCGGTTGCGGCATGGGCACTTCGATCGCCGCTCAAAAGCTTCTGTACGAGTTGCTCCCGCGCAACACGGCCCTGGTGCTGGACGCCGATGCACTCAACCTGATCGCAAAACATGCCGACCTGCAGGACGACTTGCGCAGCCGGACATCGCCCTGCGTGCTCACGCCCCACCCCGGCGAAGCGGCGCGACTATTGGCTTGCACGGCGCATGAAATCCAGTCGGACCGTATCGCGGCGGCACGCGAACTGTCGCGAAGGTTTGCTTGCGGCGCGGTGTTGAAAGGCGCGGACAGCGTATGCGTCACGCGCGGCGGAAGATTGTTCGTCAACAAGACCGGCAATGCCGGCATGAGCAGCGCGGGCATGGGCGATGTGCTGTCCGGCATGATCGCCGCCTTCATCGCGCAGGGAATGACGGCAGACGACGCGCTGCTGCTGGCCGTTCACCTTCACGGCGCCGCGGGCGACGCGCTGGCGGAACAGGGCATCACGATCGGCATGACCGCCAGCGATGTGACCGAGTGGGCGCGCTGGTTATTGAATGGTTGGTTAAAAAGATAGATTGGCAACGCCCATAAACATCTCCGAAGAGGCCGGCGTGCGCTATCTTCATTTCGGTTCGGATTGGATACAGGGCGCGATGCGCATCGCCCGGCCATGGAACCTCGAGTTGGAATATACCCGCGAAATGATGGCCTCGCTGCTGCTCCGCGAAGATTCGCATTTTCCGCGCAAGGTGCTGTTGATCGGGCTGGGGGCGTCGTCGCTGACCAAGTTCCTGTATCGCAACTATCCGCTCGCGCATCTGACCGTGGTGGAGATCGAACCCGCCGTGGTCGACGCCGCGCGGCAATTCTTCAAGCTGCCCGAAGATCCCAAACGCATCGACCTGGTCATCGGGGACGGTGTGGATTACGTGCTGAGCAGCGAAAGGAAATTCGACCTGATCCTGGTGGATGGCTACGACGAAAACGCGAGTTCCGGCGCGCTGAACAGCGTGCCGTTCTATCACGGGTGCCGGAACTGTTTGAGCCGCAACGGTATCCTGTCCGTCAACCTGCTCACCAGCGATCGCCGCTTCGATGCCAGCATCAGGCGCATCGCCGAGGCATTCGATGATCGCGTGCTGGCTTTCCCTTCCGGCGAAAGCGGAAACGCGATCGCGTTGGCGGCGCTCGGCGATCCCGTTGAAATCTCCCTATATGACCTGAGGGAAAAAGCGCTGGATTTGAACAGGGAAACCGGCCTCAACCTGATGCCCAGCATCGCTCGCCTGGAGCGCGCGCAGAGTTGTCCGGACGGGATATTGACCCTGTAAGACTACTGATGACACGACTAGCCATCTGACTGGGCTGCCAGAAGACGCCGGCCAAGTCATTGCTTATGCGCCCGACATACTGCGTTGCACTAGGATTCAAAATACGGGGTCGTGTAGCGACAGACTATGTGCAAACCGCATCTGCGACACGTTACTGGCGTAGGCGGCCGATTGCGGGAGCAGATGCAGGCCGCTCTTCCCGCACGAGGCATGCTTCGCAACACCGTGTCCGAGCGGCTAGATTTTCATCCTTTCGCGCCTTATTCTGCCTTCGCTCGTGACGTTTTACATCAAGCCCTTCTGACGAAATTCAGAATTCAAAAAGCTGCCCCTGCTCCAGCCGCACCGGCTGGAATTTTCCACAGGCCGCAAATACTTCCGCCATGAGCCTGTCTTCCTTGCCCGGTTCCATGTGGGTGATCAGCAGTGTCACCGGACGCTGCAGACGCGCCAGCCCTTGCGCCAGCAGCGCAGCCGTCATATGCCCGGATCGAGCCGCGCCGCCGGCGTTCTCATTGAGGAAAGTCGTTTCGATCATCAGGTAACGCAGATTTTCGATGTTGTTCAGCTCGGCCCAGAATTCCCCGCAATCCGTGGTGTCGCCGGAGTACACGAAGCTTGCCGTCCCGCTATCCATGCGGTATCCGACCCCGGGAACCGCGTGTCGCGCAGGCAAAGGCGTGATGCGCCGGTCACCCAGCAAGGTGGTTTCCCCGATCCTGACTGGGACCAGGCGGATGTAGGGATCGGCGATCGTCGGCAGCACGCTGTAGTCCGGCCACAGCACCCCGTTCAGCAGATTCTGCTTCAGCGCGGCGATGGTTTGCGGCAATGCATGCACCAGCAGCGGCCGATTGCGCAAAAATGCCACTGCGTCGGCAAGCAGCGGTATGAAGCCGCAATGATCGAGGTGCGAATGGGTCAGGAATACGTGATCCACTCCGGCCATCTGCTCCAAACTCAGATCACCCGCCCCGGTGCCGGCATCGATCAGGATATCTTCGTCCAGCAACAGCGAGGTGGTGCGACGCACGCCACCGATCCCCCCAAAGCAGCCGAGTACGGCAAGTTTCATATTCCCTCCGGACCTGCGACATCCTGGAATGGCATCCCTAGCATGGCCGTTACCGTAACAAGTTCAGCGCATCGAATCAATACCCGATGGCGGACCAAATGGCGTGCGCAGCACAGTGCATGCATGAAATTCGCCCGCATGGCACAATTCGACCGCAAGGGATCGAACTCATTCAATCAAAGGGGGTAAGTATGAGCATGTTGATTTTTCTCGGCGTCGTTGCCGTGCTGCTGATCTACGGCATCAGCCTGTACAACCATCTCGTCAATGTAAAACACGCCGTGTCCAAGGCCTGGGCCAACATCGATGTGCTGCTCAAACAGCGCCATGACGAACTGCCCAAGCTGGTCGAGGTATGCAAGCAATACAAACAATTCGAGCAAAGCACGTTGCAGAAAGTCATCGATGCGCGCTCGCAGGTGCATGCCGCGCGCGAACGCCAGGATATCGGCGCGCTGGGCCAGGCGGAAGGTGCGCTGCGGGCCGGTCTGGGCAATCTCTTCGCGGTGGCCGAGGCCTACCCCGAACTGAGGGCCAACGAGAATTTCATGCAGCTGCAAAACCGCATCACTTCGCTGGAGAACGGCATTGCCGACCGCCGCGAACTGTATAACGAATCGGTCAACATCAACAACGTGCAGATCGAGGTCTTCCCCGCCAGCATCATCGCGAGCCTGTTCAATTTCGGCGAGAAGCCGCTGCTGGAATTTACCGCCTCTGAAAAGGCCGATGTGGACATGAAATCCCTGTTCAGCTAGCAGGTACGGCATTGATGCCATTCACGCTTGTCCCCTTTCCTCAATCCTCTCCCGCAAGCGGGAGAGGAAGCAAACGTCTCGCTGTGCGAGTCTCCTGTTAATTCGCCATGCTGGTTTCGATCCGCCGCGAATACACGCATCTGGTTACTTCCGGTGCGCAGTTGCTGCTGCTTTTGATCGGGCTAAGAATCGATTCGCGCAACGGATGGCTGGTTTGTCTTTCCATCATGGCGGCCATCAGCATACTGGCTTGGCAGTCTGCGCTGCGCAGGCTGCGCACGATACGCGATACTCCCACCTCGAAGATCGCTTCCGCCGTGCAGGGCTACGTGGAGCTCACCGGACGCGGCCACCCGTTCGGGGAACCGCTTCTGGGTCAACTCAGCCGCCTGCCATGCCTGTGGTATCGCTACAAGATCGAAAAACGCGAATCCGAAAACAAATGGAAGACCGTGGACCACGGCGAAAGCGACGACACTTTCATACTGCGAGACGAAACCGGCGAATGCGTGGTCGACCCCGAACAGGCGGAGATCCTCACCCGACACCGCGACCAGTGGCATGACGGCGATTACCGCTATACCGAGTGGAAACTGATCGAGAACGACAACCTCTATGTGATCGGCCGGTTTCGCACCCAGGGCGGCAGCAGCCTGCAATTCGATACCCGCGAGGAACTCAACGCGCTGCTCGCCGAATGGAAAAAGGATATGCCGGATCTGCTCAAGCGTTTCGACCTCGATGGCAACGGCACGCTGGACATGCAGGAATGGATGCTGGCGCGATCCGCCGCCCGGCGCGAAGTGGCAAAAATGATGCGCGAAGCTCAGGTACAGCAGGATATCAATATCATCTGCCGGCCGCGCGAAGGAGAATTGTTCATGATCAGCAATCTGGACCAGGACAAGTTGTCGCGCCGCTACCTGTTCTGGAGCTGGGCGCACCTGGCGATTTTCTTCGGCGCGTTGGGCGGGGTAGGCTGGGTGCTGCAATCCGCCCGCTACTAGAATGAAAAGGGGCGCGTTTCAAATCCGCCCCGCATTCACAGCCGACCTCGACATTCACGTCCGACCGGGGTCAGCTCTTTCTGCGCAAAGTCATGCGTTCCATCAAACTGTCCTTGTCGATGAACTGATGCTTGATCGCGCCGAGTATGTGTATCACCACCAGCGCGATCAGCACATTGACCAGTTGTTCATGCACTTCATGGGCCAACACACCCCTGTAACCGTGCTCCTTGGGCAGCATATTCGCATCGAACGCCAATAATGCCGGGCCCGCCTTGCTGGTGAGCAAGATTACCACGCCGCTCACCGGCAACACGAACAGCACAATATAAAGCAGGTAATGCACACCCTTGGCCAGCTTGTCCATCGCCGTGTCGCCCATTGGCGCCGGTATCCCGTCATTGCGGCGGAAATAAAAGCGAAAAAAGGTCAGCAACAAAACCGTGCCCCCCACCGCGATATGTACGACGTATCCGGCCAATGTCGCCTTGCTGTCGTCAGTCGCCTCACCCAGGCTGTCACCCAGATACCAGGCTGCGATCAACAGTACCAGCGTCAACCAATGAACTACCACCATGCGTTTGCTGTATTGCGTCATAAACAAAACTCCCGAAAGTTGTCCAGCCATCCCAAATTTACAGAATACGCCAGAAAGCGCTGATTCGGTTCCATCCGGATTTCAAAAGGGGGCCTGCAATGGAATTCATCTAGTGCCTGATGTCTGCGGCAACCAATGTACGGTCCGCTTGTGTGCCTGCAATTTGGGTAGGACTGTTGTCCAATACCTGAAAAAACACTTCGTCGTGCTTGATCATACCCAACTCGTTGCGCGCACGCTCCTCGATGGCAGCAGTACCCTGTTTGAGGTCGCGCACTTCGGCATCCAGCACTGCATTGCGCGCCTGAGCAAGGTGATTTGCCTGTTGTTGCGCTTCAATCTGGCGATGCAAGTCCCACACTTTCAGCCAGCTGCCCTTGCCCAGCCAAAGCGGGTACTGCAACAGCAGCAGCAAAGAGAGCAGTATCAGTGTGACGGCACGCATCAGTCCAACTGGTAATAAGCGTCGCGTCCCGGATACGTGGCAGTGTCGCCCAAGTCTTCTTCTATACGCAACAATTGATTGTACTTTGCCATGCGATCGGAACGCGACATCGAGCCGGTTTTGATTTGCATGACATTGGTGGCAACGGCGATATCGGCAATGGTGCTGTCCTCGGTTTCGCCGGAACGATGCGAGATCACCGCGGTATAACCGGTACGTTTGGCCATCTCGACCGCTGCGAAGGTCTCGGTCAGGGTTCCGATCTGGTTGACCTTGATCAGGATCGAATTGGCGATGCCGCGCTTGATGCCCTCGCTGAAAATCCTGGTGTTGGTCACAAAGATGTCGTCGCCGACCAATTGTACGGTTTTGCCGAGCCGGTCGGTCAATGCTTTCCAGCCGTCCCAGTCATGTTCGCTCAGGCCATCCTCTATGCTGATGATGGGGTACTTGTCCACCCAGTCGGCGTACAGGTCGACCATCTGCTTGGAACTCAGCAACAGCTTGTCAGCCTTCAGATGATACTTGCCGTCCTTGTAGAATTCGGAGGCCGCCGGATCCATGCCGATCACCACATCCTTGCCTGGCACGTAGCCGGCAGCCTCGATGGCTTCGACGATGACTTTCAGCGCACCCTCATTGGAACCCAGCGCAGGAGCGAAGCCGCCTTCATCGCCGACGGTGGTCGGCAGACCGCGCTTGTGCAATAGCGCTTTCAGGGCATGGAACACTTCCGCGCCACAGCGAAGCGCCTCGCGGAAACGCTGCGCACCTACGGGTATGATCATGAATTCCTGCATGTCGGAACCGCCCACGGCGTGCGCGCCGCCGTTGATCACATTCATCATCGGCACCGGCATGGACATCTTGCCGGAACCACCCAGATAACGGTACAGCGGCAAGCCGCTCTCTTCCGCGGCGGCGCGCGCCACCGCCATCGACACCGCCAGAATCGCGTTCGCGCCGAGACGCGCTTTGTTTTCCGTGCCATCCAGTTCGATCATGGTCTGGTCGATGAAGGCTTGTTCGGCAGCGTCCAGGCCGATGATCGCTTCGGCGATCTCGGTGTTCACGTATTCCACCGCCTTCAGCACGCCCTTGCCCAGATAGCGCTTCTTATCGCCATCGCGCAACTCGATCGCCTCCTTCTCGCCGGTGGATGCGCCGGACGGCACGGCAGCGCGTCCCATCACGCCGGATTCCAACAATACGTCCGCTTCCACGGTCGGGTTGCCGCGTGAATCCAGAATCTCGCGGGCGATCACATCGACGATTGCACTCATCTTTTCCTTTTTCCTTCTTCTAAACGTTTTTCAAATCAATCTTCTCTTCGATCAAACCCTGCTGCTTGACGGTTTCGTCCAGTACTTTCAGCGTTTGCAGCAATGTCTTGAGATGCCCGAGAGGAAACGCGTTCGGCCCGTCCGACAAAGCTTTCGAGGGATCCGGATGCGTTTCCATGAACAAACCTGAAATACCCGCTGCCACCGCCGCGCGCGCCAGCACCGGCACGAACTCGCGCTGTCCGCCGCTGACCGTTCCCTGCCCGCCGGGCAATTGTACCGAATGCGTCGCATCGAACACCACCGGGCAACCGGTGTTGCGCATCACCGCCAGCGAGCGCATGTCCGACACAAGGTTGTTGTACCCGAAAGACGCGCCGCGCTCGCATACCAGGATGTTGTCCGTGCCGCTGGCCTCGCGCGCTTTCTCAACCACGTTCTTCATGTCCCATGGCGACAGGAACTGCCCCTTCTTGATGTTCACCGGGCGGCCGGCACGGGCGACCGCATGGATGAAGTCGGTCTGGCGGCACAGGAACGCCGGGGTTTGCAGCACATCCACCACGGCGGCCACGGGCGCGATCTCGTCCTCTTCATGGACATCGGTCAGCACCGGCACGCCGATCTGGGCCTTCACTTCGGCAAGGATACGCAATCCCTCGTCCATGCCCGGACCGCGAAACGATTTGCCCGAACTGCGGTTGGCCTTGTCGAAGGATGACTTGTAGATGAAATTGATCTTGAGCTCGTTGCAGATTTCTTTCAGCCTGCCGGCGGTATCCAGCGCCAGCTGCCGCGACTCGATCACGCACGGGCCGGCGATCAGGAACAGCGGCTTATTCAGGCCAACCTCGAAATTACAGAGTTTCAAGCCGCCACCTTGCGTTTCGCTTTTGCAGCTTGCCGCTGCAACGCCGCTTCCACATAGGACTTGAACAACGGGTGTCCGGTGCGCGGCGTGGAAGTGAATTCGGGATGAAACTGCACGCCCATGAACCAGGGATGCATGGACTGGGGCAGTTCCATGATCTCGGGCAGGTTTTCGTAGTGGTTGTTGACCTCATAGCGATGACGATGGCGCTCGTTCACTTCGTCGCCGTAGATGCGCTGCGCCATGGTGCCGGGTTTGATCGGGCAGCGTTGCGAACCGAGCCGCATGGTTCCGCCCAGGTCGGAATCGTTGTTGCGCGTTTCCACTTTGCCGTCGCGGTCCAGCCATTCGGTGATCAGCGCGACGACAGGATGCTCGGTCGCCGGATTGAATTCGGTGCTGTTCGCATCGTTCATTCCGGCAACGTGCCGCGCGTATTCGATCACGGCCAGTTGCATACCCAGGCATATGCCGAGATAGGGCACCTTGTTTTCCCGAGCATAGCGAATTGCGGCGATCTTCCCTTCCGTGCCGCGTTTGCCGAAACCGCCCGGAACGAGGATCGCATCGAAATGCTCCAGGCCTTTCGTACCGGAGGTCTCGAGCGCCTCGGAATCGATGTATTCGATATTCACCCGGGTCGAGGCATGTATGCCGGCGTGACGCAAAGCCTCGATCAGCGACTTGTAGGATTCGGTCAGGTCGACATATTTGCCGACCATGCCGATCGTGATCTTGTACTGCGGATTTTCCAGTGCGGCCACTAATTTTGCCCATACCGACAGATCGGCGGGCGGCAACCCCGTCAGTCCCAGCTCTTCGCAAACGATACGATCCAGACCCTGTTGGTTCAGCATCTGCGGGACCTTGTATATGCTGTCCACATCCCACATCGAAATCACCGCTTCTTCGCGCACATTGGCAAACAGCGAGATTTTGGCGCGTTCATCTTCAGGGATGCGCCGGTCGGCGCGGCAGATCAATGCAGTCGGAAAGATACCGATCTCGCGCAATTTCTGCACGCTGTGTTGCGTCGGCTTAGTTTTCAACTCGCCGGCGGTCGTGATATAAGGAACCAGGGTGAGATGCACATAGGCGACCTGATTGCGCCCCATGCGCAAACCCATCTGCCGGGCCGCCTCGAGGAATGGCAACGACTCGATATCGCCGACCGTGCCCCCGATCTCGACGATCGCGACATCGGCCTTGCCTTCATGCGATGCCGCCGCGCCGCGCTCGATGAAAAACTGTATCTCGTTGGTGATATGCGGAATCACCTGAACCGTCTTGCCCAGATATTCGCCGCGCCGCTCCTTGCGGATCACGCTGTCGTAGATCTGTCCGGTAGTGAAATTGTTGGCCTTGCGCATCTTGGCGGAAATGAAGCGCTCGTAATGTCCCAGATCCAGATCGGTTTCGGCTCCGTCCTCCGTCACAAAAACCTCCCCATGCTGGAACGGACTCATGGTGCCGGGGTCGACGTTGATATAGGGATCCAGCTTCAGCATCGTCACCTTCAATCCGCGTGATTCCAGTATGGCCGCAAGCGAAGCGGCGGCGATGCCCTTCCCTAAAGAAGACACCACGCCGCCGGTGATGAAGATGTACTTGGTCATGGGGCGCGATGATACCGTAAAACGCCCTGCTATCAAAATTCAAAGTAGTTGCACGGTGCGTTCCACTACTTTGACTCAGGGGCGTATCAAAATTCAGAGTTCGCCCAAATGCCCCACAAGGGGACGCCGATCCGCTACGAGCAAAAACAGCCCGTGCGGAATCGTCAGCAAGGCGCGGAAACAATTTCGCAGCGCCGCATATGCGGTATATGTACGCAAGAAAACGAAGTTTCAGTGAAGGGTAACCTTTAGGTTGGCCGTAACCAAATTTTTTCCGCAACGCAGCATAACCAGCCACTTGCCCGCAGTTTTTGGCGGCTTAGCGGAATGGCTAGTAGTTCCATCAGTTGGGATGAAGCGGGGTAAGCAGGCAAGCCGCGAAGCGGATGCTCGCAAATCCGGGTTTTTGGAGGCTCTCTAATGGACCAGCAGGGATTGCTGCACCGACACCGCACAAACCGACATCAGCGTGCCGGGCAGCAACCCCAGAATCAGTACGGCAAGGCCGTTGACGCTGATCAGCAGCGTGGTGTCCTGCCCGAAGACGATCGGCGCGTGGCTTTCCGGCGTATCAAAATACATCAGCTTGACGATACGCAAATAGTAGAACGCTCCGATCAGGGAAAACAGTACCGCCACGACAGCCAGCCAGACGTATCCGGATTG
>Ga0335082_10005222_pt1 | contig 14189 bp, 12 predicted proteins | sample Lox_Sample_41_FD_206718 | JGI IMG/M metagenome (GOLD analysis project Ga0335082, IMG submission 206718) | Soil microbial communities from Loxahatchee National Wildlife Refuge, Florida, United States - Lox_Sample_4.1 | ecosystem: Environmental > Terrestrial > Soil > Wetlands | place: USA...
GGCGACCTCCTCGGCGGTCACCTCCTCGGAGACGAGCGCGCCCTCCTTCTGGATCTGGTCGAGCTTCTCCTGCTCGGCGGCGAGATCCTTCTCGAGCTGCACGAGCGCGCCGTAGCGGATCTCGGCCGCGCGCTCGAGGTTGCCCTGTCGCTGCGCGCGCTCGAGCTCGGCGTTCAGCTCCTCGCGTTTCTCCTTCAGCTCGCGCACGCGCTGGATGGCCGCCTTCTCGGTCTGCCAGCGCGCCTTCATCCCGTCGCCCTGCTCGCGCAGCTCGGCGATCTCGCGCTCCACCGCCTGGAGACGGCGCTTGCTGGCCGCGTCGCTCTCCTTCTTCAGCGCCTCGCGCTCGATCTCGAGCTGCATCCGCTTGCGCTCGACCTGGTCGAGCTCCTCGGGCATCGAGTCGATCTGCACGCGCACGCGGCTCGCGGCTTCGTCGACGAGGTCGATCGCCTTGTCGGGCAGGAAGCGGTCGGTGATGTAGCGGTTGCTGAGGACCGCGGCCTGCACCAGCGCGGCGTCCTGGATGCGGACGCCGTGGTGCACCTCGTAACGCTCCTTCAACCCGCGCAGGATCGAGATCGTGTCCTGCACCGACGGCTCGCCGACGAAGACCGGCTGGAAGCGCCGCTCGAGCGCCGCGTCCTTCTCGACGTGCTTGCGGTACTCGTCGAGCGTCGTGGCGCCGATGCAGCGGAGCTCGCCGCGCGCGAGCGCCGGCTTCAGCATGTTGGCGGCGTCCGCCGCGCCCTCGGCCGCGCCCGCGCCGACGATCGTGTGCAGCTCGTCGATGAAGAGGATGACCTGGCCCTCGGCCTCCTGGACCTCGCGCAGCACCGCCTTGAGCCGGTCCTCGAACTCGCCGCGGTACTTCGTGCCGGCGATCAGCGCGCCGAGGTCTAGCGCGATCAAGCGCCGGTCCTTCAGGCTCTCGGGCACGTCGCCCGCCACGATCCGCTGCGCGAGTCCCTCGGCGATCGCGGTCTTGCCGACGCCGGGCTCGCCGATCAGCACGGGGTTGTTCTTGGTGCGGCGCGAGAGCACCTGCACGACGCGCCGGATCTCCTCGTCGCGCCCGACCACCGGATCGATCTTGCCTCTGCGCGCGATCTCGGTGAGATCGCGGCCGAACTTCTGGAGCGCCTGGTACTTCGACTCGGGGTCGGGATCGGTGACGCGCGCGCCGCCTCGCACGCTCGCGAGCGCCTTGAGGATCGACTCGCGGTTGGCGCCGAGGCGGGCGAGGACGTCCGCCGCGGGCTCGCCCTTCTCGCCGGCGATCGCGAGCAGCAGGTGCTCGGTGGAGACGTACTCGTCCTTCAAGGTCTCGGCCTCGGCGAAGGCCTTCTCGAGCACGCGCGAGAGGTTTCGCGAGATCTGCGGCTGTGCGCCGCCGCTCACCTTCGGGAGCCGCGAGAGCACCGCTTCGAGCGCGCCGCCGAGCGAGTCGAGCGAGACGCCGAGCTTCTGCAGCACCGGGACGGTGCTGCCCTCGGGCTGGTTGCAGAGCGCGCGCAGGAGATGCGCAGGCTGGATTTCGCCGTGGCCGCGTGAGGCCGCCAGCGACTGGGCCTCGGCGAGGGCTTCCTGACTCTTGATGGTGAGCTTATCGGTTCGCATAGGCTGCGAACGCTAGGCACGTCCGCGAGACCGACAACCCTTCGTCTCGTCGAGCGCCGCTCTCGTGGTCCCGCGCTTCCCCGCGGGCCATGAAATCTTCCTAAGAGACTTTCCGCTTCAACGGCACGTAGAGCTGCGAGTCGCCGCGCCGCACCAGCAGGAGCGCCCGCTCGTCGGTCTCGGCCAGGCGCTTTTCGAGCGTGCCCGTGTCCGTGACCTCGTGGCGGTCCACCTCCACGATCACGTCGCCGCGGCGCAGCCCCGCTTCCCCGGCCGGGCCCCCCGGCTCGACCGACGACACCACCACGCCGCTCGCGTCGTTCCCGAGTCCGAGCTGCTCGGCGAGCTCCGGGGTCAGGTTCTGGACGCGGAGCCCGAAGGCGTTGGAGCCGCCCTCGGTCGGCTTGGCCGAGGTCTTGGCCAGCTCCGGCTCGTCGAGGGCGCCGACCACCGTGGTGAGCTTCTTCGTCTTGCCATCGCGAATCACCACCACGTCGACCTTCTTGTCGATCGGGGTGCGCGCGACGAGGCGCGGCAGGTCGTCGAAGTCGTCGATCGGATGGCCGTCGAACTCGCGGATCACGTCGCGCTGCTCGATGCCCGACTTCGCGGCGGGACCCTTCGGGTCCACCTTCGAGACCAGCGCGCCCTTCGCCTCCTTGAGCTCGAACTCCTCCGCGATCTCCGGCGTGATCTTCTGGATCACGACCCCGAGCCAGCCGCGCGTCACGTGTCCGGCGCTGCGGAGCTGGGGAAGGATGTCCTTCGCCATGTTGATCGGCACCGCGAAGCCGATCGTGTTGGCGCGCGGGTTGATCGCGGTGTTGATCCCGATCACGGCGCCCGAGAGATCGAGCAGCGGGCCGCCCGAGTTGCCGGGGTTGATCGCGGCGTCGGTCTGGATGTAGTCGTCGTAGAGGCCCTGCTCGATGTTCCGGTGCTTGGCGCTGATGATCCCCGCCGTGACCGTGTGCTCGAGCCCGAAGGGATTCCCGATCGCGACGACCCACTCGCCGGTTCGCGCGGCGTCGGAGTCGCCGAGCGGCAGCGCGTAGAGCGGCTGGTCGCTCTTCACGCGGATCAGCGCGATGTCCGTCTTCGGATCGCGCCCGACGACCTCGGCCGGCAGCTCCTTCCCGTCCACGAAGCGCGCCGTGATGCTGTCGACGTCCTCGATCACGTGGTTGTTGGTGACGATGTAGCCGTCCGGCGAGATCACGAATCCGGTGCCGAGGCTCGGCACCTGCTGCTTGTGCTCGCCCGGCGGCCCGCCGCCGAAGGGCTCCTGGAACGGGAAGGGAAAGAAGTCCTCCAGCGAGCGCGCCGCGATCGTCTTCTTGGTGCTGATGTTGACGACGCCCGGCGCCGCGCGTTCGGCGAGGTCGGCGAAGGTGTTCGGGACGCCGACCGGCGTGATCGGCGGCACGCTCGAGCCGTCCTTCCAGAAGGCGCCGCCCGAGCTGCCGTCGGCCGCGGCGTTGGCCGCCGCGGGGACGGCCTTCGCATCGTCGCGTCCGAAGAGATCGACCGCGCGGGCGACGCCGTCGCGCCAGTGCACCTCGACGTCGAGCGCTCCCGTGCTCACGAGCGCCGCGAGCGCGGCCCCCAACACGAGCAGGACCCGAACCAGGCTCTTCATCGCGAACTCCTCGTCGGCACCATGCATTCCGGCGCCAGCGCGCGTTGGACGCCGGGAGGTCCGGGGGTGTTTCTTCCCCTAGGGTGCCGGACCTGCTCCGCCCTGTCTCTCTCAGCCGAGCGGAATGGCTACCTGATAGCGACCGTTGCCTCGCTGCACCACGATGAGGGCGCGCGACTCCCCGCGCAGCGACACCACCGACCGCCGCAGCGCGGCGGGGTCAGCCAGGGCGCGGCCGTTGATCGCGAGCAGCAGATCGCCCTGCCGGACGCCGATGCGGTCGGCGCCGCTGCCCTCGCGCACCGACTCCACGGTGTAGACGCCCTGCTTCGAGCGCGTGAGCCGCATGCCGGTGAGCTGCTCCACCAGCGCGTCCACCATGGTCGGCGGGATCTCCTCCGCCTTCGCCTTCACCACGCGCTCGTGCCCGTCGCGGTAGAGGGAGAGCGACAGCTCCTGCCCGTTGGTCACGCTGCCGAGGCGCTCGTAGAAGTCGCGGGCGGACTCGATCACCTGACCGTCGACCCGCGTCAGCACGTCGCCGCGCGCGACGCCGGCGCGCGCGGCGGGGCTCGGGTCGCGGATGCGGTTCACGAGCGCGCCGCGCAGCGCGGCCGGCAGCGCGAGCGCCGAACGCAGCTCGGGCGTGAGGTCCTGGAACTCGAGCCCGAGCCAGACCGGCGAGACCTCGCCGTGCGCGATCAGCTCGGAGACGATGCGGCGCGCGACGTCGATCGGGATCGCGAAGCCGATGCCCTGCGCGCCGCTGTACACCGCCGTGTTGATGCCGATCAGCTTGCCCTCGGCGTTGAGCAGCGGTCCGCCCGAGTTGCCGGGGTTGATGGAGGCGTCGGTCTGGATGAAGCCGTGGTAGACGCGGTCCTCCGCGCGGATCGAGCGGTCGAGCGCCGAGATCACGCCGGTGGTGACGGTGTGCGAGAGGCCGAAGGGGTTGCCGATCGCGATCACCGGCTCGCCGACCATCAGGTCCGACGAGGTGCCGGGTGCGATCCATGGCAGCTTCTCGTCGGTGTCGACCGAGAGCACCGCGATGTCGTTGTGGGGGTCGGCGCCGAGCAGGGTCGCGTCGAACTCGCGCCCGTCCACGAAGCTGACGCGGATGCGAGTCGCGCGTGCGACGACGTGCTCGTTGGTCAGCACGTGGCCGTTCGAGTCGATCAGGACGCCCGAGCCGAGGCTCTCGACCGAGCCGGGGCTGCGTGGCTCGAAGAAGTCGTGGAAGAAGCGGTCGAAGAAGGGATCGCCGGAGAACGGGCGGAAGGGACTCTGGCTGCGGGCGATCTGCTCCGTCATCACGGTGACGACCGCGGGCCCGGCGCTCTGCACCGCCTCGACGGCGGCGGTGCGGCGGAGGAAGGGGTCGTCGGCGCGCGCCGCGAGCGCGACGAGCATCGCGCAGAGCAGGGTGGACCCGCGCCACATGGGGCGCGCAGGTTAGCCTACACGGGGTGCGGGAAGCGCCCGATCCGACCGTGCGCGACGCGCTCGCCGTGCGCTTTCGCGCCTCGACGGGGCGTCGCGCCGAGGTCGCGTTCCGTGCCCCCGGCCGCGTGAACCTGATCGGCGAGCACACCGACTACAACGAGGGCTTCGTGCTGCCCTGCGCGATCGATCGCGACACGCTCGCGCTCGCGGCGCCGCGCGAGGACGGCGTCTTCACGGGCACGTCGCGCGAGGATGCGCAGGCGGTGCGCATCGAGGCGGGGTCGGCGGCGCGTCCGGGCGGCTGGGGCGACTACGTGTGGGGCGTCGTGCGGGCGTTCGCGGAGCGCGGCGCGCGCATGACGGGCGCCGACCTCGCCATCGCGAGCGACGTGCCGGTCGGCGCGGGCCTGTCGAGCTCGGCGGCGCTGTGCGTGGCGCTCGTCGGTGCGCTCGACACGGCCTTCGCGCTCGGTCTCGATCCCCGCGCGCGCGCGGAGACCGCGCATCGCGCCGAGTGCTTCTTCGTCGGCGTACCCTGCGGCGTGATGGATCAGCTCGCGAGCTCGCTCGGCGAGCGCGACCACGCGCTCCGCATCGACTGCCGCTCGCTCGAGATCGCACTCGTGCCGCTGCCGGCGCGGCTGCGCCTGCTCGTCGCCGACTCGGGCGTGCGTCGGCGCCTCGCGGCCGGCGCCTACGGCAACCGGCGCGCGGAGTGCGAGGAGGCGCTGCGCCTCGCCCGCGAGCGCGGCGTGGCGCCGCCCGGCGCGCGCGCGCTGCGCGACCTGTCGCCGCGTGACCTGCCGGCGCTCGAGCGCGCGTTGCCGCCCGTGCTCGCGCGCCGCGCGCGTCACGTCGTGTGCGAGAACGAGCGCGTCGACGCGACGGCGCGCGCGCTCGCGGCGGGCGATCTCGCGGGCGCCGGCGCTGCGCTCCGCGCGGGCCAGCGGAGCCTGCGCGACGACTTCGAGGTCAGCATCCCGGAGCTCGACGCGCTGTGCGAGATCGCCGATGCGCTGCCGGGCGTGTACGGCTCGCGGCTCTCCGGCGCCGGCTTCGGCGGCTGCACCTTGCACCTCGTCGAGGCGGAGGCCGCGCCCGCGGTCGCCGACGCGCTCGCCCGCGCGTTCGAGTCGCGCTTCGGCCGGAGGCCGCCCGTCTACTCGGTGCGCGCCGCCGACGGCGGCGCGCCGCTCGCGCCGCCGGTCGAGGCGTCGGGGCGGTAGCGCGCGTTCGCGTCGACGTGCACGACGACCTCGGCGTCGACGCGCAGCAGCCAGTTGCTCACGTCGCGGAGCCCCCAGGCCACGTAGGGCACCTTGAACGTCGAGGTGATGCGGATGTCGTCGTCCATGCGCTCGAGATGGACGGGAATGCTGAGCGGGTGCTCGTCGCCGTGGAGCGTCACCCGTCCCGACAGCACCGCCTCGCCGCGCTCCGCCGAGGCGCGCGTCAGCTCGACGCGCTCCGCGGTGAAGAGGATCTCCGGGTAGCGCTCGCTCTCGAGCACCTCCGCGTGCAAGGTGCGATCGCGGCGCGCGTTGCCGGTCTCGGCGCTGCGCGCGTCGATCGCGATGGTGCCGTCCGCGCGTCCAGACGTCGTGTCGAAGCGCAGGTCGCCCCGCACGAGGCGCAGCGTGCCCTCGACGGCGTGCAAGGTCGCCCCGAGCTCGAAGCGGATCTGCGTCCTCTCCGGAACGAGCGTGAGCTCGCCGCTCTCCGCGCGGCCCGCCCGCGGCGCCGCAAGACACGACGCCAGCGCCAGCGCGCAGGCGACGACCGCCGCGCGCAGCGTCAGGGCTCCTCGCGCTCGGGCATGAAGAGCCAGAGCAGCAGGTAGACGAGGATCCCCGGGAAAGCGGCCGAGAGCACCGACACCAGGACGTAGAGGATCCGCACGGTGGTGGGGCTCCAGCCGAGCCAATCGGCGATGCCGCCGCACACGCCGCCGAGGATCCGATGCTCGCGCGAGCGCAGGAGACCCGCGCGGGGCGTCGTCGTCATGAGGTTCCTCCGTGTTCGACAGGGGCTACGGCCCGCCGCCCGGCGGTGTCGGATCGCCCGGCTCCGGGGGCTGGACGCGACTGGTCTCGCCGGTCTCCGGCGGCGCCTCGCCCGGCCTCGCGCCCGGCTTGACCAGCAGGAACTTCGTGTCCTCGCCGCGCTTCGCCTGGATCAGGAAGCGCGGCGCGCTCGACACCGCGGCCATCGCGCGCCGGAAGTCGTCGAGGTTCGACACCTGCGCCTCCTCGATCTGCACGATCACGTCGCCGACCTCGATCCCCGCCTCGCGCGCGGGCGAGCCGCGCGCGACGAAGTTCACGAGGGCGCCGCGGCTCGAGTCGAGCCGCCGCTCGCGCAGCAGCGGCTCCGTGATCTCCTGGACGTTGAAGCCGAGGTCGCTCTCGACCTCGTCCGCCTCGACCTTCGGCTGCGTGCCGAGCCGCACCGAGACCGCGCGCGCGACGCCGCCGCGCAGCAGCTCGAGGCGCACCTCGTGACCGGGCGGCAGCGCGGCCACCTGGCGCTGGAAGTTGTTGAGGTCCTCCTCCTTCTCCGCCTCCACCGCGACGCCATCGATGCGGGTCAGGATGTCGCGCGGCGCGATGCCCGCTTCTGCCGCCGGCGACCCGGCCACGACGCTGTTGACCACCACGCCCGTCGCGTCGGGCACGCCGAAGTAGTCGGCGAGCTCGCGGTCGAGCGCCTGGAAGGTGATGCCGAGGTAGCCGCGCTCGACTCCGCCGTGCTCGAGCTGCGCCGCGACCTGCGTCGCGGTGTCGATCGGGATCGTGAAGCCGATGCCGCGGCCCTGCCCGCGCGAGTTGATGCCGATCACGCGCCCCTCGAGATCGACGAGCGGACCGCCGGACGAGCCCTGATCGATCATCGCGTCGGTCTGGATGAAGTCGTTGAGGGTCTGGGGCACGGCGAGGTTGCGGCCCTTGGCCGACACGATCCCGAAGGAGACGGTGCCGTCGAGCCCGTACGGGTTCCCGATCGCGAGCACCCACTGTCCGACGCGCACGTCGGCCGCGCTGCCGATCTTCGCCGCGGGGAGCGGCTCGGCGCTGTGGATGCGCACCAGGGCGATGTCGGTCTGGCGATCGGCGCCGACCACCTCGGCCGGGAACTTGCGGCGGATGCCCGGCACGCTGACCGTGACCTTCTCCGCCTTGTCGACGAGATGGTGGTTCGTGAGGATGCGGCCGTCTGGGCTCACGATCACGCCCGAGCCGGTGAGCTGGTTGCGCCGGTCGCCGAACTTGACGATCGCCTCGATGTGCACGACCGAGGGCTGCACGCGCTCGGCCACGTCGACGATGCGGCGCTCGAGGTCGCCCGCCGCGGGGCCTGCGCCCGCCGCCGCGCATGCGGCGAGCACGAGCGCCAGCGCGAGCCCCGCGCGTCGGAGGGATCTAGCCAAGGCTCGCCTCGTCGAGCGCGCGGCGGAGCGCCTGCACCGCCGCGGCGGGGTCGTCGGCCGCGAGCACGGACCCCGTCACCGCGACGCCGGCGGCGCCCGCGGCCACGACGTCGCGGGCGCGCGCGGGCGTGATGCCGCCCTGCGCGAGCACGGGCAGACCGCGCGACGACGCGCGCGCCAGCGCCGCGAGACCGATCGGCGGGCGCGAGCTCTGCTTCGAGAGCGGCGCGAACACCGGAGCGAGGTGCGCGTAGGAGGCGCCGGAGGCCGCATCGATCTCCTCGGGCGCGTGCGTCGAGACGCCGATCCAGGCCGACGCGCCGAGCAGCGCGCGCGCATCGGCCGGCGCCATCGCGTCACCGCCGAGGTGGACGCCGTCGGCGCCCGCCGCGAGCGCGACGTCGGCGCGGCGGTTCACCAGCACGCGCACGTCGGCGCCGCGGCGCTCCGCGCCTCGCCTCGCCGCGTCCGACACACGGTCGCAGAGCGAGAGCAGCGCGGATCCCTCGAGCGCGCGCTCGCGGATCTGCACCCAGTCGACCCCGGCCGCGACGCAGGCCTCCACCAGCGCGGGCAGCGGCCCGCGCGCGGCCGATGCGTCGAGCACCAGGGCCAGGATGGGTCGCCCGGCGCTCAGAAGCTCGCGAGCCCGTCGAGCGGGCTCGAGGCCGACGCGTAGAGGCGTCGCGGCATACGGCCCGCCTCGTAGGCGAGCCGACCTGCCTCGATCCCCAGCTTCATCGCGCGCGCCATGCGCACGGGGTCCTTCGCCTGCGCGATGCCCGTGTTCATCAGCACGGCGGTCGCGCCGAGCTCCATCGCCACGGCGGCGTCGCTCGCGGTGCCGACGCCCGCGTCGACGATCACCGGGACCTCGACCGTCTCGAGGATGATGCGCAGGTTGGCCGGGTTGCGGATGCCGAGCCCGGAGCCGATCGGCGCGGCGAGCGGCATCACCGCCGCGCAGCCGAGAGCCGCCAGGCGCTGACACGCGACGGGGTCGTCGTTCACGTAGGGCAGCACCGTGAAGCCCTCGGCCACCAGGATGCGCGCCGCCTCGAGCGTGGCCGGGACGTCCGGGAAGAGCGTGCGCTCGTCGCCGATCACCTCGAGCTTCACGAGGTCGGTGCCGAGCAGCTCGCGGCCCATGCGCGCGGTGGTGACCGCGTCGTCGACCGTGTAGCAGCCGGCCGTGTTCGGCAGGATCGCGAAGCGCTCCGGCGAGATGAAGTCGAGCAGGCCCTGGCCCTTCGGCGCATCGAGGCGCGTCCGCCGCAGCGCGACGGTCACCATCTCGGCGCCCGAGGCCTCGGCGCAGGCGAGGTTCTGCTCGAACGAGGCGTACTTGCCGCTCCCGATGATGAGGCGCGAGCGGAAGCTGCGCGAGCCGAGCGTGTAGGTCTCGGACATCAACCCCCTCCGACGGCTTCGAGGATCTCGACCCGATCGCCCGACGCGAGCTCGCGCGCCGCGAAGGCGGAGCGCGGCACGACGTCGCGATTGACCGCGACCGCCACCCGGCGCGTGCCGAGCGCGAGGTGCCCGAGGAGCGCCGCAACGGTGCAGGGCGCGGGCAGGCGCTGGCTCTCGCCGTTCACGAAGAGCGACAGCTCGCCGATGTCTCGGGGGGCGGGGGTCATAGGCCTGGGTGGCGTCCGAAGGTGGTTCCGACGGACGAACCCGGCCGAGGCTAACGGAGCGCCGCGGCCGCCGCCAAGCACTTTGCCGTGATGTTCCGATACGTTATGCGCCCCGAGCGGAGGGAGAGGTGAGCGAGGCCCGGGTCAGCGCGGCCGGCCGCCGGCCGACCGAGGCGCGCGTCGATCTCGCCGCGATCCGCGCGAACTACGCGGAGGCGCGCCGCCGCGCCGGCGGGCGCGAGGTCTACGCCGTGGTCAAGGCCGACGCCTACGGGCACGGCGCGCTCCCGGTCGCGCGCGCGCTCGTCGCGGAGGGCTGCGAGCGGCTCGCCGTGCTCGACGTGTGCGAGGCCGCGCGACTCGACGACGCACGCCTCGGCGCGCGCATTCTCGTGCTCGGTGGCGTGCACGACGCGGCCGAGGCGGCCGAGGCGGTCGCGCGCGGTCTGGTGCCGGTGCTGCACGACGCGGCCGGCCTCGCGCTCGTGGCCGCGGCGGCGCGCGAGACGGGCCGGCGCGCGGCGGTCGAGGTGGAGGTCGACACCGGGATGCGGCGGATGGGCGTGCCGGCCGCGTCCGCGCCCGACCTCCTGGCCGCCGTCGCGGCGGAGCCGGCGCTCTCGCTCGAGGGCACCTTCACGCATCTCTCGCAGGCCGACGAGGCGAACCTCGCGCCGTCTCTCGAGCAGCTCGCCGTCTTCCGCGACGCGCTCGCGCGCGCGCGCAAACGCGGGGTCTCGCCGGGTCGCCTCCACTTCGCGAACTCTGCGGGTCTGCTCGCGGGCGCGCCGCTCCTCCAGGCGCTGCCCGAGGCGGACGCCGTGCGTCCGGGCCTCCTCCTCTACGGCGTGCCGCCGGCGGCACATCTGTGCGCGCCGCTGCGACCCGCGATGACGCTCGCCACGCGCGTCGTGCAGGTGCGGAGCGTCCGCGTCGGCGAGTCGGTCGGCTACAACGCGCGCTTCCGGGCGCGCGCCGACACGCGCGTCGCGACGCTCGCCATCGGCTACGCCGACGGTGTCCCGGTCGCGAGCTCGGGGCGCGGCGAGGTGGTGATCCGCGGCCGGCGCTTCGCGATCGCCGGTCGCGTCTCGATGGACTACGTCGGCGTCGACGTCGGCGATGCGCCGGTCGCGCCCGGCGACGAGGCGCTGCTCTTCGGCGCGAGCGACGGAGCCAGCCTGTCCGTCGAGGAGGCGGCCGCCGCCGCGGGCACGATCTCCTACGAGCTGCTCGTGCGTGTCGGGTCGCGGGTGCCTCGCGTGTATACGGACTAAACGCCGTTTTTTCGCACGCTTCGCCGCCTGCTCCGATGGACGCGCACGGCGCCGTTCGTTACACACTGCGCCGCCCCCTCACGCCGCCTTCTCCGGCGAGGATCCCCCGATGGCTCCCCAGTCTCCGGTGCGCCCGGTCCGGCGCGCGCTGCTTTCCGTTTCCGACAAGACGGGGCTGGTCGCGTTCGCGCGGACGCTCGCGGAGCTCGGCGTCGAGCTCGTCGCGTCGGGCGGCACGGCGAAGGCACTGCGCGCGGCCGGGCTCGAGATCGTGCCGGTCGAGACCTTGACCGGCAGCCCGGAGATGCTCGGCGGCCGCGTGAAGACCTTGCACCCGCTCGTACACGGCGGCGTGCTCGCGCGACGCGACCACGCGGGCGACGAGGCCGACATTGCGGAGCACGGCCTCAAGGCGATCGACCTCGTGGTCGTCAATCTCTACCCGTTCGAGGCCACGGTCGCGCGCGGCGACGTCCGCTTCGAGGACGCGATCGAGCAGATCGACATCGGCGGACCCTCGATGATTCGCTCGGCCGCGAAGAACCAGGCGTACGTCGGCGTGGTCGTCGATCCCGCCGACTACGACGCCGTGGCGCGCGAGCTGAAGGAGCAGGGCGGTCTCGGCGAGGCGACGCGACGGCGGCTCGCGCTCGAGGCCTTCGCGCGCACCGCGCGCTACGACACGGCGATCCACGCGTGGCTCGCCGCGCAGCAAGGTCAGGGCGAGGACCGCTTCCCGCCGCGCCTCGAGGTCGAGCTCGCGCGCGCCGCGACGCTCCGGTACGGGGAGAACCCGCACCAGGGCGCCGCCCTCTACGGGCGCTTCCTCGAGATTGCCGAGCCGCTGCACGGCAAGGAGCTCTCGTACAACAACCTGGTCGACGCGCAGGCCGCGCTCGCGCTGATCCGCGAGTTCGCGGGCGGCGAGCAGGCGGCCGTCGCGATCCTGAAGCACAACACGCCCTGCGGCGTGGGTCTCGGGGCGACGGCCGAGGAGGCCTACCGGCGTGCCTTCCACGGCGATCCCGACTCGCCCTTCGGCGGCATCATCGTGTCGAGCCGCCCCTGCGACCTCGCGCTCGCGCGCGCGGTCGACGAGATCTTCTCCGAGGTGCTGATCGCGCCGGGCTTCGACGCCGACGCGCTCGCGCTGCTGGTGAAGAAGAAGAACCGGCGCCTGCTGCGCTTCCACCCGGATCGGCTGCCCGCGGCGGAGCTCGACGTGCGGCGCGTCTACGGCGGCCTGCTCGTGCAGGAGCCCGACGTCGCGATGGAAGACCTCGCGATGGCGCGCATCGCCACGCAGCGCAAGCCCGACGACGCCGAGCGGCGCGCACTCGCCTTCGCCTGGCGCGTGGTGAAGCACGTGAAGAGCAACGCCGTGGTGTTCGCGTCGGCCGAGGCGACCTTGGCGATCGGCGGCGGCGCGACCTCACGCGTCGACGCGATCCACCAGGCGGTCGCGAAGGCGGCGCGCGTCGGCATCGACCTGCGCGGCGCAGCACTCGCGAGCGACGCCTTCTTCCCCTTCCCGGACAGCCTCGAGGTCGCGGCGGGGGCGGGCGCGCGCGCGGTGGTCCAGCCGGGCGGCTCGGTGCGCGACGACGAGGTGATCGCGGCCGCCGACCGGCTCGGGATCGCGATGCTGCTGACCGGTGTCCGCCACTTCAGACACTGAGGAGTTGTCGGGTTGCGCGTCCTGCTAGTCGGCTCTGGCGGCCGCGAGCACGCGCTGGCGTGGAAGCTGGCGCGAAGCCCGCAGCTCGAGGCGCTGCTCGCGGCGCCCGGCAGCGACGGCATGGCCGGTCTCGCGCGCGGCCTGCCCGAGCTGGCCGACGCGGCGCCCGAGGCGCTCGTCGCGCGCGCGCGCGCGGAGTCGATCGATCTCGTGGTCGTGGGCCCCGAGGCGCCGCTCGCAGCCGGTCTCGCCGATTGCCTGCGCGACGCGGGCATCGCGACCTTCGGCCCGTCCGCGCGCGCCGCGCAGCTCGAGGCGAGCAAGGCCTTCGCGAAGCGCTTCATGGCGCGCCACGGCGTGCCGACCGCTTCCTTCGAGGTGTTCGACGACGCGGCGCACGCACGCGAGCACGTGCGAAGGCTGCGCGAGGGCTGCGTGGTGAAGGCCGACGGGCTCGCCGCCGGCAAGGGCGTCGCGGTCTGCGACGGCTCCGCGCAGGCGGAGGCCGCGATCGACGAGATCATGGGCGCTCGCCGCTTCGGCGCGGCCGGCGACCGCGTCGTGATCGAGGAGCGTCTCGTCGGCGAGGAGGCCTCCTTCTATGCGGTGAGCGACGGCCGGAGCGTCGTCACGCTCGCGCCGGCTCAGGACTTCAAGCGCGCGCAGGACGGCGAGCGCGGCGAGAACACGGGCGGGATGGGCGCCTACGCGCCGGCGGCGCAGATCGACGCCGCGCTCGAGAAGCGCGTGCTCGAGGAGATCGTCCACCCGACCTTGCGCGGCATGGCCGCCGAGGGAAGCCCGTACCGCGGCGTCCTCTACGTGGGGCTCATGATCGATGCCGGGGGCGCTCCGCGCGTGGTCGAGTTCAACGTGCGCTTCGGCGATCCGGAGACGCAGCCGATCGCGCTCCAGATGGAGTCCGACCTGCTGCCGCTGCTCGACGCGGCGGCGCGCGGCGATCTCTCGCGCGTCGCGCCGCCGGAAGGGCGCGGCGCGGCGGTCTGCGTCGTGCTCTGCTCGGGCGGCTACCCGCGCGACTACACGACGGGACGCCGGATCGAGGGCCTCGAGGCGGCGGGCGCGTTGCCGGACGTCGTGGTCTTCCACGCAGGGACGCGGCGCGGCGCGGACGGCGGCTTCGTGACGGCAGGCGGGCGCGTGCTCGGCGTGACCGCGCGCGGCGCCGACGTCGCGGCGGCACGCGCGCAGGCCTACGCCGCCGTCTCGAAGATCCGCTTCGAGGGCATGCACTACCGGCGGGACATCGCGGCCCGCGCCGCGACGCGGTGAGCGGCGCGGCGCGCGACGGAGTGAGCAGTCCGCTCCGCGATGCGGTCGAGCGGGTCCGCGCGGGCGGGCTCGTCGGCTACCCGACCGAGACGGTCTGGGGCCTCGGGGCCGACGCCTGCTCGGAGTCCGCGGTGGCAAAGCTGCGTCGCTGGAAGGGGCGCGGCGAAGA
>Ga0335082_10005223_pt1 | contig 14188 bp, 13 predicted proteins | sample Lox_Sample_41_FD_206718 | JGI IMG/M metagenome (GOLD analysis project Ga0335082, IMG submission 206718) | Soil microbial communities from Loxahatchee National Wildlife Refuge, Florida, United States - Lox_Sample_4.1 | ecosystem: Environmental > Terrestrial > Soil > Wetlands | place: USA...
GCGGCAACGCGAGGAGCAGATATTCCTGGCTTTGGCGCTGGTGATCGGCGCGTTGACCGGGCTGGCGGTGGTCGCGTTCATCTTGCTGACGGAACGGATGGGGATGCGGCTGTACCCGGTGGGGGGCGCGCCGTGGCGGCGTCTGCTGTTTCCGGTCGTGGGCTCGCTGGGCATCGGTTACTTGCTGTATCGCTACTTTCCCAATGCGCGAGGCAGCGGAGTGCCGCAGACGAAGGCTGCGCTGTTCGCGCGCGAAGGGCGCATCACACTGCGTACTGTGCTGGGCAAGTTTTTCTGCACCTCGGCAACGCTTGCCAGCGGCATCCCCCTGGGACGCGAAGGGCCTTCGGTCCAGATCGGTGGCGGCATCGCTTCCGTGCTGGGACGGCTCTTCGGACTGCGCACCGACCAGGTAAAGAAGCTCATCCCTGTGGGGGCTGCGGCGGCTATTGCCGCTGCGTTTAATACGCCTCTGGCAGCGGTGCTGTTTTCGCTCGAAGAGATCATGGGCGATCTCCACGCCCCAGTGATGGGGGCGGTGGTGCTGGCATCGGCGACTGCGTGGATGGTCCTGCGCGTGTCTCTCGGCGATCATCCACTCTTCAAGGTTCCGCAATATCAGCTGGTCCATCCCGCGGAATTCGCCGTTTACGCTGTGCTCGGGGTGACCGGAGGCCTGGTTTCGGTGGCCTTCACGAAACTTCTGCTGGATATGCGGGAACGCTTTCTCCGCTTTCCGCAAGAGACACTCTGGCTTCAACCTTTGGCAGGAGGCTTATTAGTCGGCTTGTTGGGATGGTTCGTGCCCCAGGTCTTGGGCGTGGGTTATGGATATGTCGGCGACGCCCTGAATGGAAACATGGCGCTAAGACTGATGGCTGTGCTGGTGGTTCTGAAGCTTCTCACCGTTGCCACCAGCTATGCTTCCGGCAACGCCGGCGGTATTTTCGGCCCCGCCCTGTTCATCGGCGCCATGTTGGGAGGTACGGTAGGGACGGTGGCGCATCACCTGTTACCGGCTTACACCGCTACGCCGGGCGCCTACGCGCTGGTCGGGATGGGCGCGGCCTTCGCGGGGATCGTGCGCGCTCCCATGACCTCGGTGGTGATGATCTTCGAGATGACCCAGGACTATGCGGTGATCGTCCCGCTGATGATCGCGAATCTGGTGAGCCTTTTCATCGCTTCAAGATTGCAGCCGAAGCCCATCTACGAGGCCCTGGCCGTGCAGGATGGCATACACCTGCCGACCGCCGAGACGCGCCAGCGAAGAGATCGGCGTCAGGTGATCAGAATCATGCAGACTCCGGGACAGTTGCTGCCTGCTGAGATCACGCTCCGGGAGGCGCTGGAGCGGGTTCGTTCCAGTGAACTCCGAACCTGGCTCGTGAGCGATCAACGAGGTGTGGTCGGCGTGATCAACCTATCGCGGCTGGAACGAGAACTGGCGGAAGGTGCGGATAAGAAGCTTGGTGCGTTGGTGGATGGGTTGGTTTTCCCGCACGTCCACCCCGACCAGGGGGTTGACTTGGCGCTTGAGCGCATGGGCGCAAATCAGATCGAGATCCTGCCCGTCGTGAACCGTGCGGATGTGCACAAGCTGGAAGGGATTGTGACGCTGCGCGACGTGCTGGATGCATACGGCGTGAGCCGAGCCTGAAGGCCTCGAAAGGCGGGCCGCGCGCCGCGCGCGCGCGGCCTTGTGGCGGGATGCCTAATTGCCGCCGACCATGGCGTGTCCAGCCGGAAGAGCCGCGGGCGTGAGGCCGACCTTCTTACGCCGCCAGCCGGAGTCTGGCCGCCATCTTCACGAGGCGCGCCTGAAAGAAAGCGTTCCATTGTACTTTGGTATCGACTTCTCTCTTCGCTCATCATCCCCGTCATTCGCCGATCTTGCCTGGTCCAATACAAAAGCGCCGCCGATACCATGGTCCAATAGACTCGTCCGCGATTCTCTGACTTAATCCCCACTCGTGGTAGGAAACCTCTCCGACGAAGGAGGAAAGCCTGTGGCAATCACAAAAATCGAGAAACTGCTCTATACCGCCAAGGCTCACACCACCGGTGGCCGCGACGGAGGGGCTTCGCGCACATCGGACGGTTCTTTGGACGTCAAGCTCTCAGTCCCGGGAACTCACGGCACAGGAACCAATCCCGAGCAGTTGTTCGCGGTGGGATGGTCGGCCTGCTTCCTGTCTGCGATCAAGGTCGTCGCGGCGAGGATGAAAGTCAGGCTCCCCGCCGATGTAGCCGTTGACCCCGAAGTAGACCTGGGCACAACGAATGGCTCCTACTTCATCCAAGCGCGCCTCCATGTCAGTCTGCCGGGCGTAGAGCGCGAGGTGGCCCAGAAGCTGGTGGATGCCGCGCACCTGGAGTGCCCGTACTCGAAGGCCACGCACGGCAACATCGATGTGGTGACGACCGTCGAAACCAGATCTGCGACGACCGCAGCGTGACGGTTTCTTTGCTGGCGGGGTAGTGGACATATCCGCCATGATGAGCGGCAAGGCTGAGTTCCGCGTCGTGCTCACGATGTGAGGCATGAACGGGGACCTCTGAAGGAGAGACCATGATGAAGCGGATCACTTTCGTGCTGCTTGCAGTCGCCGCGATGGCGGCCTTTGTGGCCGCCACCGCCCCTGCGTCGCGAGATGCCAATGGAGATGCTGCCCCGGTCTTCGGGATCAAGATCTACCGCGGATACCGCGACTGGAGCGTGATCTCCGTGGCTCACGAGGCGGGGAAGCTCAACGATCTGCGGGCTGTGTTGGGCAATGACGTAGCCATAAAAGCCTACCGGGACCGAAAGTCTCCGTTGCCGGATGGCACAGTCATTGCCCGCCTGGCCTGGAGCTATGTGCCGTCGGAGGAGAACAACAAGGTCTTCGGCCGCGAGCAATCGTTCGTCGCGGGTCCTCCTACGCCCTGGTACCTGCAGTTCATGGTCAAGGATTCGAAGAAATACGCGGCGACGGGCGGCTGGGGGTTCGCTCAATTCGACAAGGACGGAAAGCCTGCCGACGAGGCGACGCACAAGACTTGCTTTCCGTGCCACGAGCCTGCCAAAGCTCGCGACTTTGTCTTCACCCATTACGCACCATGAACGTCTCTTGGGGTCCGACAACCTCCGCAAGGGGATCAAGCCGTGAAGCGCGGGGCTGACGTCGCTCGCTTCTGACTGGGCCTTGTGCAGAGGCCCCTGAGACGATTTAGTGAATCTGTGCTTTCGGTCATGCATCCCTTTTGGGCATGGCCATTGCTCTCGAATGGCCGTCCGTCGGCGGGGCTAGGCTCATAGCGCGCTGTAGGGAGATGTGGTAACCAGCGAACCTTTGCCAGTGGGGAGGCAAGCGTGGGAACCGTTCGAGTCAGAGTACGTCGCAGTATCCAGCCGGTCTTCTGCTCAGTGTGGGCGCTTGTAGCTTGGCTGGTTTTTCTCGGATTCCAAGCCGCCGCCCAGACCAATCAAGCTCAGCGTTCCGTCGCCCTGGACAGCGTTCCCAGCGGTCCAGCGACGTCCGAGGTTCTTCATCTCGGTCTTCGCGACGCCGTCAACATGGCGGTTCGCTATAACCTCGGAGGCATCGAGAGCGATGAGAATACACGCATCGCGCGTGGCCAGCGGCTTCAAGCCCTGAGCAGGCTGCTGCCGCAAGTGAGCGCCGGAGCTTCCGAGAACGTCGACCAGTTCACGTCGGCCAGTCTGGGTATCAAGTCAGTGCTCGTTCCTTTCGTTATCGGACCGTTCAGCTATAGCACGGCGCAGGCCGACCTGAGGCAGACCCTATTCAGCCTTGAGTCGATCCAGCGCTACCGAGCGGCACAGACTGCCGAGAATGCCACCCAGCTGACCTACAAGGACACACTCGATCTCATCACCCTGGCGGTGGGCAACGCGTACCTGCAGGTCATCGAGACCGCGTCGCGCATCGATGCCGCGGAAGCCCAGGTGCGGAACGCCCATGCGCTCTACGATCAGGCGGTGGATGAGCTTCACGCGGGCACCAGCCCGAAGATCGACGTCACCCGCAGCGCGGTCCAGCTTCACACCGAGCAGTACCGGCTCAGCATAGCGCGCAACGACTTTGCCATCGCCAAGCTCAACCTGGCGCGCGGCATCGGGCTGCCGCTTGGCCAGTCCTTTGACCTGACGGACCGCCTGCCCTACGCCGACCTGGAGCCCGCCAGTGTTGACGAGGCGTTGAAGTCTGCCTACAGCATGCGCAGCGACTTTCACGCCGCCCTGGCCACGCTGCGCTCGGCACAGCAGCAGCTTTCCGCGGTTCGGGCAGAGCGCTATCCGGTGCTGGCCGCAGGCGGCACATACGGTGTCCAGGGAGCGACGTTTGGTCACTCTCATGGGATCTTCGAGTTCCAGGCGGGCGTGAACGTCCCGGTATTCACCGGTGGACGCATCAAGGGCGACCTGGTGCAGGCGGAAGCGGCCCTCCGCCAGCGGCGAGCCGAAGCTGAGAACCTCCGCGGCCAGATCGACTACGACGTCCGCACCGCGTACCTGAATCTGCAGGCCGCGAAGGAGCAAGTCACGGTGGCCCGCGAGAACGTTGATCTGGCGAACGAGAACCTGGACCGCTCCAAGGAGCGGTTTGCCGCCGGAGTGACCGACAGCGTCGAGGTGGTACAAGCCCAGCAGTCGTTGTCGAGCGCCAACGACCAGTACATCGCCAGCTTGTACAGCCACAACCTTGCCAAGCTGCAGTTGGCCCGGGCTCTGGGGGTCGCGCGTAGCAATTACACCCAATACGTCGCGACGCAGTGATGTCCAGCTTCCGGGGGAAGGATCCGAATGGCTACTGAAAACGTACCGATCCCCGCCGTCGCAGATGCCGCAACTCCCCAGCCGGCGCCGGAGAGGCCGGCGCCCCGGCTTGTACCGAAGAGGTACTCGCCAGCCGGGCTTCGCCGGATCATCCTGCCCCTGGCGGCATTGGCGGTGCTCATCGGTGGAGCGGTGTTGTGGCATTACCTCAGCGGCTATGAATCGACCGACGACGCGCAGGTCGACGTCCATCTCTACCCCGTGAGTGCCCGGATCTCCGGCTACGTCGTCAAGGTCAACGTTGAGGATAACCAGTACGTGGAGAAGGGCGCCGTGCTGGTCGAGATCGATCCGAAGGACTACCAGGTCGCGGTCGACAAGGCGCGTGCCGATCTGGCGAACGCGGAAGCGAACGCGAAGGCGCTCGACATCTCAGTGCCCATCACCTCCGTGACCACCGCCAGCCAGCTGAAGTTCTCTGCCTCCGATGTAGAGAGCGCGCGTGCCGGGATCGTTGCCGCAGAGAAGCAACTTGCCGCTGGCCATGCCCAGGTGGAGCAGGCCGAGGCCAATGACGTGAAAGCGCAGGACGACCTGCAACGATACAAGCGGCTGGTGGAGAGACAGAACGTCTCCGAACAGACCTACGATCAGGCTGTGGCTGCCGCCAAGGCGAGCACGGCGACGGTGGCGGCTGCGCGCGCCAACGAGGCCGCGGCGCAACAGGTGTTACAACAAGCCAGGAACCGGCTGTCGCAGGCGGAAGCCAACCACCGCACCGCCCAGACCGGCCCCGAGCAAGTCGCGTCCACCCAGGCTCGCGCGGCCTCCGCCGCCGCCGATGTTGCGCAGAAGCGCGCCGCGTTGGAGCAAGCCGAACTCAACCTTCAATACACCCGGATCGTCGCTCCGGTCAGCGGCGAGGTGAACAAGAGCGTCGTTGTCGGCCTGAATGTACAGCCGGGACAGCAGATGCTGACCGTCGTCCCGCTTGACGAAGTCTGGATCACGGCCAACTTCAAAGAGACCCAGCTTAAGCACATGAAGCCCGGGCAGCGTGTGGAACTTGAGGTCGATTCCAATGGCCACACCTACAAGGGCCACGTGCAGAGCATCGCGGGGGCCACGGGCCCGGTGTTCAGTGTGTTGCCGCCCGAGAACGCTACCGGGAACTACGTCAAGGTCGTCCAGCGCATTCCGGTGAAGATCGTCCTCGACCCGGGAGAGAATCGCGATCACCAGCTTCGTCCCGGCATGAGCGTCGAGCCGAAGGTCTACTTGCGATGAGCGCTTCCGCCCAAGCGATCGCCGCCGCGGAAGCCGTTTGGCGGCCAAAGTACAACCCCTGGCTGATCGCGGTGGTCGTGGCGATGGCGGCGTTCATGGAAGTGCTCGATACCAGCATTGCGAATGTGGCGTTGCCCTACATGGCGGGCAACCTGGGTGCCAGCAACGACGAAAGCACCTGGGTGCTGACGTCTTACCTGGTATCGAACGCGATCGTTCTGCCCATCACCGGGTGGCTGGCCGGCCGATTCGGCCGCAAGCGTTTCTTCCTCTCGTGTCTCGTGATCTTCACCATCAGCTCCCTGTTGTGCGGGATCGCTCCAAGCCTTGGATCCCTGCTATTTTTCCGCGTGCTTCAGGGCGCCGGCGGTGGAGGCCTTCAGCCCATGGCGCAGGCCATACTGGCCGACACTTTTCCTCCGCAACAACGCGGACTGGCGTTTGCCCTGTACAGCTTCAGTGCCATTCTGGCGCCGACGATAGGCCCGACCTTGGGCGGCTGGATCACGTTCAACTATTCGTGGCGATGGATCTTTTTCATCAACCTTCCTGTCGGCCTCCTGGCATTGTTTCTCATCGCGCGGCTGGTCGAGGATCCGCCTTACCTGCACCGGCTGAGAGCGGCCGGAGTGAGACTCGATTATGTGGGCATCGCGTTGTTGACCGTCGGAGTCGGCGCTTTGCAGATCCTGCTGGACCGGGGCCAGGAAGATGACTGGTTCGGCTCACATTTCATCCTGACGCTGGCTGTCATCGCTGCCGTGTGCCTGGTCGCGCTGGTGGTCTGGGAGTGGTTTCGAGAGCAACCGATCATCGATGTCCGCCTTTTCAAGGACCTCAACTACCTGGCCGCGAACGTCATGCTCTTCATTCTCGGCGTGTGCCTGTTCAGCAGCCTGGTGCTCATGCCCCAATTTCTGCAGACGCAGCTCGGGTACACGGCCGAGACCGCAGGACTTGTTCTGTCCGGAGGGGCCATCGTGCTGCTGATCACGATACCGATCGTGGGGCAACTTACGACCAAGGTTCCGGCGAAGTACATCATCGCGTCCGGATGGCTAAGCCTGGCCATCGCCATGTACTACTCGACGCAGCGACTCGATCTGCTCATCAGCTTCAGGGCGGCCACTTGGCTGAGGGTTGCCCAGGTCGTCGGCCTCGGGTTCCTGTTCGTGCCCATCACGCTGGTGGCGTACGTGGGGCTGCCGGCCGGGAAGGCTAACTCCGTCGCCGGCATGGTCAACTTCATGCGCAACATGGGATCCAGCGTCGGCACATCGATGGTCACGACGGTGCTGGCTCGCCGCGCCCAGTTCCACCAGGAAAATCTCGTCGGCCACGCGGCTGCCACGAACGCGAATTTTCAGGATCTTGTCGCACGCTTGAGCAACGGGCTGACCCGCTTCGGCCTGAGCGCACATGACGCCCAGGTGCGGGCCGTGGCGACGGTATACAGAGGTGTCCGGGTCCAGGCGACCACATTGGCGTATATCGACACGTTCTGGATCCTGTCGATGGTTGCTTCGGTCATGTTCGTGGCCTCGTTCTTTCTGAAGAAGAACGACCCGCGGGCAGGCGGCGAGGTGGTCCATGAGTGACATACGAGTGATCACGGTCGAGCGGGAATACGGCTGCGGCGGCGGCGCCATCGCGCACAAGATCGCAGCCCGCCTGGGATGGAAGCTGTGGGACCAGTTACTGACCTGCGAGATCGCCCGCCTGACAAACTCGGAGGAAGCCGAGGTCAGATGCCGGGAAGAGCAGCGCGACCCCCTCTACTACCGGCTCTTTAAGTCGGTCTTGCGAGGCAGCTATGAAGGCAACCAGGATGTGCACCACCTCAAGCTGCTGGATGCCGACTGCATCGTGCGTTACTCCCAGGAAGTGATCGAGCGCGCGGCCTCGGAGGGCGATTGCGTCATCGTCGGACGGGGCTCGCAACATTTCCTGCGCGATCGGGCCGACACCTTGCGGATCTTCCTCTTCGCTCCCACAGAGGAGAAGATACGCCGCCTTAGAGCGGAAGGGATGGACGAAAAAGAAGCTCGGCACCTCGTCGACACCGTGGACAAGGAACGGGCGGCCTTCATCGAGAAGTACTTCCACCTGGAATGGCCGAATCGTTTCCTGTATCACGTGATGCTCAACACCGCGACAGGGGATGAGGCCGTGATCCGTACGGTCCTGGACCTTAAGAGTGCTATGGACGGGAAAAAGCAACCGGTGTGGAGCTAGTGAATATCAGATCAGGAGGCCTCTGCCTCCGCTCTGCTGGAGGCTCGCAAGGCGACCATCGCCCTTGACAGAACCACGAGCAGCACGTCCGAGTAAGCTTCAGAGACGCAGCACTGGCGTTCGGAGACTGACCATCAAGCTGCGGGATATCCCACGGACTTCCGTGGGATCTCACTGTCGGGCAAACGTGACGTTCCCCTGGTCAAAGCCACAGCCATTCAGGCCACCGTTAAGCGCGTAGGTGCCGGTGGCTGAATTGTTGTCCGAGGCAATGGTCAAGCTGAGCGACGCATGGTTCCCCGAATCGTTGGGCAGAGAGAAGATGTCGATCGCCATGGTTCGCGGGGTCCCGGGAGTGATCGCGCCCGCGACCGAGGCGGTGTTGTCGAAGCAGTTGGGTGACTGGAAGGGAAGACCCGAGAATGTGACCGGGCTGGTGATGCCATTGAACGAGCCTTCCTGCATGCTGAAGGTGAACGTCTGCGCCTGCCCGGTTTGGGTGCTGGTGTCGGTGGCAGTCCAGTTGCCCGTGACGTCAGGGGATATGTTCGAGCCGCAGCCTACAACCAGCAGAGCGACTGCGAGCAGCAAGGCAGACCTGGTGATCATTCTCATCTTCGTGTCCGTGTTCCTCGCGTGATTCGCGGATGGGGATGTCCGGCTTTGGCAGCCGTCGGTTCGGTGTCACTAACCCGGAACTCGCGCTGAAAATGTAAAGATTTGTCATTCGAGGAACGTGCTCCTCTGTTACGGATCGCGGTGGCGCCCGACCGTCGCGGGCATTCGATCTTGCGCAACTCGCTTTCACTTCCGGTGTTGGTATGTCGCAGGAACTTAGGAATGCATGCCATCCCAGGATGCCTGCGGTCGCCGCAGTGCCGAACACTTGTATTGCTGTCGTTGTTGCTCGGCGTGCGGCTTGCCACTGCGCAGCAGGCGCCCACGTTTTCCGTGGACGTGAAAGTGGTGAACGTGCTGGCCACTGTCCGGGACAAGCACGGCAACATCGTCAACTCTCTTACCAAGGACGATTTCACCCTGGAAGAGGACGGACGTCCCCAGACCATCCGCTACTTCAGGCGGGAGACGGACCTGCCCCTGACCCTCGGCCTGCTGGTGGATACCAGCCTGAGTCAGGTGCAAGTGCTGGACCAGGAGAGGACGGCCAGCGCTGCCTTCGCCAACGACGTGTTGCGAGAAGGCCAGGATTCTGCATTCCTGATCCACTTCGACCATCAAGTGGAACTGCTTCAGGACCTCACCACTTCGCGGCAGAAGCTGGTGGAGGCCCTGCAGTCGCTGGAAGCGCCGCGCTACGAGCGGCAGCAAGGCGGCGGGTATCCCGGGGGCGGCTCGGGCCGTGGCCGGCACGGCGGAGGAGCGGGCGGCGGCACCTTGCTCTATGACTCCATCTTCCTGGCATCCGACGAACTGCTCCGGAAACAGCCGGGCCGCAAGGCCATCGTGGTGCTCACCGACGGAGTCGACCACGGCAGCAAGATGTCACTGGAGCGGGCGATCGAAACCGCGCAACGCGCCGACACCATGGTGTATTCCATCTACTTCGCCGGCCGTGAAGGTGGTGACCGCCACACCGGCATGAGCGGCCCATGGGGCGGCGGCCGTCACGGCGGCGGCTGGCCCGGCGGCGGCGGCCGGACCGGCCCTCGCCCCTCCGATACCTCCTCCGAGGAGGGAAAGAAGATCCTCGAGAGGTTGTCGTGGGAGACCGGAGGGCGCATGTTCGTGGTGTCCAGGAAAGAGCCGATCGCCCAGATCTACCGACAGATCGAGGATGAGCTGCGCAACCAGTACAGTCTGGGTTACACGCCCGATCGTGCCGCCGCCGACACCTCGGATTACCGCCACATCCACCTGGCAACCAGGCAGAAGGACCTCACCGTACAGGCCCGCGAAGGCTACTACGCGTCCCATCAGGTGGATGCGAAGGTGGGAAGGTAAGGGTTCGGGACACTGACCCTACGGTGCGGCGCCTTTCGCCGGCCATAGCTGGTACAGACGCAGATGGCCGTCGTCGTAGACTTTCCCCCCGATCCTCGAAAGGGAGGCATCGAGGTCGAAGTACTCCTCGATCCAGACGTAATCGTAATCCCGCGCGATGGCGCCCCAGTCGAGCGGCGGTTCGATCGGGCGCTTGGGGATGTAGATGTCGGTGGTGACCCGCATCGGCGTCTGGCCCTTCAGGTCGAACAGGTACACCGCACGCGCGCCGCGCTGAATGACCGCCCACGCCCAGAAATGATTGGCGACGCGGAGCAGCGGGTCGTCTTCCGGGTGCTCGTCGATCAGCGGCAGCACCCGCGCATTGCGCGGCAGCGCCTGCACGGCCGCGACCATCGGGGCCATCTGCTTCTGCTGCAGAACGAAGTTCCGGTTGATGTCGGCGACCCGGATCCCGAAAATGATCACCGCCAGCGCCGCCACCATCCTTTGCCGCCGGCCTATGCGCGCCGCCAGCAGCAACGCCACGAACAGCGCCGGGACCACGCGGAGGTCGATGTCCCAGCTCTCTCCGATCTCATCCGGCAGCGCCAGGTAAAGGACTAGCAGGCCGCCGCACACCGCCGCCCAGGGCCACCGGATGCGCAGTTCCCGGTTGCGCGCCCAGGCGATCGCCAGGCAGAGAATGACGGCCCAGAGCACCAGCGACTCCATGCGTGCGGTGTAGCTGTGCCGCAGGACGTTGATGCCGTCATAGAACTTCTCCGGCCAGTCCCGGTAGTAGATCTCGGCGTCACTCTGCGGAGCGATCCCCGACAGCAGATACAGGACCCCGCCGGGCATGAACAGCGCCGCCGCCCGCAACAGATCGCGGAGGTTGCGGCGCTCCGCCAGCGTGTACACCACCACCATGAACCCGGCGATCCCGAACGCGATCAGGTGCGCGAAGTAGGTCGTGATCGCCAGCGCCAGCGTCAGCACCCACGCGCCGGCGCGCGGCCGTCGCAGGTACCGCAGCCAGCACCCCACCGTGAGGAAGGCGAGCGCCAGCCCCAGCTGAAAGACCCCGAATCCCTCCAGAAAGAACACGTCATATGCGACCAGCAGTCCCAGGGCGGCCATGCCGTCATTGCCGGGATCCGCCTGCCGCATCAGCCACCACACCGACAGCGGTACCGCCAGCACGCACAGGCTCAGGAACACTTTGCCCGCGATCTGGATGGGCAGGATCCGCTGCAAGGCGACCACCGTCAGGTCCATTCCCAGGTACGGGTACGGACCCCAGTCGGCCCGGTAGAACCCGCGGAACTGGTAGGCGGGATCGTCAAGATGCGCCAGGATGAAGGTGCGCGCCAGGTGGTTGGGATAGTCGAGCAAGGGCGGGTATTGCACCAGCCAGATGGGCAGCAGCAGCGCGGCGCAGATCAGCGCCAGCAGCACCGTGCGCAACCCGTCGTTTCGTGGGGAGTCCACCACGGCTTATTGGCGGTCGTAGATCAGTTTCTGTTCGAACTCGCCCTGGGGCGCCGTGAAGTGCTTCTGGACGGCCAGCGTCCTGCCGTCATCGGACAGGCTCCAGCGGCTGGTCCATCGGAGTCCGGGACTCTCATGCGCGGGGCGCGCCTTCTGTCGCGACTCGAACACCAGCACCGGCCCCGCCCAGTACACCCGGGCCCAGATCTCGTATTCGGCGTTGGACTCCGTCATCCGCTCCTCGCCGTCGGTGGTGAACTCCAGGTGCGCCTTCTTCCCGTCCTGGGTGATATCGACGGCCAGGTTGGCCCCGGCGTGGTGCAGGACGTAGGTGAGCGAGTCCGGCTTCGGTAATCCTCCGAATTCGCTTTTGTCGATGTTCAGGTTCCAAGTCCCGGCGAAGTTTGGGTGCTCCTGAGCCGAGGCCACCGGCTTGGCCAGGCAGATCACCAGCACGATGGCACAGACCATAGAGAGGCGCCACAGTCTCATGCCAGGTGATTCTAATCGCGTCACGCCCAACGTGCATCCGGTCCGCACCACCGTACTCACCTTTCCGTTACCTCCGTTACCTTGCTGCCGCTTTCCACCTGGGCCATGCTGCATCCGTCCTACGAGGGATCCGTCCTTATTCTTGAAGCTCCAGTAAGGTGGGACATGGAACTGACGCTCGACGAGCACCGTGCCGGCAACGTGGTGGTGGTCCGCTTCGCCGGCCGCATGGTCCTGGGCCAGGAGACCACGGCCGCGACCGAGCGCCTTCGGGCGCTGGCCTGCCACAAGACCATCATCGTCCTGGACCTCGACGGCCTGCACCACCTCGACCCCAGCGGCATTGGGGCGCTGCTGAGCCTGTACGCCTGGGCGGCGCGCCACGGCGCTCGACTGTTCTTTGTTCGCCCTTCGTCCAAGATCACCCGCCTGCTGGAGACCACCAAGCTCACCAGCCTTTTCCCGATCTACGATTCCGCGGAAGCCGCCATCGCCGCATCAGCCGCAAGCTGAACCTGGACCCGGCCCTCGTTTATCATCCCGCAGCGTAGCGGATGCCCCATCGTCCCCACTTCCGCAAGACCGGCCTGGCCCGCAGCCTGTCCAAGCTTGGCTACTGCTCGCGTTCGCAGGCCTTCGACCTCATCCGCTCCGGGCGCGTGACTCTGAACGCCCGGGTCCGTCGCGATCCGGAAACCCCGGTTGACCTCGATCGCGATGCCATCGCCGTTGACCACAAGCCGGTCGCCGCCGCCCGGCGCGTGTACCTCATGCTGAACAAGCCCCGCGGCGTCGTGACCACCGCGTCCGACGAAGCAGGCCGCGACACCGTCTACGGGCTCCTGCCGCCCGGCACCCCCTGGGTCGCCCCCGTCGGGCGCCTCGACAAGGCCAGCGAAGGGCTCCTGCTGCTCACCAACGATTCCGAGTGGGGCGCGCGCATCGTCGCTCCGGAGTCGCACCTGCCCAAGACCTACCACGTCCAGATCGCCGCCATCGCGGACGACAGCCTTCTCGCGAGCCTGTGCAGGGGAGTTCTGGACTCCGGCGAGCGGCTGCATGCCTCCTCCCTCCATGTCATACGCGGCGGCGAGAAGAACACCTGGATCGAGGTAGTGCTGGAGGAAGGGAAGAACCGCCACATCCGCCGCATGATGGACGCGCTCGGGGTCGAAGTCCTGCGCCTGGTGCGGGTCTCCATCGGCCCCCTCCAGCTTGACGACCTCCCCAAGGGCAGCGTCCGCCACCTCACCTTGGCGGAGAAACTTAGTCTCGAATAGCGAAGGCGACCTTGCTTCTTCCTGCGTGTTGCCTTCGCGCTCCTTTGTCCTTCGTGTTGAGTCTTCTCGCGTGCGGTCATATTCCATAGCCTGGCAGCACGCGGCGTCGCCCACCGCTCGCTCTTTGGTAGAATGGCCCGCCTCAGCCCGCGAAACAGGAGAACACATGCCCACCAAGCGCAGCGCGTCGAAATCCGCCAAGAGCGGTAAGAAAAAAGCGACGAAAGCGAAGACCTCTGCCTCCCGGAAGCGCGCCAAGCCGGCGAAGTCATCTGGCCCCCTCGTCGACGTGGCCCGCAAGATCGGGACCACCCTGGGCGATCTGGCGGTCCGCGCCGGCCTGGCCGGGCCCGACGACGAACCCGGCCCCACTCAGCAATAAACCATGCTCTGGTTCGAGCGCAGATTCACCTTCGACCTGCCCGTCGAGGCATTCGCTGAGGTCGTGGAGCGGCTGCGTGGCGCTCCCGCCCGCCTCGAGGATAAGCTCCGTGCTCTGCCTCGTGAGGTCCTCACCCGCCGCAACGGCGAATCCTGGTCCATCCAGGAGCATGCCGGACACCTGCTGGAACTCGAGCACATCCACCTGGCCCGCCTCGACGACTACCTTGCCGGCAAGCAAGTCCTGACCCCGGCCGATCCGCGCAACCAGCGGACCTGGGACGCCGATTACAAC
>Ga0335082_10005224_pt1 | contig 14188 bp, 11 predicted proteins | sample Lox_Sample_41_FD_206718 | JGI IMG/M metagenome (GOLD analysis project Ga0335082, IMG submission 206718) | Soil microbial communities from Loxahatchee National Wildlife Refuge, Florida, United States - Lox_Sample_4.1 | ecosystem: Environmental > Terrestrial > Soil > Wetlands | place: USA...
GGCGCAGGTGACCTACACGCCGGCGGCCAATTACAACGGGGCGGACAGCTTCACGTTTACGACCAATGACGGTGGCGCCAGTTCGGCGGCGGCGACGGTCTCGATCACGGTGACGGCGGTGAACGATCCGCCGACCTTCAATACGATCACCAACCAGACCGCGGCGGAAGATTCCGGGTCGCATCCCGTGACGATTACGGGAATCTCGCCGGGCCCGGCGGATGAGGCCGGTCAGACCGTGACGATGTCGGCGACCTCGAGCAACACGGCGATCGTTCCAAACCCGACGGTCTCCGCCGTGACGTCGGGATCGGCGACGCTGACCTTCTCGGAGGCGGCGAATGCCAACGGAACGGTGACGATCACGGTCACGGCCAATGACGGCCAGGCGTTGAACAACACCTCCTCCAGCACTTTCACGATCACGGTGACGGCGGTGAACGACGCGCCGACGGCCACCGCTCCGAGCCCCGTGACGACGGCCGAGGATACGGCCACGACGATCACGCTGGCCGGTACGGATATCGACAGCGCGGCCTTGACGTTTGCGGTCGGGACGGCTCCGGCGCACGGAACCTTGGGAGCGATCACCGGGACGACCTGCACGCCGAGCGGCTCGGGCTCGAGCTGCACCGCGCAGGTGACCTACACGCCGGCGCTCAATTACAACGGGGCGGACAGCTTTACGTTTACGGCGAATGACGGCAGCTTGACCTCGACCGCGGCGACGGCCTCGATCACGGTGACCCCGGTGAATGACGCGCCGGTGGCCAACGCCCAGAGTGTGACGACTCTGGAAAGCACGGCGGCGGTGATCACGCTGGCGGGTACCGATGTGGACGGGAACAGCCTGACGTTCGCGATCGGGACGGCGCCGACCCACGGGACGCTGGGCGCCATCGGGACGCCCGCCTGCGCGGCGGGCAGCTGCACGGCGACGGTGACCTACACCCCGACAGCCGCTTACACCGGCGCGGACAGCTTCACGTTTACGACGAATGACGGGTCACTCACCTCGGTGGCGGCGACGGTCTCGATCACGGTTAACCGGATGAGCGCCAGGATGATTTACAGTGTTGCGGCCAATACCACGCCCCAAACCCGGAATTTCGTCGATTCGACGGACACATTTACGGCACAAGCAAACACGGTGGCCGGCGGCACGGCGATTCAATCTGTGCTTCGATCTTCTCCGACCAAAAATGAATGGATTGGCGGTTACGTGAACGCCTCCGGCGTCCTGCAGGTGATGTGCTACGATGGAGTGACCTGGACCAACGAGTGGTCGGTCACCGTGGGCGGAACAGGGACGACACGGCGGTTCGACATCGCGTATGAGACCAATTCCGGGGATGTCATGGTGCTCTATTCCGGCAACGTGGCCACGACCAACGAACTTCGCTATCGCACGAAGTTGGGAACGACCGGGTGCGGCGCGGCCAACTGGTCGGCCGAGACGAATCTGGATCCGGTCCGAACCTCCGGAACGGTCCAGTGGGTCAAGCTGGCCTGGGATCGGCGGACCACCTCCAATCTCATCGCGGCGATCTGGGCCGATTCGAACTCGGATCTGTCCGGAATGATCTGGTCCGGAACGGCCTGGGGGAATGAGCCCGGATCGGCGATGGAAACGAATCTTCAAGTAGTCGCCGCCGCGCAGGATGTGGAGGATTTTGATGTCCAGTACGAATCCCTCTCGGGCGATGTGATGGTGGTTTGGGGGAGATCGGTTACGGCGGGCAACAATGGCGTTTTCTACAGGACCTGTACGGGTGGAACCGCCACCTGCACCTGGTCGGCCGTGACCACGCCTCCGACCTGGGCGGATGACGCCACGCATCTCACACTGGCGGCCAATCCCAACACGGACGAGATGGTGTTTGCCTCGATCAGCGCGCTGTCGTCCGACCTGCAGATCGGATACTGGTCCGGCACGGCATGGACGAATACGGCGAATGTGGATACAACCACCGCGACTCCGACTGCGGGGACCCGCTTTGTTGCGGCGGGATGGTTGATTTCCGGAACCACCACGAGAAGCATTGTCACGTATTTTGACTCCACCGCGACGAATATCGGATGGTACGTGGGGAATGCGGGTACGTTTACGGCCCAGACCGATTTTGCCCCGACCCCGGCCTTCGGCACGCAATCGCAATACCAGATTGAGATGGACCCAATTAATAAAGACCGCTTGATATTCCTGGTTTCGGATGGAAACTCCGATATCTTCGCCAAGCGCTTGGTGATGAGTTCCACAGGGACCTTCACCTGGACGAATGCGGATGGGGGCGCGGCTCTCCAAACCAATACGGCGTCCGCCACCTATAAAACGTTTGATTTCGCCTATAGGCGGTAAGCCGGGCGGGATGAAGTCGAGGTTTGGGGTCATAGAGAGACGGGGAAAAGGGTATCGATGAATGACACCGATTCAATTTACAAAATGAGGAAGGGGAGAGCGTTGTTTAAAAGGGTGGTCTTGTTTGCGATCGCATTCCTTGTGATCGACGATATGCACGACCTTTCACGCACTTCCATGGGGCAAGCCCCGCCCTCAACGCGCGGTCCGCAGACGCCCTCGGGTCTCATTATGGGGCTCGATTCGGTCGATATTGCGCCCCGCTTCGATAAGCATTATACGACCGTTGCGGGATCCGATGCGTCTAATCCGAGCCCCATCAAGATCGATGTGGTCAAACAAACGGGACTGCCCGCAGGCCTATTTGGTCTCAATACGATATTGGAGGGGACCTACGGCGCGGTCCGGTTGAACATGGAGGATACGGGAAACTACATCGGGACCGATCCGTGCGACGGGACGGATGTGACGCAGACGGATGCCGATAATAACGATCCCCGATCTGTCATTAAGCTTCCCGGAGGAGTGAGTGGAGTTAACGGACAGGTGGTGACGAACTATACGGTCCCTCATCCGGTCAACGGTGTTCCGGCCGGATACATCCAGTTAGAACCCTTTAGGGTCGGCGCAACCCCGGTTGAAATCCGTCTGGTCTACCGGGCCTCCGACTCGTTGATCTGTGCTTCAAGCGATCCGCCCGTGGACACGGTCACCGGGCTGAGCCTTCCGGAGGGAATCGCGTTTGATCCCGTCAACCAAAAAATTGCCGTGACCAATAACGACGTCAGCACCCTCCAAATCCTCGACTACAATCAACTTCAATCTCCACCGCTCACCATCGCAGGATCTGGCACCGGGCTCAGCAATCCCTTTGGAGTCTATGTGGATGTGGACCCGAATCCGACCCTAAGTCACAATGAAATCGGCGTGGCCAACAGCGGCAACAACAGCGTCACGGTGTATAGTTACATTCCACAGATTCCGGTAGCCAATAGCCAAATCATGCTCGACCGAACCCTCAGTGGTGATGAAACGGAACTCAGCAGTCCGGCCGGGATCGCTTATGATTCCAGCAACGATCAGATTGTCGTGGCTAACGGGGGCAACAACAGTTTAACTATCTATCCTCGGACCAATTGGATTAACTTGGGAAACCAGCCTCCTCTCCGGAAAATTTTAAGAGAGGATTACACGATCACCTCGAGTAACAATTCCATTGTCCTCACGGAAACGGGCGGAGTGGGACCCGCGTTGGTGTCGATCGTACCAGGAAGTTACGCCACAGGGGCCGACCTTGCAACCGCCGTCCAGTCGGCTTTAAATACGGCCGCGCCTTCAACTAAATTTTCCGTGAGCTATAACACCGGCACCAAGATTTTCTCCATCAGCGTGGACTCCTTTTCCGGCGGGGTTAGCTCGGTGTCGCTGAACTGGAACGATCCGTCGAGCACGGCGGCCGGAGTCCTGGGGTTTTATCCGCTCAACAGCGGTCCTCTTTTTGCCGGTTCGATTGACACGAGCGATTTCGGTGACCTGACGGGGCTCAACGCACCTTGCGGAGTATATGTCGATACGGCTAATAATGAAATTGGGGTGACCAATAATGGAAATGACAGCGTGACGGTTTACGATCGAACACCCGCAAAGGAAAACGCAAGTCCCAAACGAACCCTTATCGGCTCAAATACGGGCCTGAGCAATCCTTGCGGAATCTATGTCGATACGACTCATAATGAAATCGGGGTGGTGAACAGCGGAACGAACACGATCACCATCTACGACCGTACAGCCAACGGCAACGTCCCGCCGTTGCGCACGGTTCGGGGAAGCCCCGCCGCGCTCAACATCCCGGTTGGGATCTATATTGATCCCTCCAACGATCAGATCGGGGTGGCCAATCCCGGGAACGGCACCCTGACGATTTACCAACGGGAGTATGATTTCGTGCAGCTTAAAGCCCTTCCCCTCTTGGTGATCACTCCGATCCAGCAAGTCCTTTTTCCACAATATAACTATCATGGTAATATTGTGGCGAATGATGGGGATCCGAATTCCATCGCCTTTGACGGGTACAAGCTGATATGGAAAATCACGGATGCCCGGCTGCGCCAGGCCTCCGATGTCTCCCAAGCCAAGCTGGTTCCTCCAAGCGATGCCGTTTTCCAACTGATGGACAACAGTCTCGCTTCAAACTTTCCGCTGGGCTGCGCGCAATTCACTCCGTTTATCATTGTCCAGCTTTCGACCAACTGTACCCCGCCGCTGATCCAGGCTCCGACACCCGTGGCGAGCGGCAGTTATACCATCCCGGCCGTGGTGTTTAAGCAGACCGTGATCAACAAAGTTTCCTTGCCTGAAAGCCCGCTCACGGAGCCCGAGTTTCCGCGTCCGGTTCCAACGCTTACGGTGTTGGGTGACAACTCTATTAACCGGATCGACTGGAATTATGTAAGCGAGCCACCCATTATTAATTCGCAGGAGGTTCAAATTTTTTTGAACCGGCCCTTCAATAATGTCAATCCGTGCTACAAACTGGTTCAGGGGAATAATCTAAACCTGATTTACGATTCAGGGCCTCTGACTCCGGACGTTCGTTCGGTGCCGACCGATAACAATCATCCGATCAACAATCCACAGCCGGCTGGATGCCCCATTTACTTTAATGATGTTCAGAGCATCACCTACATCGTCACGGACGCTTTAGAAGCAACCTATATCTTTACCTGGCAACCCTAAGTTAGGAGAGAAGAGATGAAACCGCATTGGAATTCCTCTTGGAGATGGATCAGAACCCTCGTCGTGGTCGGATTGCTGGCGGCGGGAGCGGCAGTTTCCCACGGCTGCGGTGAAAACACCTTGCCGCCCCCGCATCCGCCGAACACGGGAACGGTTATCGTCACGGGAGGGGCGGTGTAAGAATGGACGTTCGGGTTAGAAGAGGAGGACCGGCCATGGTTGGTTTTCGCTTACGTTTGAAACTGTATCTCATGCTGCTGGCGGTATTCAGTTTACTGTCGGGCGGATTCCTCGTCAGTTGCGGAGGCGGCGGAGGTGGGAGTAGCAGTTCATCCAGCAGCGGCCCGCCGAACCAGGGGACTCCTGCCGGAACCGGCACCGTCGTCATTAGGGGCAGTATACAGTGATCGGGTGACTAAGATGATGCGAATTGTGTCCAGTCTATTCCTTTCCGTGCTTGTCTTTATGGCCGGCGGGAGGGCGTCTGCGCAGATCCCGACTTACGCTACGCCGGACAGGTTATCGATTTTGGTCGAAAAGGCATATATATCGCAGGATGACCTCTCTTATACAGAGGTCTTTAAAAATCAAACCAGTCCGGCCGATCTGACTTCGAGCACTAATCCCGTGTTTGGCCAATCGGATAACTCGATCCCCGTCGGAACCTATAGAGTTATCCATCTTACCGTCAGCAGTATTTCCTGGCACGCGACCTGGAGTATACCCAATCCCTCTCCCTGTGACGGGAGTACTTCTGGAGAAACACCCGTCCCCGGAGATTCTTCCAATCAAGTGGACCTGAATGGCCATACCGAATTTTATTTTAAGACTCCGGACCTGGGAGGAAATACGCTGGCCTACTATCTGGCCAATCCTCCGGTTTCACCCGGGGCCTATGTCGGAGATCCCGATCATCCGTTTGTACTGGCCTCGCCGATTCAGGTGATCAAAGGCGGAATCACGACCGTCAACCTGGTTATCGGAGTCGCGAATACCATCACGTGCGATGGTTTAAAGATGTTTAATATAATCTCTGGGTCATCGTCAGATGCCATTACCGGACCCGCCACGAGGCTCACAGATGCCGATGGGGTATCTTTTGATTCAGTCAATCAAGAGATTTTTGTCACCAACCGCGGTAATAACAGCGTGACCGTCTTTAAACGAGGGACGTTGGGTAATGTCTCTCCATTACGAACACTGATCGGGCCCGCGACAAAGCTCAATCAGCCGGCGGGCATTTATGTGGATGCCGTCCATGATGAAATTGGGGTGGTCAACTTGGGAAGTGATAGTGTGACGATTTACAGCCGAACGGCGGTTGGAAATATCCCTCCGTTGCGAACGATTGTAGGGACGCAGACGGGACTCAGTCGGCCTACAGGGGTCGGAGAATTTAATGATGTGATTTTTGTGGCCAACAGCGGAAATGACAGTATCACGGTCTACAGCCGGCTCTCCTCCGAGAACGCCCCGCCCTTACAAACAATTGTTAGCACAAGCGTACAAACGGCTGTAAACGGAATTCAAGAGAATGTCGACAGTCTAAGCAGCCCATGCACTCTTTATCTAGACCCATACTCCAATTTGATCATTGTGGCCAACAGTGGGAACACTACTGTGACGGCTTATGACCGAACAGATTATAGCTGGGCAAACACAATTTGGACAAATTTCCCCTTTCAGATTCCCTGCGGAATCGCTTTATACCCCCCCAGTCATATTTATCTGGGTAAGGGTCTTTTTATTGATACCCACGGTGATGCCGATTCGACGAATGACGAGATAGGGGTTTTAGGTAGCGGCCCGCAGCCCGTCATGGCTTTTTCTCCGTCTATTTCTCCGTCCAACGCCAACGCATCCGCGTCCGACTCAAATCTGAAAGGGGAGTACAACGTGGTGCTTTACGGAGTGGACCTGCAAGGTGTAAACGGCCACGGCATCATCGACCCCGTCCTATTTTCAGAAAAAGGAAGAGTTTCCTTTGATCCAACCACCACTCCCTTGCCGAGTTTTACCGTTCTGCTGGATAAGCAGATCCGGCGTCAGATCATGCAGACCGATTGCCCTCAGGAAACGGATTACTTAAATCCGAAGGTCGGAATCTACGGAGTTAACGAGGACGGGAGTTTTTATGGGTATCTGCCCAATATGGGTGGAAGCCTGAAGGGGGGCTTTGTGCCGGACGGAAGTATGTTCGTCGGATCGCTGGTGGACAGTTCCAATCGGTTGATGTTGGTCTACGGTGTGAGGAGTTTTGACTCCACAAAGATCACCTACCTCACCGCCGACGGCAAGGCCGACGGAAATGCGGCGACCTACGCCTTTACCAATTATCGGAATGATGACTTTACGATCCAACGATTCCTAAATCCCCCCAAAGACGACTTTCTCCGTTTTCTGGTGTCGATCGGCATGGCCGAGACCAACGCCCAGACGTTCCTCGGGTCGAGCGCCGATATTAATGCCGTGAACGTGCTAAACCCCGGGGGTGATTATGTGCCGCCGTCGGCCGGGGCCGTGGTTTATTCGGAAAACGCCGAGCCCAGCTTGATCCAGCACTATACCGCCTCCGGCGGCGGCGGGATAGACGGCCCCGCGCGCGTTGGCATGACCGGGTACGTGGACGAGGCCGGGACTACGCTGCTTTTCATGCGAAACACCCTCACAACCGATGCGTCTAACTGTCCGATCGATTTTGGTTTTGGTATGGGCCTGCGGCAAAAGCCGGCGGGGACCTTCCATACCGCCAGCATCAAAGGAACGTATTTCGTCTCGGGGTTTGGGGATCGGTTGAACGGTGCGACCGCGTCCAGTGCCCATCGCTCCACGGCGGCCACCATCGCGTTCGACGGGAAGGGAAAGGCCCGGGTTGATTTTATTCAAAATGAGATGGGCCGCCTCTATTCGACTCAGCCATCCCTTACCTATAAGGTGAGCTCACGATTCGTTCCCAACGCGGGATTCGACGCCCGAATGGTGGTGGACGTGGTGGATCTCTACGACCGGCTTTCGGCGGGTCCCTACGCGTCGGCCCTGATCGGAAACGACGGGCAGACGCTGGTGTTCTTCAAGGGTCTGGAACTCGGCGGGAGTCCGAACCCGGAACGCCTTCTCGGACTCGGCGTCTACCAGCATCCCTGATCCGAACTCTCCAGCTTTAAAACCGATACGGAATTCTGAGCGCGACCTGGAGGTCGGGGGCGTCCAGGGTGAGGCCCGGACTGACGGAAAGGTCGACCGAGGTCCTGTCATTCACCCGCCACACCATTCCAAAACGAATGGTCGCGGCGTCCGTTACGCTGTTGGGAAGTTCGTTATGGGGTAGACCGAGGTTTGTTATTCGGCTCGGAAGGTTGATGGATTGTTGATATCCGATACTAATGGTGATTTTATAGTTAAGCGCGTAAGCGATGCCGAAGCCGTAGCCGATATTGTCCCCGGGATAAAAATTAACGAGAATCGGCGGTTGACCGTTCGGTCGGTTGAGGACGACGTTCTGCCGGGACATGGCGTAGCTGTAACTCAGTTGTCCGTATATCACGGCCGGGTCCGATGTTTTGATGGCGTTCACGGTCAAAGAGACGCTATTAAAACCCGATCCGGTGGGAGGATCTTTGATGGGATCCGTCGTCTCGAAAACATCGCGTCCCGTCCGGCCTTTTAACCCCAGAGCGACATACATGCTCGGACGTACGAGTGTTTCGTTTGCGAGGTGATAGGAAAGACTTCCGCTCACATCCCCCAGGCCTCTGCCGCTCGAGGTCTGTTCTGCCTCGGGGGTCACCACCGATTTTCCGATGATTCCCGTTGCCTCTGACACTCGAATGTACGTGATGCTATAGGGGACCCGCAATTCCGCCTGTAAATCCTCCGAGACTTTGTATCGGGCTACAAACGTCGTTATAAAGACGTCCCTTCGAACCCGTTCAACGGAAGTTTGTCCGACGATCAGAATCGGGAGGATGCCGAACCCTTCAATGAAAAGTTGATTGGAAGACAGATGGGCGTAGTTCTCGTTAAACTCGAGCTCCAACCGGCCCCGAATGGCGGTGCCTACCACGGATTGTTCAACCTGTTTTGTTACCGTTTTTTCCTTCTCTTCTTCCGTGGCCTGGAGGGCCTTTTGAACATTTTCTTGCGGTTTGGCCTCAGGGGTTCCTTCCGAGGGAGCTGTTCCCGGGGCTTGTGCAGGCGCCGCCGGTTGTGCGGGACTCTGTGCGGGCGTGCCCTCCGGCGTCGTTGTTGTTGGGGGTTGCGCGGGTTCAGCCGGCGGTGTTGAGCCCTGGGGCTGAGGATTTTCCGGCGGGGAGGCCTTCTCCTGGGGCCAGGCAGGGGCGCCAGCTATAATAATAAGGAAGGGGATGAGTAGAAATGGGATGATTCGGGTCATGAGAAAAATGGGGGAAAGGTGTTTTTTTATCATAAGAACCGCTCTTATTCATGATAGCAAGACCTGGGATTCTTGTCGAACTTACCTATAAAAAAGGGGGCCTTGAGGGTCCCCGTGGTTATGATCGACCCAAAGAGGCCGATGCAGTTCAAAACTCGCCCGGAATATAGGGTCTTGTCGGAGACACGGAGCTGTGACGGATGTCATCAACACTCTCTTGTCCCGCATAGATTTTATCCAGCTCAGTGATGGTCAGGGCGTGTTGCTCGATTTTCTGATCGTCCTTCGGAACGACGATAAGCGCCACATTCGTAAACCCGTACCAATCCTTTTTAAATTGCTCAACCGATTCGAGGAGGTTTCCGAAGGAAGGATCGGCCAGAAAAACGCGTTCCCCGTCGCTTCCGCGAAATACCACGAAATGCTTGAATCCCTCCGGAATGATCGGAACAAGAGCTGGTTTATGGAGGTTGACCAGGTCCTCAAAGTCAAGTCGGAATCCCGTTGCCTTGAATCCTTGGTCTTCCGCAAACAGTTTCAGATCCAACAGGGAGAAGCCCCTTCGCTTGATGACCTCTTCCAAGGTCCCTCTTTTTTCATTTATCCTGAGCAAGGTCTTGATAATTTCGGTCTCTTCTACAGATTTTCCAAGATAATATTTTAAGAGGGTTGACAGGGAGGCTGTTCCGCAACTGTAATCCCGTTCCTGAATAACGACATTTTTTCGCTTAAGTTCCTGGGTACTCTGGATCTCCTGCTTAATAATCGGGCCCCCCATGTCCAGAAAACCGAGATTGACCTCTATTTGAGCGGCATACGACCAAAAGGGGACAGAAAGTACCCAAACGAACGGCAATGAGATCATCCATCGAGTCATTTTAGGGCATTACGGGGACGTTGACCGTAAAACTGCTTCCTTGAGCCCCGGTATTGATATTCGTCGTGTAGATGGTATCATTGGTCGAATTTGTGATGCTGACCACGTTGACTCCGACGTTGATGACGGACGCGGCGCCGATCACGTTGATAAGACTGCTGACGTTGCTCTGAGCATTGCCGCTCAGAGCGATGGAACCTCCTGTGCCGGAAAGACTGGAGGTCGTATTGGTGGGAATCATAATGGGAGTGCCGGTATTGACAACTACCTGGGGTGGAGTATCGCTTGCCGAGAGAACCTCTAAGGAAAGATCCACTCTAAAATAGAGACCCTCTCCATAAATCTGTGAAAGCTCTTCATCGCTTAAGGGAATGAGGGAATGGCCGCCGGCCCACGCGGTTTGGGAAGAAAAAATGAAGGTTGATAGAACAAGGACGGGCACTAAAATGGGGATGGGAAGGGCGTAGAATATGGTTTTGAATTTGTTCTTCATGGTTGGCTCGTAGGATCAGAAACCTCCGATAAAATTCGTCGAGGTGTTGGAATTATTCATATCAAGCGTTGAATTGCTTAACGATACATTGCCGAGAACGTTCGCGCCATTGGCTCCTGCGCTCTGGGTCTGATTCAGGTTGATCTCAGAGGTCACATTTTGCTGTACATTCCCATCCATGACGATCGCGCCTTTATTGGTTGAAGCGTCGAACTGGTGATTATCGGTCCAGTCATAACTACCAAGGCAGATGGATGCGGCAGAGGTGGAACAGGAAATGGTGGCATCTCCTCCTACATTGATTCCCTGTGCCGTGATTTCTTCCAGGGCCGAGTCGGAAAGGCCTAAATTTTCAGCTTGTGCAGGAAGAAGTGGCACCGTGGTAAGCCACAGAAGGAGGGTAACGCCGATCGTTTCGAGGAAGTCCTTTCTGATTAACATAATAGGCACCTTTCCCCTTCTAATTCACAATGTGTAAACATAATATTGACAGTCCTATCCACAATAGTCAATTACTCGAAAGTGGTGAATTTAAGAAACGGTAATGGGTTAAACCTCTAAATGTTACTCCGTTAATTGAAAGAAAATAAGGATAGGTCAGATGTTGCCCCTTGCTTGTTCCATGAACGTGGGCTGTGCCAATGGTTTTATCTGAAGGCGAATCCAGAAAGGAGAGAGGCTGAACCCCTACACCGGCCTGCCACACGGCAAGCTCAAACGGGAAGGTTAATCCGATAACGGATAAAAACCTCTTTACGATCAGCATTACTTTCCTCCTGGATGAACAACGTTTAACGGTATCACCAGCTCTGATTTAATGATCCTTATGGATCATTTCACCAGGAGGAACGGTCGATCAATATATGTTTTACATCATAGTCAATAAAAAAGAACAAGTCAACTACACAAAAGTGGGTTTTTTTCCTCGAAACTACGCAAAAAACAGGTGGCGGGAGGATTGCTCCTCCCGCCACCCTTGGAACTTAAAGTACCACCCGAACACGACGACTCTTCAACAGATTAGAAGCCGCCGACGTAGAGTGTACCCCAAGTCTCGATATCAACACTGGACGCGGACAGCGTACCGACGTTCGTCGCTGAGTTCGCCGCGGCACCCCAGTTGATTTCGTTGATCACTGCGGTGACATTCGATTGTGCAGCGTTGGCACCTCCGGTTGAATCGAAGTAGTTGGCGCCCTTCTGATTGGAAGCATCTGCTGTATGAGAGTCTTCCCATTGAAACGCACCAACTTGGATGTTGCCATTGCCTGCATCAGTCGACTGGGTCAACGGACTGGTGCTTCCGGTCACCACGTTTTTACCGGTGATCGCAGCCAAATCCGAATCACCCACCGTAACCATGCCGGCATGAGCTGGCACCCAAAGGGCTACCGCAAGGATTCCTACCACTGCAAGAATTGTTAAGAGCCTTGTCATTCTAATTCACCCCCCCTCTCGCCTGTTTTGCCCCTAGACGGGGCGTAGGCCTTGTTGTACGGTACCCCTCTTAGAAGCCTCCAACGGCCATGACAGCATAGTCCATGTTCGCGAAGCCACTGGCACCTGTTACCGTTACGTCTGTTGCAGTCAACTCGCCATTACCCGTCGCACCCCAAGTGATCGCGTTGATCGACGCAGTAACGTTCGACTGCGCCGTGTTCCCCGCTGTCTCAGAGCCGAAGTAGTTGGCGGCTTTCTGGTTGGTGGTGTCAGTAGTGTGAGTATCCGTCCACTGATACCAGCCCACCTGAATGTTGGCGGATGTATCGCCTGATGCTGATTGACTGATGCTCGCATCCGCTCCGAAGGTGTAGGTGTTAACCTTACCGGTGATTCCGGCCAGGTCGGAGTCTGACACCGAGGCCATCTCCGCCCAAACCGGTACCGCCAGAAGCAGCACCAACACAGCCAATCCACTGATAATTGACCTGTATGCCTTCATATCTTTTCACCTCCCTTCTTTTTTTTGGATTTCTTTTCCCCATTGGCCCTATGGAAAAGAGGCCCATGAGGATCGGATGTGTCAAACAATAATCTAAACGGAAAATGAAGTCAACTACACAAAAGTGGGTTTTTTCCATCGTTTTTAATACTTTTCCTTGAAAAGGAATTAAATTTCCATTAACGGCGAAGCGCATCGAGCGCATGGCGGGCTTCCTCATGGTTTGGATCGATTTTTAGGGCGGCTTCGAAGGCTTTGATCGCCGGGTTTATATCTCCCAACTGTTGGTAGGCGTCCCCGAGATTATAATAGGCCTCGGCCAGGTTCGGTTGAAGCCTTATGGCGGTTTGAAATTCCCCGATCGCCTCTTTCGTTCTTCCCGTTTCCTTATAAATGACCCCAATGCTATTATGAGCCTCGGCAAATTCAGGTTTAGCCTTGATCGCCTGTTGCAACTCTCCGAGGGCCATGGACCGCTTTCCTTGGTTATAGTAGCACAGCCCCAGATTGTAACGCGCTTGGACATAATCGGGGTTTAGGGCCAAGGCTGTTTGATATTCCCGTAGTGCCTCCTCGAACCGGCCCTTTTCTTGATAGGCGTTTCCGAGATTGTTGTGGATCTCGGCCGACCCGGGTCGAAGGATTAAGGCGGTTTTGTACTCCTGAATCGCTTCCGGAAGATTCCCAACGGCCTTAAGCGCGTTTCCCAAATTATTGTGGGCTTCGGCATTCTTGGGATCGAGGGCCGTAGCGGCTTTGTATTCTTGGATCGCCTTATTATAATTCCCGGCCTCTTTATAGGCGATTCCAAGGTTGGTGTGGGCATCGGCAAAATCGGGCTTGAGCGTTAGTGCCCTTATATATTCTTGGATCGCCTCGTTATATTTACCCATTTTTTTATAGATAACGCCGAGGTTGTTGTGGGCTTCGGAAAAATCGGGATCGATTTGGATGGCTTCTTGAAAGGCCGCAAGAGCCTTTGCCGTTTCCCCTTGTTTATGGTAGAGGACCCCCAGGTTGTTATAGGCATTGAGCTTGGCGTTTGCATCTCCGGTTTTTAGCGTTAAAACGGTTTCATATTCTTTAACCGCCTCATTGTATTTCCCCCCATCCCGTAAGGCATTTCCCAGGTTGTTATGGGCGTCGGGATAGTCGGGTTTGAGATTTAAGGCGGTCTCGTATTCACGGACGGCCTCCTCGATCCGGTTCTGATCGACATACGCGACCCCGAGATTGTTATGTCCCCGGGCCTTGTTTGGGCTTTTATGAACGACATCGGACCAGAGGGAGAGTTCGTCCTGCCAGATCAGGTTTCGTTGATAGGTCGCGATGGAAAACAGGATGATCAGTCCCCCCATTCCGATCGCGACCGGGATCCTCCAGCGCTC
>Ga0335082_10005225_pt1 | contig 14185 bp, 11 predicted proteins | sample Lox_Sample_41_FD_206718 | JGI IMG/M metagenome (GOLD analysis project Ga0335082, IMG submission 206718) | Soil microbial communities from Loxahatchee National Wildlife Refuge, Florida, United States - Lox_Sample_4.1 | ecosystem: Environmental > Terrestrial > Soil > Wetlands | place: USA...
TCACCTCCTGGCACCGAGATTGCCACATCGCCGTCATGCCGCTGCTCCATAGAGCTGCCTTCCTCGCCGCCGCCATCGTCTTCGCGCACGCTGCCGAGCCCGCCGCCGGACGCTGGGAGGGCACTGTTCGCCTCCCCGGGCGCGCACTCCTTGTGGTTTTCGATCTCGCTCAGACCAGCGAAGGCGGTTGGATCGGCTCCGCAATTTCGCCCGCGCTGAACATCGCCGGGGCTCCGCTGTCCGACATAGCCGTGAAGGATTCCATGGTCTCGTTCGTCGTGAAGGGCGTGCTCGGTGGCGTGAAGGTCAACGGCACAATCGCCGGCGACACTTTCACCGGGACTTTCGAACAGGCCGGCAATTCCGCGCCTCTCACCATGAAGAACGCGGGGACGGCGCAGGTGGAACCGCCTCGTCAAAGCACCGCTGTGGCGAAAGACATGGAGGGCGACTGGGAGGGCGACATGACCGTGGTGGACCACAACGTCCACGCCCGCCTTACACTGACCAACCAGTCCGACGGCCACGCCACCGCGAAGTTCTTCCTCCACGGCCGCCGCGACGTGAACCTCGACGTCGCCATGGTCACGCAGGAATCCGACCTGATCACGCTGGAAATCCCCGACGCGTTCATCACCTTCGACGGCCGTCTCCGCAACGGCGAAATCAGCGGCGTGTGGCAGCAGGGACCCTACGAGTTCCCCCTCGCCCTGCACCGCGCCGCCAAAACTTCAGGAGAGAAATAGATGCGCTATTTGTTGACGGGTCTCACTTTCGCGGCTCTGTGCGCTGGGCAGGCCTTCGGACAGGCCATGTTCCGCGGCGATGCCGCACATTCGGGCGTCTATCCGGGCGGCGCGCTGCGCGAACTGCACGGCGTAAAGTGGCGTTTCCCGACGGGCGACCGCATCGTCGGCTCTCCGGTCTGGTCTGACGGCGTAATCTACTTCGGCAGCGACGACAACAGCGTCTACGCCGTCGATGCCGTCACCGGTCGTGAGCATTGGAAGTTCGCCACCCGCGGACCGGTTCCCTGCACCCCCGCGATCTCGGGCGGCCTGGTCTATTTCGAGAGCTACGATGGCCACTTCTACGCGGTTGAAGCACAGTCGGGTCATCTGAAGTGGAAGTTCGCCACCGGAGGCGAGCGCCGCTTCGAGGCAAAGGGCATCCACGGCTTCCAGCCAAAGAACCAGACCATCCCCGATCCTTTCGACCTGTTCCTTTCCAGCCCCGTCGTAGCCATTGGCGCGGTCTACTTCGGCAGCGGCGACGGCAACGTCTACGCGCTCGACGCGGCCACCGGCGATCTGCGCTGGAAGTTCGCCACCGGCGACGTTGTTCACGCCTCTCCTGCCTTTGCCGACGGGGTGATCTACATCGGGAGCTGGGACAGCTACTTCTATGCCATCGACGCCGCCACCGGCAAGGAGAAGTGGAAATTCCACGCCGGTGAAGACCCGGTGATGCACAATCAGGTTGGCTTCCAGTCTTCGCCCACCGTGGTGGATGGCGTGGTCTACACCGGCTGCCGCGATGCGAACCTCTACGCACTCGATGCGGCTACCGGCAAGGAGAAATGGAAGTTCTACAACAACGGAAGCTGGGTGATTGTTTCACCGGTGGTGGCTGACGGCAAGGTGATCTTCGCAACCTCGGATTCCAGCCTGTTCCACGTGCTCGATGCCGCCACCGGCAAGCCAGTCTACCAGCAGCCGACCAAAGGATATGTGTTTTCCTCGCCCGCGGTGGCGGGAGGCGTCGCCTATTACGGCGTCTTCAACGGCACGCTCCAGGCACGCGACTTGAGCAATGGCCGGCTGCTGTGGCAGTATCAGACCGAAACCGCGAAGCAGAACGCCAACTGGGCATTCACCTCCGACGGCTCTATGAATGGCGGCTTCCTGTTCCGCTCCACCTGGCGCGAAGCGCCCATCGTCTCCGCCGACATCCAGTTCAGCAACGGAATCATCGTCTCCTCGCCGCTGGTTGTGGACAAAGTGCTCTATGTCGGCGCCACCGACGGCTATCTCTACGCCCTCGACTAACCGGGTGGGGCGGGTCCCCTGACCCGCGCGGGACGCCCCCGTCCCGCCCTCTACGCCCGCGACTGAGCCGCTACCTTCACCGCCCCGAATCGCCGGTCGCGTGCGTGGAATACGGCCAGCGCCTCCGCCACCGACGCGCCATTGAAATCCGGCCACATCGTCGGCGTGAAGAAAAACTCCGCATAGGCGCATTCCCACAGCAGAAAGTCGCTGAGCCGCTGCTCGCCTCCGGTGCGGATCAGCAGATCGACGTCCTCAGCCTCCAGCAGCCGCGCAAAGTCCTCGCGCGAGGCGCCCTTGAACTTTCGTGCCGCCTCCACAATCCGGTCACGTGCGGAATAATCCACGGCGATGCGCAGATGCAGCTTGTTGCAATGGCGCGTGGCCCTTTCGCACTCCTCCATCGCCGGCAACAATAACGGAGGCAGACGGTCGCGCCGCCCGATCACGCTCACCCGCACGCCGTTCTCGATGCAACGCGCCTGCTCGCGCCGCAGATAGGTGCGGAACATGCGCATCAGGCCATTGATCTCATCCTGCGGCCGCTTCCAGTTGTCGGAAGAGAACGCGTAGATGGTCAGTGTGCGAACACCAAGATCGGGTGCAGCTTCCACTACCCGCCGGAGTGCATCGGCTCCCGCCCGGTGTCCGGCGATTCGCGGCAGGCCACGCCTCTGCGCCCACCGGCCGTTTCCGTCCATGATAATGGCGAGGTGCACTTATCTCTCCCGCATCGCCCGGACGAGCGCTTCCATGTGGTCAATGTACTTTTCGAATGCTTTCCGGCCGGTCGCCGTCAGCTTGTACTCCGTCTTCGGCATGCGTCCCTCGAACGACTTCGTACAGGAAATGTAGCCGGCGTCCTCCAACTTGCGCGCGTGCACGCTGAGATTACCGTCGGTCGTCTTCAGCAGCGATTTCAGCTCATTGAACGTGAGCGACGGCGACGGATTCGCGGCCAGCGCGCTGACGATCGCCAGGCGGATGCGTTCGTGAATCAGCCGGTCGAAATCCGGAACCGCCGCGCCGCCTGCCGCCATCCGTGGTTTCGCCGCGGCCTCCGGGACTTCCTTTCGCACGGTATTCTGTCTGGCCATAAAACCTCCCCTCAGCCGCCGAAGCGCCTCGCGATGATGAATCCGAACACAAGGTGAAGCCCGCCAAAACCGGCGCCGAGCAGCACATTGGCCACCTGAAACGGACAGAACAACGCTACTCCGCCCAGCAGCATAAAGCACAAACCCATAATCGGGACCACGCGCACCGAGTATGCGCCGCCGGTGACAACGCCGGTCCCATACAGCAGCAGCCACATCCCCGGAATCGCCTCAGCCAGATGCGCGCGATACAGCACGATGGTGAGCAGCGCCCCTACCATCAGCGGGGGCGCGAAGCTCAGAGCGAAACGCCGCGCTGGCGCTGAGAGCATCGGTTCATCGGATGCGTCCGCCTTCAGCTTCACCGCGATCGACCCGATCCCCATCGCTAGCATGCCTTCCATGAACCAGGCCATCAGCCAGTGCTCGGTCGTCATCGGGCGCGCCGTCAGCGCCGCCACCACAATTGCGCTGACCCCGATGATGCAGCCTCCCCACCCCGGCACCCCGGTAAAAGCCCGCGCGCGCTCCATCGTGTCGCGGATGAAGCGCAGGTTGTCCATAGCCCGGTTGTGCAGGCCGACGGGCTCCGGGGCTGGTTCCTCGCGAATGGGTCGGACGGTAGCCATGAGTTGCTGAGAGAGAGTATAGCGCAAGAACTTTGCGATGTAAAGTCAAAGGGCAGAGCCGCGCTGGTGGCGGATAGGGAAGTAGTACTACAGCAGCCGGAAGTTGACTTCGATGTTAGCGTAGACCGGAACCGGGTGGCCGTCCTTCATGCCGGGGCGGAAGCGCCATTTGGCCACGGCTTCAATGGCCTTCTGATCGAGCCCGAGGCCGAGCGGCTTCACCACGCGCACGTCCCGCGGATTGCCCTTCTCGTCCACCACAATGGAGAGAATCACAGTTCCCTGATACTTGGCCTTGCGCGCTTCTTCGGAGTAGTCGGGGTCAGGACGGTAGATCGGAACCGGCTGCGAAACGCCGCCGCCGATGCGATACACACCACCGCCTGCGTTGCCGCCGGAACCCGGTCCGAAGCCAGCGCCGCGGCCGGAACCCACGCCGCCGCCCGAGCCGTTGCCAATACCCCCGCCGGATCCGGTGCCGTTGGAAAGCACGCCGTACTTGGAGAGCGGATCGCCGTAGTTGTCCGCCTGAATTTGCGGAAGCTTCGCGTCGGGCTGCGCGATGATGGTCGGGTCCATCACCAGCTTGGGATGTTCGTTCAGCACAACCGCCGAAGGCGGCACAAACTGTTTCTGGGCGATTCGCGGAAGTTTGCCCTTGCTGGCCGGAAGCGGGGACCGGTTACCGCCACCGCCGCCGCCCTGCATGGCGTCTTTCTTCACCGCCATGTCGGGCTGATAGGGCGCCAGATTGGGCGCAATCAGCGTAACGGCCTCTTTGGCGGCCTGCTGGACCGTGGGATTGAAGGTGATGGTGAAGATCGCGACAATGACGAGAACGTGGACCGCCATCGATATCGTGCCGGCCTTCTTCTCCTGGCCTCCGTAGAAACCCCACAGTTCCTTCACCGGGACGGGCTTCGAGGTGACCTCGAGCGGCGGAAGCTTGGGAGGATGGATCATCTCCCGGAAATCGTCGACGAGCGACTTGTACCAGGGCTTCTCCAGGTTTACCAGCAGGTGGTCGAGTGGATCGGGCTCCCTCGCCGGGGTCGAAGCGGGATTTTGCTGCTGATCCATCACCACGGGCTCTTCAGGAGAAGTCATACTCTCGCTCTTTAGCAATCCACCTTCCCGTCTCCGGTTTCCCGGATCGCTCCTCTATGTAGACGCGGAAACTGCCTCGGGGTTCCAGCGATTGCTCATTGGGATTCTAGCACTTCCAACCAGGCGTAGTCACGCAGTATGACTTCTGGTATTGTACCGCAATGAACCTGTGCCGGGCGCGCGGAAGTCCTAGAACAGGAAATCCTTGTGCGGACTTGGCAGGGCCACTTCGGACTTGGCCAGGTAGGGGTACGGGTTCACGGGTGTCCCCATGAGCCGGACCTCGAAGTGAAGGTGCGGCCCGGTAGCGCGTCCGCTGCTGCCGCTTAGCGCGATGACGTCGCCGCGACGCACGTCCTGTCCCGGAACTACTTCAAACCGCGAGAGATGCGCATAGCGCGTCTGCAGTCCGTTGCCGTGATCGATCACCACCATCCGGCCATAGCCGGACATCCAGTCGGCGTGGATCACGATGCCGTCGGCAGCCGCCTTCACCGGCGTCCCAAACTGAGCCGAGATGTCCACACCTGTATGCGTGGAGCCCTCACCTGAGAACGGATCCTGCCGGCCCCCGTACGGGCTCATGATGCGGCCCATCACCGGCCAGAGGCTCGGCCGGCTATTCAACTGCCAGAGCCGGGTGTACTGATTGAATCCGCGGGAGAAGGTGGCGACTTTGAGGAAGTTATACTCGGCGAGGGTCTCGTGATAATTCGGCCGGTCCAGGCTGTCGTCGTCATTGCCGCCGGAGGCGTCGTTCAGGCCATAGCGAACCGAAACTTCGTTGGCAAACAACTCCAGAGTTGCTAGTTGCTCATTCTTCTGGTTCGTGACTTTCTGCAGCTCACGGTACCGCGTGCGCAACGAATCCACTTCAGCTCGTAGTGAGTTGTAGTGGGAGACCTTCCAGACCATGCGACCGTAACTGGCTACGCCGCCAATGACAGTGAATAGACCTACTACCGCGAGGACTAGGATGGCATAGATTGCCTGGTGGGGAATATGAATGCGGCGGAGGCGTCCGTGCAGCGAATGGGCCAGAACAACTACGAAGTATGGCTTAAGCTCCATGAACCTCCCTTGGATGAAAAACCCGGCGCAACCCCGTCCGGTCACCCGAACAACAAGTTGCATACCGGGGATGAATGTCTCTTGGCGATTAAACGAAGCTTTAAGTTAACCGAACTGGCACACCTGTGTCAACCCGACACAGGGTAAGGAAGATTACTGTTCTCGACTTAGTAGGGGTAGGGGAATGGGTTCGTTTTGTCACCGGGCTGGTGATCTACTCCCCTTCCGTGCCCGAGAAATCGGATGCGATACCCAATACGTCCTGGATGTCGCGCTATCCCTTGCGTTTCGGATCGATTCCCAGCCGCTTGATCTTTTGATTCAGGGTTGACAGCGGGATATGGAGGCGCTCGGCCGCCTCGGTCTGGCTCCAGTTGACCGCCTCCAGCGTTTCAACGATCTTGCGCCGCTCGAAATCGGCGACGATCTCGAACAGAGAGGCGTCGGCTGGCAGGGACCCGAAGGCATCCTGGCGGATGCGCACGCCGGCAGCCTGAAGGATCTGATCGGGCAGGACGTCGGCCGGGACGGTGGTGGAGGAGGCCAGCACCACCGCACGCTCGACGGCATTCTCCAGCTCGCGAACATTGCCCGGCCAGTTGTAGTCCATCAGGAGCTGCATGGCGTCGGCATCGAAGCGAAGCTGGCTGCGGCTGTCGGTGTCGAGATACTTCTCGTTCTCGCGGCAGTAGCGCGCAAAGAAGAACTCGATCAGCCGCGGGATGTCTTCCTTGCGCTCGCGCAGCGGAGGAAGATTGATGTTGATGACGTTGAGGCGGTAGTAGAGGTCCTCGCGGAACTTCCCTTCCTCAACCATCTTGCGCAGGTCGGCATTGGTGGCGGCGATGATGCGCACATCCACGCGGATGGTTTCCGCCGAGCCGACGGGCATGAATTCGCGCTCCTGAATCACGCGCAACAGCTTGGCCTGCGTCTCCTGGCCGATGGTGCCGATCTCGTCAAAGAAGATGGTGCCCTTGTTGGCGGTCTCGAAGTAGCCTTTGCGCGAGGCGATGGCCCCCGTAAAGGATCCCTTCACGTGACCGAACAGAGCAGATTCCAGCAGATCGGCGGTACCCGAGCCGGTATTCACCGCCACGAAGACCTGATCGGCGCGCGCGGAGTTGGCATGGATCGCCTTGGCGATCAGCTCCTTGCCCGTGCCGGTCTCGCCCGTGATCAGCACCGTCGCGCGGCTCGGCGCCACTTGAGCCACGAGATCCAGAATCCGCAGCATGCGGTCGCTGCGGCCAACGATATTGGGGAAACTGTAGCGCTGTTTGAGGGCGCGCTTCAGCTCGACGTTTTCGTGTTCCAGCCGCTGGCGCGCGACCATCTGCTCCACTTCAATGAGCAGCTTTTCGTTGTCCCACGGCTTGGGGAAATAGTTATTCGCGCCTGCCTTCAGCGCGTTCACCGCCACTTCGACTGAGCCATAGGCGGTGATCATGATGATGGGCGTGTCGATGTCGCGCTCGCGTGCGTCCTTCAGCACGTCCATTCCGGAACGGTCCGGCATCATCAGGTCGAGCAGCACCAGATCGTAGTGGCCGCTCTCGATCTTGCGCAGTCCCTCGGTGGCATTCTGAGCCAGATCCACCGAGTAGCCCTCTATCTCGAGCAGCGTCTCGAGGCTCTCCCGGATGTCGGCTTCGTCGTCGACGACAAGAATGCGCCCCTTCGACAGATCCGTTTCCGGCACGTCAGGAGCAAATTGATCAGGCATGAACAGGTTTTCGCGCGAGCGGGAACCCGAGCTGGAAGCGGGTACCCGAGCCGGGCTGGCTTTCCACTTCGATCTCCCCTCCATGTTCGCGCACAATTCCGTAAGAAACCGATAGACCGAGGCCCGTACCTTTGCGCGCCGCCTTGGTGGTAAAGAACGGATCGTAGATGCGCGCCAGATGTTCGGGCGGAATGCCCTGGCCGGTGTCGCGCACCTCGGCATAGACCGAACTATCGTCGCTCCACGTCCGCACCGCGAGCGAGCCGCCATGTTCCATCGCATCGCGCGCGTTCAGGAAGAGGTTGAGAAACACCTGCTGCAGCTTGCCGGCGTTGCCTTTGACGGGCGGGAGCGGCTCCTCGAAATCGAACTCGGCGCGGATGCCAACTTTGGTGAGCTGATGTTCGATCAGTCCGACGGTCTCTCGCGCCAGACGATTCAGGTCGAGCTCGGTCAGCTCCGTGGTAGAGGTTCGCGAGAAGTTCAAAAGCGAATTGACGATCTCGCTGGCGCGGAAAGTCTGCTTGGCGATCTTGTCCAGCAGCTTCGACTGGGTGCTGTTGTCCGAGATCTGCTTGGCCAGCATCTGCGCATAGGTTGAGATCACCGCCAGAGGGGTATTCACCTCATGGGCGACGCCGGCCGCAAGCAAGCCGATGGAGCTGAGCTTGTCGGCCTGCACCAGACGCCGTTCCAGCTCATCGCGGTCGGTGATGTCGTCGAAGATGATCAGCCGGCCGATCTTCTCCATGTCCTTGGAGACCAGCGGCGCGATGGCCAGATTCAGGATCGCTTCGCGCGGTGCGGCATCGTCGGCAGAGTGCCCGTTGGTGTAGCCGTTTCCATTCCCGTTGCCGTTTGCGGGCGCCGCGATCAGCTTCGGACGGAAGGCGAACTTGTAGATGTTGTGAATGCCGGTCTCGCCGCGTGCTATGTCGAACTCGTCGCACAGCTCGTCGGGGAACAAGTCGCGCAGGAAGCGACCGATGGCCTTGTCGCGCGAAACCCCGGTAAGACGCTCGATCTGCGTGTTCCAGCTTCCCACGCGGTCCTCGAGATCCACCGCCAGAATGCCGACGTTGATCGACTCGACGATGTTCTCGCTGAAATCTTTGAGGCGTTCGTACTCCTCGGCCTTGCGTTGCAGCGTGTGGTAGAGCCGCGCATTTTCGATGGCGATGCCGACGTAGCCGGAGAGCGTGATGAGCAGTTCGACGTCGTCGCTGGAAAGGAAATCGTTCTTCTCGGTGCGGCTGATGCCCAGATAGGCGATGGTGCGTCCACGCGCGGTGCAGGCGAAGTAGTAGGTCAGATCGAGATCGGCAATCGTCGCCCGCACCGATCGCGGGAACTTGTGCGAAACGACGTCGAGCAGATGGTGTGTGCGCTCGAAGAAGAGATAGGGCTTTTCCGGCTCGGGAGAAAGAAAGCTCAGGTCGAGCGTCGGGTCGCCGGGACGCGGCAGCCGGTCGCGCCGCGCGCCCACGATGGTGCGCAGGGCGAACTGGCCATTCATGTTCTCGTCGTCCACAAAGAAAGCGATGTGCTGGACGGGCAGCGTGTGCACCAGACGATCGCCAAGGGCGGCCATCATCGCATCCAGGTCCGTTTCCGAGGTGAGCTCGCGGGCGAAGGCAATCAGGTTGCGGCGGTAGTCGTAGCGTCCCTTGTAGAACACGTAACGGTCGAGCTGCTCCTGGAGCCAGTCGCGAATCGGCTGGAAAATGAAGGTGGCGAAGAGAATGAGGCCGACGATGGGCGCTGCGCTCAGCGTGTCGGGCCGAACAAAAGAGAAAATCAGGCCGTAGAAGACCGCCAGCACGCACAGCGTGGCCAGCGTGTATACGTAACCCTGCTGGAAGATCACGTCTACATCCATGAGCCGGTACCGCAGCACCGCGTACGCCCACGTGACCGGGATCAGGATGAGCGAAAACACCGACATCTTCTGATACGGCCCGGGCAGCACGCCAATCAAATACGGCAGCACGTAGAACAACGTAAACGGCAGAACGCCGAGCACCGCACCGTTGCGCAGATAGGTGAGCTGGCGGCGCAGCACCGGATCTTCGGCGTGCCGGTACGACAAGGCAAGAGCCAGCGCGCCCCCCAGGTACATTGCGCACAGATACAGGAGCCACACGCGATCCAGGAACCAGCGCACTTCGATGAGCGGCACAGCCACCCGCAGCATCCCCTGGGCCACTAGCACCTGCAGCGCTAAGAGCAACAGGGCGGGCGCATAAAGCAACACTCGCTGCGGGCGTCCACGCAACCAGCGGCGCGGCTCCGGAAACACCAGACAGAAATGCAGAAAGATGGCGGGCGCGAAGAACCCGGCCACCACGTTGCCCCAGTAGATGACCTGGTCGAAATTGTTGAGCTTGCCGGTGAAGTGGAACGTGGAGAGGACGAACGAGGCCAGACAGAATACGTAGAAGTGGGTGGCGTGCGTGGCGTTTCCGCGGCGGAAGTAGACGAACAGCCCCACCAGCAAGAACGCGGCGCCCACCACGTACTGGTAGTAGATGGCAGAATCGATCACGCGCGCGCCGATGATCACCGTCGCCGGAAACTCGACCCCGTTGCGGCGCAGCGAGTATTCGGCCTTCTGCCACACGCCCGGAAGCGCCTGAACCACCTGCAGCGATTTCTGTACCCTGCGGCCGTCAATGGCCAGCACGACGTCGCCGGCATGGATGCCCGCCTGCTCGGCCGGACCGCCTGGACGGATCTCGAGCGCCACCACGGCGTGCTCGCCGCCAACCGTACGATCCACCCACACGGCGCCGTCTTCGGGCAGATGGTAGAGGCTTTGCTGCTGGAAGTTGATGACGGCGCAACTCACCGCGGCCACCGTGAGGAGGACCAGCAGTGCGCTGACGAATTGTCGCTTCAGCTCGTTCACGTGTCCGTTACCATCCCGCCCGGCACGGGACGCGATTAACAGCGGACGTACTCTTCCAGCTGGTGCTGAGCAAGTTCACTACCACCACCGGTAGTTCAACTTGTTGTTGAGGATACGGTAGCCTGAGGACATCCGATTTCCTTTTTCGGGAGAATACACTTCTGAAAAGTGAACCCCGGAGGGCCTGTCAGTTGGACGCAAAATCGGACAAGTCAGGTTGCGTATAAGGGCACTAAGGGGAAACCCGCCCGGTTGCCTTCACCGCTCAATCTCCCAGCAGGCGGCCCAGTTCGGGCAGCGGTACCGCGCTCTCCTGCAACGCTTTCCGATGGAAATCGGACAAGTTGAAGGAACCGGCGTGGGCCTTCTCGTAGTCGGCGCGAACCTTCTTCCACGCCTGCCAGCCCACGAAGTACGTGGGCAACTGGCAGGAAGACAGCGCCGCGCGCTGCAGCTTCGCCGTGGCCTCTTCTTTCTCCTGGAAGGTCTGGTTCAGCATCAGGTCCATGGCCTGCTCGTCGGTCATGCCCATGGTATGCAGCCGGATGTCGAGGATGGAATTGCCGAGGCCGCGCAGGATCTGCTTGTAGAGGGTCATGCGGAAGCCGGGCGCGTTGTCCATATAACCGGCGTCGGCCATCATTTCCTGGGTGTAGAACGCCCAGCCCTCGACGTACGGTCCATTGCCGTAGATATTGCGTAACAGACGTCGCGAAAGCGGCTCCACGCGGTTGGCGTATTCGAACTGCAGATAGTGCCCCGGCATCGCCTCGTGCACGGTCAGGTGCTGCAGCCCGTAGGTGTTGTACTCGCGCAGCTTCGATTCCACGCGGTCCTTCGGCCAATTCTGTGGAATCGGCGTCACCCAGTAGAAAGCGCCAAGTTGCGGCTCCAGCGCGGGAGCGGGAGCGAATCCGCCGACGCCGTAGAGCCCGCGCATAAAGACCGGCGTTTCCACCACCTGAAGGTTCGCGGTGCCGGGAATCGGCACCAGATTCTTCGCGCGCACGAAATCGGTGGCCTGGGCGAGATCCTTACGTGCGTCCGGGAGGTAGTTCTCCGGCGTGGTGTGGTCGCGCGCGATCTTGTCGAGCGCCTCGCGGGTGGTGAGCGGCGCCGCCAGCTTCGCCATCTTTTCCTGCGTGGCCTTCAGCTCGGCCTCAGCCGCGGCGAGCACCTGAGAAGGCGTTTGATCGGTTTCGAGGACGTATTTGAACTTGAGGTCGTAGTTGGTCTTGCCCAGCCGCCAGTCGCTCAGTCGCGTGGCCAGATCGGTCTTGAGCCACTCATTGAAGGCTTTCATCGAATCCACCGCAGCCTTCGCAGCCTTGTCGTAATCGGCCTTCATGGCGGGCGGCGCATCGGTCTTGAGCGGCCCCTGGATCAGCGAAATGTTGCCCTCGTTTTCCTGGCCCGCCACGCGCGTCCAGACCTCGGGCGATGTGATCAGGTTGGCTTTCGCCTGGTCCAGCAGATTGGGGATCTTAGTGAGGCGCGAGATGATCTGCTTATAGCGCGTCTCCTTCGGGGCGTACTGCAGCACGTACGGCTCGAACAAGGCGTTGCCGGCAAGCTCAACGTACTCGGTCGGATTGTGACGCCAGCCCTGGATGGTGTCGAGTTCGAGCAAAGCCAGTTCGATCTGATCGTGGATGATCTGGTAATCGGCGCGGTCCTCGGCCGACAGGGACTTGGGATCGATCTTCGCCAGCCGATCGCGGAATCCCTGCCAGAATACCTGCTGGCCTCGGATACCGGACTGGCTCAAGTCGTCCAGCATCTCGTCCAAAGCGAGGCCCTTGTGGTTGTGGTACCCCGCCTGGGTCGCCGAAACGGGCGACAGCGCCAGGCTGCCGTAGACGAAATCGCCGCGCACCTGCTCGAAATCTACCGGTTCGCTCTTCTTACCGCAGGAAACCAGTCCCAGGGCGCAAGCCGCGATCAGCACACTCCAACGCATCAACATGCCGCCACCGCCTTTTCACAATCTTCTGCTTCGCCGAACTTCACCGTCGCGAGGGACGGCTCGATGCCGCGCAAAAGCCCGGCGAGGACGCTGCCAGCGCCCACTTCATAGCACTTTGTAACTCCCTGGCTGGCCAGACAGCGGACGCTCTCGGTCCAGCGCACGGGGTTGGGAATCTGTTCGTAAAGTCCGCGGCGCGCCTCGGCGCCGCTGGTAACCGGCTGCGCCTGCCAGTTGTTGATCAGCGGCATGGCGAGGTCGCGGAACTCGGTCCCGTTCAGGTGCGGCTCCATCCGCTCCTGTGCCGGCTTCATCAGCGCGCAGTGAAACGGCGCGCTCACCGGCAGCGGGACGGCGCGTTTGGCGCCCGCAGCTTTCGCCAGTTCCATGGCCCGGTTCACCGCTCCGGCGTGCCCGGCAATGGCCACCTGATCGGGAGAGTTGAAGTTCGCCGCGCTTACCACCTCGCCCTGGGCCGCCTCGGAGAGCACGGCATCCAGCTTTTCGAGGGGCAGCTTCAGAATCGCGGCCATCGCGCCCACACCCGCGGGTACCGCCTCCTGCATATACAGGCCGCGCTTTCGCACCAGCCGCACCGCATCGGCGAACTTCAGCGAACCGGCCGCCACAAGCGCCGAATACTCGCCCAGGCTGTGGCCGGCGACGAAGTCGGGCGTCATCCCCATCGATTCCAGCACGCGCCAGGCCGCGGTCGAAACCGTTACCAGAGCCGGCTGGGTGTTTTCGGTGAGCTTCAAGTCCTCGGCCGGCCCTTCAAAGCAGAGCTTCGAGATGGCAAAGCCGAGGGTATCGTCTGCCTCTTCAAAAACGGCTCGGGCGGCAGGGTATCGCTCCGCCAGGCTCTTCCCCATACCGGCGTACTGCGAACCCTGGCCGGGAAATAAGAATGCAATCTTCATGGATGGCCGGAAACACTAGTGTAACGTCCCCGGATCGCCCCCGCTTGACCCCGGGCGAGCCCCCAGAGGGCCCGGTACGGACCTTTACAAATATTCTTCGATCCCCTGACGGGGTTTTCTCGTCAGTAGGAGCGAGGAGTTATGGAAATGAAACCGGTCAAAGTGGAGCAAGGTTCGGTCTACTGCCCGATTTGCACCCACACGGTGCAGGTAAACATACTCAGCAACGGCCGTACCGCCCGAGTCAAAGACGGCGAAAAATGCCCGCGCTGCGGATCGTCGATCGGCTCGGCGTACGTCATGTATCGCCTGGACCGCGCGGCTTGACGATCGTGGTAAGGTAGCTGATAGTGAAGCGCAAATCCACTCCGCCTGAGCGGGTCGTCGACAAACGCATCCTCGAGAGCGCCACCAGCGGTCTGGAAACAGACAAGCTGAACCGCTCTTCCCAGTGCGTGGTGTGCGGCTCGGCATGTCCGCCGAACTCGGCTGACGGGCTGTGCTGGGTTTGCCGCCGCCTGAAGATCAGCGCCTGGCGCGACTCCGATCAGCAGGCCGCCGCTCAGGAATAAAGCGGCTTGCCGATCTTGCGCGCGACCGCCTGTTCATAGACGTAGCTGCCGACGGCGACGTCTTCCATTCCCAGACCCACCGATTTGAAGATGGTGACCTTCTCCGGCGACCAGCCGCGCTTTACCGTGTGCAACTCGACC
>Ga0335082_10005226_pt1 | contig 14185 bp, 14 predicted proteins | sample Lox_Sample_41_FD_206718 | JGI IMG/M metagenome (GOLD analysis project Ga0335082, IMG submission 206718) | Soil microbial communities from Loxahatchee National Wildlife Refuge, Florida, United States - Lox_Sample_4.1 | ecosystem: Environmental > Terrestrial > Soil > Wetlands | place: USA...
AGTTCCGCCAGGGACAGTGCCTGGCCGGGGCGCAGCACCAGGCAGGCGCACATCCGCTCGCCGAGCACCGGATCGGGGTAGGGGACGCAGGCCACGTCGAGCACGGCCGGGTGGGCCAGGATGAGGTTCTCCACCTCCTCCGCGCTGATCTTCTCGCCGCCCCGGTTGATCAGGTCCTTGACCCGGCCCTCGACCACGTAGTTGCCGGACGGCATCTTCCTGAGCAGGTCGCCGGAGCGGTAGAAGCCGTCCGGGGTGAACGCGCGGGCATTGTGCTCCGGCGAGCGGAAGTAGCCGCGCAGCGTGTACGGGCCGCGGACGATCAGCTCGCCGGGCTCGCCGTCGGGGACCACGTTCCCGTCGGAGTCCACCAGGTAGACCTCGTCGTCGGGGGAGGCGGGCCGGCCGCACGTTTCCCGCCGTACTCCGGGAGGATCCGAGGGCCGAACGAACATGATCAACCCCTCGGCCATGCCGAAGTTCTCCTGGATGAAGCACCCCGGCAGGGCGCGTTCCGCGCGCAGCCGGACCTCGGGCTGCAGCCGCTGCCCGCCGCTCTGGATCACCCGCAGCGAGGACAGGTCGTACTCGGTGATGGCCGGGTCGTCGATCCACCGGATCAGCAGCGCGGGCACGAGGTGGATGTGCGTCACCCGGTGCCGCTGGATCAGCCCGAACACGTCCCGGGGCCGGGTGCTCGTGCCCAGCACGACGGTCCCGCCGCTCAGCAGGAAGCCCTGCAGGCCCGGGCAGCCGAGCGGCAGGTTGTGCTCGATCGGCAGCACGTCGAGCAGCACGTCGCCCTCGCCGATCTCGCACACCGCCGCGGCGATCTTGGAGTTGTACAGGTAGTCGTTGTGGGTCCTGGGGATGAGCTTGGGGATCCCGGTGGTCCCGCCGGAGAGCAGGAACAGCGCCGGGTCGGCCGGGTCGATGCTGACCTCGGCCAGCGCCTGCGCGGATGCCCGCGGCTCGCGTTCCAGCAGGTCCTCCAGGCGGACGAACCGCGGGTCCGGCCGTGTCTCTGGCTGGGGGCCGTCCGCGCCCTGCACGAAACACCGCCGCAGAGCCGGGTTCGACGCCATCACCTCGGCCGCCATCGCGGTGAAGTCGAAGCCGCGGGCGGCCGCGGGCACGGCCAGCGCCCGCGCCCCGGAGATCTCGGCGAACTGGGTGATCTCCCGCCTGCGGTGTCCCGGCAGGGCCAGCACGGGCGCGGCCCCGATCCGCTGCAGCGCGAAGTAGAGGTAGGCGAACATCGCCGTGTTCGGCAGCTGCACCACGATCCGGTCCAGCGGCCCGAAGCCCTCATCGAGCAGGATGCGGGCCAGGTGGGCCGAACGGTCGGACAATTCGCGGTAGGTCACCGGGCCCGCCTCGTCCACCACCGCGACCCGGCCGGCGTACTTGGCCAGCGCGCCGGTGAACCCCTCGAACAGCGGCCGGTCCTCCCAGTAGCCGCGTTCGGTGTAGCGGGCCGCGAAGTCGGGCGGGACCGGCGTCACTCCGTCGAGCATGCGGTTGACGATAGCGTGGGCCTGACGGGAGTAGTGACATGGCAGCCAAGGAAACCAGCGGCCATCCGCCGGGCCACGGCGGCACCGGCGAGGCCGGCCAGGCCGACGATGTCGGCGCGATCCTCGACGACATGGACGAGGCGCTCGAGGAGGACCCCGAGGAGGTCATCCGGTCCTTTAGGCAAGAAGGCGGCGAGTAGGCGCTAGACCCGGGTCTCGGGACGGACACGCGGCATAGCTTAACCCGCGGTTGTCAGGCGCTAAATGCGCGAGGACTACGCTGGGGACGGCACTTCCGGGTAAAGGGGCTGTCCCGTGGCGAGAGATGAGGCCTGCATCGGCCGCGTCGGTGTCCTGACCGTGGGCACGCGGGGTGGCGACGGCCCGGGCGAAGTGCATATCAAGATCCGCGGCGGCTCCGAGAGCTTTCTCGCCTGGTCGGAGAAGCCGCTGCCCAGGGGGGCGACCGTCCTTGTCATCGAGTCGCGCGGAGCGCGGGCGGTCGACGTCATCGAGTGGGAAGATGCGCTCGGCGAAATTCCGCGCAATCCGGGGTTATATCCGTATTAGGAGATGAACGACGATGTTCGGTTACCGTGTACCGGCACCCGACGAGGCCATGCTGATTTCGGGACGAGGGGGCAGCCCGGACGGCGCGCCGTTCCGGGTGGTGATCGGCCATGGCGCCTTCGTCACGCCCGTGTTCCGGAAGGTCAGGTACCTCACCCTGTCCATGCAGGAGGCCGAGGTAGCGGAGCAGTGCGTGACCCATCAGGGCATCACGCTGAACGTGCGCGCGGTGATCGCGTTCAAGGTCGGCAACGACCGGGAATCCATCGTCAACGCGGGGCAGCGTTTCCTGTCCGACCAGGACCAGATGTCGGTGCTGACCGGGCGGATCTTCGCCGGCCACCTTCGCTCGATCATCGGCTCGATGACGGTCGAGGAGATCGTCACCGAGCGGCAGAAGCTGGCCACCGAGGTGCTCGACGGATCAAAGGGCGAGATGGCCAAGATCGGGCTGATCGTGGACTCGCTGCAGATCCAGTCGATCGACGACATGGGGGCCGGCTACATCGCGGCCATGGCCGCGCCGAACAACGCCGCCATCCAGCGCCAGGCGAAGATCGCCCAGGCCCAGGCCGACCAGGCCGCGGCCGAGGCGCAGCAGGCGTCGGCGCGCAAGCAGGCCGAGTTCGCCCGGCAGACCTCCGTGGTGCAGGCCCAGTACAAGGCCGAGGTGGACAAGGCGCAGGCCGAGGCGGCCCAGGCCGGCCCGCTGGCGCAGGCGAGCGCCCAGCTCGCGGTGATCAACGCCCAGGCCGAGCTGGCCCAGCAGCAGGCCCAGCTGCGCCAGCAGCAGCTGGTGTCCGAGGTGGTCAAGCCGGCCGAGGCCGAGGCCGAACGGATCAGGATCCTCGCCCTGGCGGATGCCGAGCGCACCCGGATCCAGGCCGAGGCGGCCGCCTCCAACAACCGCGTCGCGCTCGACCAGCTGCTGATCAACCAGCTCCCGCTGATCGTCAAGGAGGCGGCGGCCGGGCTGGCCGGGGCCAACGTCAGCGTGCTCAACGGCGCCGACGGCCTCAGCGAGATCGCGGCCGGACTGGTCAGCCAGGGCCTGACCATCCTCGATTCGGTCCGCAAGGGGATGCCCGGGCAGCCGCAGGCCGGCACCGACAACGGGCGGGTGGTGAGCGGCCAGGTCGCCCAGCGCGAACCGTGAGGCCAGAACCTGAGGATTTGCTGACGTCCTGGCCAGTCCTCCGCCCGCCGGGACAACCCTGGTTAGGCTCGCAGTCGTGGCATCCGCGACCACCGCCATCAGCGAAGTACCCGAGCAGGAACGGCCCGCGCCACCGTCCGGCCATCGCCGCGCGGTGGCGCTGGCCGCCCCGTACTACCTGCTGGCCGCGCTGGCCGTCACGCTCTGGCTGTGGCGCGACCCGGCCAGCCGGACGGTGGCCGGCAACCCCTACGACGCCGACCAGCTGGCCTGGTTCTTCCGGTACGACGCGACCGCGATCGCGCACGGGCACCTGCCCGCGCTGATCACCACCGCGATGAACGCGCCGCGGGGCGTGAGCGTCATGTGGAACACGTTCATGCTGCTCCCGGGGGCGCTGCTGACCCCGGTGACGCTGCTGCTCGGGCCGCAGACCGCGCTGACCGTGTTCATGACGGCCGGGTTCGCCGGGTCCAGCCTGGCCATGTTCGCCGTGTTGCGGCGCTGGGACGTCAGCACGCCGGCCGCGGCGCTGGGCGGCGCGGTCTACGGGTTCTCCCCGGCGGTGCTGCACTCCGCCATCGGCCACTACGACCTCCAGTCCGCCGTGCTGCCGCCGCTGATCATCCACGTCGCCCTGCGGCTGGCGACGGGCCGCGCCGGCCCCGTGCGTGGCGGCCTGTGGCTGGGGCTGCTGGTGACGGCGCAGTTGTTCATCACCGAGGAGATCCTGGCCGTCACGGCCATCGCCGGGCTGGTGCTCGTCGCGGTGCTCGCGGCCAGCCGCCCGCGCGCGGTGCCGGCCGCGGCCAGGCGGGTGGCGGCCGGCCTGGCCACGGCGGCGGGGGTGGTCGCGGTGATCGCCGGCTACCCGCTGTGGGTGCAGTTCTTCGGCCCGCTGCGCCAGCACGGCAGCCCGTTCACGCTGGATTACTTCAAGAACGACCTGTCGTCCTTCGTGGTGCCCTCGTCGTACCAGCTCTTCCACACCGCGGGCAGCGCGGCCGCCGCGGCGCGGTATCAGGGCTCGCTGCCCGAGTACCTGGGCTACCTCGGCTGGCCGCTGCTCGTGGTGCTCGCGGTCGCCGCGGTCGCCTGCTGGCGGCGGCTGCCGGCCCGGGCGGCCGCGGTCGCCTGCGTCGTGCTCGGGGTGTTCTCCCTCGGCGGCACCCTGCTGTTCGGCTGGCACCACCATCCGGCGATCAAGCTGCCCTGGTACTGGCTGCAGGGCCTGCCGCTGCTCGAATCGGCGCTGCCCGACCGGTTCAGCCTGGTCGCGGACGGCACGGCCGCCGCGCTGCTGGCCTTCACCGTGGACGCGGCCGTCCCGGCCTTCGCCGCGTTCGCCGCCCGCCATCGGCGTCTGGGGCTGCCCCGGCTGTCGGCCGGGTGGCGCCCGGCCGCGGTGGTGATGACCGCCGCGGTCCTGGCCGCCCTGCCGATCGTGCCGAAGCCGCTGCCCGCCGCCGCGGCCGCCCCGGTGCCGGCGGGCTGGCCGGCGGCGTTCGCCGCGCTGCGGCTGCCCCCCTCGGCCAGCGTCCTGGTGGTGCCGGTCCCGATGTCCACCTTCACCGAGCCGCTGCGCTGGCAGGCCGACACGGGCGTACCGCGCTCGCTGGTCGGCGGGTACTTCATGGGCCCCGGCCCGCACGGCCGCGGCTACATCGACGGGAACGGCACGCCCCCCGCGGGGGTGTACCTGAACGCCCTGTGGGTCTTTTCCCAGGCCGGCCAGAACCGGGCCACGGGGGGGAATGGGCCGAACGCCCGCCCGAACGCCACCGGCAACCTGCCGGTCAGGTCGGTAACCAGCGCGACGATGCGGGAGCAGATCAGGGCCTGGAAGGTGTCGGCCGTGGTCGCCGTGGCCGCGCCGGGATCGCGGCTGGGCCGCTATCTCACCGCGATCCTCGGCTCACCCGCCGTGACGGCCGGCGACGTGACGGCCTGGCGTATTCCCCGCTGACCGCCCTCAGAGGCGATTCATAGAAAAGTCACGGATTCATAACGGGCGCAGAGGCCGCCTGGCGGGTATCCGGATCCGAGCCGGGCAGGGTGGCCAGTGCAACCGAGAGGAGCGCAACCGAGAGGAGTAAGCCATGACCACCATGGTCTGGATCAACGTACTGCTGGCCGTCCCGTTCATCGCGCTGTGGGCCGGGATCCCGCTGTGGCTCGTGCTCCGGCGCCCGGACACCAGGCCGCAGCCGGCCGTGGCCGCGCCCGCCGTCCGGGAGATGCCGGCGACCCGGGTGCACGCCGCCTACCGCCGCGCCGCCTGACGCCGGAACGGTCCGCGGGCTGCGAGGTCACGAAGCTCTCGGCCCGCGGTTTCATCTGCTCCCGGCGTTCGGCGTCGGCTATGCGTCCCGGCGGCGGATGATGGCGAACGTGCCCGCGATCAGCGCCGCGGCCAGCAGGAGGTAGATCCCCGTCTCGATGCCCTGGAACGGCCAGTAGCGGCCGGCGGGCTGATAAGTGGCGAACCCGCGCCAGCCGTGAGCGCGCATGCAGGAGAACACGGCGTTCAGCGAGGCGCCGGACTTCGCCCCCGGGGTCCCGGGAAGCAGCGCCCGGCAGGAGGCCGGGAGCGCGGGATACAGGTCGCCCCATCCCGTCGGCACTACCCGCCCGGCCGGGCTGACGGCGCCCTGGGCGAGCACCCAGGCCTGCCCGGGCGGCGTGAACGCGCCCGTCACGTTGTAGTAGGTCGTGACGGCCGCCAGGTAGTGCTGCCGGAGGAAATCGGAGATCACCAGGCGCAGCGCGATGAACCCGCCGAGCACGACGGCGATCGCGGGCAGGGTCCGGCGCGCGACGGTACCCGCGGCGATGCCGAGCGCCATGGCGAACACCGCGTACCCGATCGGAACGATGCCCTGGGTGTCGAAATGGCCGGGCTCGAACGCGCTGGCAAACCGCGCGTTGTCCGGCCCGGACCACCAGGTGGTCAGGGCGGTGATCGCCCCGCCCAAGGCGGCGGCGGCCAGCAGCAGCCAGCCCGTCTTGACGGTCAGCCAGCGCGTCCGGGTGACGCTCTGCGTCCACGCGAAATCGCTGGTGCGGGTCTCGAGCTCGTGCGCCACGAGCGGCGCGCCCCACAGCATGCCGAGCACGGCCGGCACGATCAGGCTGATATAGGGCAAGTCGCTCACCACGCCGTTGACCAGCGTCGACTGCTGTTGCAGGCACGTGGTGTTCCCCGCGCACCTGACGAGGATGGAGTGCCAGTGCGAGGCGATCGCCAAGCCGTCCGCGAGTATCACCGCGGCGGCCGCGGCGAGCAGCACGGCCGCGATCGCGCCCTGGGCGCGGTACTGGCGCCAGACAAGCCAGCTCATGAGCCTTCTCCAACCGTCGTGAGGTGCTTGCCCGCGGACGCCTCATCCGCGCCCATGTACGCCAGCACCAGCTCTTCGAGGGTTACGTCCTCGGCCTCGTAGGCGGGGTCGATGACCGGGCCGTTGAGGTGGACGAGCAGGGTGGACTGACGGGCCGTCGCCGCCGTCTGCACGACCGTGTGCGTCCGCTCGATCGGCGCGGTGTCCTTGCGCGGCCCGACCAGGACCTTGTGCTCGGCCAGCAGCGTGTCGATGTCACCGCAGAGCTGGACCCGGGACCCGGCCAGCAGGATGATGTGGTCGCACACCCGCTCCAGGTCGGTGACCAGGTGCGAGGACAGCACGACGGTGAGGTCGCCCGCGGCGTCGGCCATGGCCGAGGTCAGCGTGGCCAGGAAGTTCCGCCGCGCCAGCGGGTCCAGTGCCGCGAATGGCTCGTCGAGCAGCAGCAGCCGCGGCCGCTTGGCCAGCGTCAGCGCCAGCGCCACCTGGGCCCGCTGGCCGCCGGACAGCGTGCCGACGCGCTGGTCGAGCGGAATGCGCAACTCCTCCAGCCGGGTGCGCGCCAGCACGGCGTCCCAGCGCGGGTTCAGGTGCGCCCCGATCCGGATGTGGTCCTCGGCGGTGAGCCGCCGGTACAGCGGGATCTCCTGGGCCAGGAACCCGATCCCGGCCAGGAACGCCGGGTCCTGCCGCGGCGCACCGCCCAGAACCGAAGCCGTGCCGCCGGTCGGCCTGGCCAGCCCGGCGAGCAGCCGCAGCAGCGTGGTCTTGCCCGCCCCGTTCGGCCCCACCAGCGCGCAAACCCGCCCCTCGGGCACGGTCACCGAGCACTCGGTCAGCGCGCTGACCCGGCGGTAGCGCTTGGACAGCTCGTGCGTCTCGATGGCGGTCATGCGATCTCCTCCGATCCGGAATCCGCTGCGTCCGCCGCCCGCAGCGTGACCCGCAGCAGCGACTCCATCGACTCCTCGTCAAGACCGGCCGCACGGGCCTCGCGGACCCAGCGGGCCAGGCTGCGGCCGAGCCGGGAATGGGTACCGGGCGGCGGCCCCGGCGGGCGCGCCCGGACGAACGTGCCCTGCCCGGCGCGCGCCTCGACCAGGCCCTCGCGCTCCAGGTCCCGGTAGGCCTTGAGCACGGTGTTCGGGTTCACCGCCACCGCGGTCACCACCTCCCGCACGCTCGGGAGCTGGTCACCCACGTCGAGGATGCCCATCCGCAGCGCCTGCCGCACCTGCCGCACGATCTGCAGGTACGGCGCCACCCCTGACCGCCCGTCCACCCGGAAGTTGATCATGTTCTACCCATTCAGTGTCTTAGTTATCTAGTACTTTAGATAACTTAAGGCGGCACGTCAACGTCCCGCGGCGATCGCGCCGGAACGGCCTGACGGCGGCGTTAGGCAGCCGTGCGGTTCGCGGCATCCGATGTGAGAAGCTGCCGGGATGCTGGCGTTGAGCATCGCGTGCACCGCGGCCGCGGTCGCCTGGGCCTACCTGGTCGCGGCGCACGGCGGCTTCTGGCGGACCAGCCAGCGGCTGCCCCGCGTCGCCGCCGGGCCGCGAGCCTGGCCGGACGTGGTGACGGTCGTCCCGGCCCGGAACGAGGCCGCGATGCTGCCGGTCACGCTGCCGACGCTGCTCGGGCAGGACTATCCCGGAGCGCTGACCGTGCTCGTGGTCGACGACGGCAGCACCGACGGCACCGGCGAGGTCGCCGCGCGGATCGCGGCCGCGGCGGCCCGGCCGCTGCGGGTGATCCCCGGCGTGCCGCCGCCCGCGGGTGAGCGCTGGGCGGGCAAGGTGTGGGCCATGGCCCAGGGCCTGAGCGCGGCCGGGGCGCCTGACTACGTGCTGTTCACCGACGCCGACATCGGCTGGGAGGCGCCGGACACGCTGCGCCGCCTTGTGGCCGCGGCGGAAGGGGACGACCGGGACCTGGTCTCGCAGATGGCGCTGCTGCGGGCGGCGGCCGGCTGGGAACGGGTCGTGGTCCCGGCCTTCGTGTACTTCTTCGCCCAGCTTTACCCGTTCCGGCGGGTGAACGTGCCCGGCTCGCGGACGGCCGCGGCGGCCGGGGGCTGCATGCTGGTCCGCCGCGAGGTCCTGGACAAGGCCGGCGGGCTGGCGCCGATCCGCGGCGCCCTCATCGACGACGTGGCCCTGGGCCGCCTGATCAAGAGCCAGCGGGGGCGCACCTGGCTGGGCCTGTCCCGGCAGGTCGTCAGCGTGCGCCCGTACCCCGGGCTGGCCAGCCTGTGGCAGATGGTGGCCAGGTCGGCCTACACCCAGCTGCGCTACTCCCCGGCGGTGCTGGCCGGGACGCTCCTCGGGCTGCTGTTCCTGTACGTCCTGCCGCCGGCCGGCGCGATCACCGGGCTGGCCGGCGTGCTGGCAGGCGGCGACGGGGCGGCCGCCGTCACGCTCGGCGCGGGCCTGGCCGGCTGGGCGCTCATGTCGCTGAGCTACCTGCCCATGCTGCGCCTGTACCGGCTGTCGCCGCTGCGCGCGCCCGGACTGCCGCTGATCGCGCTGCTGTACGCGGCCATGACCGCGGACTCGGCCCGGCGGCACTGTGCCGGCCGCGGCGCGGAGTGGCGCGGCCGGACGAACCTGCGATGATGAGCCGTGCGGATCATGGCAGATATGTAGGAGGGTGAGTACGTGACGATCAGCGTTCAGGGCGTGGTGGCCCGCGGTAAGGGCGAGCCGGCAGAGCTGACGACGGTCCTGGTGCCCGAGCCCGGGCCGGGGGAGGCGCTCGTCACCGTGCAGGCGTGCGGGGTATGCCATACCGACCTGCACTACAAGCAGGGCGGTATCGGCGAGGACTTCCCGTACCTGCTCGGCCACGAGGCGGCGGGGGTTGTCGACGCCGTGGGCCCGGACGTGACCGACGTGGCGCCCGGCGACTTCGTCATCCTGAACTGGCGCGCGGTGTGCGGTCGCTGCCGGGCCTGCAGCCGCGGCGAGCCGTGGTACTGCTTCAACACCCACAACGCGACCCAGAAGATGACGCTGGAGGACGGCACCGAGCTGTCGCCGGCGCTGGGCATCGGCGCGTTCGCAGCGAAGACGCTGGTCGCGGCCGGGCAGTGCACCAAGGTCAACCCGGCCATCCCGGCGGCCACCGCCGGCCTGCTCGGCTGCGGCGTGATGGCGGGCATCGGCGCCGCCATCAACACCGGCGGGGTGACCCGCGGCGACAGCGTCGCGGTGATCGGCTGCGGCGGCGTGGGCGACGGCGCCATCGCCGGCGCCTACCTGGCCGGCGCGCACACGATCATCGCGGTCGACGTGGACGACAGGAAGCTGGAGTGGGCGCGCGGCTTCGGCGCCACCCACGTGATCAACTCGCGGAACGCCGACCCGGTCGCCGGGATCCAGGAGCTGACCGGCGGGAACGGCGCCGACGTGGTGATCGAGGCCCTCGGCCGGCCGGAAACCTACAAGCAGGCCTTCTACGCCCGCGACCTGGCCGGGACGGTCGTCCTGGTCGGCGTGCCGACGCCGGAGATGACGCTGGAACTGCCGCTGCTCGACGTGTTCGGCCGCGGCGGGTCGCTCAAGTCCTCCTGGTACGGGGACTGCCTGCCCAGCCGCGACTTCCCGATGCTGGTCGACCTGCACCTGGCCGGCCGCCTGCCGCTGGACAAGTTCGTCTCCGAAACCATCGGCCTGGGCGACGTGGAAGAGGCCTTCGCCAAGATGGGCCGCGGCGAGGTGCTGCGCAGCGTCGTCACCCTGTGAACCACGCCGCGACCGATCCGGGCACCGCGGGCCCCGCCACTCGCATCGCGATGTGGTCGGGGCCGCGGACCGTGTCCACCGCGCTGATGCGGGCCTGGGAGAACCGGCCGGACACGGCGGTCACCGACGAGCCGCTGTACGCCTTCTACCTGGACCGCACCGGCCTGGATCACCCGGGCCGGGACGCGGTGATCGCGAGCCAGCCCACCGACTGGCGGGTGGTGCTGGCCGGGCTGGCCCGCGGCCCGCTGCCCGGCGGCGCGGTGATCGGCTACGCCAAGCACATGACCCACCACCTGCTGTCCGAGGTGGACCGGGCCGCGCTGGCCCCGTTCCGGCACGCGCACCTGATCAGGGACCCGCGCGAGCTGCTCGCCTCCTACGCCAGGGTCCGGGCCGAACCCACCCTGGACGACCTCGGCCTGCGCCAGCAGGCGGAGATCTTCGAGACGTTCGGCGGTCCGGTGGTCGATTCCCGCGACCTGCTCACCGCGCCCGAGGACACCCTGCGCGCGCTCTGCCAGGCGCTCGGCGTCGCCTTCGACGGCCGGATGCTGGCCTGGCCGGCCGGGCCGCGGGACAGCGACGGGGTGTGGGCGCCCTGGTGGTACGCCGGCGTTCTAGCCTCGACCGGCTTCGCCCCCTACCGCCCGCCGGCCGCCCCGCTGCCCGCCCGCCTCGAGCCCCTCGCGGACCGGTGCCTGCCCCACTTCGACCGCCTCTACCAGTACCGCATCACGCCGGCCGGAGGTCTCGATGCTGCAAACGTCCGATAAGCGCAACCGTGATCTGGTCGTCAACGTAGGCGGCAGGCTCACCCACCGCGACCGCGCCGCGGTGAGCCCGTTCGACTCGGCCGTCCAGGGCGGCGACGCGGTCTGGGAAGGGCTCAGGCTGTACGACGGCAGGATCTTCCGGCTGGACGAGCACCTGGCCCGGCTGCGTGCCTCGGCCCGGGCGCTGGCGTTCGACCGGATCCCCTCGGACGAGGAGATCACCGAGCAGATCAGGCGCACCCTGGACGCCAACGGCATGCGGGACGGCGTGCACATCAGGCTCACCCTCACCCGCGGCGTCAAGATCACCTCCGGCATGGACCCGCGGCTCAACCAGGCCGGCCCGACCCTGATCGTGCTGGCCGAGTTCAAGGACCCGGTGTACGACGCGGCCGGCATCAGGCTGATCACCGCGAGCGTGCGCCGCCCGGCGCCGGACTGCCTCGACCCGAAGATCCACCACGCCAACCTGCTGCCGTCGATCCTGGCCAAGATCGAGGCGAACGTGGCCGGCGCCGACGACGCCGTGGTGCTCGACCACCGCGGCTTCATCGCCGAGACCAACGCCACCCATCTGTTCATGGTGACCGGCGGACGGCTGGCCACGCCGACCACGGCATCCTGCCCGGAGGGCATCACCCGGGCCGCCGTATTGGAGCTGGCCGCCGCGGCCGGGATCGGCTGCGAGACCGGCGACTACACGCTGCCCCAGCTCTACAACGCCGGGGAGTCGTTCGTGACCGGCACCATGGGCGGCCTCGCCCCGGTCCTGTCCGTCGACGGCCGCACCATCGGCGACGGCACCCCCGGCCCGGTGACCAAGCGCCTCACCGCCCTCTACGCCGACCTCACCGCCACCACCGGCACCCCCGTCACCTCTTGATCGTTCCGTCTTCGAGTTCCAGGACGGAGTCGGCGATGTCGATGAGGCCGGGGTCGTGGGTGGCGACCAGGGCGGTCACCCCCTCGGACTGCACCACGGTGCGCAGCAGCCGCATGATCTGCTTCGCCGTCTCCGAGTCGAGCTGGCCGGTGGGCTCGTCGGCCAGCAGCACCTGCGGGCGGCCGGCCAGCGCCCGGGCGATCGCGACCCGCTGCTGCTGGCCGCCGGACAGCTCGCCCGGCCGCTGCCGGGCGTGCTCGCCCAGCCCGACGATGTCCAGCATGAGCCGGACCCGCTCCTCCCGCTCGCGAGGGGCCATCCCGGCGATCCGCAGCGGCACCCCGACGTTCTCCGCCGCGGACAGGATCGGGATCAGGCCGAACGACTGGAAGATGAACGCCACCGATGACCGCCGGAGCTCCATCCGCTCGTGATCGGACATCGCGGTCACGTCCCGGTCACCGACCCGCACCCGGCCGCTGTCCGGCCGGTCGAGCCCGCCGGCGATGTTGAGCAGCGTGGTCTTGCCCGACCCCGACCGGCCGCGCAGCGCGACCAGTTGCCCGGCCCGCACGCCGAACGAGACGCCGCGCAGCGCCCGGGTGGCGGTGTGCCCGCGGCCGAACGTCCGGACCACGTCCGTCACCGCCAGCATGTCCGCGGTCACCACCGGGCTCATGACGGCTCCCGGCGGTCCGGCCAGACACCGATGTGGTCGGGCTCGGCTTCCAGCCGTACCAGGTCCCGCAGGCCGAGGGGTTCGGTCATCTCGCGCGGCAGCTGCAGGCGGCCGGCCCGGTCCAGCACGGCGTACTCCACCGCGTGGTGCGCCACCTCGCCGTCGTCGCCGGTGGTCGCGCGCCGGTGGATCTCGGTGCTGGTCCGGCCGTCCCTGATCGCGACGACCCGGCGCACCACCGCGGACACCGCCGGGTCGTGCGTGACGATCAGCACGGTCACGCCCAGTTCGGTGTTCGCCCGCTGCAGCGCGCCGAACACCTCGGCCGCGGTGGCCGTGTCCAGCTCGCCGGTGGGCTCGTCGGCGAGCAGCACCTTCGGCTCGTTGACCAGCGCGGTCGCGATGGCCGCGCGCTGCTGCTCGCCGCCGGACATCTGGTCCGGCCGGCGGTGCAGGCAGTCACCCAGGCCGAGCAGATCAAGCAAGTCGGCCGAACGGGCCTGGCGTTTCGCCTTCCCGCCGCCCGCCAGCCGCATCGGCAGCTCGACGTTCTGCTGCGCGGTCAGGTACGGCAGCAGGTTCCGCGAGGTCTGCTGCCAGACGAAGCCCACCACCCGCCGCCGGTAGGCCAGCCGCTGCCGCGCGTTCATCGCGGCCAGGTCGTTTCCCGCCACCCGGACCGAGCCCGCGGTCGGCGTGTCCAGCCCGGCCAGGATGTTCATCAGGGTGGACTTGCCGCTGCCCGACGCCCCCACCAGCGCGACGATCTCGCCCTCGGCTACCAGGAGATCGAGCCCCTGCAGGGCCTGCACCTCGATCCCGGCCGCGACGTAGATGCGGACCAGGCGGTCGCACACGATCAGCGAGCCCGCGCCGAAGTCGCGATGCTGCCGTGCCGCTTCGGCGCCGAGGTCCGCGATGGTGGCCATGTAACCTCCCTCACCTATTAGTGTGCCCGGAGCACGCCGGAAATGTCGCGGCGGCGTAGCGCCCTGGCCTCCGCGGCCAGCGCGGCCAGTGCGAGCACGCCGATGATCACGGCGGGCAGGCCGAGCGCGAGCGCGTCCGGCTGGAGCCGGACCGGGATGCTGGTGCCGGTGAACGCGGACAGGTCGATGGCCGAGCCGATCACAAGCGGCAGCGCGATAGCGCAGGCCACGCCGGCCGCGATCGCGGTCAGCACGGCCGGCATGGCCTCGGCCATGACCAGTCCGGCCGCCCGCTCGTGGCCCATGACCGTGAGCCGGGCCAGGGTGATCCCGCGCTCCGCGGACCCGAGCGCCAGCGCGAGGATCACGACGAACAGCCCGAGCGCGGCGGCGGTCGCGATGGTGAGCGTGATGAGGAGCCCGGCGCCGTGCTGGAGCGGCGAGCTGGCCAGCGAGGCCAGCACGCCGGTGCGGAACGTGATGACGCCGCCCGGGATCACCCGGTCGGCCACCGCGGTCAGCTGGGTGTGGTCGATCGCGGAGCCGGTGGCCAGGAGCAGGTTGGGCGCGGGTGCGCCGGCC
>Ga0335082_10005227_pt1 | contig 14185 bp, 9 predicted proteins | sample Lox_Sample_41_FD_206718 | JGI IMG/M metagenome (GOLD analysis project Ga0335082, IMG submission 206718) | Soil microbial communities from Loxahatchee National Wildlife Refuge, Florida, United States - Lox_Sample_4.1 | ecosystem: Environmental > Terrestrial > Soil > Wetlands | place: USA: Florida...
GCCCACCCCCACAGGAAGATGTAGATCGGCAGCAGCGCCGCAAAAAGCGGCAGGACACCGAAAACGAACATCGCTTTGCGCACGCCGGCGAGGCACTCTTTACGGCCGGCTGCTTCGGAGAGTTGGAAGACCCAGTTGGCTTTGAGTTCTGCAGGCATGGTGAAGATTACCCTCATCCCCGACAGCAAGAAAAACGAAAGAACCAGAGGGATGGAGAGCAAAGACGCAGCCGGAGTGTCAATCGATGGCGGCTTGGCGCGAGAAAATGCGCCGACCAGGCCTTGCAGCACGAGCGCGAATCCGACGCCGACATAAGCTGCGAGATAGAGCCAATGCTTTCTACTGCGAAACATGGTTTTGCCCGTGAAATAGAATGACGCCTGTTCGAGCGGGCGGCGCACCACGAAACGGTCGGCTAAAGTGCACAGCAAAGTGGATATTTTCCCCGGTACAACATCGAAGATTTCTTCCGACTCGAGCGACCGCTTCACATGGCGCCTATAACTGAGGGCGTAAGCGATCACAGAAACCGCAATAACCGCAGTAAGCGCTTGGATGCCGATTTCCCGAGAGCCGGGCAGCGGGTCGGGCCAGCCCAGCATAGTTTCATAGAGCCCAAGAAACCACATCGGCGGAAAGTAATAAAGGTAGTGGCGGTGGCTGGGCGATTCCAGCAGAGCATCGGAATCGAGAAACAGCAGGAGCATCATCAAAAGGACGAAAACCGAGGCAAGCTGGATGTAAGTCGATGTTCGTTTGAACGCGCGAGAACTGAGAACGTTCATCAAGGTGCCTTGCAGGGCGACGAACAGAAAAAAGATGAACGAAGTTCCTGCCAATAAACAGGTAGCATGCGTAAACATAGCGCCCATCGCCCCCAGGAACGTGGTTTCGCCTCGCGCTGAGATGAAGGGATAGAGAAAAGTGGAGAATGCATTCGTTGCGGCGAAGAACACGAGGACAAAGGCGCATAATGAAGTGATTTTCGCGGCGAAGATACTCGGCAGTGAGATGGGCAACGGAATCAGGATCGTGAAATCGCGCCGGTCCGGAAACAACGCATCCCATTCCAGCACGGTGACGAATCCCATCACCACCATCGAAAAAGTCAGGAAGAAGAGCTTGTCGATCAAAGATGCGGCTTCGGCGACCTTGGCGGGTTCAAACGAATAGTAGGTGTATTTCGGCATCAACCAGAATGCGATCAAGCCCGGGGCAGCGAGCGCGGCGATGATCTTAGCGAAGCTCGACGTCATTTCGCTATGGCGCGAGACGAGTTCGTTATCGAAAAACCGGCCAAAAAAGTGCCGGATCAATACCCCAAAGAGGTCACGCATAGGCGCGCATTACGTCGACGATGTTATTAGCAACCTGCTCGGCGTCCTCCTGCACTACCAGCTGCGAGAAGATCGCCTCCAGCGACGGAAGTTGCATCAGGTTCCGGAGCCGCTCCACCGAATCGTCCGCCACCACATGGCCCTTGTGAAGGATGATCACCGACGAGCAGACTTTTTCCACCACTTCCAGCACGTGTGAGCTGTACAGTATGATCTTGCCAGCCGCGGATAGCGATTTCACCAGGTTCTTGAAGACCAGCGCCGAGGTTACATCCAACCCTGACAGGGGCTCATCGAAAATCAGAATCTCGGGATTGTGCAGCAGCGCCGCACAAATGAGGATCTTTTGCTTCATTCCTTTCGAATAGGAAGAAATCAGCGAGTGCCGGTGCGGATGCATGCCGAATAGCTGCATCAGCTCGCTGATCTTTTTGTCCATGAGCTTGGGACGGAGCGAGCGAAGGCGTCCGATCAACTGCAAATATTCGCGTCCGGTGAGATACGGATAGATGTACGGCACTTCGGGAACGTGGCCGATGGAGCGCTTGTATTCGATCAAATTATCCCGGATATCGCGGCCCTGGAAGTAGATGTGTCCGCGGGTCGGTTCGAGCAGCCCAATCAGCATGTTGACGGTGGTGGTTTTGCCCGACCCGTTCGGTCCCAGGTACCCGAGGACTTCATATGGCTTGATCACGAAGCTGACGCCCTCCACCGCAGGGATGCTGGTGTAGTACTTCGTGAGGTCTTTCACTTCGAGCATCATTCGTTAGACACCGTTAACACTCAACAGGTTCCGAGCGCTCACTCCCCCGTAGCGTAAGCCTCCGGCTTGCGCTCGCGCGAAGCGAAGCGCGCAACTAAGCGTCCTGCCCACCACTAGTCTATGCTGAGATCTCAGGTTCCGAAGGTGCGCACGCCCAACCGTAGCCCGTAGCGTAAGCCTCCGGCTTGCGCTCGCGCGAAGCGAAGCGCGCAACTAAGCGGTTCCTGCCCACCACTGGTCTATGCTGAGATCTGATGAAGCTAGGATTTTGCCTTGCTTTTCTCGTCTCGGCCGCTAGGTCGCTCGACGCAAGCGATCAGTCGATGGTCCTCTGGTACCGCCAGCCAGCCGAAAAATGGGTGGAGGCAATCCCCATTGGAAATGGGCGGCTCGGCGCGATGGTTTTTGGCAAGACCGGCCGCGAACGAATCCAACTCAATGAAGATTCGATTTGGGCGGGGGCCAAAAGCGATCGCACAAACCCGGAAGCTTTGAAGAATCTCCCAGAAGTGCGGCGTCTGTTGTTTGCCGGAAAACCCTTGGAGGCCGAGGCCCTGGCGGCTAAGACCATGCTCGGCAATCCCTTGCGACTGCCGCCTTATCAATCACTTGGCGACCTTTGGCTTCGTTTTGCAGATTTAGGCGAAATTAGCGGCTACAAACGCGAAATAGACCTCGATGCGCCATTCGTAAAGGTCACCTACACCGCTGGCGGAGCACATTACACTCGAGAAATCTTTGCTTCCAAGCCCGACCAGGTCTTGGTAATCCGCCTTACGTGCGACAAACCAGGATCGATCTCCTTTTCTGCCGGCATAAGCAGGGAGCGGGATGCAGAGAGCATCACCGTTGGTCCCGATCGAGTGTTACTCTCCGGCCAAGCGATCGCGCACGGAGATCGAGCCACCGGCTGGGAGGAGAAAGGCGGTGTCCGATTTACCGCAATGCTCCGTGCGATACCTGAAGGCGGCTCGGTGAAAGTTGCCGATCGCGAAGTAATTGTCGAGCATGCGAATGCAGTCACGTTACTTCTGGCAGTATCTACCAGCTATCGAGCGAAAAATCCGCGAGCCGATTGTGAACGTTTGCTCGCCGCCGCAAACAAGCCGTACCACCAGCTTCGATCGGCGCATATCGCGGATTATCAAAAGCTGTTTCGCAGAGTGAATTTTAAGACCAGCGCCACAGAAGACCGCTCGGCAATGCCCACCGACGAGCGACTCGCTCGCGTAGCCCGAGGAGAAAGCGACACTGCCCTCCTGATGCAGTACTTCCAATTCGGCCGCTATTTGCTGATCGCGAGCAGCCGGCCGGGATCGTTGGCGGCGAATCTACAAGGGAAATGGAACGACAGCCTCACGCCACCATGGGACAGCAAGTACACCATCAACATCAACACTGAAATGAACTACTGGCCGGCGGAAGTGTGCAACCTGGCCGAGTTGCACCAGCCGCTGTTCGATCTGGTCGATAACTTCCGCGAATCCGGACGTCGAACCGCGCACGAGATGTATGGCGCGCGGGGAATCGTTGCGCACCACAACACGGATTTGTGGGGACATACAGAACCGCTCGATGGCGTCGGCCCCGGGCTTTGGCCGATGGGTGCCGCATGGTTGAGCCTGCATCTTTGGGAACACTACGATTTCGGCCGCGACCGGAATTTCCTCGCGAAGCGAGCTTATCCGGTCCTGAAAGAGGTTGCGCGGTTCCTGATCGATTATATGATCGATGACGGCCATGGACACCTGATCACCGGTCCGTCCGTCTCGCCGGAGAATCGGTATCTGACTCCGGAAGGCAAAGTCGCTCGTCTGTGTATGGGGCCATACATGGACACCGAGATCGCTCGCGCCGTCTTCACTCGCGTGATCGATGCGAGTTCGATCCTCGGCATCGATGCCGATTTCCGCAAGACAGTGTCTGCGGCGCGCGACCGGCTACTCCCATTCCGCGTCGGAAAATACGGTCAGTTGCAGGAATGGATGGATGACTATGAAGAAGGCGAGCCCGGACATCGTCACGTCTCGCATCTGTTTGCGCTTTATCCCGACTCTCAGATCACGCTGCACGGTACGCCGGACCTTGCGAAAGCAGCCCGGACCTCACTCGAACGACGGCTGGCCAATGGTGGTGGTGGAACCGGTTGGAGCCGGGCCTGGGTGGTCAATCTATGGGCAAGGCTCGAAGAAGGAGATCTGGCCCTGGAAAGCTTGACCGCTTTGCTGCGCCAATCGACGCTTCCCAACATGCTCGACAACCACCCACCATTTCAGATCGACGGCAACTTCGGTGGCACTGCCGCAATCGGGGAAATGTTACTACAGAGTCACGATGGAACCATCCGTCTTTTACCGGCGTTGCCGCACGCCTGGCCGGAGGGACATGTACGAGGGTTGCGAGCACGAGGCGGCGTAGAAGTTGATATCGCCTGGAACGGCGGTATCGCGACCTCAGCGATGCTGAGACCCGCTATCGATGACGAAGTCCGTTTGCGAGCTCCAAAGGGTCAGGAAGTGGCGGAGATTGGAGCCGCGCCGTTCCGGCCCGACGGAAATGGCAACGTGATCGTGAAATTAACTGCCGGCCGGGAATACAAAGTGACATTCCGCAAGGTATTCTGAGTCCATGCTTGGCATCGACGCTCGCGCGGCTCGCGCTGCGTGGACCGTCTTTCTAGTGGCGCTAGTGGTAGCGACGGCGTACGCCATCCGCGAGACGCTGGTGGTTCTGACGATTGCGCTGCTGTTCGCTTATCTGTTGACGCCACTGGTCGGATTATTGGAACGATTCACTCCCCGTAGAATCTCGCCGCGCTTCGCCTTGGCAATTGTCTACTTGGCATTGCTCGGAGCGATGATCGCTCTTGCGGTGACCGTCGGCGGCCGGATTGTCGACGAAGCAAATAGTCTTGCGGCACGGCTGCCGGACCTGCTCAGGAATCGGGAATGGATCAGCAGGCTTCCGCTGCCTTATTTTCTCGAGCCGGTGCGCGCCAAAATCGTCGAGATGCTCCAGACGGAACTCGATAACGGGGGCAAAGAGGTCCTGCCGTACCTGAAAACTTTTGGCGGCCATATTGTCGCCGGCGCGCGATACCTCATTTATCTGGTGTTGATCCCGATTCTGTCGTTCTTTTTTCTCAAAGACGGGCGCGCAATGCGACGGAATTTTGTGGACAGCCTGGAGGCAGGCCGGCGACGCGTGGTGTTGGATGAGATTTTCGAAGACATCAATCGTCTACTGGGTCACTATATCCGCGCGTTGGTTCTGCTATCGGTTTCCAGCTTCGTCGGATACGCAATATTTCTTGCTGCAAGCGGGGCACAATACTCGGTGTTACTCGCCGGCGTTGCAGCGCTGGGCGAATTCCTTCCTGTTGTCGGCCCTGCGGCCGCAGGCGTTCTGACCCTGCTGGTTACTGGACTGAGCGGCTACGATCACCTGGTCATGTTTGCAATCTTCTGGGTCGTATTCCGGATGTTTCAGGACTACGTGGTGTCGCCGTATCTGATGGGCAAGGGCGTTGAACTGAATCCGCTGCTGGTCTTGTTCGGCGTCCTCGCGGGCGAACAGATCGCGGGAATTACAGGAATGTTTTTCTCCGTGCCCGTGATCGCCACGCTACGCGTCATCTTCGTCCGATTGCAACGCAGCGGGCGGGGTGAGCTGGTGGCGCCTCCGGCCGAAGTATGACCAAGCGTGGTTGTGGACTCGCGCTGGCGGTGCCCCTAGGTCTAGCGGCGCACATGGTCAGCATGAGTACCGGCGAGCTCAAGATCGACGGCAACCGTGCCCATTACGAATTGCGCATCCCGATGTATGAGGTCGCTCACGTGCACGAACCTGAGCATACGCTCCTCGATCACATTCGCTTCAAGAGTAGCGGCGCCTGGGGAAAGCCGACGGGCCAAGCCTGCCGCGATGAGCAAGGCACCTACATTTGCGTCGCCGACTACGAATTCCCTGCTCCAGTGGAAGAACTGACCGTGGAATGCACACTTACCGCGGTGACGGTTCCCAATCACGTGCATCTGCTGCGTGCGTATCGGGGCGACAAGACCGATCAAGCCGTCTTCGACCTCTCGTTCACGGCCGCAGAGATCCGATTCCGTCCACCAACGGTGTGGGAAACCACGGTCAAGGAGGTCACGGCTGGATTCATGCGCGCTGCTGGGGGCCTGGCACCTTTGTTATTTCTCGCAAGTCTGGCTCTCGCCGCCCGTAGCCGTCGCGAGCTTTTTGCATTGACGGCGTCCTTCCTGGCGGCCGAGAGCATTGCATGTCTCTTGATTCCGCGGACCGCAGTTCCACTTTCGCCGCGGTTCATTGAGGCAGCCGCGGCCCTCACGGTAGCCTATCTGGCGTTCGAGATCTTATTACTTCCCAATTCGCAAATCCGGTGGCTGGTGGTGGGTGTCCTGGGACTGTTTCATGGAGCTTACTTTTCGGTCTTCCTGGCCGAGAGCGGTTTTCACGCTGCCGGTTTCCTTTGTGGCGTAGCCGCGGCCGAATTGCTCCTGATCGCCCTGTTTGCCTTCGTCTTGACGCGATTGATCCGCCTGGCAAGTATCCCCAGAGCGGTCCCCGTGGCTGCCAGCCTACTGCTGACCATCGGCCTGGTGTGGTTTTTTGTAAGACTGAGGGCCTGAGCCGGAACTCGTGGCGGCAGTTCGGGTTAATTCCTACGAAGCTATAGCGATTCATTGCGTTTCCTTGTTGTTCTCTAGATTGGTGGGAACGGCGATTTGACGAAGCAGTAGTGGTCGCCATTCCCACCAGTTTTTTTGTCTTGCCCCAAGAACCCGGCGCATACTGTTAAGATGCGCAGCTTCGATAGCCTTTCCGAACGTGAGATTCTCGCTCTGGCAATTTCCCTTGAAGAAGAAGACGAGCGCGTCTACGCCGAATACTCCGAAGGTTTGCGGGAGACCTTTCCGGCATCGGCCGCCGTATTCGACGGCATGCGGGAGGAAGAGTCGGGACACCGGCGGCGCCTGATCGAGCTGTTTCAGTCGAAGTTCGGGAACCACATTCCGCTCATCCGGCGCCAGGATATACGAGGCTTCGTGCATCGCAAGCCGGTCTGGCTGGTTCGGCCGTTGGGGCTTGAGACGGTCCGGGGGCAAGCCGCCACAATGGAGGTTGAGAGCCGGCGCTTCTACGAAAAGGCCGCAGCCAAAGCCCAGGATCCGGGTATCCGGCAGTTGCTCGATGACCTGGCTCAGGAAGAGCGCTCGCATGAGAATCGGGCTGAGGCGCTAGAGAAGGACAAGCTCAAGCCCGACATTAAACGTGAGGAAGACGAAGCCAACCGGCGCTTGTTCGTGCTGCAGATCGTTCAACCGGGATTGGCGGGGCTAATGGACGGTTCGGTATCCACCCTTGCCCCGGTTTTCGCAGCCGCGTTTGCGACGCAAAAAAGCTGGGATGCTTTCCTGGTTGGCTTGGCCGCGTCCCTTGGCGCTGGGATCAGCATGGGATTTGCGGAGGCGCTCTCGGACGACGGAAGCTTGACCGGGCGCGGGCATCCCTGGGTGCGAGGATTCATCTGTGGCTTGATGACGGCCCTCGGCGGAATCGGCCATACGCTGCCGTTTCTGATCGCCGATTTTCGGGTGGCCATGGGCGCAGCCGTGGTGGTGGTGATTATAGAGTTGGGCGTCATTGCGTGGGTGCGGCACCGCTACATGGAAACTCCGCCACTCTCCGCTGCATTACAAGTCGGCCTCGGCGGAGTTCTGGTGTTCCTGACCGGCGTATTGATCGGGAATTCCTAGCGCGGCGTCGACACTGTGATGTTCCGGTATTTCATGCCGCCAGTGTGGTCGCCCTGGATATACAACGGGCCCGGTTCGGCTTCGCGGCTATCGACTGCGCCGCCCGTAATGCCAGGGATCTCCTGCTCGTCGATGATTACGACGCCGTCGCGAACTACCGTAACGGTTCTACCGACCAGCGTCACATCATAGCTTTCCCATTGTCCGGGGCGCGGGCTGATCTTAACCGCGGGGGCGACGAAACCGTAGATTGCACCCATGCCATGAAACTCGTCGTTGGTTCCGGTAGGTTCATACTCAACCTGAACCTCGTAGCGGCCGCGCATGTAGACCCCGCTGTTGCCGTCCTGCGGGCAGTTGTATTCGAGATGCAGCCTATAGTCCTGAAATTTCCGTGTCGTCCGGATATTTGCGCCGGCTTGTTCGTTGATCAGCTCGCCATCCAGCGCTTTCCAATGGTTCTTGTCCGGCTCGTCCGCTTCCCATCCGGTCAGATCCCTGCCATTGAAGATCATCTCGGGAGCGTTCCAGGCGGCGGGCATCTTCCGGGCGATCGGCGGTTGCGGCACTCCGGTTATCTGGCCTTCGACACCATCGCCGCGCTTCTGGGTTCCGGAGATCCTGGTTCCCGCGACCGTCATGTCCCACTGGACATCAATCTGTTTTCCGAACCATTCCCTGCTCGAAAAAGCGAGATGCGTACCTTCGAGTTTCATCCCGCTGACTGCGTGAACGCTCGCCACCCGGCCTACGATGCGGACACTCCCGTCCCTGTCGGAAAATTCCATCCACGAGGGGTACGTGCCTTGCGGCGTGGTGATCGTGAGGTCCCATCGGCCGGCAAAAGGCGAGCCGCTTTTCGACGAAACCGGAACCAAAGCCGCTGCGGCGAAGATGGGCAGGAGGTACAGTTGCTTCATTCCAACAACAGTCTATCGAAAGGAAGACCTAGAAATTCAGCCTCAGCATCAATTGGATCTGGCGGCTGGTTTCGTCGAGCGGGATGCTGCTGGGGAAGCCGCTGTGCGAGTCGAGGCGGCCGTAGCTTGCCACGCCAAAAGTCTTCTGGATAACGGACGTCGAGGTGAATTCCGCGAAAGGATTATTGAGATTGGCATGGTTCAGGAAGTTATATGCGTCGGCGCGAACCGTGAGGCGTCCGGCTTCGCCAAGCCATCTCAAACCGAACGAGCGGCTGAGCGAAAGATCCATGCTGGCGACGCCGGGTCCGCGAAACTCGTTCCGGCCGGTGTTCCCCACCTGCCCGCTGGCAGGCTGTTGAAAGGCAGCGGCGTTGAGCAGAAGCTGGCCGCCGGTTGCGCTGGAATTCGTATAGGGATTCCCGATCAGATTCGCGCGATTGTTGTAAATCAATCCGCCGGATTGATCCGGGGCGAAGACGGTGTAGGGGAATCCGGAGCGAGCCGCTCCCAGCATCGAAACGGCCCAGCCTTTCGACAAATTCCCCAACCATGACCGGGAGCGCGCGCCGGGAATTTGATAAAGGACATAGCCAACCAGGTTGTGCCTTTGATCAAAATCGGAATTGGCCCGGTCTCCATGGCTGTCGTTTTCACGGGTAAAGGCAGCAACCGGGCTGGGAACGCCGCCTTGCAGCAGCTGATCGAGGATGGTTCCGCCCAGCGGCTGACCCTGATCGTCCTTGCCGCCGGTGAACAGGAAGTTGAAAAAGTCACCGAGAAGCGGATCGCTTTGATTGTCGATCGCATGGCTCAACGTGTAGGCGATTTGCAGTTGTAGACGATCGGAGCGGTAGCGGCCCAGCGCGGTGAATGCCGTATAGCTGGACGTGCCCTGGTTGCTGCGATAGGAGATCGTCGGAAGATTCGGGTTGAATTCGTTCTTGCCGAAGGCTCCCGGCGTCGTGGAACGGTTGAGAATATCCGTCGTAATCAGATCCCTGCCTTGGGATCCGGTGGCGTTCACTTCCAGGAGAAACGCGTTCGAGACCTGGTGCTGCACACCCAGGAAGAAACTTTGTACCCGGCCATTTTTCAGATCGGGTTGATAGAGCGTCACATTGGGCACGTTCAAGCGCTGGTTGGGATTGGCGAGCAGCGCCGGCAGAATCGTATTCAGCGGAGCAAGGTAGTTGGTCCGGACCGCGTTGAAAGCGCCGAGATAGAAATTGTTGGCCTGCAGCGTCTGCCAAAGATTGTCGAATGGCCGGTCGTAGAAAATGCCGTAAGATCCGCGCAGAAGCGTCTGGCCGTTGTTGTGCAAATTCAGTGAGAAGCCGGCGCGGGCCGCAAAATCCTTGTTGTCGGTGCTGTATAGAGACTGGTTTCCGGTAGGTGTCTGCAAGGTAGCGTTGCTGATTCTTTCGGGCAGAGATGCTCCCTGCCCCAGCTGAACCGTGAGATCTTTTGTGCTTCCGGTGTTGACCGGCGCGCCGAATCTCTCGTATCGCAAACCGTAGTCCAGGGCGAGCCGCCGGTTTACTTTGAAACTATCCTGCGCGAAGGCGTAGAACTGATCGTAGTGATAATTGCGGGCGAAGTTCGTATCGAGTGTTCCGGGATTGGCGCGGGAAGCCGGTGCGAAGAAGTATGTGGTCTGGTCCAGATAGAACGACAGGTAATTCCGGAAGACGATAAAGTTCCCCGGATCCACAGTGCCTTGAAACTGGCGAAGGAGCAGCCCTATGCCGAACTTGAAAACGTGCGCTCCATGCGCCCAGACCAGGTTGTCCTGCGCCTCCTGGTAGTGATAATCGCTGTGGAAGCCATAGAAGGCCGGGCTTCCCGGCAACCAGATCCGATTGCTGGCCAGATCGAACGACGTCAAACTCGGCAGATCCGGCCAGCGGCGGTCGAAGGCCAGCGTATCGGAGTTGAGTCCGACGCGGACTTCATTGGTCAGATTGGGACGGAGCATGCTGGTGCCTGCCAGCGCAACTCCGATGGTCTTCCTCCCGAGTGGCGTGATGAAGTCTTTGAACGGTGTCCAAATGAAATCGGGAAGGTTTTGATTGGCGACAATGGTGCGCGCCATGATGCGCTGAGTGCCGCCCTTGAGCATGTAATCCAGCCGCGGCAAAACAACGTAGCGATTCAGCTCGGACGGGCGCGAGATGGTAGCGACCTCCGTTCCGGTGTTGATATCGATTGGCGCGCTCGGCGAGGGGAACCGGCTGAGTAACTGCAGCGCCAAGCCGGTGGAAGGCGCGGGAACGTTCTTGAGAGTATAAAAGCTTGTTGTCGGCAGGCGGAACTGCGCGGGTGCTGCCTGACTGACGAAATGAACATATTCACCAGACAACGCGAAAAACAGGCGGTCTTTGAGCAACGGTCCACCGACTGAGAATCCCGGCTGGATCTCGCGATTCTTGCCGCGCGGCAGTCCGGCGAGATTGCGACTGAAGTCATTGGCGTCCAGCGCTTCGTTCTCCTGGTAGTAATACAGCAAGCCGTGCCAGGCCGAACCCGCCGCCCGCGTTACCGCATCGGCGATGAATCCGGATGCTCGTCCGAATTCGGCGGAGAAGTTATTGGTGGAGATGCGATACTCTTGCACCGCCTCCGGCGGAACGATGTTTAGCGGACCAGTCACCGAAGCGTCGTTATTCTCGGCGCCGTCAAGCAAGTAATTCGAAGCCGTTGCCCGTTGTCCGTTGACGGCCAGTCCGAGCCCCCGGCCCGTACTGATGTCGCTGGTAACGCCGGGCTGCATCACCAGCAGCGCATACACGTCGCGCCCGGCTAGCGGGAGACTCTGAACTTCTTCGGGAAAGATCACATGCGAAATCGTGGTTTCGAGCGCTCCGCGCGCGCTGGTTTGAGTATCGATGGCCGCCGATTTGCTCTCGTCCAGATCGGGTCCGTAAAATGTGACGATCACCTTCGAGCCAGGGAGCAGAAAGCTGCGATAGATTCCAGCTTCCCAGACGTCGGCCAGGGGGCGAAGCTGGAAGTCGACGGCCAACCGCCCCGCGACCGGAACTTCGAGTTCCTGGATTTCCCTTGGCTGAAACCCGGCGCCTTCGACCCTGACGCGGTAAAGCCCCGGGGAAAGGAGCGGCAGCACGTAATGTCCGTCGGTGTCGGTAACGGCGGCTCCGCTCGCATTGGTTTGCGCGCTCCAGTAGAACACGCTGGCGCTGGAGACCGGAGCATTGCGGACCGAATCGGCCACACGGCCGGAAATGAGCCCGTCCGTGGTTTGCGCGACCGATGGTAATACAGAAAGGCCTAGCGCGAGGAGCGGGCAGGCCAGCTTTCGCAAGGCTTCCACCAAATCTAGTACCTTTTGTTTTAATCATAACGTGACCGGACCATCGCGCGGAGGTACAATGGTCAACTAAGCCGTTAGTTTGAATAGTTACAGATGGACCACGAATAAGGTGGCCAACCAGGAGGAGGACCTGGAATGGGACTGTTCTGCAAACGAAGTGTATGTGGCGCAATCGTGGCGCTATTGCCCTTGCTAGTCGTTCCCGGTCTGGCTCTGGCGGGTACGATCAGCTTCGAGGAGCTTGACTTCACCTCTCCTGTTCTGGCACTCGGCGGCTCGGGTTTTGTATCGATACCAGCGAATACCGTGGCTGGTCAGTACAGTTTGGGCGCAACCCTCTCCTTCGCCAATGACACTCTCGACTTGGGCGGCGTTCAAATCACTTGCAGTAGCCCGGGCATGAGTGGAGTCTGCGTTCCGCTCGATATCCAGTTTCAAGCACTTTCTGCCGGCGGAGGATCGGGGAGCTTCTTCTTCGATACATCGTTGAGCGGAACCGGAAGTGCCAGTGGCTTTGCTCGGATCTGTATTGCTGACAGCGGGCACATCTGTTCTTCCGATGGCTCCGGCTCACAGTCCATCAATATCAGCTTCAACGGTTCGATCAGCGGCAGCAACAACGCGAGTTTCAACACCGGCGGATTTGACATACTCGGTGATTTTCATCTCGACGGACTTCCGCTGAACAACAGCGTGAATTTACCCGGCAGTTTTACGATCAGCATGGCGGTGGCGCAGGCGGACATGGAAGGTCCGCCGGTGGGTTCGCTGGTTCCCGAACCCTCGACGATGTTTCCGCTGCTGGTTGTGTCTTTATTCGCGCTTCGACGCCGGCGTTTGATCGGGTAACGTCGTGAGGACGATGCAATTGTTCTCGAGTGTATCTGCAAGAGTTGGGATCATGTTGTTACTCGCGGCCCCGCTGACGCGCGCGGGTACGATCAGTTTCGGTGAGCTTGACTTCACCTTTCCCGCGCTTGAAATCGGCGGATCGAGTTTTGTTTCGATTCCATCAGGTACAATCGCCGGCCAATACACGATAGGCGCCGATCTTTTCTGCGACAATTGCACGGCCGATGTTCCCACTACATCGGTTCTGCGACTGAGCAATGTGCAAATCGTCTGTACAACCTCCGGTGGATGTGGCCCAATCGACCTGGAGTTCCAGGCGCAGTTCGGGAGCGGGACCGGCGATGTTCTCCTGCTCACGCCGGAATTGAGTGGAAGCGGAGACAGCGCGAGTGGCTTTGCTCAGATTTGCGTCGCGGATTCGCAGCACATCTGCTCGTCGAACGGTTCCGGTTCACAGTCTGTCAGCATCCCGTTCTCAGGCCTCATCGACGGAAGCGATGCAGCCAATTTCAGCCTGATCAACGGATTTAGCATATTTGGTGATTTTCATCTGGACGGACTTCCGCAGGACAGCACCGGCGTGAGCCTGACGAATAGCTTTTCGATCAGCCTGGCCGCGGCATCGACGGTAAAGTCCTCTCCGCCGCCGGAGTTCGACACTCCAGAACCCGCGGCGATGTTTCCATTCCTAGCCGCTATCGTTTTGATGTTTCGCGCGAGCCGGTCACTTGGTGCCGGAACTCAGAACCAGTGAGTTGAAAAATAGCTTGAACGCCTGATAGCTTTGCGCGCGGTATTGCGGGCGCATCCCGAACAGGACGATCCGGCCCTCGCCGGAGGGCACCTCAACCAGCGCCGCGCGATTCTCGAGATACTTTTCGCCCAAGAGCCAGCCCGAAGCGAGAACGTGATCCTTGGGGTATTGCGCAAGGACCTTATCCCGGCTGCTTGCCGGAAGCTCCCACGCGGGACTGCCTTCGCTCCAGATGGTAATTTCCGCCGGTAATCCATAAGTCAGCGGATCGTGCGTGTCCAACGTCGCATTGAGGAGCGAGCCCGGTGAATAGAAGTTCTGGTTGGATAATCCATGCACGACATTCTTAGCCGCGATTCCAAATGCGCTCAACGCAAAGTCAGTGGAGTGGTTCAAGAACACGAGCGTGCCACCCTCCTCGGCGAATCTCTTCAGATTCGCA
>Ga0335082_10005229_pt1 | contig 14183 bp, 7 predicted proteins | sample Lox_Sample_41_FD_206718 | JGI IMG/M metagenome (GOLD analysis project Ga0335082, IMG submission 206718) | Soil microbial communities from Loxahatchee National Wildlife Refuge, Florida, United States - Lox_Sample_4.1 | ecosystem: Environmental > Terrestrial > Soil > Wetlands | place: USA: Florida...
GGCCGCGCTCACCCCGGGTCGCAGGCGGGCGAGCGTCCAGAACACGAACCAGTTCGCGCGCGCCGCGCCGCCCGGGCCGGAGAGTACCGCGCCGAGGTTGGTCCACACCTGTGCGTCGGCCGGATACTGGAACGTCGCGGGCATCACGCCGACCACGGTGACGACGGTCGTGTCCAGCGTGAGCGTCGTCCCGACGATCCGCGAATCGGAGCCCATCCGCCGCGTCCAGAAGCCGTAGCTGAGCACGGCGACCGGCGGGCTTCCCGGGCGATCCTCCGCGGAGAGAAAGCCGCGGCCCAGCATGGGGCGGCCGCCGAGGAGGGTGAAGAACGCCGAGGAGACGCCCCACGCCGACACCCGCTCGGCCGGCCCCGAGCCCCGCAGGACCGCCGACACGCCCGTGTACACGGCCGACTCGTCGAAGGTCGCGTCGAGGGAGCGCCACCGTTCGGTGGCGTTCAGCGGCGCGGTGCCGCCATAGACCCCCGGACCGCGAAGCGAGTCCGGCGTGGCCATGATCTGCACCAGCCGCCCCGCGTCGGGGAACGGGAGCGCGCGCAGGAGCACGCCCTCCACCACGCTGAAGACCGTGGTCGTGGCGCCGATGCCGAGCGCCAGCGTGACGACGGCCACCAGCGTGAAGCCCGGGCTCCTGAGGAGAGCGCGGATGGCGTACCGCAGGTCCTGGATCATTCCGCCCGCAGCGCCGTGAGCGGATCCACCCGCGCCGCGCGGCGGGCCGGAATCCAGGCCGCGACCAGCGCCACGGCGAAGATGAGCCCGGCGACCGTCGCGTAGGTCGTCAGGTCCGCCGGCCCGACGCTGAAGAGCAGCGGCGCCAGGTACACCTGGAGCGCGCGCGTGAGCGCCAGGGCGAGCACGAGTCCCGCGCCGACCCCGAGCGCGGCCGGCGCGACGCCCTGCCGCACCACCATGGACGTGACCTCCCACGGCGCCGCGCCCAGAGCCACTCTGAGCCCGATCTCCCGCGTGCGCTCGCCCACGGCCTGCGACAACACGCCGTACACGCCGACCGCCGCCAGGCCGAGCGCCAGCGCGGCGAATACGCCGATGAGCCAGGCATAGAAGCGCCGGCTCGCCATCGAGGCGGAGATCCACTCGCCCATCGTGCGCACGTGGGCCATCGGCACGTCGGGGTCCACCGCGGCCAGCGCCGCGCGCGCCGGGCCGACCAACGCCTCCGGCCGGCCGCCGGTGCGAACTACGAGCGAGAGATAGGGGACCGGGAACTGCGCGTGGACCACGTACACCCACGGTCGTCCGGCTTCCGCCAGGGACTGGTCCTTCACGTCGCGCACGACGCCGATGACCTGGCCGCCGACGCGGGCGTGATCCTTTCCGAGGCCCAGCGTCGTGCCCAAGGTGAGATGGTGGCCGAGCGGGTCCTGCGCACCCCAGATGCGCTTCGCGGCCGCCTCGGAGACGACCGCCACCGGCAGCGTGCCGTCGCGGTCAGCGTCGGTGAAGACGCGCCCGCGCACCAGCTGGATGCCCAGCGTGCGGAAGAAGTCCGGCGTCACGACCCGGATCTGCGGCACGGTGCCCGCCTCCTGCTCCTGCCGCGACAGCTCGCGCCCGTCCACCTCGTGCAGGGTGATGCCGTACCCGAAGTCCCGCAGCGGCAGCCCGAAGATCCCGCCGGCGCTCTGCACGCCGGGCAGCGCGCGCAGCCGCCCGACGAGCGCCCCGAAGAACAGGGACGCCTCGGCCGGCGTCGTGGCGTCGGGGAGCGAGACATCGAAGGTGAGCACGCCGCGCGGATCGAAGCCCGGGTCCACGGAGCGGAGGCGCACGAAGCTCTTGAGCAGGAGGCCGGCGCCGACGACGAGCACGACCGCCAGGGCCACCTCCGCCAGAACGAGGCCTTGGCGCGAGCGCCGCCCGTGCCGCCCGCCCAGCGCGGCTCCGCCGTCCCGCAGCCGCTCGGCGAGCGACCAGACGTTCGTGGCGCGCCACGCCGGGAGCAGGCCGAACAGGATGCTGGTGAGCACGCCCAGGCCGGCCGCGAAGCCCAGCACCGGCAGGTCCACGCGCGCTCCCGCGATGCCGGGCACACCCTCGGGCGCCAGCGCCACGACCGCGTCGGTGCCCCAGGCGGCGAGCGCGAGACCGAGCGCGGCACCCGCGATGCCCAGCCACAGACTCTCCGCCATCACCCCGCGCGCCAGCTGTGCCGTGGAGGCGCCGAGCGCCGCGCGCACCGCGTGTTCGCGCACTCGACCCGTGCCGCGCGAAAGCAGGAGATTCGCCACGTTCACGCACGCGATGAGCAGGACGATGCCGACGGCGCCGAGCAGGACCAGGAGCGTCGGCCGGACGTCGCCCACCGTGGCGTCGCGCAGTGACAGCACGCCGGCCGACCAGCCGATGTTCACGCTCGGATTGTCGGCGTCGATGCGACCGGCGATGGAGGCCATGTCGCGTGACGCCGATGCCACGCTCGCGCCCGCGCGCAGGCGTCCCACCACACCCAGGTAGTGGCCGCCGCGCATCGCGCGCAGCTCCGGGGACCAGGTGAGCGGCATCCACATCTGCGCGTCGGAGGGATACGCGAAGCCGCGCGGCATCACGCCCACCACCCGCCACGGCTGCCCGTCCAGCCGGATCGAGCGGCCCACGATGCGCGGATCGGCGCCGAACCGGACACGCCACAGGGCGTCGCCGAGGATCACCGCGTGGTCCTGGCCGAACGTCTCCTCCTCCGCCGAGAAGGTCCGCCCCAACGCCGGCGCGACGCCCAGGATCCGGAAGAAGTCCAGCGTCACCGTCTCGCCCCGCAGCTCTTCGGCCGGGCCCTCGCGGCTCAACGCCATGTCGGCGCGATCGATGGCCGCGATCGCGGTGAACGACCGAGCCATCCTCTGCCAATCGAGGAAGTCGGCGGGCGATACCGACTGCACGTCGCCGCGAGCCAGCGAGTTCACCTGCACCAGGCGGCCGGGCTCCGGGAACGCATAGGGCCGGAGCAGCACCGAATCCACGACGCTGAAAATCGCCGTGTTGGCGCCGATGCCCAGCGCCAGCGTCAGCAGGGCGACGAGCGTGAAGCCCGGGCTCCTGAGGAGCGTGCGAGCGGCGTAGCGGAGGTCGTGGAGGAACGCGTCCATGGGTCCCTGCCCTATCACCCACCGTGCCACGGCGGCCGCGGCCTGGGACAACGACTTACGCGCGAGCACCCCGGAGCCGACCGTCCGGCAGTGGGAACCGGCATCCCGAAAGCGGACGGTGCCGGGCCCGCCTCACTCGCTCCTCAACGCCTCCATCGGATCCACGCGCGCGGCCCGCAGCGCGGGCACGGCGCTCGCCGTGGCCGCGACCGCGGCCAGCACCAACGCGACGGCGATCAGCGTCACCGGATCGCCCGCCCTGGAGCCGACCAGGATCGCCTGCAGACCGCGGCTCAGCGCGAGGGAGCCCGCCACGCCGATCACGACGCCCACGAGCGTGAGCGTCAGCGCGTGCCGCAGGACGAGCCGCACCACGCCGCCGGCGCTCGCGCCGAGCGCGATGCGCACGCCGATCTCCTGCGTGCGGCGCGCGACGCTGTAGGCCATTACGCCGTATAGCCCGATGCAGGCCAGCAGGAGCGCGACCACGGCCGCCACGACCAGCGCCTGCGCCGTGCCGCTCTGCGGCGAGAGCGCGGCGCCGATGACGCGGTCCATCGGCATCATGCTGCCCGCGGCGAGTCGCGAGTCGAGGACGCCGATTTCCCGCTGCAGGAGCGGCGCGAGGCGCTCAGGATCGCCCGAGGCCGCCAGCACGAGGGACATGATGCGGCCCGGGCGCTGCCGCTCCGGGAGGTACAGCACCAGGCGCGTGTCGCCGCCCATCAGCGGGTTGGCGCGCACGTCGCCGACGACGCCCGCCACCTGCACCCACTGGTCGGTGCCGACCCGGAACCGCTTGCCGAGCGGGTCCTGGCCGGGCCAGAGGAACTTCGCCGTCGCGTCGCTGACCTCGGCGACGGCCGGGGCGCGGGCGTCGTCCTCGTCAATCAGGGCCCGCCCCTCGAGCAGCGGCACGCGGAGCGCGGCGAGGTATCCCGGCGAGACCAGCCGCACGCCGATGCCCGGCAGGTCCTGCGGCCGGCGCGGCGGGCTGCCCTCGACCTCGACGCCCCGGCGGTCCTCGTCCCACGACAACGGCAGCACGCTCGTCGCGCCGACCGCCGTGACGCCGGGCAGCGCCGCGAGGCGGCCCTCGAGATCCCGGTAGAACCGCACGACGTCGCTGTCCTGCGGGTAGTCGGCCCGGGGCAGCGTCACGCCCGCCGTGAGGACGCCGTCGCTGCGGAAGCCGGGATCGGTGAGCGCGAGGCGCCGGTACGTCCCGTAGGTCTGCGCGGAGGCGACGAGGAGCATCAGCGCCAGCGCCACCTCCGCGACCACGAGCGCGCTGCGCAGGCGCCCGCCGCTCGAGCGCGTGCCGCCGACGTCGCCGCGCGCGCCTTCCTTGAGCGAGCCCTGCACGTCGACCTTGGCCGCGGCGAACGCGGGCACGATCCCGAACAGGACGCCGGCGCCGATCGCGACGGCGACGGTCAGCACGAGTGCGCGCGCGTCGAGGTGCAGCTCGCCGAAGCCCGGGATGTAGGTGCGCACCTCCACCGGCACGCTCGCCGCCAGGCCGGTGAGGCCCCAACTCGCAAGCAGGACGCCGAGGCCGCCGCCCGCGACCGCGATCAGCACGCTCTCCGTGAGCTGCTGCCGCACGATGCGCAGGCGCGAGGCGCCGAGCGCGATGCGGACCGCCAGCTCGCGCTGCCGGCCCGTGGCCCGCGACAGCAGCAGGTTGGCCACGTCGGCGCAGGCGATGAGCAGCACGAGCACGCTCGCGGCGAGCAGCACGTTCATGAACGGGCGCGGCCCATCGCCGAAGTACCGCTCCGCGGGCTCGGCGCGCATCACGTAGCCCGTGCTGACGTCCGGATAGGCGGACGCGAGCCGCGTCCCGAGTCCGGCCACCGCGGTCTCGGCCGCGCGCCGGTCCACGCCCGGCGCCCGGCGGGCGAGCACGAAGTAGGTGCGGGCCGCCCGGTTCGCCCACTGGTCGGGGTCGAGCGCCAGGGGCGCGTACAGCTCGATGCCCGCCGGGAACTCGTAGTCGAGCGGCATCACGCCGACGACCGTGTAGCCCTCGCCGTTGATCCGCACCGTCCGCCCGACGACGCCGCGGTCGCCGCCGAAGCGGCGCTGCCACAGGCCGTAGCCGAGCATGACGACGTGCCCGCCGCCCGGCTCGTCGTCCGCCGCCGTGAAGTCGCGGCCCAGGTACGGCACGCGGCCCATCGTGTGCAGGGCGCCGGCCGACACGCGCGCCGCGGACACCTGCTCCGGGAGGTCCGCGCCGACGATGTCGGCGCTCCAACGTTGCATCGCCGTCACGCCGCCGAAGACCTTGAGACCCGTGAGGTCCCGCAGCGCCGCGGCGCTCATGCCGTCGTCCCGCCGCGGGGCGTCGGCGGGCCCCTCCCACACGTGCATCACGTCGCCCGCGCCCCGCACCATCGGCAGCGGCCGCAGCGTGAACGCCTCCGCCGTGCTGTACATGCTCGTCACCGCGCCGATGCCGAGCCCCATGCAGAGGATCGCGAGCACGGCGAGGCCGGGGGACTTTCGCAGCGTCCGGGCAGCGTACCGCAGGTCTTGGATCAGGGATTCCACGGCATCGAGCTCCTGAGAAGCAGGGTGTAGGGTGAAGGGTGCAGGGTGTGGATCGGCGGCCTACGCCCTACACCCCACACCCTACCCCCTCGTCACTTTACGACCCACCCATCCATCAGATTCACGACCCGATTCCCGTACGCCGCGTTGGTCTCCGAGTGCGTCACCTGCACGATCGTCGTGCCCTCGCGGTTCAGCTTCTTGAACAGCTCCATGATCTCCTTGCCCTGCGAGCTGTGCAGGTTGCCCGTGGGCTCGTCGGCGAGGAGCAGCTGCGGCTTGGCGACGATCGCACGCGCCACCGCCACCAGCTGCTGTTGCCCGCCCGAGAGCTGGCTCGGAAACAGCTTCTTCTTCGCGACGATCTGGAACCGGTCGAGCGCATCGGCCACGATGGCCTGCCGCTCGGCCTTCTTCACGTTCCGGTAGGACAGCGGGACGTCGAGATTCTCCTCGACCGTGAGGTCGTCGATCAGGTGGTACTGCTGGAACACGAAGCCCACGTGCTTCTTGTGCAGCTCGTTGCGCTGCTTGACCGAGAGCTCGTGCACCGGGTGGCCGAGGAAGTCGTACTCGCCGGTCCACTGCCCGTCGAGCATGCCGAGGATGGCGAGGAGCGTGCTCTTCCCCGCCCCGGACGGCCCCATGATGGTGACGAACTCGCCGGGCGCGACGTCGAAATCCACCTGGCGCAGGACGAAGGTCTTCGTGCCGCCGGTGTCGTAGGACTTCTCGAGATGCCGGATCGCGATCATTCGGTCCTCAGCGCCACCATCGGGTCGACCCCCGCGGCGCGGCGCGCCGGGATCCACGCCGCCGCCGCCGCGACGGCGAGCAGCACCGCGATCGCGCCGAGGACGCTCAGCGGATCGAGCGGCGAGACGCCGAACAGCAGCGCCGCCACCGCGCGGGCCAGCATCAGGGCGAGCACGATGCCGATCGCGGCGCCGGCGGCCGTGGCCCGCAGCGCCTGCGCGACCGCGAGCCGGACGACGTCGCGCCGGCCCGCGCCGAGCGCGATGCGGACGCCGATCTCCTGCGTGCGCTGCGCGACCCCGTAGGCCGTCACGCCGTACAGGCCGAGCGACGCGATGACCAGCGCCAGCAGGCCGAACAGCGTCAGCATCGTCGCGCCGAGCTGCCACGACCGCCACTGCGGCGCGATCCGCTCGGCCAGCGTCTGGACCCGGACGTACGGGAGGTCCGGCTCGGAGGTCTGGAGCGCGTGCTGCACCAGGCCCTCCACCTGCGCCGCGGGGGCGCGGGTGCGGATCACCAGCCCGTCGAGCGGCATCTGGGAAGGCTGCAGCTGTTGCTGGAAGGCGAGGTAGTAGTTCAGCGATTGCGCCTGCGTGACCGAGCGGCCCCTGACGTCCGCGGCGACGCCGACGACCGAGACGCACGTCGTATCGCCGAGGAAGACGCACTGCCCGATCGGGTCGCGGCCGGGCCAGGCGAACTTCGCGAACGACTCGTCCACCACCGTGACCGGCAGCGAGCCCTTCACGTCGCCGTCCGTAAAGCCGCGGCCGCGAAGGATGCGCGTGCCCACGGTGGCGAAGTAGGTCGGCGTCACCGCCAGCATGAACGGGCCGCCGCCCGCCAGGCGCGGCAGGGTGTCCCGCCCCGACACGCGGATGGAGAGCATGATCACGGACTGGTACGGCATGCCGACCATCGCGTCGGCGCCGGCCACCAGCGGGTTGGCGCGGATCTTCTCGCGCATCCGGAGCAGCCGCGCGCTCTGCGGGTCCATCGGGCCCTCGGGCGACGCCGCGAACTGGCGCGAGATGGAGACGTTTCCGCCCCGCTGCTGCGCGTTCGCCAGCAGCAGGTGGTCCACGTCGAAACCGTAGTCGAGCGTCTGTGCGTGCCTGAGGCTCCGCACGAACAGCCCCGCGCCCACGAGCAGCACCAGCGTCAGGGCGACCTGCGTCCCCAGCAGCGCCGAGCGCAGGCGCCCGCGCGTCGGGCTCACGTCGCGGCCGCCGCTCCGCAGCGCGCCCGAGAGGTCGGTCCGGCCCGCCTGCCAGGCGGGCGCGAGGCCCGCGAGCAGTCCCGTGACCAGAGCCGCCAGCGCGGTGAACCCGAGCACGCGCGGGTCCAGGACCGACGCGCCCGGCACGGGGCTCTGCAGCAGCCACGTGCGCACGGCGGCCCCGCCCCACAGCGCGACGAGGAGTGCCGCGGCGCCGCCCACGAGGGCGAGCACCAGGCTCTCGACCAGGACCTGCCGCACCAGCGCGCCGCGGCCGGCGCCGAGGCCCGCCCGGACCGCCAGCTCCGTGCGGCGCCGCAGCGCGCGCGCCAGCAGCAGGTTGCCCACGTTGGCGCAGGCCACCAGCAGCACCGCCAGCGCGACCGCGCCCACCCACAGCGCCACCCGGGCGTCGTCCGTCATCCCGGGTCCGCGCGCCGCCTGGATCGGGCCGAGCACCACCTGGTCGCTCGCGGCGCCCAGCGGCCTCCGCCGCGGTCCTGCGCCCAGCGGCACCGGCGACGCCGGCAGCGCGCGCTGCACGGCCACCGTCGCCTCCGCGGCGGCCGACGCGGCCGTGGCGCCCGGCGCGAGCCGCACGATCGTCTCCACCCAGAACCAGTTCCAGCTCGACAGCGCATCGCGCCCGGCGAGGATCGGCGCCGCCTGGTGGATCGGGAGCCACACGTCGGGCTCGTCGAGCTCCGCGCCGGTGAAGCCCGGCGACGCCACGCCGATGATGGCGTAGAGGAACGGGCCGATCGCGAGCGTCCGGTGCAGCACCTCCGGGTCGCCGCCCATCTGCCGCATCCAGTAGGCGTGGCTCACGACCGCGACCGGCCCGGCGTCGAGCCGGTCCTCCGTCGTGTCGAAGAACCGCCCCAGCATCGTCGTCCCGCCCAGGAGCGGGACGTACGACGCGGTCACCGCCCGGATGCTCGCGGGGCGTGCCTCCGCGCCGGTGCCGATGCTCACGCTCCCGCCACCGAACGCGGCGACGCCGGCGAAGCCGTGCACGCCCCGCAGCGCCTCGTAGGAGGGGAACGACGTGCTGGCGAAGGCGGTTCCCCCGCCGCCGCCCACCGTGATCATGTTGGGGCGGCGGAAGTAGACGCGCTGCACGCGACCCGCGTCCCGCACGCCCGCCGGCGGCTTCAGCAGCAGCGTGTCGAGCACGCCGAACATCGTCGTGTTGGCGCCGATGCCGAGCGCGAGCGTGAGCACCACGGCGATGGTGAAGGCGGGGCTCCTGAGGAGTCCACGGACGGCGTAGCGGAGGTCTTGTAGGAGCGTGTCCAAGCGTCGGGGCCCCGAGAGACTGGGTGTAGGGTTTAGGGTGTAGGGTGTAGGGTGTAGGGTGCGGTGGTGGGGGTTCGGGTGACCACACCCTGCACCCCACACCCTACACCCAGCTTCGTTCACACCACCGCTACGGACTCTTCCACGATCCGGCCGTCGAAGAGATGGATGCTCCGGTCCGCATGCCGCGCGTAGCGCGGGTCGTGCGTGACCATGCAGAGCGTCGCGCCCGCGCGGTGCAGGTCCCGGAGCAGCTCCATCACCGACTCGCCGTTCTTGGAGTCGAGGTTGCCGGTGGGCTCGTCGGCCAGGAGGATCAGCGGATCGCCGACCACCGCGCGCGCGACGGCCACGCGCTGCTGCTGGCCGCCGGAGAGCTGCGAGGGGTAGTGCTTCATCCGGTGGCTCATCCCGACCTTCTCGAGCGCATCCTGCACGCGCTTGGCGCGCTCGTCGGAGGGCATGCCGCGGTAGGTGAGCGGCAGCTCGACGTTCTCGGCCACCGTCAGGTCGCCGATGAGGTTGAACGCCTGGAAGATGAAGCCGATCTGCCGGTTGCGGATCTTGGCGCGTTGCGATGCCGTCAGGTTCGCGACGTGCTCGCCGCCCAGCACGTAGTTGCCCGACGTGGGCGAATCGAGCAGCCCGAGGATCGAGAGCAGCGTGGTCTTCCCGCAGCCCGACGGCCCGGCGATCGCGAGGTACTCGCCCGCCTTGATCTCGAGGTGCACGTCCTCGAGCGCGTGCGTCTCCACTTCGTCGGTGTAGAAGACCTTCTTCAGGCCCTCGAGCTTGATCAGCACCTGTCCGTTCGTCGCCGTCATCGTCCCATCCTCGGGGTTGGCTTTCGAGTTGCGGTCTTGGTCACCGGGCCGGGAGGCGCCGCATCCTCCCGGTAGATGCGCCACGCGCGCGCGCCGTCGCGCGTCAGTCCAGCTTCACGCGGTCCACGGCGTCGTAGCGCGACATGTCGGAGAGGATCACCTGGTCGCCCTCGGCGAGCCCACCGAGCACTTCCACGCTGTTCACGGAGCTGCGGCCGAGCTGCACGTTCACGCGCACGGCGTAGCGCCCGCCGTCCGTGAGCTTGAACAGGCCGACCGTGCTGTTCGACTGGCCGTACGCCGGCCTCCCGACGTGCAGCACCTTGTTCAGCCGCTCGATCGTGATCGTGCCCTCGATGCTGAGGTCGGGCCGCGCGCCCTGCGGCAGCGCGCCGTCGAGCGAGACGTCCACCGAGACCGTGCCGTTCACGGCCTGCGGGTCCATCCGCGAGACGTGGCCGGCCACGATGCCGTTGCGCGTGTCGATCGCGGCCTGCTGGCCCGGCGCCACCTCGGCCGCTTGCGTCTCGGCGATGCGCAGCACGGCCTTGAGACGGCCCGGCTGCACGACCTCGGCGAGCTGCTGCCCCGCCTGCACCCACTGGCCGATCTCGAGCGACATGTCCTGGAGGATGCCTTCGGCGCCCGCCGTGACGCGCATCGAGTTCACGCGGCTCCTCTGGAACTGGTCGATCGCGCGGAGCCGCTCGATCTGGTCCTTCTGCAGCGCGATCTGGCTGTCCACCGAGCCGGCGATCACCGCGAGCTGTCGCCGCCCGATCTGGAGCTGGCTCTCGAGCTGCGCCACCTGGTCGCGGTCCTTCTGCAGCTCGTAGGCGGCGATCAGGTGGCGCTGCGCCAGGCTCTCGGCCGCGACCGCCGTGCGCTGCGCGTCCTGGTAGCCGGCCTGCAGCTGCGCGACGGCGGCCTCCTGCGCGAGCCGCTGCGTTTCGAGCGACGTGCGCAGCGTCACCAGCGCGGCCTCGGCCGCCGACACCTGCTGGTCCGCCGAGAGCAGCTGCAGCTCGACGTCCGGGTTGCTCATCTCGAGCAGCACGGTGTTCGGGTCGACCTTGGCCGGCGGCCGCAGCACGACGCGGTCCACACGGCCCGACGTGACGGCCGAGATGAAGCGCGGCGCTTCGGGCGCGAGGGTGCCCGGGCCGCGCACGTCGCGCACCATCGCGCCGAGGCGGACCGTATCGATGACGAGCGTGGCGCGATCCACCGACGGCGCGGCCGGGCTCAGGCGGCTCAGCGCGACCGTGATCAGGGCGACGGCGCCGACGCCCGCCACCGCCCAGATGGTGCGCCGGCGCTTCTTGTTGACTGGTGCACGCGGTATGTCCACGACCTAGTGGACGGGCAAGGACCGTGCGCGCGACGGTGCGGGCATAACGCGTTAGACAGTACGAGGTTAGCCGAAGGTTGGCACAGCGCTGGCGGCGGGCCGGTGACCGGGAGCGGGACGCATCGTCCCGGAACCGAACACCGGCTTCGCGGCTCGCCTATGTGGCGCGCAGGATCTCGATCGGGTCGGCCTTCGCGGCACGGAGCGCGGGCGCGAGGGTCGCGGCCGTCGCCACCGCAACCAGCACCACCTCGCACGCGATGAGCGTGAGCACGTCCGTGGGGTGCACCTGCTGGTCCTCGAGGAACGTCGAGAGCAAACCCGTGGCCCAGAGCGCCACGAACGCGCCAAGCGCGGTGCCGGCCAGCGTCATCACCATCCCGTCGTGCAGAACCAATTTCAGCATGTCCGCCCGCTGGGCGCCGAGCGCGAGGCGTACCGCGAACTCGCGCAGCCTTCGGTTCACGCTGTACGCGAGCACGCCGTAGATACCGACCGCCGCCAGCAGCAGCGCGAAGGATCCCATCATCGAGAACAGCTCCGCGAGGAAGCCCTGCGACCGGACCTCGGCCTCCCAGTACGTCAGGTACGGGAACGCGTAGGACCCGACGCCGGGCCCGAGGGTCGCGAGCTTGGAGGTCACGGCCGCGATCGTGTGCGCATCCGCGTCGGTCGTGCGGATCAGCACTTCGGCGCTGCGCTGCCGGGGCTCCGGGGGCCGGACCACGTACAACTCGGCGCTGAACTCCGCCGTGCCCGGCGGTCCCTCCGCTCGGGTCCGGCACACGCCCACGACCTTGAGCCACGCCGCGCTCGACGATGCAACGCCCAGCTTGACCATCCGTCCGACGGCATGCTGCCTCGGGTAGAGGCGCGCCGCGGCTACGCTGTTGAGAATCGCAACCCCGTCGCCGGTCAGGTCCCCGTCCTCGAAGTCCCGGCCCTCGAGCACGGGAAGGCCCATGGTCCGAAGGTAGGCCGGCGTGACCACCGCGTAGCTCCTGGTGTTGAACAGCCGGGTCGAGTCTCCCGCCATCTCCGCCGTCACGGCCAGGCCCGCCGGGCTGGCGTCGCTTTCGGCCGCGGCGTCTACGACGCCGTGCACCTTCCGCAGGCTCGCGACCACCCGCAGCTCGGTGTCGAGCAGATCCACCGTGTCCCGCGCCGCGGCCTTCCGAAGGAAGATCCCGCTCCGCAGCAGCTGCCGCGCTGCGAAGTTGAACTCGTACGAAGCCGTGCGGTGCACGACCTTGAGCAGCAGGCCCGCGCCCATCAGGAGCACCAGCGCGAGCGCGACCTCCGAGATCACCAGCGCGCTGTAGCGCTGCCGGGTGCGGCCGGTCGTTCCGGCCCCGTCCTTGAGGGGCTCGTCGAGGCTCACCGCGCGCGCTACGCGAACGGCGGGCAGCAGCCCGAACAGCGCCGCGGCGCCCGTGGCCGCGAATGCCGCGACGGTGAATACCCGCCAGCTGAGCTGCGGCCGGACGATCCCCCGCCACCAGAGGTCCTGCGGCACGCTGGTCCTCAGAATCTCGACACCCCAGACGCTGAACGCGGCGCCGAGCGCCGCGCCGGCCAGCGTGAGCAGCGCGCACTCGAGGAACATCTGTTTGACCACGGCGGCGCGACTCGCGCCGATCGCCAGGCGCAGCGCCAACTCCCGGCGCTTGGCCAGGCCGCGCGCGAGCATCAGGTTCGCGAGGTTCGCACACGCGATGAGCAGCACTGCGAGCGCCGCACCCAGCATCGCCCAGTGGATGTCCCCGAGCCGCATCGGGTCGTCGCGCAGCGGCCAGAGATAGAACGCGAACGGCGCCCGCTCGGTGTGGTAGGTGCGGGTCAGATACGTGGCCACGGCCTTCAGCTCCGTGGTCGCCGCGTCGCGAGTGATGCCCGCCCTCAGCTTGACGATGATGTTGTCGAACTCATGCGGACCCAGGGCGAGGGAGTCCGGCAGGGGCAGCCAGACTGAGGCGTTCAGCCATGCGAAACTCTCGCCGCTGCTCGGCAGGACGCCGACGACCGCGTAGGGGCGGCCATCCACGGCCAGCGATGCGCCGGCCAGGCTGCGTCGCCCGGCGAACCGCCGCCGCCACACGGCGTTGCTCACCACGGCCGTGCCGCGGCCGATGTCGGCGTCCGTGAGCAGGCGTCCCCGCACCGGCTTCATGCCGAGCAACCGAAGCAGGCCCGCCGGCGCCCTGACGACCACGTCGCGCCCCTCCGACGGGTCGCCGCTCCCCTCCCCCGACAAGTTCGTCACAGTTATGCCAAGCGGCAGGATCGCCTCGAACGCGCGCGTCCGCTGGCGCAACGCGGTCAGGGCCCAGGCGGGACTGAAGCGCTGATCCGTGCCGGAGAGCCAGAATCGCACCGAGTAGAGTCGTTCCGGATCGCGAAACGGCACCCAGGGATGCGTCGTGGCGTCGAGGATGGCGAACATCGTCGTCACCAGCCCCAAGCCGAGGCCGAGCGAGAGCACGGCCACGACCACGAATCCGGGACTCTTCCGGAGCGAGCGGAACGCATAGCGGAGATCGCGCACAGGCACCGGCCGCACCTCACTGTACTGCTGTACCCATACAGTGATACATGAGCATCGGTCGTGTCAAGAGCGGCCGCGGCGCTACAAGCGCCCGCACCTTCCCGTTAGCTTTGCTCCTCCATGGACGATCTCGCTGTCCACGTCGAGCGGTTCCGCGGACTGTTCGACATCGTGCGTCTCGTGGCGAAGTCCGACGAGCGGCTGCTCTTCCTGGCCACCGACCCGGTGCTGAAGCGGCACGTCGCGCTCCGGGTGCACCCCGATCCCAAGGCCCCCGGCCGCGCGTGGTTCCTCAAGGAGGCGGAGGTGGTCGCGATGCTCGACCACCCGTGCCTCCGGCACGCGTACGCCGCCGGCATCCTCGGCGACGTGGCGTGGCGCGCCGGCACCTGGATCGAGGGCGAGAGCCTCGAGGAAGCCGTCGCGCGGGGGCCGCGTCCCATCCCCTCCGTGCTCGGCATGGCGCGCGACCTCCTCGACGGCCTCGAGCACGCCAACG